>Ga0268283_1000200_pt1 | contig 54139 bp, 42 predicted proteins | sample saktaG_13_FD_190140 | JGI IMG/M metagenome (GOLD analysis project Ga0268283, IMG submission 190140) | Saline water microbial communities from Sakinaw Lake, British Columbia, Canada - sak_2013_06_06_36m | ecosystem: Environmental > Aquatic > Non-marine Saline and Alkaline > Saline ...
CACTTCCGAAGTGCTGGCGTCCAAACCGTGAACCGATTTTACGTGCGTAGAGAGAGCGTCATGGATGACGGTCGACTGCGCACTCGGATCGGACTCCAAAGTCTCGAGGACTGCTTAGCAAGTAAAACCCAGAACCCGGTGATACAATACGGACCTCTAGTGCTGCTCTTGCATGAGGTGCACCTCGTGACAGTCTATCCTACCCCAAAACCTCGATTTGTAAGTCGGCTTACGCGCAACACGCTCGCCCTAATCTTAGCTGGGGGCCGAGGCTCACGTTTGATGCAACTCACGCAATGGCGTGCAAAACCCGCAGTGCCATTTGCAGGAAAGTTTAGAATCATCGATTTTCCGCTCTCTAATTGTGTAAACTCAGGCATTCGGCGCATTGGTGTCCTGACACAATACATGGCACATCCTTTGATTCTGCACATTCAACAGGGATGGGGGTCAGGTCGTCCAGAGTTTGGCGAGTTCGTAGAGCTTTTACCTGCTCAGCAAAGAACCGGTGCTTCTTGGTACGCGGGGACTGCCGATGCAGTCTACCAAAATCTCGATATCCTTCGGCGCCACGATCCTGATTTTTTGCTCGTGTTGGCAGGGGATCATGTTTACAAAATGGACTACGGAGAAATGATCGCAGACCACGTCAAACATGATGCTGACATGACCGTAGGCTGTATTGAGCTGCCCACGGATCAGGCCAAGGGACTTGGGATCATGAGCGTAGACAGTCAAGGAAACGTCGTCCGATTTGCAGAGAAACCAGAAAACCCAGAGTCTATTCCAGGACGCCCAGGGGTCAGTTTAGGTTCAATGGGCATTTACGTATTCAATAAAGACTTTCTGTACGAGCAATTACTCCGAGATCACGATACAACGAGTTCTAGCCATGACTTCGGAAAAGACATCATTCCCTACGTTATCAATAAACATCGGGTCTATGCTTATCCTTTTCGGGACACTCAAAGCGGTGTTCAGGCTTACTGGCGCGATGTGGGTACCGTAGATGCTTTTTGGGAAGCCAATCTGGAGTTAATTGGAGTAGACCCAGAGCTTAACCTCTACGATGAAAAATGGCCAATCTGGACGTACCAAGCCCAACTTCCCCCTGCTAAATTCGTTTTTGACGATGATGGTCGACGCGGCATGGCGGTTGATTCCATGGTCTCGGGTGGGTGCATCGTGTCGGGTTCTACGATTCGGCATTCGTTACTATTTTCCAACGTCAAAGTCCACTCGTATGCCTCAGTAGAGGATTCCGTGGTTTTACCAAATACAGATATTGCTAGACATGCAGTGGTCAAACGAGCGGTTATCGACGAGGGATGCTCTATTCCAGCAGGCATGAAGATTGGCGTAGATATTGAAGCCGATAGAAGGCGGTTCTGTGTGAGCGAAAAGAATGTAGTGCTCGTGACACCCGAGATGCTAGGACAGGAGCTCCATCGTGCCTGAGTCTTCACAGTTGCCCGTAGTGCTCTGTTGGCACATGCACCAACCACACTATCGTGACCCACTCGATGGTGCTCATGTCCTGCCATGGACTTATCTCCACGCCATGAAAGATTACGTGGACATGGCCGCACACTTAGAGGATTCTCCAGGAGCACGAGCGGTAGTCAATTTTACACCTCTTCTACTTGAGCAAATCGAAGACTACCGAAACCAGGTTTCACAGTTTTTGAATCAAGGGGTTCCTCTCCGAGATCCTTTGTTGGCTGCTTTGGCTGGGACGGGTCTTCCGAGTCACTTAGAAGGTCGCCGCGATCTGGTATATGCCTGCATGCGTGCCAATGAACATCGCCTCATTGGTCGTTTTCGTCCTTATGCAGAATTGGTTGAAATGGCGCGTCTTGCGCTCCGACGCCTAGATGGCGTTGCCTACCTGGCCAATCAATTCTTGATCGATTTGTTGATGTGGTATCACCTAGCTTGGGTAGGAGAAAAAGTCCGACGGCAGTCCGCTTGCGTGCAAAGGTTACAACAAAAGGGTGCACGTTATAACAGCAAGGATCGTCGTGAGCTATTGGTTCTTATCGGTGATCTATTGGAAGGACTGTTACCACGGTATCGCACTCTCGCAGATGCGGGACGGATCGAATTGTCCATGACCCCGTGGGGCCATCCGCTGATCCCTCTTTTGTTAGATACCAATACCGCTAAAGAGGCATTGCCTGAAATTTTGTTAAGTCCTTCTAGCTACCCCGGCGGAGAAGAGCGCGCTCATTGGCATTTAGAGGAAGGTTTAGCAGTTTTTGAACGATTTTTAGGCCGTCGTCCGATTGGATGTTGGCCTGCAGAAGGCGGAGTAAGCAACGCCACCCTAGCCCTCCTCGGTAAACACGGTTTCCAGTGGTGCGCCACGGGAGAATCTGTGCTCCAAAATAGCCTCCAACGTTATTCCGTAGGCCAACATGGCAACTGGCTTCACCATGGCTATCGTTTCCAAGATAGCCCGCTAACTTGTTTTTTTCGAGATGATCGGCTTGCTGATCGGATTGGTTTTGCCTATTCGACTTGGCATGCAGATGATGCTGTGGGAGATCTCATCCATCATTTAGAAAGCATTGCGAATGCAGTAGAGAGAAATGGCGATCAAAATCCGGTGGTCTCCATTATCTTAGATGGTGAGAACGCTTGGGAGTCTTACCCAGAAAATGGGTATTATTTCTTGTCTACTCTCTATCGAAAGCTTTCCGACCACCCGCGTTTACGCCTAACTACCTACGCAGATTGCCTCAGCCAGACTCCCGTGGTAGATAATTTACCAGGAGTGGTCGCGGGCAGTTGGGTGTATGGTACTTTCTCTACTTGGATAGGTCATCCCGACAAAAACCGGGGTTGGGACATGCTCGTCGAGGCCAAACGCCGTTTTGATATGGTACGCGCTTCTGGACGTTTAAGAGGTGAACAGCTCAAAGAGATTGAAAGGCAACTTGGGGTCTGCGAAGGCTCGGATTGGTTCTGGTGGTTTGGGGACTATAATCCTGCCGAGGCAGTGAGTACGTTTGAAAGGCTCTTTCGTCGTCAGTTAACTGGTCTTTATCGGATGTTGGGTGAAGAACCGCCAGCGTATTTGTCTGAAAGCTTTACCCGGGGCAGTGGGAATCCACAAGCAGGTGGTGTCATGCGTCCAGGACAGGAATCTTAGGAGAAAACCATGCACGAAGGCCCGAGGCAAACGGGAAGAGCAGCAGGCATTCTGCTTCATCCAACGGCCTTACCTGGGCCTTCTGATCACGGAGATCTTGGTCCCCACGCATATCATTTTGTTCATTTCTTAAGAGATTGTGGATTTCGAGTGTGGCAAACCCTTCCACTCGGCCCGACTCACGCAGACCTTTCTCCCTATAATTGTGTTTCTGCGCACGCTGGCAACCCGCGTCTCATTAGCCAAGAAAAGTTGAAAGACGAAGGCTGGATAGAAGCTCTTGAACGATCTCGTCGGGAATCTCTCAAGATGGCTCACAAAAAGTTTCTACAACAAGCCTCACCTGAAGACCGCGCAGATTTTGAAGCTTTTTTAGAATCTTCTCGGTATTGGTTAGAAGACTACTCTTTGTACCAAGTGATCCGGGATAACCAAGGCGCACTCCCGTGGTATGACTGGCCAATACCTCTCCGAAAGCGTCTTCCTGCTGCGTTGAAAACAATCAAAGAACAGCTCAAGGCCGAGCGGGCGCAGGTGTGTTTCGAACAGTTTTTGTTTTTTCGTCACTGGAACAGTTTACGGAAATATGCAAATTCCCAAGGCATACGAATGTTTGGCGACATGGCTATCTTCGTAGCCCACGATAGCGCAGATGTTTGGGCACACCAAGAGTGTTTCCAACTGAACGAATGGGGACAACCAACGGTGGTGGCTGGGGTGCCGCCTGATTACTTTTCCGAAACCGGGCAGCGTTGGGGTAACCCTTTATACGACTGGACAAATCACGAAGAAGAAGTCATTGCTCTTTGGGTAGCGCGAGCACGTACTCAAGCTGCACTTTTCGATTTAATACGTATCGATCATTTTAGAGGATTAGAGTCTCATTGGGAGATTCCTGCATCAGAACCATTGCCAGTTTCTGGGCGTTGGGCACCGACTCCAGGAGATCGATTGCTCGCGGCTTTACAAGCAGTACCTTCTGCCTCTTGGGTAGCAGAAGATCTTGGTGTAATTACAGAGGCCGTAGACGCGCTGCGGCAGCGATATCAATTACCGGGAATGCACGTTTTACAATTCGGGTTTGATGAAGATCCTCATAACCGACATTTGCCCCATGCCCATGACCCCAACAACGTTGTGTACACAGGTACCCACGATAATGACACGACGCTAGGCTGGTTTCATTCTCTTTCTTGGGATGCAAAACAGCAAATACTTGACTATCTCGGCCATCCAAGCGAACCTATGCCTTGGCCTTTAGTACGGCGTTGTCTAGCTTCTCCTGCAAAATTAGCTATTTTGCCCATGCAAGATGCACTTGGATTAGGTTCAGAACACCGAATGAACCTTCCTGGCACTTGCACTGGTAACTGGAAATGGCGTTTTCATTGGAGCCAAGTACCCTCGGAAATCGCCAATCGACTTGCCCGCTGGACTTGGTGTTACGGACGTACCTAACGGGAGATCTCATGCCCGAATCTGATCTGGATCGATTTGAACAATTATTAGGCATTCAGCGTCGATTAAGTGGTGAACGAAACGTCGATCAACTTTCTAAAAAGGTGATGAACGAAGTTGCAGTTCTCTTGGATGCAGATCGAAGTTCTTTGTTTTTGTTTGACTGGAAAGTAATGCAGTTGCGCGCTTGCTTTGCAGAAGGTGTACCCGCGAGTTCTATTGTGGTTCCATTGAAAATGGGCATCATGGGCAGTTCAGTATTGATGCGAAGAACAATCAACATTAGCAATGCTTATGCTCACCCTTATTTTAATCTTGAGATCGATGGTGCTTCCAAATTTAAGACAGAAAGCGTGCTCGCAACTCCTATTCAGTCGAAGGAAGGACGTCTCTTAGGAGGAATAGAACTTCTAAATCGTGCGATTGGACGATTCACAGAAACGGATGCAAAACTAGTCGAAGAAGAATCAAAAAAGTTGGCAGAATAGCTTACTACCAAAGAAATTACTGTAGAAATAGCAAAGGAAATCATTGTCTCTTTGCACGAAAAAATCGAATACAAACGAGGTGCAGTATTTGTTTTGAATGAAAAAGAAGGCCAATTATCTTCTGTGTACACCGAGGAAATGGAACAAGGTTTCAGTCTTCGGCTTCGACTTGGCATTGCAGGACAAGCAGCGGTTACTCAAAAATCTCTCTTGATTCCAGATGTCTACCAAGATGAAAGGTTTGACCAATCTTTTGATAAGCGTACAGGATACAAAACTAGAAATATTTTATGTGTACCTTTGGTCAATTTAAGAAGAGAGACCATCGGTGTTGTACAAGCCATTAACAAAAAGGATGGAGATTTCAGCCAAAATGACCTCAGCACATTAGAAAGCATTTCTGGCGTCATTGCGATTGTCATTGAAAATGCCAGCCTTCTCGAAGAATATGATTGTCAGTTTCATAGTTTTTTAGGGACCTTAGCAGCCTCTATCGATGCTAAAGATGCTCTCACTGCTGGGCACTCTCGTCGGGTCGCGGACATTGCTTTGGGCATTGCCAGAGTATTTGATTATCCGGAAGAGGAACAGCGCGTTTTGCAAGTCGCTGCACTTTTGCATGATTATGGCAAAATTGGAATCAATGATAGCGTTCTAAAAAAACCGGCTGCCTTGGATCCAAAAGAATATGCTCATATCAAAACGCACGCGAATATGACTTTTGACATTTTAAATAAGATTCATTTCGCAAGGCAATATGCAAATGTGCCTTTAATTGCTGCTTCTCATCACGAGTGCCTAGATGGCAGTGGTTATCCTGATGGTCTTAAGGAGCTTGCGATCCCATTTATGGCCAAGATTTTGTCCGTAGCCGATGTATTTGAAGCTCTCACCGCAGACCGTCATTACCGAAAGGGCATGTCTTACGAGAAAGCCCTTGAAATCTTAGACGAAGGGATCGGAAAAAAGTTTGACGAACACATTGTAAAGGCACTAAAACAGTATTTGAACTCTCTTTCTTAAGTTTTTTGGAGTATTTACAGATGACTGATCATTCCATTTTTTTACTCGTGCTGTATTTAATAGTGCTCTTGTTAATCGCTAAACCACTCGGAGAATACATAGCGATAGTAGTGGAAGGAAAACCAGTTTTAGCTTCTCGGCTTGGTCAAAGTATTGAATTCTCTTTTTATCGCCTGTGTGGTGTACGTCCAGAAGAGGAAATGCAGTGGCGTTCCTATCTATTTTCATTACTTCTTTTTAATTTGTTCGGTATTTTAGCAGTATACCTTCTTCAGAAAACACAATCTTGGCTCCCACTGAATCCACAGAATTTTCCGAATGTTTCTACGGATTCTGCACTGAATACAGCTGTCAGCTTTGTGACCAATACTAATTGGCAATCGTATTCTGGTGAATCCACGATGAGTTACCTCACGCAAACCTTAGGTCTTGGTGTCCAAAATTTTCTTTCGGCGGCTACTGGAATCTCTGTAGCTATTGCCTTAATTCGTGGATTTGCTAGACGAACAGCCCAACACATTGGCAATCCTTGGGTAGATCTTACCCGAATTACTTTATACCTACTGCTGCCACTCTCTTTGGTCTATTCCGCATTTTTAGTGAGCCAAGGGGTTCTTCAAAATTTTGATTCTTATCAAACGATTGTTTCTTTAGAAGGGCAAGAGCAAGTGTTGCCCATGGGGCCAGTGGCTTCTCAGGAAGCTATTAAGTTGTTAGGCACCAATGGTGGAGGATTTTTTAATGCCAATTCGGCACATCCTTTCGAAAATCCAACGCCACTTTCTAATTTTACGCAGATGCTTGCCATATTCCTTATTTCTGCCGCTCTTTGTTTTACTTTTGGACGGATGGTAGGAGATTACCGACAAGGTTTGGCATTGTTGTCTGCCATGGTTTTAGTATTTATCATGGTGGCCCTTGCTGCAATGTATTTTGAACAACAGGGCAATCCGCTGTTAACCCAACTTGGGATTGATTCTCTTGCGGGAAATTTAGAAGGAAAGGAAGTCCGATTTGGGGCATCAGATTCTGGATTGTTTGCAACGATCACTACCCTTACCTCGTGTGGTGCCACCAATGCTTCTCATGATTCTTTTTTACCAATGGGAGGTTTTGTCTTACTGTGGGACATGATGTTGAGTGAAGTGATTTTTGGTGGAGCAGGATGTGGTCTTTATGGTATGTTGATATTCGCTGTGCTAGGCGTTTTTGTTTCAGGTCTCATGATTGGCCGAACCCCAGAATACTTGGGTAAAAAGATCGAGGCTTTCGAAATGAAAATGATCTCTTTTGTAATTTTGATCCCGCCCATTTTGGCATTGCTCGGTACTGCGCTTGCGTTAATGCTTCCAGATGGAGTTTCAAGAATTGGCAATCCAGGAGCTCATGGATTTTCTGAAGTTCTCTATGCCTTCGTATCCACTGCAAATAACAATGGGAGTGCCTTTTCTGGACTCGCTGCGGATACCCCGTTTTATAATTTTTTGACTGCGATAGTTATGCTATTGGGACGGTTTGCTCTCATGGTTCCAGTGTTGGCCATGGCAGGATCTTTGGCAGAGAAAAAACGGATTCCGGCCAGCGCGGGCACATTGCCTACCCACGGTCTGTTATTTGTTGTTTTGCTGATTGGAATCATCATTCTCGTTGGTGCATTGAGCTACCTTCCGGCGTTAGCACTTGGCCCGGTGGTCGAGCACCTCACCCTGTTTTCTCGGTAGGCCAAAAACATGACTCAAAAAAAATCCCCCTTATTTGATCCGAAGCTGATCCGACCCGCGTTGTCAGAGGCTATTTTTAAGCTGTCTCCAGTGGTTCAGTGGCGCAATCCGGTCATGTTCGTCGTCTACATAGGTAGCCTTTTGACGACTGTTTTTTGGCTACGATCCCTTTTTGATCCAGCGGATACCTCTTCCAATTTTATTCTCTCTCTTTCTTTTTGGTTGTGGTTTACGGTGCTCTTTTCTAATTTTGCGGAATCCATAGCAGAAGGACGAGGCAAAGCGCAAGCAGCCGCATTGCGCGGTCTCAAACAGGACACCTGGGCCAAACGCCTTTCCTCTTCTAATCCAAAGTCAGCACAAAAAAAGGTATTGGCTACAGACTTAAAACAAGGTGATTACGTACTCGTCGAAACAAACGATGTCATTCCAGCAGATGGTGAGGTCGTCGAAGGAATTGCCTCAGTAGACGAATCGGCCATCACGGGTGAATCGGCTCCCGTCATTCGAGAGGGAGGCGGTGATTTTTCCGCGATCACCGGTGGTACTCGAGTATTGTCAGATTGGTTGGTGATGAAAGTCACCGTAGATCCGGGCGATACCTTTGTAGACAGAATGATCGCCATGGTGGAGTCTGCAAAACGCAAGAAAACCCCGAATGAAATTGCACTGGGTATTTTTTTAGTGGCTCTCACTATTTTATTTCTAGTAGTGACCATCACTTTGTTGCCTTACTCCCGATTTAGCGTAGAGGTAGCCAAAGCAGGCACTCCTGTCACCATTCCTGTGTTGATTGCTCTTTTGGTTTGTTTAATTCCCACCACGATCGCTGGACTTCTTTCCGCCATTGGCGTAGCAGGCATGAGCCGAATGATGCAAGCTAATGTCCTCGCTACCTCAGGTCGCGCAGTCGAAGCCGCTGGTGATGTCGACGTCCTCCTACTCGATAAGACCGGTACCATTACATTAGGAAATCGGCAAGCCAGCACTTTTCTTCCTGCGCCAGGGGTTGATATTTTGGAGTTAGCAGATGCTGCACAGATGGCCTCTTTGGTGGACGAAACTCCAGAAGGACGAAGCGTCGTCGTTTTAGCTAAAAAACAATTCAATTTTCGTGAGCGGGATTTACAATCTTTAGGTGCACGGTTCATACCTTTTACTGCTCAAACTAAAATGAGTGGGGTAGATCTTCCGGGTCGGAAAATCCGAAAAGGTGCGGTCATTGCCATCCAAAAATACTTAGATGACCAAGGAATTTCTTTGCCAGAAGCGGTGTCGAAAAATGTCGAAGAGGTCGCACGGCATGGAGGTACGCCCCTCGTCGTAGCAGAAAGCAATCGCGTTTTGGGGGTGATCGAACTAAAGGACATCGTCAAGGGTGGGATCAAAGAACGATTTGCCGAGCTGAGGAAGATGGGCATTCGTACCATCATGATTACCGGAGACAATCGGCTCACCGCAGCCGCCATTGCCGCAGAAGCAGGGGTAGATGATTTTCTAGCAGAAGCTACTCCTGCAGGAAAATTGGCCTTGATTCGCCAATATCAGGCCGAAGGCCACCTCGTAGCCATGACCGGAGATGGAAGCAACGACGCCCCCGCATTGGCCCAAGCGGATGTGGCCGTTGCCATGAGCAGTGGTACCCAAGCTGCTCGGGAAGCGGGCAACATGGTCGATATGGATTCGAATCCTACGAAACTGATTGAGATTGTCGAAACTGGGAAACAGATGTTAATGACCCGGGGTGCGTTGACTACCTTTAGCATTGCAAACGACGTCGCGAAGTATGCCGCAATCCTTCCGGCAGTCTTTATTGGTACTTATCCTACACTCGCCGCCCTAAACGTCATGAGGCTAGGCAGTCCTGCTTCTGCAATTCTTTCTGCCGTGATTTTTAACGCACTCATTATCTTATTTTTGATTCCGTTGGCCTTAAAAGGGGTTCGGTACCAAGCATTGGGTGCATCAGCACTCTTAAGGAAGAACTTAGCAATCTATGGCCTCGGAGGAGTGATTACTCCTTTCGTAGGAATCAAGGCGATTGATTTTTGTCTAACCACTTTAGGTTTGGTGTAACCAGAGAACCTGCCATGCACGAATTAAAAACACTCCTCCGGCCTGCGTTGTCTCTGTTTTTGGCGTTGTCGCTGATCATGGGTCTTGCGTACCCGCTCGCAGTTACTGGGTTTGCCCAAACTTTCTTTCCTACACCTGCCAACGGCAGTTTAGTACTCCGAGATAGCGTGCCCGTAGGTTCTGCTATTCTTGGGCAATCCTTTTCGAGTCAAAGATATTTTTGGGGGCGACCCTCTGCCACTGCAACCGTTCCCTACAATGGAATGGCCTCCGGGGCATCTAACCAAGGTCCGCTGAATCCTGCTCTCATCACAGCGGTACAGTCTCGAGCAAATGCACTACACGCTGCGGATCCAGATAATCTCTTGCCTATTCCGGTTGACTTAGTCACTGCTTCCGGTAGCGGTTTGGATCCTCATATTTCTCCTGCCGCTGCTATGTATCAGGTAAATCGAATTGCTCGCGTTCGAAATTTATCTCGGAAAATAGTGAGCAAACTAATTCAACAAAACACAGAAGAAGCACCCTTGGATTTGTTGGGTGCACCGCGTGTTCATGTTTTGAATCTAAATTTAGCACTGGATGCTTTGCACTGACCTATTTTGAAAATTGATCTGGATCCCTAAATTGAGCAACTCTTCGATCGACCCAGATGCACTTCTTCTTAAGCTATCCGAAGAAGAATCAAGTGCAATGCACGGGAAATTAAAAATCTTTTTTGGTGCCTCAGCAGGTGTCGGAAAAACCTACGCCATGCTTGCAGCGGCTCAAAACTTATCCAAGCAAAAAAGAGATGTCGTCATTGGGCTCGTGGAAACCCACGGTCGAGAAGAAACCGAAGCAATGCTCATAGGCATTGAGCGTCTTCCTTTGAAAGAAATCCCTTACCGTGGTCAGGTACTCAAAGAATTTGACTTAGGTGCTGCTTTAGATCGAATGCCAGACGTTATTCTAGTCGATGAGTTAGCACACTCCAATGTGAACGGATCACGCCATCCAAAACGCTGGCAAGATGTCGAAGAACTCTTGGAAGCAGGTATCAACGTTTATACAACCATCAACGTCCAACACCTCGAAACTCTCAATGATGCCGTTAGTGGCATTACTGGAATCCGAGTTTTTGAAACAATTCCGGATCAATTTTTCAAATCAGCCGACGAAGTGGTTCTAGTAGACCTACCGCCAGAAGAATTATTTCAACGCCTAGAACAAGGAAAAGTCTACCTTGCACCGCAAGCTGATCGAGCAGCGAAAAACTTTTTTCGAAAAGGAAATCTCATTGCTTTGCGGGAGTTGGCATTACGTGCCACTGCGGACAGCGTAGACGAGCAAATGATGGAGTATCGGCAAAGCCGTGCGGTACCCTCAGTGTGGCAAACAAGGGAATCCCTATTGGCATGTTTGTCTCCGCACGAAGCTGATCGGATTGTCCGAGCTTCGGCACGTATTTCAGGATATGCTAAAAGAGCTGCCCGCGTAGAATTACACAGTGAGGTTCATGTCAAAGTGCCTTGGCATGTTATTTATGTCGAAACTCCAGAATTACAACGATTGCCAGATTCGGCTCGGCACCGCGTTTTGAGTGCTCTCAAGTTAGCCCAAGACATGGGTGCTATCACGGCCTCTCTAACTGGAGAGGATGCAGCCGAAGAAACGGTGAAGTACGCTAGGCAACACAATCTTTCGCGCGTGATTATCGGACAAGGCCCGCGTAAGCCTTTTTATCTCAAACCTTTTGCTTGTCGACAATCTTTCGCAGAACAGATCAAAGAACTTGCTTCTGACTTAGACATTATCCAAGCAGCTTATACCCAAGTAATAAAACCAGAATCAACGAAACGATTTACGAATGGGAAAACTCTCCTAACCTCGTGGCCTAAGTATGCCCAGGCGGTACTGCTTTTCGGAATCACCGCTCTATTAACTTTGTCTCTGCCTAGTCTTTTCGAAACAATTAACGTCGTCCTGTTGCTCTTGCTTACAGTGGTGATCACAGCGGCACGCTATGGTCAAGGTCCAGCACTCGTAGTCTCGTTTTTAAGCATGGCTGTTTTTAGTTTGCATCATCCCCACGATATCTTTTTTTTTAAGATGCAAAATATTCAGGATTTTTTGACTTTTGGAATCATACTCGCAGTAGGCCTTATAACGGGTCAACTAACAGATCGTTTTAAGTACCAAGTCCAAGTGGCGACTGCTCGAGAAAACCGGGTGCGTGCACTTTATGAGATGTCACGAGACCTTTCAGCAGCCATCACCCCTAGTCAGATCATGGAGGTTTGTGCCAAATTTATTTCATTCCAATTCAAAGGACGTGCTGCCTTAGTTTTAGCAGACGACGAAGACCATCTACAACCCCCAATCTGGGGGCCTACGGGTATGCTTGATGTAGACATGGGAGTGGTTCAGTGGGTTTTTGGACACGACGAAGATGCCGGAACAGGCACAGATACTTTGCCTGGTAGCCCACTCTTATACTTACCGCTCAAGGCACCAATGAAAACGCGTGGGGTCTTGGTTATAGAGTTAGCTCTAACTTCAAGCGAAAAATCGAGTGATAAAAAACGTTTAATGGCCCCAGAACAGAGGCGCCTTCTCGATATCTTTGCCCGACTTATTGCGATCGCTATCGAACGAGTACATTATGTGAGGATTGCCCAAACCACGGAAGTTCAAATAGAATCTGAGCGTGCTCGGCGGAAAGTACTCGACGGTATTTCGCAGGAGCTTCTCGTTCCTGTGGATTCTTTGTTAAAATTAGTAGAATCATTTAGGGAAAATAAAGTTCTTTCTGAAGAACAAAATACAATCTTGGTATCGATGCACGAAGAAGCCCGTCGTATGTCGATTTTGTTAGATAACTTGTTGGAACTCCGAAATTGAAAGACACTGATGTGCTCATTCTTGGCGGGGGTTTAGCAGGTCTGACCGTTGCTTTGCATCTTGCAGATCATTTGCGGGTGGCTATTGTATCCAAACGCGACTTAGAAGAAGGAGCTAGCCTCCATGCACAAGGTGGTATTGCTGCGGTATTAGACGAACAAGACTCTATCGACCTTCATGTTCAGGATACCTTGATCGCAGGAGCTGGGTTGTGTAAACCCGAAGTCGTACAGTTTGCAGCACAAGGGGCTGCTTCGGCCATTGATTGGCTAGTAGCTAACGGTGTACCGTTTACCAAAGAACGTTCTGCAGATGGTCGAGAAGATTTTCACCTGACCCGAGAGGGAGGACACAGCCAACGTCGTGTGGTGCACGCTGCAGATGCCACCGGCCGAGCGGTAATCTCCACGTTGCTCGATCGGGTCTCTCAACATCCTAACATCACACTGTACCCGAACCACATGGCAGTGGAATTGATCACTGGTTCTTGGCTACGTCGCTCTACTGGTCGGTGTTTAGGTGCTTATCTATTAGATCAGAAGAGCGGGCAGGTTAAGGCACTGGGTGCACGTTTTGTGGTCTTGGCTACTGGTGGCGCAGGAAAAGTTTATCTCTACACCAGCAATCCAGACGTAGCTACGGGCGATGGCATTGCCCTTGGTTGGCGTGCAGGATGCCGAGTGGCCAACCTAGAGTTTATTCAGTTCCACCCAACCTGTCTTTATCACCCTCGCGCAAAATCTTTTTTGATTAGCGAAGCAGTTCGCGGGGAAGGGGGTCGCCTCTTGTTGCCTGACGGTACACCCTTCATGCAACGGTTTGATCCTCGCGGAGAATTGGCCCCGAGAGATATTGTTGCCCGCGCCATCGATCACGAAATGAAAAGGTTGGGGACGGATTGTGTATACCTAGACATTAGCCACAAAGGTTCTGAATTTGTCCTCCAGCACTTTCCCAATATTCATTCCCGTTGTTTAGAATACGGTTTTGACATGACACGTGATCCTCTGCCTGTGGTGCCAGCAGCACACTACATGAATGGGGGAATCGTGACGGATTTGCGTGGGCGAACTGACGTTGAGGGGTTGTATGCAGTTGGAGAGACAACCTATACTGGGTTACACGGTGCTAACCGCATGGCTAGCAACTCCCTATTGGAGTGCCTAGTGTTCGGGCGATCTGCCGCGAATGACATGATAGAAAATTTTTCTAAAGCACCGGATCCAGGGCCTCTGCCACCTTGGGACGAGAGCCGATCCACCGATTCTGACGAACAAGTGGTGGTATCCCATAATTGGGATGAAGTTCGCCGATTTATGTGGGATTATGTAGGCATTGTTCGGACGGATAAGCGTCTTCAGAGAGCGAAAAGCCGAGTTGACCTACTCACACAAGAGATTACCCAGTACTACCGCAACTTTCGGGTTACCGTGGATCTCTTAGAGTTGCGCAACTTGGTGTTGCTCGCAGATTTGATCATTCGAAGCGCGCGTAGTCGTCGTGAGAGTCGGGGCCTACACTACACCTTGGATTATCCAAAACCAAATGATTCGGAACCACCATGTGACACCGTTTTGATTCCACACAGATATCGACGTCGACTTGGATAGCAACCCTCTACTTTGGATCGTGCGTGTTGCTAGAATCTCAGGAATAATAGAAACTACTGTTTTCTCCACTTGTCCCTTTCATGTTCACAGAAAACATCAAAAAACAAATTAGCGATCCTTACGTAACTCGGCGTGCAGCTTACATGCTGCTCTTCATTGTCCTATTTACGGCCATTGCGGATACCTTGTTGCCTGCGGTGATGTTAGCCCAGATGATTTATTTGATATTCACGGGTCGGCGCAATCGACAGTTGGTATGGCTAGGAAAAGTACTCACTGACTACACGTCTGCAGTACTACGCTACCTTACGTTTGCCGCAGAAGATAAACCATTCCCTTTCGGCGAATGGCCTAGTTCTTTTGGCAAATCGAGCCGACGACCCCCAGGGGAGCGACCCGCAGGAGAGGAAGACTACGACTAATCGGGCTACGGTGTGTCTCCTATTGCAATAGCCGTTGGCTTTCTGGTGTGCAGCAATGTCTTCATGACCTTTGCTTGGTACGCTCATCTGAAAGAACTAGGGGATCGGTCTTGGGTCGTGGCGGCTTTTTTTAGTTGGGGGATCGCACTCTTTGAATATTTACTTCAGGTTCCGGCCAATCGGATCGGGTATACTTCCCTGTCTGTTGGACAGTTGAAAATTATCCAAGAAGTCATTGCATTGAGTGTTTTTGTGCCGTTTTCAGTGTGGTATCTCAGGGAACCCCTTAAACTTGATTACGTTTGGGCAGGGTTGTGCCTAATGGGTGCGGTGTTTTTTGTGTTTCGAGAGAAGATTGTTTAGACAGTAAGTTTCATTTTTTGGGGAATGACCGTGGCCAGCGTATTAGATGGGGTAGATCAACGCACTCAGCTTGTGGGGTACAACCGCTTAGAACTTTTGTTGTTTCGGCTCGGGAGTAAACAACGGTTCGGGATTAATGTTTTCAAAGTCCGAGAAGTGATCCGTTGTCCAGTGTTGACACGCCTTCCCGGGGCACAGCCAGTCGTTCGTGGGATTGCCAACATTCGTGGTCGTACGGTTTCCGTAGTGGATCTGGCAGTGGCGGTTGCAAAGCCTCCCCTCAAAGACATAAGCACGTGTTACATTATCATCACGGAGTATAACCGTGTTACTCAAGGTTTTTTGGTAAGCGGTGTAGATCGGATCGTGAACATGGATTGGGCGCAAATTCATCCGCCTCCACGCGGTTCCGGTAAACTCTCCTACCTTACTGCTGTAACCGAGGTAGACAAAGAGCTAGTGGAGATTATCGACGTAGAAAAGGTGTTGGCTGAAATCACCAAACCCACTGAGGAGATTTCGCGCGCTCTGGTCGAAGAAGGAGCGAGTCTGCATAAGATTACTAACAAAATTCTCGTGGTAGATGATTCCTCGGTGGCCAGAAACCAGATCCAACGTACCTTAGACCAAGTGGGCATCACTTCAGTCATGGCAAACAATGGCCGAGAGGGATTAAATCTTTTGCAGGATTTCGCAGCCAATGGAGAGCACTTAGTAATGGTAATCTCGGATATTGAGATGCCAGAAATGGATGGCTACACCCTAACTACTGAAATTCGACGCGATCCCGCACTCAAAGACCTCTACATTTTGTTGCATACCTCGCTGAGTGGTGTTTTTAATCAATCAATGGTCAAAAAAGTCGGTGCTAATCACTTTATCGCGAAATTCTCTCCGGATGAACTCGCCAAAGCGGTTTTAGCTCGAGTCGCAGAGCTAAAGGTCTGAGTTGTGCAAGCCCCTATCCGAGAAGAAGAATATCGTGATTTTCGTCGTTTCCTAGAGGAATCCACTGGGATTTTACTCGGAGACAATAAACACTACTTAGTAGCGAGCCGTCTTCACCGACTTTTGGAAGAACACCAAGTCTCCTCAATTTCGGAATTATTGACACGTTTGCGCGAGGATCGTCAAGGATCGCTTCGCGTGCGGGTCGTTGAGGCCATGACCACCAATGAAACCCAATGGTTTCGCGACGTCTATCCTTACGAAATTCTTAAAAATTTGATTTTTCCCGAATTAGTGCGCGTCGGTGCTAGGCAAGTAAGAATTTGGTCTGCTGCTTGTTCGACGGGTCAAGAGCCCTACTCGATTAGCATGGTTGCTGAAGAATTTTTGGCAAAGAACACCAGCGCGTTGCCTGGTGGGGTTAGCATTTTGGCCACAGACCTTTCTTCTAAGGCCATTCATGAAGCCCGTCGTGCAGTGTATAACACTGGCAGTGTTGCTCGTGGACTTTCTGAAGAGCGTAGGCGTCGTTTTTTGATTCCTTCACAAGAAAACGGGAAACAAGTTTGGGAGGTTCGCCCCGAGATTCGATCGCGCGTTACCTTTCGAGAGATCAATCTTATTCAACCTTGGACAGGCATTGGGCGTTTTGATGTGGTTTTTTGCCGTAATGTTCTGATTTACTTTTCTGCGGAATTAAAACAGAGTCTATTGTCCCGACTTGCCGGTGCTCTCAATGCTGAAGGTTGGCTTTTGTTGGGTGCTTCTGAATCCATTGCAGGTGTCACAGATTCACTAAAAATGATCCGTGCTGAACGGAGCGTCGTTTATCGAAGCGTCATAGAGCGACTTTCTACTCCTCCCTCTGGACGAACTTGATTTATTTAGTAGACCACTCCTGCGCGAACATTGCCCAAATTTGTCGGAACGCTTGGTCCATTTCTTGTTCCAGCTTCTTGCGGGTCCTTACTACTTCAATCCAAGCAGTTGCTTTTTCGACGGTTTCTAACGTTTCAATCGCAGTTTTCCACTCACCACGGTACACGGCCTCAAGTGCTTGTTGGGCTAATTGTTCCTGTTTTTCTATTATCCGAAAACTTTGACATGCGTCAGGAAATCGGAGACAAAACATTTGATTGAGTACAAATGACTGTCTTTGCAGATTTACTCGCTCCATATGTAACGACTCCCGCAGATTACGTAATTGTTCAACCAAAGCAGAACGACTTGGAATGCCCGTATCTGCCCAAGATTCCAATGGAGTTAGCATCTCAGGAAAGGGGTAAATGGCACGTGCTGATAGCAATTCAGCACCAAAAGGTTCTCCAGCGGCAAGTTTTCTCTCTAAGTTTTCTAATACCATAAGAGACAAGAGAAACTTTCGATCTCCTTTCCGATCACCCTGCGGCCTTTCCGATAGTTTTGTTTGTACATCTTCCATGCTCTTTAGTAACTGGCTTAATTCGAATTGCCTTTTATCTAAGTATTCTTGGACATTCCCAAAAGTACGAAGTCCATTTTCGTATAATTTCCAAAAACCGAATGAAAAAAACAAAAGTAATATACTTAAAAAAACTCCATGCGTATTCCGAGGTTTTAAAATCCATTCTGATGGAAGGTGACTTTGTTTGGTAATCCTTGAAAGTTCATCTAACACTTGGAGATTTTGATGTCTTCTTGCTTCGTTCATGTCAAAAAGCAAGGAAGAAGGATCGATGATCCAAGCCTCGATGTGGTCTTGCATCACTCTATGTAGGTTTTTGACTCGTTTTCGGAGGATCATAGATCGCCATCCACCCTTTTGTAAATCTGGCGTTTCCTCTAAAGCAAGCCACTCTGCTGCTAGTGTCAAATAGGCTTGACTTACGTCGCATCGTAAACAAAACGCAAGAATGGGTTTATTATTTTTGGCGGCCTCTTGTACAACATTGCTAAATGGAATTTGAGTTCGTAAACTCATGTTTCCATATTCTCGACGCAAACCAGAGAGTACTTCCTTACTCTCCTCAGAAGGTTTGACCAATGTAGCTAATAAATGTACCCCGTGTAGTGGTCGATTTGATCCGGCACGCAACCGGTTATTGATTGATAATAAAATGGAAACCCCGCCGAGAGAGGCAACTTCTGCGGGCACTGGAATTAGGATTCGATGTGCTGCAATTAAAGCATTGATACTAATGAGACCCAATGCAGAGGGACAATCGATTAAAATCACGTCAAAATTCAGTGCAATAGACTGGAGAGTGTCCAAACCTTGACACAATCTAGTTCTGCTGTCTCCTGATAGTGAGATTTCATTTTCAATTCGTTTGAGTCCCGGTTCCGAAGGTAATAGATAAAGATCTGGAATTTCTGTTGCAGAAATCATTTCCCGTTCAATGACAGCAGAGCTAAGAAGTCGGTAAGCACCACCGTGCCCGTGGATTCCTTGCACGAGAAAGTTGCTGGCGTGACCTTGAAAATCTAAATCGATTAACAAAACGGTTTTACCCGCTGCTGCAAGCGCGATCGCTAAGTTGACTGTAGTAGTCGTGGTTGCGCCACTGTGTGGACTAATAACGGTAATGATTTCTGGAGAAGGGAGCATAAAATTTCTAACAAGTTTTTAGTAAAATAGTCGACGGCGGGTTTGATTCTGTAACAAACGCTGCTTCCTCTTCCATCGTCGTGTTGGTCTACACTTCACGTCGGATCTAGGGTCTTGCTTTGGGTGAGGATTAGGTGTGCCTGAAGAAGCAAACCTTAAAGCTGCTGCGGATTTTGGATTGCTCAAAACTGCTTGTTTTGATTGGTGGGCTGTGAGGGAATTGAACCCTCGACACACGGATTAAAAGTCCGTCGCTCTACCGACTGAGCTAACAGCCCTACGGGACTAACCCCGAACTGCAGGTACAACTGACTTTCAAAATCGTACCACGTACTGTTGTTCAATGCAACCCTACGTGTAGTATCTTTTTGGATTTCAAGGCTAAAAGACCACTTGACGTGCACAACAAGTGTCAAGTACCATATGGCTATTCCTCGGTAGCTCAGCTGGTAGAGCGATCGGCTGTTAACTGATTGGTCGCTGGTTCGAATCCGGCCCGGGGAGCCAAATACAGAGCAATAGATAGCCCGACGTAGGCCGAAAAGCAAGCTGAACCGCAGTGCTTTTCGGCTTTTTTTTTTTGGAGATTTCATGAACCCCCTCACGTTAATACAAAAATTTTGGCTCATGGCCGTTGTCCTTGGTGTCACTGTTGTGGGAGATCTCCTCCTGATCCTCTCTAAAACACACGCCATGGCAGGAAACGCAGAAAGGCATTATGCCACTCAAGTGCCTCTGCTAGAGAAAGCTAACACGCTGCGTTATGCCATTGTGCAGATTCAGAAACACTTACAAGGTATGGGTGCTACTCGTGCTCAAGACGGCCTCGACAGTGGTTGGAAGCATGCCGAAGAGTACGCCACGCAAGCAAGATCTCTTTTTTCCGAGATTGCGCATTTGGACGATAGTGACGCTTCGGCTTATCGAGCTTTACTCGCAGATTTTGACAATTACTATGACTTGGGTAGGCGCATGGCACGCGCTTACGTAGAACAGGGGCCGTCTGCAGGCAATCGGATGATGCCTGAATTCGATTCCACCGCGGAGCGAATTTCTGGACAGCTAGAACCTATACGAGAACGTATCCGAAAAGATACTGCCATCGCAATGGAAAGCCAAACTGCAGATTTACATTGGTTGAGTATCTTTTTAGTCATCGAATCTTTGGTGCTAGTTCTCGTCATGGCCTACGCCATTTTTGTCGTAATGCGAAGTATTCGACCTTTGCCGGCAGTCCTAGACGACATGCATCGAATTTCGGCGGGTGATTTTACGGGCCGTCCTGTCACAGTCCAGAGCCATGATGAAGTAGGCCAGATCGCAGAATCCCTAGAGACCATGAAACAAGGGCTTCGGGATCTTTTAGATCGTGTTACAGGCAGCTCTCGTGAAGTGGCTTCTGCTGCCGAGAAAATGGCAAAAAGTACACAGGAAACCCGGGGTCGGATTACAAATCAACATCGCGAAGTTTCCCAAGTGGCCTCTGCTATTGAAGAGTTATCCACTACTGTTCGTCAAGTTGCTCAGAATGCAGAAGCTGCTGCAGAGGCCGCTAACCGTGCACAACAAGAAGCCAGTGGAGGTCGCATCGTAGTAGATCAGACTGCTTCTAGCATCACCGGGCTGGCGCGAGAAGTGGAACGGGCTGCGGAAACGATCACTCGCCTTGGCGAGGATACCGAAAGCATCGGCACTATTTTGGATGTGATTCGTGGCATTGCCGATCAGACCAACTTGTTAGCTCTAAATGCGGCTATTGAAGCAGCCAGAGCTGGGGAACAAGGTCGCGGGTTTGCAGTAGTAGCCGATGAGGTACGCACGCTCGCTTCTCGCACTCAACAGTCTACGCAAGAGATCCACGCTAAGATTGAGCGACTCCAAGCGGGCGCCCGAAACGCAGTGGAAGTCATGCGCCAAGGTAGAGTGCGTGCCGAGGAGAGTGTTCGTCAAGCGGCCGCTGCAGGGGATCGACTAAGTGCCATCACCAACGCTGTTACCACCATTTCTGAAATGAACACTCAAATTGCAACAGTTGCCGAACAGCAGAGTGCCGTAGCAGGAGAGATCACCCGACGGGTTTTGAGCATTAGCAACCTTTCCGACCAAACTAGTGCAGATGCAGAGAATTCGGCAGCATCAAGCAGTCATTTGCGTGGTCAAGCGGAAGCACTGCAAAAATTAGTAGCACGATTTCGGACTTAGCTAAATCGTGTACCAGAAAAAGTTCCAAAAGTTTAAAAATGATGAAACCTTAGGAACGAAGTTGCTAGAGGAATTGATTGTTTTTGAAGGAAATGTTCGTAATTGAAAATTTCAATTCGCCCAATTAGGGATGAAGATAGGGAGCAACTTTGGATTTGGTCTAATGATCCTGAAGTTCGCTCCCACTCTTTTTGCACAGATCCTATTCCTTGGGAGATGCACTGTCGTTGGTTTGCAGAACACCGCGCAAATCCAAATTGGTGGGCATGGGTCGGGACAAATACACAAAATCATTTAGTGGGTCTTGTTCGCTTTCAAGTCGAGAGAAACCGTGCGGAGATTTCAGTAAGTGTTTCAAAAGAAGTGCGTGGACAAGGTATTGGGAAACAACTTATTGCCAAAGGATGTATCGCTTTATTTTCTTCGACGCAGGTAGTCGAAGTGGTCGCAAAAATTAAAAAAGATAACCTTGCATCTATTTCAGCTTTTTTAGCTTCCGGATTTTTTGAAACACCTTCTTCTGATGAAGAACATTTATATTTTGTGTTAAAAGCTATTTAGCTTTAGAGGTAATCTGTGAGCAAAATTACCCGCCGTTACCTTCCTCTAAAAGATAAGTTGCCAGAAAGCTTATCTCCAATCCTCCGTGGGATATATGCAGCTCGAGGCATCACGGAAGAAAACCACCTTAATACATCCTTGTCAGATCTATTGCGACCAGAGCTGTTGCAAGGAATGAATTCTGCCGTCTCTCTTCTTGCAGATGCCCTTCAAAAAAATCTTCGCATGCTCATCGTGGCAGATTTTGATGCCGACGGTGCTACTGCATGTGCGGTTGCAGTTCGCGCACTAAAGGCTATGGGAGCAAAACACGTAGAGTATCTAATTCCTGATCGGATTTTGCATGGCTACGGTCTTACTTCGGCCATCGTAGAAATTGCAGCTACGAAATCTCCTGACCTTCTAATCACGGTAGACAACGGCATCTCAAGCATTGTAGAAGTGGCCATGGCGCAATCGCTTGGAATGAAAGTCTTAATCACGGATCACCACGTTCCGGGTCAAATAGAGCCTCCTGCAGATGCCATTGTCAATCCAAATGGATTGGGTGACTCATTCCAGAGCAAATCTCTTGCCGGGGTAGGTGTTATTTTCTACGTCATGCTAGCCTTGCGTACTCATTTACGTACACAAGGTTGGTTTGGAGCGAATAGACCAGAACCAAACCTAGGAAGGTTACTTGATCTGGTAGCCCTTGGAACTGTGGCTGATGTTGTTCCACTCGACCAAAATAACCGAATTCTAGTTCAACAAGGCCTAAAGCAAATGCGCTTGGGTAGGTCCTGTCACGGCATTGCTGCTCTTGCTAGGGTGTCGCGTTGTTCAATCAATGATATCGATAGTACGGATCTTGGTTTTCGCATTGGTCCTCGTCTAAATGCTGCTGGCCGAATAGATGACATGAGCATTGGTGTGCAATGTTTACTTTCGGACAATCCAGAAGAAGCACTTTATTTGGCCGAGCAATTAGATCACTTGAATGACCAGAGAAAAGCCATAGAAATAGAAATGAAGGATCAGGCGATCGAGCTCCTCGAAAAGATTCAAATTGGCTCAGACTTACCTTGGGGCATCGTACTTTCAGAAGAAGATTGGCACCCAGGGGTAATCGGCATTCTAGCTTCTCGCCTAAAAGATCGATTTCACCGACCCGTGGTTGCCTTTGCACCTGGCGGAGAACAAGATCTGCGTGGTTCTGTCAGGAGTATTTCAGGGTTCCACGCAAGGGACGCTTTAGCCACAATCGCCACTAAGCAACCTGGCATGATCTTACGTTTCGGTGGGCACGCTGCGGCTGCAGGTCTTACCATCAAAAAGGAAAATTTTATCCTGTTTTCCAAAGAATTTGATATCGAAGCACGGCAAAGGCTTACCGTAGAAGATCTTCAAGAAGAAATTTTGTCGGATGGCCCATTAGAGCCAGAAGATTTTACCTTATCTTTAGTAGAACAAATTAAAGAGGCTGGTCCATTCGGTCATGGTTTCCCAGCACCTCTTTTTGACAACGTATTTCAGTGTGTCGAAAAACGAGTACTCAAAGAACATCACTTAAAATTGATCTTGTCTACCAATGGATCCAATCGAATAGAAGCCATTGCTTTTGGACAGGCTAAAGAAACTTGGGTTGTGCCGGGGTCGACTTTGCGCGCTGCCTATCGACTTTCTTGCAATGAATACAACGAAAAAAAGACACTACAAGTTAGAATTGAATTTTTCGAGAATGTAGGTTAATGAAGTTTTATTTCTTAGATGAAAAAGGCAAACGCCAAGGATCTATTGAGATCGATCCCAACAAAACTTCTCCTTTAGGGAGAGGAGGTGCTGGGGTTGTCTATCAAAATTCGGCTAATGTTCAGGAGGCCATCAAAGTCTATCACCCTCACTTTTTGTCTAAACATGGGAATTTGCGAGAAAAAGTGCAGGCAATGTTATTGTTTCCGCCCGGAAATGAAGAAGTATTTTCGGATAGCAAAAGGTATGTACAGATTGCTTGGCCCCGAATGCTTCTGGAAGATGATCAGGGCACTTTTTGGGGCTACACCATGCCCCTGGTCGAAAGGCATCGATCCGTTTTATTAGAACAAGTATTACAAAAAGCAGAACGTAAGACTGCTCAAATACGAGAAGACTATCGCTTTAGAATTTTTGTGGCTAGAAATCTTGCTTTTGCTATTGCAAGGCTACACGAAAAAAGCCATGGCGTAATCGACCTAAAACCTCCGAATGTGTTGGTGTACCGAGAAACTGGATTTGTTTGTTTGTTAGATTGTGATGGTTATGACGTGCGAGGTAATTCGATTCGGTACCGCGCCGATTTGTTTACTCCAGAATATTTATATCCAAAAGCACACATTGCAGGATTGCGCCCTGATCAAATTGATATTTTAGAACAAGATCAATTTGCGTTGGCAGTGATTTTGTTCCAACTCATGAACAATGGGTTACATCCCTATCAAGGGATTCCAAAAACAAATACGGTTCCACCTAGCATTGCAGAGCGCATCAGTAAAGGATTGTACAGTTACGGAAAAAGAAGACATCCTGATCAAGATCCATCAAAAAAGAGCTTGCATGAATACTTTTTGGATGAAACAAGAGAATTGTTTGACCGAGCTTTTGAGCCTAATCGGAAAAAACCAAGTGCTTTGGAATGGCAGTTCCATTTTGACGCGCTGATTCAAGAAGTACGAGATTGTTCGGCGAGCCCAGATCACCATTTTGGAAAAGGATGTAAATCTTGTCCTAAATCAAATTCTGTACAACAAATTGCGTCGTTTGGAGAACCTTTTGCTCCAATCAAGAATCTTCTAAAAAGATTTTTAATACAATATCTCGCTAACAGTTTATCACCAAAACGTTTATTTTCCGGAGTGGTCTTATTTGCAGTGGTTACCCTGGTTGGATTTCTAATGAGTTTGCGTATGGTCGAAAAACAGACGCAAGAGGAATATGTTGAAAACCTTATTGATTCAGTGAAACAATTAGAAAGAGAAAAAGAAAGTTGGAAAAATGAGAAACAATTCTTTACCCAAGAATTTGAGAAACAAAAAAGATCTTTTTTATTTTCGTTGGAAAGATTAGAAAAAGAAAAAGAAAATTTAGAAAGAGAGAATAAAAGTTTTATTTTATCGATTCAATCACTTACAAAACAAAATCAATCTCTTACAAGTACTTTAGAAAAACAAAAAGCAGAAAATAATCGTCTAAAGATCCCTACCGTTGATGTGAGCGTAGCAAGTGCGGTACTCACTCCTCCTGTTCTGGAAAAAACACAAAAACCACTCGTTCCAAAAATACTAGAGAAACCACCAGAAGTGCTCATTCTCGGTCGTTATCGAGACCACGGCGACGGAACTATCACCGACGTGGTCAATCGATTGCGCTGGAAACGCTGTGCAGAAGGACAAACTTGGACAGGAAATACCTGTAGAGGCAAGGCAACAGAATATAGTTGGCATAACCTTTCAAATCCTCCGGGCGAATGGCACATTCCTTCTGTTGAGGAAGGGAAAACTCTTTTATATTGTGTTGAAAGCGGAAAACGGGGGGAATCATTGTTGGTTACCAGCGAAACGGTACAATGCACCCCGAGCACATGTGATTTGTGCGGCAATAAGTGGACAACTCCCACGGTAGACAATGAAGTTTTTTCGAACAGTCCACTATGGATATGGACTTCCAGCACGCACACCAAAGATCCCGAAAATGCTTGGATCATCGATTTTAGTCTCGGAAATGTTGGTTACTATGGCAAAAATAGCAGCGGGGCAGTTCGGCTTGTTCGTTTTAGCCACTGACATTTTAGCCTGAAAGACAAGAATTCCTAATCTAGGAAGTATTTTGATGGCACAAAGCAAATCAAGAAGCAGCGAAGGATCCGCTAACCTCGGTTTCGAAGCCAAGCTCTGGCTCGCAGCCGATAAACTCCGAAACAACATGGATGCGGCGGAATATAAACACGTGGTCCTCGGTCTTATTTTCTTAAAATACATTTCGGATACTTTCGAAGAACACCGCGCAAAACTCATTGCCGGTCTGGGTGACTACGAAGGCGCAAATCCTGAAGATCCAGACGAATACGTAGCCGAAAATGTCTTCTGGGTGCCTGCGAATGCCCGCTGGTCTCAGTTGCAGGCCAAAGCCAAACAACCTGCGATTGGTAAATTCGTGGATGACGCCATGGTTGCCATTGAGCAGAAAAACCCACGGCTAAAAGGGGTACTGCCGAAAGACTACGCCCGACCTAGCCTCGACAAACAGCGGCTCGGTGAATTGATCGATCTTGTCTCTACTATTTGCCTTACTGCTGCTAGCGAAGGCGAAAAGACCCATCGCTCAGTGGACCTTCTTGGCCGTGTGTATGAGTATTTTCTCACCCGCTTTGCCAGTGCTGAAGGCAAGAATGGCGGCCAGTTTTACACTCCCTCGTGTGTAGTGCGTTGTTTGGTCGAAATGCTCAGTCCCTACAAAGGCCGTATTTATGACCCTTGTTGTGGTTCTGCCGGTATGTTTGTGCAGTCGGAAAAGTTCGTGCAGGCCCACGGTGGAAAAGGAGACGACATTTCCATCTTCGGACAAGAGAGCAACTCCACCACTCGCCGCCTTGCCGTCATGAACCTTGCTCTACGTGGTATCGAAGCTAATTTTGGCTCCGAGCACGCCGACACTTTTCGCCATGACCTCCATCCAGACCTCCGCGCCGATTACGTCCTCGCCAATCCGCCTTTTAATGACTCCGATTGGTTCCGTAAAGATGACGACGTGCGCTGGAAATTCGGCATCCCACCCAAAGGCAACGCCAACTTTGCCTGGGTACAACACTTTATCCACCACCTCGCGCCACACGGCATGGCTGGTTTTGTCCTCGCCAATGGCAGCATGTCTTCTAACCAGTCTGGCGAAGGTGACATCCGCCGCGCCATCATCGAAGCCGACCTCGTGGACTGTATGGTCGCCCTCCCAGGCCAACTTTTCTACAGCACGCAAATCCCCGTTTGCCTCTGGTTCCTAGCGAAAAATAAAAGTGCCGATGCCAAACGAGGCTTCCGCGACCGACGCCATCAAACCCTCTTTATCGACGCCCGCAAACTCGGCACCCTCATCGATCGCGTCCACCGTGAGCTGACCGATGCTGACCTCCAAAAAATCAGCACTACTTACCACGCGTGGCGAGGAGAAGAAAGTGCTCGCAAATATGAAGATATGGCTGGTTTTTGCAAATCTACCACCACGGCCGAAATGGCAATCCATGGTTACGTGTTAATCCCTGGTCGCTATGTCGGTGCTGCGGAAATCGAAGACGATAGCGAGCCTTTCGAGGAAAAGATGGCGCGATTAGTAGCCGAGTTAACCAGACAATTCGCCGAATCTGCAACACTGGAGAAAATAATAAAAGAAAATTTGAAGGGATTTGGAGGATGAATCATCCAATAATCAGGAGGGGGTCGAAGTATGACGGGTGAGTGGAAACGAGTAACTCTTGCTGATACCTGCGTCTTTCTGAATCGCGGAATAACACCTTCGTATACCGAGTTTGGCGGCGTGCGGATTCTCAATCAAAAGTGTGTTCGAGACGTAGTTTCGATGATTCCTGCTAAACGCACCGATTTAACGAAGAAGACAGTTCCAACGGATAAATTCCTCCAATTATTTGACATCCTTGTTAACTCAACCGGCGAAGGAACACTCGGACGCGTTGCCCAGATAAAGGTGGTGAGCGAACCGACTACAGTTGATTCACACGTCACGATATTGCGCCCGAATATGGAATTGGTAGATCCCAGTTTCCTAGGTTTTCTTGTTCGCAAACTTCAGCCTGAAATCAAGCAACTTGCCGAAGGTTCGACGGGCCAGACTGAACTTTCTCGGATACGCTTGGGGTCGCTTGAAGTAGACATCCCCCCCCTCCCGATTCAAAAAACCATCGCCCACATTCTCGGCACCCTAGACGACAAAATCGACCTGAACCGCCGAATGAATGCAACCCTAGAAGAAATGGCGCGGGCTATTTTTAAGTCGTGGTTCGTGGATTTTGATCCTGTCCGAGCCAAAATGGATAGTCGCGCTCCTTTTGGCATGGATCAAGAAACGGCTGCGCTATTTCCGGATGGTTTTCAAGATTCGAAAATGGGGCTGATTCCGAGGGGGTGGGACGTCTGCCCGCTCTCAGAAAAGATTCAAGTATTCAGCGGTGGCACACCGAAGACATCTGAGCTGATTTACTGGAATGGTGATATTCCGTGGTATTCCGTACGTGATGCACCAAGTGAAGCCAACGTGTGGGTTATTCACACTGACAAGTACGTTACCAAACTCGGTATTACCAACAGTGCCGCCCAAGTCTTTCCTAAAAAGACTACCATCATCAGCGCACGTGGCACGGTCGGAAAACTTGCGCTGACCGCTGTCCCAATGGCGATGAATCAGTCCTGCTACGGCGTACGCGGAATTACTGGCTATGGCGATTACTTCACCTACTATTCTCTCCGCGAAGCCACCGCTCAACTCCAGCAACGCGCGCACGGTACCGTCTTTGATACCATAACGACGGAAACTTTTAAGACCCTCGACTGCATTTTTCCGAAGCCGAGAATTACCGCTGCGTTTGATAAACTCGTCGAGCCACTGCTTGACAAAATCCTTACTAATCTTCACCAATCCCGCACCCTCGCGACCCTGCGTGATACGCTGCTGCCAAAGTTATTGAGTGGGGAGCTATCGGTCGAACATGTCAATTTGGATCATGTTTCATGCTAACACGCCTTACCATCAAGAATTTCAAACGCATTACCAATGCAAATATTGAACTAGGCCAGGCTGTCGTTTTTATTGGTCCAAATAATTCTGGGAAAACTTCTGCATTGCAAGCCTTGGCGTTGTGGGAAGCGGGGATGCGCACATGGTTAGCGAAACGAGGTGCAAATGCTCAGGCCATGAAACGCTCTGGAGTAACGATTAACAGAAAAGACCTAATCGCGGTAGCGGTGCCGAACGCAAATTTATTGTGGAACGACCTACACGTACGCATCGGCAATAAAAACGGAAAAAGTAGAACTCGTAATATTTTTATTGAAATTACGGTGGAAGGCGTTACGCAAGGAAAGGTTTGGTGCTGTGGTTTAGAATTTGATTATGCCAACGCAGAATCCTTTTATTGTCGGCCATTGCGAACCAACGATGACGGATCGGATCGGATGCCGTTGCCTGAGGCAGAATTGTTGCGTGATGTAAAGGTGGCGTTTCTGCCACCCATGTCTGGCCTGGCCTCGGTAGAACCGAAACTAGAGCCAGGAAGAATCAATGTACTAATCGGCGAAGGGCAAACTGCTCAAGTACTTAGAAATCTTTGTTACCAGCTTTTCGAGGCAAACTCAGAGGCTTGGAAAGAACTTTCTGACAGTATAAATCGCTTGTTTGGTGTGACTCTAAATTTGCCTGCGTTTGATGCTCTACGTGGTGAAGTGATCATGAGCTATCGAGAACGCAACAACATTGAACTGGATTTGTCTTCTTCAGGGAGAGGTTTGCAACAAACTTTGTTATTACTTGCTTATTTATACGCTAATCCAAATACCACTGTGATGCTTGACGAGCCAGACGCACATTTAGAAATCTTGCGGCAACGTCAAATTTATCGGGTAATCAATGAAGTGGCCAGAAATCAAAATGGGCAAGTGATTGCGGCCAGTCACTCCGAAATTATTCTCGAAGAAGCAGCCGATAAAGATCGCGTGGTGGCTTTTCTTGGCACCCCGCATCTCATTACTGAAAAATCGGCACAGGTCATGAAGTCGCTTACTAACATTGGTTTTGAAAGCTACTATCTCGCAGAAGAGCGCGGCTGGGTGTTATATCTGGAAGGGTCAACAGATTTAGATATTTTGCGAGCATTTGCCCGCCAGCTGAACCACCCGGTATTGGAAGTGCTGGAGGTACCATTCGTTCATTACGTCGGTAGCAACCAGCCGCAACCCGCACGTGATCATTTTTATGGCATTCGGGAAGCCAAACCTGATCTAGTGGGATTTGCGCTATTTGACCAGATCAACCGCCAGCTTCGCAGCGGAGACGGTCTAGTAGAAAAAATGTGGAAGAAAAGAGAGATCGAGAATTATTTTTGCCGAGAAGAAGTCTTGCTTGCCTGGGCGCAGAAATGCCAAGAAAGTGATTTATTTTTGGCAGACGATGCCCGCAGACGCGTTGAAGCAATGCGCATTTGCATCTCTGAATTAACGTATGCCCTCGAAGTTACTGGCAAAGGTAGCCCATGGTCGGACAGCATTAAAGCCAGTGAAGAGGTATTGATCCCGTTATTGCGAAATTATGCAAGAAAACTTGGATTGCCAGTTCAGACAGAAAACAAAGGACGATTTCACGAATTGATCCATTTTATGGATCCAGCTTCTATTGATCCAGAAGTTGTTTTGGTGCTAGACGCTTTACTAGAAATTTCAAAAAAGGCAACCCCGGTGGGCACTGTATGATGCTTAATGAATCCGCCGTAGAAGAGGCCACCCTAGATTGGTTTGGGGAACTTGGCTATTCAATCAAGCACGGCCCACACATTGCGCCAGGGGAACCAGAGACGGAGCGCGCATCTTTCGGTGATGTCGTGCTAGTCGGGCGTTTGCGTGAGGCTATCTATCGACTGAATCCGAACATTCCGGAGGATGCCCGCGAGGAGGCCTTGCGCAAGGTGTTACAGGTGGGGACGTCTGCACTCGTGCAGACAAACCGCGCGTTTCACCGGATGTTACGTGATGGGGTGCCAGTGGAATATCCGCGATTGGGGGGCGGCACCGCTGGAGATCGTGTGCGGTTGGTAGATTTCGGCAACGTGTTCGCAAATGATTGGTTGGTGGTGAACCAGTTCACAGTGATTGAGAGGCAGCGTAATCGGCGGCCAGACGTCGTGGTTTTTGTCAACGGATTGCCTCTCGCAGTGATTGAATTAAAAAATGCAGCCAATGAGAAGGCAACCTGGAGGAGTGCCTACGCACAGTTTCAGACTTACCAAGCAGAAATTCCTTCACTGCTGCATTACAACGGGTTGCTAGTGGTGTCCGACGGTGTGCAGGCACGCATGGGAACGCTCACAGCCAATCAGGAGTGGTTCAAGGTCTGGCGCACCATCGAGGGCGAGAGTGACGCGCCGACCCTAGAGCTAGAAGTGTTGGTGCGCGGGGTGTTCGACCGGCAGAGATTCCTTGATTTGCTTCAGCATTTTGTCGTCTTTGAGGAGGATCCCGACTCAGGTACGCTGCACAAGATCATTGCAGGCTACCACCAGTTCCACGCGGTGAATGCAGCAGTGGAAGAAACCGTGCGCGCCAGCAGCAATGACGGCGACCGTCGAGCGGGCGTGGTTTGGCATACGCAGGGCAGCGGTAAAAGTTTGTCGATGCTGTTCTTTGCCGGGCGAATCATCCGCCATCCCCCGATGCAGAACCCCACGCTGGTAGTACTCACGGATCGCAATGATCTCGACGATCAGCTCTTCGGTCAGTTCCAACGCTGCCACGATATTCTCGGCCAAACACCGGTGCAAGCCCCAAACCGTGAGGCACTGCGGAAGCTATTAGCAGTGGCAAGCGGTGGCGTGGTTTTTACCACGATCCAAAAATTTCTCCCAGAAAAGGGCGAAAAGATGCCCTGCCTGAGTGCTCGACGGAACCTCATCGTGATTGCCGACGAGGCACACCGCAGCCAATACGACCTTATCGAAGGCCTTGCCAGACACTTGCGCGATGCACTGCCACAGGCATCGTTTATCGGCTTTACTGGCACGCCCGTCGAAAAAACAGATGCAAATACCAGAGCGGTTTTTGGTGATTACATCAGCATCTACGACATTCAGCGTGCCGTTGAGGATGAAGCTACGGTTCCAATCTATTACGAGAGCCGGATTTCCAAACTTAGCTTGAACACTGCCGAATTGCCAAGAATCGACGCGGAATTTGAGGAAATCACCGAAGGCGAAGAACCAGCAAAGAAAGAAAAGCTCAAAACGAAGTGGGCTGCGCTGGAGTCGCTCGTGGGCGATGCTAAACGTATCGCGCTTATCGCGGCTGATTTGGTAGCACACTTCGAGAAGCGGGTAGAAGCAATGGATGGCAAAGCAATGATCGTCTGTATGAGCCGCCGAATTTGCGTAGATCTTTATAACGCACTGATTGCATTGCGTCCTGACTGGGCTAGTGCTGACGACACAAAGATTGAGAAGAGCAAAGCCTGTGTAGTAAAGGTAGTAATGACTGGCAGTGCCGATGATGGCCCAGATTGGCAGCCACACATCCGCAATAAGGAAAAACGCCGAAAACTAGCAAACCGTTTCAAAGATAGTCGCGACCCATTTCGCATTGTGATCGTGCGCGATATGTGGCTGACTGGTTTTGATGCCCCCTGCCTACACACCATGTATGCGGATAAACCGATGCAAGGTCATGGCCTCATGCAGGCCATTGCCCGCGTAAACCGTGTTTTTCATGACAAGCCCGGGGGCCTAGTAGTAGATTACCTTGGCCTCGCAGATCAACTTAGAAAGGCGTTGGCCACTTACACCGAAAGTGGTGGAAAAGGGGATCCAACCTTTGATACAACACAGGCCATCGCCGTGATGCTGGAAAAATACAGTATCGCCTGCAATTTACTGCACGGCTTCCTGTGGGACAAATGGACAACCGGCAAACCCGCCGAACGCCTCGGCCTTATCCCTGCTGGACAGGAGCACATCCTCGAACAGCAGGAGGGCAAAAGACGTTTCGTAAAGGTAGTGAACGAACTTTCCCGCGCCTTTGCTCTCTGTGCTGCCAACGACGAAGCCACTAAAATTCGTGATGATGTTAGTTTCTTCCAAACCCTTCAAGCTGCGCTGAACAAACAAGACAATGACAACAGAGACACACCTGAACAAACCGACGTGGCCATTCGCCAACTTGTGTCCAAAGCGATCACTACTGAAGGTCAGGTAATCGATATCTTCACTGCCGCTGGGTTAAAAAAACCAGATGTTTCCATCCTAAGTGACCAGTTTCTTGCCGAAGTGCGCAGTATGAAACACAAAAACGTTGCCGCCGAGCTATTGAAAAAGTTACTCAAAGACGAACTAAAAACCAGATCTAGGCACAACTTGGTACAAAGTCAACTCTTTTCCGAAAAGCTCAAAAAAACTCTAAACAGCTACCACAACCGCGCCATATCAACAATGGAGATCCTCGAAGAACTAATTACGCTGGCTAAAGAAATGGATGCAGCCACAAAACGAGGCCAAGACCTTGGTTTGACGGATGACGAGATTGCTTTTTACGACGCCATCGCTACGAACGAATCCGGCGTGAAGGCAATGGGGGATAATCAGTTGAAGGTAATAGCAATGGAACTTCTCGCCCAAGTTAGGAAAAGCATAACGATTGACTGGACACTGAGAGAAAGTGCACGGGCAAAAATTCGGTTGTTGGTAAAACGCATCTTGAATAGATTCGGTTATCCGCTAGATCTTCAAAAAAGGGCAGTACGGACTGTTCTTGCACAAGCAGAGTTGTTCTGCACAAATTGTGCAGCCTAATAGATTCCAAGTATCATGCTAGGGTGCGCTTGTTTCTGTCAGGCGGTTTTTTCGGATACAAATAGATTTTTGAACCAAATACAGTGAATCTTTTAGGAGTGGGTCATTCATGGCACAAAGATTGATCGATCGGCTTCGGCAACAGGTGTTGCTGTGCGATGGTGGCACTGGAACACTCATTCAAGCAAGAAATTGGGATTTAGAACGAGATTTTCTAGGACTCGAAAATTGCTCTGAAGTCTTGGTACTGACCAGACCTGATTTTATTGATGATCTTCACAGTACCTATTTTCAGGCAGGAGCCGATTGTGTCGAAACCAATACCTTTGGTGCCAATCGAATCGTTCTCTCAGAATTTGGTCTAGCAGAGCGTTCTCAAGAAATCAATCGGCTTGCGGCATCGCTTGCCAAAAAAGTAGCCTTACGGTTTTCTACGCCAGAACAACCCCGTTATGTTTTGGGATCCATGGGGCCGGGCACTAAACTACCCAGCCTAGGACACATTGACTACGACACACTAGAAGCTTCGTACACTGAACAGGCAATCGGCCTAATTGAAGGGGGTATTGACGCGTTTCTACTAGAGACACACCAAGACCTTTTAACCTTAAAAGCAGGTATCAACGGTTGCAGAATAGCGAAGCAGCAAACCGGTCGCGAAGACGTGGGCATCTTGGCGCAGGTCACCATGGAAAGCACCGGAACCATGTTGGTAGGTTCGGACATGATGGCAGCCTTGGTGACGTTATCTGCCCTCGGGGTAGATGGCATTGGGCTAAATTGTGCGACTGGTCCTGCGGAAATGGCAGAACATGTCAAAACTCTAGGAGAAAATTGGCCTGGTCTTATATCTGTCATGCCCAATGCTGGTCTACCCCTCTTGGTGGATGGGCACACTGAGTATCCTTTGGGTCCACAAGAATTAGCTTATTGGCAAAAGCGTTTCGTGGAAGAAGATGGTGTGCATCTGATTGGTGGTTGTTGTGGTACTACACCTGCACACATTTCGGCCTTGCGTGCGATGCTCGACTCACGACCGAATAGGTCGCCAAAATCACGGGCTTTTTCACAGATTCCTGCAGTAGCTTCTCTGTATTCCGCAGTTCCCCTGCGCCAAGAAAACGCCATTTTTACCATTGGAGAGCGTTCTAATGCCAATGGTTCTAAAAAATTTCGTGAGCTGCTTAACGCAGAAGACTGGGATGCACTCACTGCTATTGGTCGCGAACAAGTTAAAGAAGGGTCTCACGCTATAGACCTTTGTGTGGCCTACGTAGGCCGCCCAGAGATCCAAGACATGGATCAGGTGGTCAATCGGTACCAAACCCAAGTAACTGCGCCATTGGTCATAGATTCCACTGAAATAGTAGTGATCGAGCGTGCTCTTAAACGAATTGGAGGGAAGCCGATCCTCAATTCCATTAACTTTGAGGATGGAGAGGAAAAGGCAACGCGCCTCTTACAGTTAGCTCGTAAGTTTGGCGCAGCAGTAGTCGCACTTACCATCGACGAACAAGGCATGGCCAAAGGAGCTGATCAAAAACTCGAAATCGCACGGCGTTTATATGATTTTGCCGTGCACAAACATGGCTTACCGCCTGGAGACCTCCTTTTTGATCCTCTCACTTTTACTATTTGCACAGGAGTAGAAGAAGACCGAGGACACGCGATCCAAACCCTAGAAGCTATTTCTGCTATTCGGTCTGAGATGCCCGAATGCCAGATTATGCTCGGGTTGTCCAATGTCTCTTTTGGATTAAAAGCTGAGGCGCGCGCTGTCCTAAATTCTGTATTCTTGCACCATGCTGTAGCCAAGGGCATGACGGCGGCGATCTTGCATGTTTCTAAGATCCAACCTTTACATCGTATTGATCCGCTATTACGAGAAGCAGCGGAAGACCTAATTTTTAATCGTAGAAAAGAAGGACAAGACCCTCTTTTGAGATTCATTGGCCTTTTCAAAGACATTACACGGCAAGAAACTTTAGCAGCCCGTCCTACCAGTGTTGAAGAAATTTTAAAACAACGAATTGTTGATGGAGACCGAAAAGGCTTAGAGCAAGATTTAGCGCGTGCTTTGCAAAGCTATGCCCCTTTAGAGATTATCAACACGTTGTTACTGGATGGCATGCGCGTAGTCGGTGAACTCTTCGGATCCGGTCAGATGCAACTACCTTTTGTGTTGCAATCTGCGGAAACCATGAAAGCAGCGGTAACTTACTTAGAACCACTGATGGAAAAAGCAGCAGGTGTTGCCAAAGGAACCCTAGTGCTTGCTACAGTCAAGGGTGACGTCCACGACATCGGAAAAAACTTGGTTGATATTATCCTTACCAACAACGGATACAAGGTAATCAATCTTGGGATCAAACAACCGTTGCATGCCATCTTAGATGCCTACTCTGTGCATCGTGCGGATGCGATTGGTATGTCAGGTCTTTTGGTCAAGTCGACGGTCATCATGAGGGAAAACCTTGAGGAAATGGCGCGCCTAGGGATTCGAGCCCCTGTGTTGTTAGGAGGTGCTGCGCTTACCCGACGTTACGTCGAACAAGATTGTTGTGCCGCCTATCTTGGAAAAGAATCAGTCCATTACGCAAAAGATGCCTTTGCAGGATTGCGCCTCATGGAACAGGTCATGTCAGCTAAGGCTACTGGTGCATAGGCATGCTATAATGAAAAAATCTTGAAATTGTGGGGGGAGTGATGGGACGCATTGGTTTTAGTGAGCTTTTGTTATTGCTTGGGATCGTCGTACTTTTGTTTGGTACTAAGAAGCTTTCCAATTTGGGTACGGATTTGGGTTCTGCCATTCGCGGTTTCCGAAAAGCCATGGATCATCCAGAAGGGGAGTCGACATCTACTTCGGAACCTTCTAAACAACTCTCACACCTACCTACTAATTCTAGCGAGCAAATCAAAACCAACGATACCTCTAACCAAAATCCAAAAACCTAAGCAAATGCAAGTCTTGCGGTTGTCTTTTTTAGACCGTCACTTGACTCTTTGGATTTTCACTGCTACGGCAGTGGGTGTTTTAGTGGGTTTTCTATTCCCAACCACTGTTGCTCAATTCAACACAAAGTCTTCTATTGGAACTACGAATCTTCCGATTGCCTTAAGTCTTACTTTAATTAAAGTTTTTTAGAGCATGATTTTACCGTTTTATATTGATTTAGCTATAATTGAAAACTCTTTAGAAGGTGATACTCAATGGATTTTTCCCCATACCTAGATTACTTGAGTAACAATCTTGATGTTGTCGTGGTGTACTTAAATGCGATTATCTTAGGTCTAGTAGAGGGAATCACAGAATTTCTGCCGATTTCCAGCACGGGCCATTTAATCATCGTAGGAAATTTATTAGAATTTACCGGTGCGCGGGCCGACACTTTCGAGGTTTTTATTCAGTTAGGTGCTATTCTGGCAGTGCTATGGCACTACCAAAAACGCCTTGCTGTCATACCAGCAGCCATCCGTGGAAGTAAGCAAGCCAAAGAATTTGTACTGAATTTAGGGGTTGCTTTCTTGCCGGCAGCTTTTTTAGGGTTTCTATTTCATAAAAGCATTAAAGCCTATTTATTTGGCCCAGTTACAGTATCCGTTGCTTTAGTTGTCGGTGGCGTCGCGATCCTTTTCGTAGAACGAATGAATCATCCAATTCGCGCTGCAGAAGTAGAAGACATGGATTGGCGGGATGCCCTTGCAGTCGGATTGGCACAATGTTTAGCATTAGTGCCTGGTGTTTCCAGAGCCGGTGCCACTATTTTAGGTGGGTTGCTTTTGGGCCTCTCTCGACGAGCTGCGACGGAGTTTTCCTTTTTCCTAGCAATCCCAACCATGTTTGCGGCAACTTTTTATGACCTTTATAAAAGCCGCGGTGACCTTGTTTTATCCGACTTGCCAATTTTTGTAGTGGGTTTCGTGGTTGCATTTTTTAGCGCGTTGATTGTGGTACGGGCACTTTTAATTTATGTTGGTCGTCGCAGTTTTACTGCTTTTGCTTGGTACCGAATTGTTTTTGGTGGACTGGTGTTGTTGTACGCAAAATATTATCCGCACGCGTTCGCCTCGTAGTTAAGGATTTTTCAAAGTGGCTGAGACCCTGTACTTACGTTTGGATTCTCCGATTCCGGGAGAAATTACGTGGAGTACTGGTGTTGGATCAGAGAATACGGGTCTTTTGTCAGACGTATCTTCTATCGCTATTGGAAAGCGCGTGGTGGTATTTGTCCCGAGTAAAGAGGTGTTGTTTTTAGAAGCTATTTTTCCTACGCGAAAAAGAGACAAAATACTTCAAGCAGCCCCTTACATTGTAGAAGAACAGTTAGCAGAAGATGTCGAGGCTTTACACTTTGCCCTTGGGAAGATGCCACCACGTAGCACTGCTGTGAGCGCAGATCCGATCTCTTTTGTGGTGGTTTCTCGAAAACTCATGGACACTTGGCTAGACGACTTGAACACTGTTGGTATAACACCTCATGTACTGGTTCCAGATCTTTTAGCCTTGCCTTTTGTTGCGGACTTTTGGACTTTGCTAAATGAGCCAACGGGTTCGTTATTGCGTACTGGTCTGCAATCTGGATTAGCCTTAGATCTCGATTGGCTACCCATGGTATTGGGACAAGCTGGTACGCCTCCTCTGTCCATACGAGTAGCAAATTTTGCTCCCAGTATTTCAATGCCCTTGTTGGCAATACCAACAGAAGAGTTACCGTGCCAAGATGGGGCAATGGCATTGTTGGTAGAGGGTTATCGATCTTCTGATGTTATTGATCTCTTACAAGGTAGTTACAGCAGGCAAGAACAATTAGGGCGTTTGTGGAAACCATGGAGTACGGCAGCTGCGATTTTATTAGCTTGGACTACTTTGCAAGTTGCAGGTCTGGTTTTAGAAAAAAACCGATTGTATGAAGAGGACGTTGCACTACGTAGTCAAATGACCGACCTCTATTTGCGTGCTTTTCCTGATGCTAAGCGCGTGGTGAATCCGAGGGTACAAATGGAACAAGGGCTGAATGCGCTTCGTACCCGGCCTGACGACGCTGCTGCTGGTCTGATGGCCTTACTAGCCAAAGCCGCTCCTATTTTAGGCAGTACCCTTGGCTCTGAAATACGTACCCTTCGTTACAAAGACGGTGGAATAGAAGTAGATCTTTCTCTCAAAAATTTGCAAATGCTCGACCAACTGAAACAAAAGCTTACTGAGACTGGACTAGAAGTGGACGTTCAGTCCGCACGAGTGCAAGGAGACAGCGTGGAGGGACACCTACAAATTCGTGGTAAATCAGCCTAGGCGAGAAATCATCCCCCAAGCGTCGGTGTCCGACGCCTGAAGGAACGCCTAAATTACAAGCTGTAGTACAGATCAAACTCAATGGGGTGGGTCGTCATACGAAGACGAGTAACCTCTTGGAGTTTGAGATCGATGTAAGCGTCGATCATTTCGTTACTGAAAACACCGCCTGCAGTCAAGAAAGCCCGGTCTTTGTCTAAATACTCAAGAGCCATGTCTAATGAATGGCAAACCTTCGGAATGTTCTTCTCTTCTTCTGGTGGTAGATCGTAGAGATCTTTGTCCATTGCATCGCCAGGATGGATCTTGTTCATGATCCCGTCTAGTCCGGCAAGCATCATGGCCGAGAAGCCCAAGTATGGATTGGACATTGAATCAGGGAAACGCACTTCGATGCGGCGTGCCTTCGGGTTCGTGACGTAAGGAATACGAATGGAGGCAGAACGGTTCCGAGCGGAATACGCCAACATGACGGGTGCTTCAAAACCCGGGACCAATCGCTTATAGCTGTTGGTTGTTGGGTTGGTGATTGCATTCAAGGCACGGGCGTGTTTGATAATTCCGCCAATGTAATACAACGCAGTCTCGGAAAGGCCCCCGTACAGATTGCCTGTAAAAAGGTTGACACCGTTCTTTGCTAAAGACTGGTGTACATGCATCCCACTGCCGTTGTCGCCTACAATCGGCTTAGGCATGAAGGTGACAGTCTTGCCGTACGACTTGGCTACGTTCCAAAGCACGTATTTGAGAATCTGAACCTCATCAGCCTTGCGAACCAGGGTACCAAACTTAACGCCAATTTCATTTTGACCAGCAGTGGCCACTTCGTGATGATGTACTTCTACTTCCAAACCCATTTCTTCCAGTGCTAAGCACATGGCACCGCGCATGTCATGCTGAGAATCTACTGGAGGCACTGGGAAATAGCCACCCTTGACGGAAGGACGATGCCCTAGGTTGCCACCTTCATAAACGCGTTCTGTGTTCCAAGAGGCCTCTTCGGAATCTACTTTGCAGAAGCAACCGGAGATGTCCGCACCCCAACGTACATCATCAAACACAAAAAATTCATTTTCTGGACCAAAGAAAGCAGTGTCTGCGATGCCTGTAGATTGAAGATAGGTCTCCGCACGCTTGGCCAAAGAACGTGGATCGCGTTCATAACCTTGCATGGTGCTGGGTTCAATAATGTCGCAACGCAGATTCAGAGTAGGCTCGTCGGTGAAAGGATCCATGACGGCAGAACCTGACTCTGGCATCAGAATCATGTCGGATTCTTGAATGCCTTTCCAACCTGAGATCGAAGAACCATCGAACATCTTACCGTCGGTAAAAACGTCTTCATCGATTATTTTTGCGGGAACGGTAACATGTTGCTCTTTTCCGCGGGTGTCCGTGAAGCGAAAGTCCACAAATTTCACTTCATTTTCTTGCATTATCTTCAGTACATCAGCAGGGGACATTCAAAAATTCTCCATTCAGTAAGTGTTAGAACTGCAACCTCAAACCTACAACAATTTTCGTGCCAAAAATTGCTTGTGTAAGAGCAAAGAATATACCTCTCTAAGGATACCTCTTTTGGGTAAAACGCACGCATGATTTTGGTGCAATCCCAATAAAAATGCACACTGTTAGTGCACAACGCCAACCTCAAAACGAACACGAATTTGCCCAATCTGAGGATCTCCTGCTACTGCTTGGTGTAAAGCAGTTTCAATCTCTTGAGTTCGCGAAATTAGATCCTCTTCTTCGGCCAGAATCGCCAATGGCAGGATTACATCCAAGTGTACTTTGCCGTCTAGGTAGTGAAGGATCACTTCTTGCAATGGAGCAATTCCGGGAATGTCTTTCCAGAGTTGATCAACTTTAGCCAACACCCGATCGCGTAGCGGCAAATGGACACAACTGGACTGTTTTTCGTCGTCTTCTGGATCGATATGTACCACGACGTCAACCACTTCTTCAATTTCCCGGATCAATTTGGCTCGGACTGTCTCACTAATTTGGTGTCCTTCGGATACGCTGATTTCAGGAATACTTAGCAAGATGTGTACATCTACCAAAGCATTGGCACCCATTTGCCGGGTGCGCAACAAGTGCATAGCCCGAACACCGTGAACGCTTAAGATAGCCCGTTCAATGTCGGCTACCCTTTCTCGTTCCAAACCTGTGTCGATTAGTTCTCGCAGTGCTTTTGAAGACAATTCCCAAGCCACTTGCAAGATCATGGCACCGACAACAACTGCACCGAGTGCATCCAAATAGTGGAGACCCGCTCGAGTACCCGCAACACCTACCAAGACTACTAGGGAAGAAATCGAATCTGACCGATGGTGCCAAGCATTGGCTTGAAGCAAGGGAGAACGGTAGCGTTTTGCCAATACCATGGTGTACTGATAGAGGGCTTCCTTGACCAATAAGGAAATGGCTGCAATAAACAGGGGTGCTTTCCCTGGTGTTAGCAAACGAGCGGGATCAAACAACCTTTCTACTGCATCCCAGATTAGACCTACTGCAATAAGGAACAATACCAAACCCATGCCCACGGAAGCCGCAGTCTCGATTCTAGCGTGACCATAAGGATGTTCTGCATCGGGTGCTTCTTGGCCATGACGTGCTGCAAACAAGACGATCAAATCTACAATGACATCTGCGAGGGAGTGTAATCCATCTGCCACGAGGGATTGCGACTGTCCAACTATACCGAAGACTCCTTTTAACAAAGTTAGAGCAATGTCAGAAAACATACCCACCCAGGTGGCACGTCGTCCATCTTCGTACCCTTTTTGTGCATGTAGGACGTTACCTTTTTCGTACATAGTCTTTACCATTCTCCCAATCTGTCCGATACACTCTCGAGACTGTAATAACTTCGGCATTATACCTGACAAAAATAATCAACGGAACTCAACAGAGAAGTCGAGTAACTCCACGAATTATGGGGAAATGAGTGACAGTGTCACCGGTCACAGGACGGGGTATTGGGCAGTTGTTGCATCGAACCAATTACTTCCATCCTAGTTTTTTCGCTGGAAGGGTTTTCGTAGCGGACTCAAGAACTAGGTAAGAAAAAAAGAGATTGCAATGGCCAATACTATCGTCGTAATCGGTGCCGGATCAATCGGTCAGGCTATTGTGCGGCGGGTTAGCGCAGGTAAGCACATTTTACTGGGTGATCTACGCCAAGATAATGTTGCTGCGGCTCAAAAAATTCTCAGCGATGCTGGGTTTGAGGTGAGCACCGCTATCGTCGATGTCTCCTCGCGCAAGTCAGTCCAGGCATTTGTTGATATAGCCACGACAATTGGCCCCATAAGCGGAGTTATCCATGCCGCTGGTGTTTCCCCAACTCAGGCATCGCCAGCCACAATCCTAAGAGTTGATCTGTACGGTACTGCGCTTGTACTTGAGGAATTTGGCAATGTCATCGCATATGGCGGAACGGCGGTTGTCATTGCTTCTCAATCAGGGCATCGCCTCCCTGCGTTGACACCCGAACAAAATAAGGTGTTGGCGACTACGCCCGCTGATGAATTACTTACCCTTCCTATGCTTCAGCCAGACCAAGTGGCAGATTCACTCTACGCCTACCAAATTTCTAAGCGCGGAAACTCATTGCGGGTGATGGCCGAAGCGGTACGGTGGGGCAAGCGAGGAGCACGGGTCAACACGATCAGCCCCGGCATAATCTTTACGTCCCTTGCCAAGGACGAGTTGGCAGGTCCGCGCGGTGAAGGATATCGACGCATGATCGAGCTGTCCCCAGTTGGGCGCGGTGGTACTCCGGATGAGGTAGGGATAATTGGTGCTTTTCTGATGGGACCAGATAGCACATTCATCACCGGTAGTGATTTCCTCATGGACGGCGGAGTTACAGCCGCCTACTGGTACGGGGAACTTGCTCCGAAATGATCGAAAGGCTTGGTACAATTCGTTTCATTATTCGACGAGGAGTTTGATCGTGAAAATTCAATCTTCAGAAATGATTCTCTCTGGCCAACATGCAGAGAGCAAAAAGTATCAAAGATCAGAGTCTTTACGTGTTTGGACGAGTGATCGTAGCCCTGAAAACAGAAATAATCAGGTAACAGACCGCTTTTCCCTTTCTAGTCGTGCTCAGAGGCTGCGTTCTGAAATAGAACCCGAAAAGTCTACTACTGAAGCGGTTGACCCTGAGAAATCATTACCAAGTGATCCCAAGTCTTTGTTGATATGCCTCATGGTCGAAGCAATGACTGGAAGGAAAATACGGATTACTTCAATGGAGCACTTACCCAGTGGCGGAGGCGAGGTACCCGCAGAATCTCCGCAAACACCCAAAGAGCCTCCACCAAGCCCACCTCAAGAATCATTTGGTTACGGAGCAGAGTACGACTTTCACGAATCATACTCTGAGTCTGAACAGTCCGATTTTTCTGCCCAAGGGGTCGTGCGTACATCAGACGGAAAAGAAATTGAGTTTACGTTAGATGCCTCACTCTCCCGTGATTACTCCACAGAAACTGACACACAACTTCGACTTGGCGATGCAGCCAAGAAGGATCCATTGATTCTTTACTTCGGAGGTACTTCCGACCTTCTCAGTAGCTCAAAATTTAGCTTTGATTTGGATGCAGATGGAAGAACAGAAAAAATTTCTTACACTAGCCAAAACAGTGGTTTTCTTGCATTAGATCAAAATAAAGATGGGGTAATCAATAATGGTTCGGAGTTGTTCGGCCCCACCAGTGGAGAGGGTTTTCAAGAACTCGCAAAATACGATCAAGACCAAAATGGTTGGATCGACGAAAATGATTCTGTTTTCGGACAATTAAAGGTTTGGAAAAAAGGAGAATCAGAAGATAGTTTGATTTCCCTTAAATCAGCAGGTGTAGGCGCACTGTATTTGGGAAAAGTCTCTACTCCGTTTCAAATAGCGAACGGGGCAGATGGTTTTGTCCGTTCCAGCAGTGTGTATCTCAATGAGAATGGATCAGCGGGTGCTCTGCGCCAAGTAGACTTAACCGTCTAATTCTATTGGTATTTTTCAAAAAGGAAACAAAGTGATCGCGTTCTCTAACACAGAATCCGATTTTTTGACTGCATTTCGTGGACGTTTTGTGGGGATATTACGTTGGGAACAGTTTGATACTTTATTGGAAACGATATCTGCACGAGCTGAGAAAGGATGGTATGTATATCACGTAGGAGAATCTCCCCCTACCGAACCACTCTCCAGCGAGTTGTTTCGACATGTGCTCCAAGAAATCAACATACTACTTCGCAAAGAGCACGAACACGACTATTGCGGCATTGTTTATGCAAATAGCTTAACGGAACCTAGTTTCGTAAAAGTTTTTGATCCGAATCACTTAGGGAGTGGGTGTGGCACTCTTGGTATACCCGTTTTGCCCGGCTGGGTGCTTTCCCTCTTGAAGCCTGTGGATCTCCCTACCGCATTTCCTCCACCTAATAACCGTCGCCGATGGTGGAAACGAGTATTTGAGTAGGACACTAGAAAAGAACGTCAATTCGAAATCCGGCAATACTCACTGTAGGAGTAGAGTTTATCCCGCCAAGATTCTGAATTCTTTGCCAATTTGGTTGGACGCCAAGCCAAGGATTGACCTGGATACGATACGTTACTTCCCAAGCTGACTCTGCTTCGAGACCGACGAGCCTAGCGCGGGTGTGAGCAATGCCTGCTACGTCGTTGCCTGTAGCCAACCCGTGTAACCGTAGTCCTGCGCTGGTCGTTTGGGAAATAGTACTAGAATTCCCAAAAGCATTTCCATGTCTCGCAAAAATAGTAAACTCTCCAAGACGTGGAATGTTTAACAATGTACGTTCACCTTGTAAATAAGCTCCCCAACGTCGTCTTTCATTGGCTGGAGTGACCAACGTGTCTTTTGCGGAATAAGCCCACGTTCCAAGGGAATACTTTTGGAAATCTTCTGCCGGGCCAGTCGTGGGAGGACGGTACCCAATCTCTAACATCGACAAGACTCCGTGCCCAAACTGGACGTGAGTACCGCTTAGCTTCTCAGGGTCTTCTCCAATACCGTTGACCACGGCTAATTGCATGTAAAAATTCTTTTTGGGAGAAAGCCACTTAAGTCTGCCACCCACTGTTGAGTTATTAAATATTGAGGGAAGGTTGGTCATCGCTAATTCTGGAGATATTCCATAAGCAGGAGAAATCAAAAATGTATCGGAATCTATGACCATAAATTCTGAGTCCAACGGATAAAGCCCAGTTAGCAGAGACCATCTGCCTTCATCCCATTCTTTCTGTACCCAAGCATGAAACAGTTTAGCAGTCTTGTATCCTACTTCTATGTTAGAAACACCCAAAGTACTACCGACATGGTCTGTATTGAAGCGATCCCCGCGGTCATCGATAAAATCTAAAAACAGCGTAGTATCTTGCCAATCCCAAAGCTTTCCAAGGTCTGCCTTCAAACCAATTTCAAAATGGCGAATCGGATGGCCATCAGAGGATGGCCCACCATCTGTGATCCGTAAAAAGTCGGATTTATAGCCACCGGAAAATGTCAAACCTTTCTCATATAAAGCAGCGCGGCTTCCTCCCCAACCTCCAGTTAAGGTCTCCGCACTAAAATTAGGTACTTCGTCTGCTACTGCGAGAAAGGTAGAGAAAGTCAAAACAAAAAGTGTAGTCTTTCGGGTTCGCATTGTTCAAAACCGATGGGACCAGCCTACAAAGAAATTGGTGTCATCTGCTTCATGACTTCCACCAAAGTTTACACCCGCATCCAGCTGAGTAACACGATCGAGGAGATAGGTAGCCCCAAAATTGTATGTCCCAACGGTCTGTTCTTTCGAGGCTCGAACGGCAAAACCTTCTACGTAGGCACCTACTTTGTCACTAAAAGCATACGTAAGGTTAGCACCTCCGGAATATTCGCTAACGTATTGATCACCTCGCCTTCGCGTCGCATCCCCTAGGGTTACCGTCAAAGTAAGTGGATCTACTATGCCCAAAGAAACTGTTCCGAGAAAACCACCCTCCGTTCGATCCGAGACAACACCATTATCTTTAAGCTCTTTTTTTGCGAGTGGAGGAGTAACAAACCCAATGATACCAAAGGCAGGTGCCCCATTCTCTCCATTACTCAAAGTATGTTCCATTCGCAAGGTAACCCCTGCAAAACCTTGTGTTGTTTGGGTAAAACCATCGCTCCTTTGATTTTGACTGAGGTAGGGTTGTACGACTAATTGGATATCCGTATCTTTGAAGATTCCGTATCGAAATGCCGTTTGCATGATGTTCCAAGAACGACTCAGAACTCCATCTGAGCTACTGAGGGTGTAGCCAAGCAAACCAGCTTCCACCTGAAAATAACCCGTAGGCACGGCAAAAGGACTTTCCGTGCTGCCTGGCCGTCCTGCATTGAAGGCGGGTTCGCTGCTGTTGGCTTCCTCAGCTACCACGGTAGAAGGCACTACGAGTGTTGCTAAGACAATGGCTAATCTTTTCATTTTTTCCCCCATATGGATTGTCTAATCCAGCTATCTTAGAATAGTCTAGTAGAATTGCACTGTGTTTACCAAAAAAAGGAAGATACCTGTGGAAACGGACAAGAACGATCGGCTAATCATCTTCGATACCACCTTACGAGATGGAGAGCAGAGTCCTGGAGCATCCATGACTCGGGAAGAAAAAGTACGAATCGCTAAAGCCTTAGAGCGTCTTCGGGTGGATGTGATCGAAGCTGGGTTTCCAGCAGCTAGCCCGGGAGATTTTGATTCCGTAAAGGCTGTGGCGCACACCATTGCCGACAGTTCTGTGTGTGCTTTGGCCCGCGCCATGGAACGCGACATCGACCGCGCTGGAGAAGCTTTGCGTGGTGCAATCGCTCCTAGGATTCATATTTTTCTTGCAACTTCTCCAATCCACATGGAACGGAAGTTGCGCATGACCCCAGACCAAGTGGTAGAACATGCAGTAAAGGCAGTCCGTCACGCGCGCCAGTATACCGATGATGTAGAGTTTTCGCCCGAAGATGCTGGACGCTCAGAATTTGACTTTCTTTGCCGTGTGGTGGAAGCAGTCATTACTGCTGGTGCTAAGACCGTCAACATTCCAGATACGGTGGGGTATAACCTTCCGGGGCAGTTCGGAGAGTTGATTTATCGGTTACGAGCCCGCGTGCCCAATGCCGATCAAGCAGTGTTTTCAGTACATTGCCACAATGATCTTGGATTGGCGGTGGCTAACAGTTTGGCAGCCGTTTTGAATGGTGCACGGCAGGTAGAATGTACGATCAATGGACTAGGCGAACGTGCTGGCAATGCAGCCCTAGAAGAGATCGTCATGGCAGTACGCACCAGGCGAGATTTGTTTACTTGCGATACCCGCCTTGAAACAACGGAAATCGTGCCTTGTTCAAGGTTAGTTTCGACAGTCACTGGATTCCCAGTACAACCTAATAAAGCCATCGTGGGTGCCAATGCTTTTGCGCATGAATCGGGTATCCACCAAGATGGGGTCATTAAAAGCCGAGAAACCTACGAGATCATGCGAGCCGAAGACGTGGGCTGGAAAGCCAATCGAATGGTCTTGGGTAAACACTCTGGGCGTAATGCCTTTCGAGCACGCATGAAAGAAATTGGAATCACTTTCAATGCCGAAGAGGAGCTTAACCGAGTCTTTGGGTTATTCAAAGACCTCGCAGACAAAAAACACGAGATCTATGACGAAGACCTACAAGCTTTGGTAACCGTGGAAGGGTTAGACAAGGAAAATGAGCGAGTTCAGTTGGTTACCCTCCGAGTTTGTTCCGAAACTGGGGAAACCCCAGAAGCCATCGTGACCCTTTCAGTGGACGGCCAAGAGAAACAAGGTCAAGCCAAAGGTGGTGGCCCCGTCGATGCAACCTTCAAGGCCATTGAACAGGTTGTGCAGTTAGGTGCTGAACTGTTGCTCTATTCTGTAAACGCCATTACTGGTGGTGCGGATGCCCAAGGTGAGGTGACGGTACGGATTGAGAAAGGTGGTCGAATCGTTAATGGTCAAGGAGCGGATACCGATATTCTGTTCGCTTCCGCCAAAGCATACCTTAATGCCATTAACAAAATGTTGGCACCTGCTCAACGTGTACACCCCCAGGTAGATAATGTGTAATCTTTCAGCCTCTGCGCTGGCCGCGCTGGCGCAGATGGATATCTCAGTTTGGGTTCGTCGGGAGCCATTCCTAGAAACTTCTTCTACGTCAGAAGTCGGTTCTTTGGAGACTGAACCTGATTCTTTGGTAACGGCATCAACAGACCCACAAGCTTGGGAAGCATTAAAACAAACAGTGCGGGATTGCAAATCTTGCCCACTACACGCCACTAGAACACAAACCGTATTTGGGGTAGGCAATCGAAATGCCCAGTGGGTAATCATAGGAGAAGCTCCGGGAGCAGAAGAAGATCGACAAGGGGAACCTTTCGTGGGACCTGCTGGACTACTCCTAAATGAAATGCTTTTAGCCATCGGATTACGACGAGAGGATGTGTACATTGCCAACGTACTCAAATGTCGCCCGCCAGATAATCGGACACCGAAACTTGAGGAAATTGCTCAGTGCATGTCTTACTTACATCGTCAAATTGAACTGATTAACCCCAAAATCCTCCTAGCCACAGGTGCAGTGGCAGCCCAGAGTTTATTATCTACTCTAAAACCAGTGGGTGTGTTGCGTGGTCAAGTGTACCAATATGGCTCAAAACAGATCCCGATGGTCGTGACCTACCACCCAGCCTATCTACTTCGTAGTCCACGTGAAAAGAAAAAGGCATGGGATGACCTGTCCATGGCGTGGCGCACTTTCCAAACTCTATAGAAAAAGATGAGAGGGCCTGAACTAGATCGTTATCAGTTGCGCCCCATGTGCCCTTCTGATCTTGATGAAGTGGTAGCCATCGAAAGGTTGAGCTACGACTTCCCGTGGTCTAAACAATTATTCGAGGATTGCCTACGCGTTGGTTATTGTTGTTGGGTCTGTGAAGATTCCGATATTCTCTGCGGATACGGGATCTTGTCAGTAGGCGCGGGGGAGTGTCACGTCCTCAACGTGTGCATTGTACCCAAATTGCGAAGCCAAGGATTAGGCCGTTACCTCATGAATCATCTTTTGCACTTAGGTAAACGTCACCGATCCGATACTGCTTTTTTAGAAGTGCGCATCTCTAACCAGGCCGCTATCCATCTTTACCAAACACTGGGTTTTAATGAAATCGGAACACGTCGCGCCTATTATCCCACTCGGTCCGGACGAGAAGACGCGATCATGTTTGCGAAACACTTGTAATTTATTTTTAGATTTGCTCTCACCGAAGATCAGAAAAAGTCATTTTTTGATAGAATGCAAGGAGGATAGAGGATTTCTGTAGTCTTTTGCTGAAGAGGTAATCATGGAAGCATTTCGGGGCACTACTATTTTGTCAGTCCGGCGAGGAGGACAAGTAGTGATTGGAGGAGATGGACAAGTTTCTTTGGGATCGATCGTAATTAAAAGCAATGCCAAGAAAGTCCGGCGACTCTACCACGACCGAGTAATCGCTGGTTTTGCCGGTAGCACCGCGGATGCTTTCACTTTATTTGAACGATTTGAAGCCAAGCTCGAAAGACATCAGGGAAATCTCACGCGTGCAGCAGTCGAATTGGCAAAAGATTGGCGATCTGATCGTGCCTTGAGGCGTTTGGAAGCGTTTTTGTTGGTAGCAGACCGATCTGCATCACTGATGATTTCCGGCACTGGAGATATCTTAGAACCAGAGGAGGGGCTACAAGCCATTGGCTCTGGTGGTGCCTATGCCCATGCAGCCGCGCGCGCTTTGATGGATTCTACTGAACTGAACGCAAAAACTATCGTCGAGCGAGCATTGCATATCGCTGCGGATCTGTGCATTTATACTAACCATCATCTCGTTTTAGAAGAGCTTACCTGCGAATAATCCATGGCCGAACTGACCCCTGCTCAAATTGTTTCCGAACTCGACAAACACATCGTCGGTCAAACTAACGCCAAGCGTGCGGTGGCCATTGCTTTACGCAACCGTTGGCGGCGTTCCCAAGTCAAAGAAGAGCTCCGCGGAGAAATTACTCCAAAAAATATTTTGATGATCGGGCCTACGGGCGTTGGCAAAACAGAAATTGCCAGAAGATTGGCAAGATTGGCCAATGCACCTTTTCTCAAGGTAGAAGCCACTAAATTTACTGAAGTAGGCTACGTGGGACGTGACGTTGAATCTATCGTTCGGGATTTAATCGATATTGCTATTAAAATGGTCCGCGAGGAAGAGGCAGGCAAAGTACGCACCCGTGCCGAATTGGCTGCGGAAGATCGAATTCTGGAAATCCTATTACCTCGTCCACGCCACACTCTTTCAGAAGGTACAGAAGAATCGGTAGCACAGGTTGCCATGCGTCGGAAGCTCCAAACAGGAGAATTGGATACCCGAGAGATTGAAATAGAGACCTCTGCGCCTGCCATGGGTGTTGAAATCATGGGGCCTCCTGGCATGGAAGACCTGACCAATCAACTCCAGTCGATGTTTCAGAACCTAGGCACCAATCGTACTCGGACACGTCGTGTTTCGGTTCGAACAGCCAAAAAACTTCTTACTGATGAAGAAGCAGGCAAATTAGTCAACGATGAAGAGATAAAAACACGTGCGTTGCAAATGGTCGAACAAAATGGCATCGTTTTTTTAGATGAAATTGATAAAGTGACTCGACACGGTGAAACAGTTGGCCACGACGTTTCTCGAGAAGGAGTACAACGAGATTTATTGCCATTGGTAGAAGGATGCGCAGTTTCTACCAAATACGGAATTGTTCGCACTGACTACATGTTGTTTATTGCTTCAGGTGCTTTTCACCTTGCACGCCCGTCCGATTTGATTCCAGAATTGCAAGGACGTCTTCCCATTCGGGTTGAACTAAACGCACTTGAGGTAGAAGATTTCGTTCGGATCCTCACAGAGCCAAGTGCTTCTCTCACTGAACAATACACGGAATTGCTCGCGACCGAAGGGGTATCGCTCTCTTTTTGCCCAGAGGGTATTCGCAGAATTGCCGAAGTGGCATGGCAAGTTAACGAACGCACTGAAAATATTGGCGCACGAAGGTTACATACCGTCATGGAACGGCTTTTGGAAAAAATTTCTTTTTCTGCCAATGGTGGAGAGGAAATATGTGTCGATGCTGCCTATGTGGACGAACAACTAGGAGATCTTGCCAAAAATGAAGATCTCAGTCGTTATATCTTGTAATTTACTGGAAACCGCACATGACTTCTGAACAACACATTCACCCTACCGACATTCGTTTGCACCAAAAGTCTCGAATCCTTGAGATTACATTTGAGGATGGTGCCCACTTTCATTTACCGTGCGAGTATTTGCGGGTCTATTCTCCCTCTGCGGAAGTGCAAGGCCATGCCCCTGGCCAAGAGGTCTTGCAGGTCGGAAAGGAAAACGTCAATATCCAAAATATTGAGGCAGTCGGGAATTACGCAGTAGTGCTTTTTTTTGATGATGACCACAATACTGGTATCTATTCCTGGCAGCATTTGTACCGTTTGGGTAAAAACCAAGAAACCCTTTGGCAGGAATATTTAGACCGACTCGAAGTAGCGGGACATGTCAGAAAAGTCCCCACAGTACAATAGAGTACTTCAATCATGACCGATTCAAAAACGACCCATTTTGGGTTCCAAGAAATCCCAGTGGAAGAGAAAGCTCACCGCGTCGATGACGTTTTTCGATCGGTTGCAAATCGATATGATTTAATGAATGACTTGATGTCCTTTGGGATTCACCGAGTTTGGAAACGGTTTGCCATTGCTATTGCGGGTATTCGTTTTGGGGAGCGCGTTTTAGATGTTGCAGGAGGAACAGGGGATTTGTCTTCCGTGTTTTCGGAACAAGTTGGCCCAACAGGTTCTGTGGTAGTCGCAGACTTGAATTCGTCAATGCTTTCAATAGGCAGAGACCGACTCACTGATCAAGGACGTGTTGGAAATGTTTTTTATGTTCAAGGAGATGCACAAAAACTTCCTTTTCCAGACAACTATTTTCATTGTGTAACCATTTCTTTTGGGCTACGCAATGTCACTAACATAGACCAAGCGTTGTCTTCAATGTTGCGTGTATTGCGTCCCGGAGGACGTCTTCTGATTTTGGAGTTTTCAAAACCTGCCGGCTTTATGCGACCTGCCTATGATTTTTATTCTTTTAAGATCATTCCACTTCTCGGACGTCTCGTGGTGCAAGACGAAGACAGCTATCGGTATTTAGCGGAGTCGATTCGTATGCACCCAGATCAAGAAACGCTTCAAAGAATGATGGAGGACGCAGGTTTCAAACATTGCGAGTATTTCAATCAAACCATTGGCATTACTGCAGTACATAGGGGATACAAGTTGTAGTCTTTACTCCCCACTATAGCCAGTGTTCAAGGTACAAAGAAACTTGAATATGGACAATGCGTTTTTTCAGACCAAAACTAAGCACACCTCGTGTCACAAAAACCAGATCTCCGACTTCGAAAACGATTCGGCCAGCATTTCCTCCACGATCCTGCCATTTTGGGACGACTTGTTTCCGTTATTGCACCGCAACCCAATCAATTTTTAGTTGAAATTGGTCCTGGTCTGGGTGCTTTGACCCTACCTTTGTTGCGTGCTGCAGATCAACTGATTGCTATTGAATTAGACCGTGATTTGATTCCTTTATTACAAGAACGATGTACAGGCATTGGAAATTTAGTTTTACACCAAGCAGACGCGCTTTCTTTTGATTTTCTTACTTTGCCTAGGCCACTTCGAATTGTGGGTAACCTTCCTTACAATGTAGCTACTCCGATTCTATTCCACTTGCTAGATCAACTCTACGAAGAAGGGGCACCTAAATTTGTAGATATGCACTTTTTGTTACAGCGAGAAGTAGTAGATCGAATGGCCGCAAAACCTGGCGAAAGTGCTTATGGTCGTTTGAGCGTGATGATCCAGTATCGCTGCGAAGTAACGCGGTTGTTCTTAGTGCCTGCTGGTGCCTTTAGACCTCCGCCTAAGGTAGAATCTGCAGTAGTGCGGCTAAAACCTCACTTAATACCGCCAGTCAAAATCTTGGATATTGCCCGATTTTCTTCCTTAGTTCGACAGGCTTTTTCACAACGTAGGAAGACTATTAGAAACAATTTACGCGGATGGCTTACTGAAAACGAGATTCAATCCGTAGGAGTAGATCTAGGAGCACGTCCAGAAGTTTTGTCTTTAGAACAGTTTGCAAAACTCGCAGAATTGATGCACTAAAATCACTCCTTCAGTGCCAACGCAAATCGGTCTGCAATGGGTTTGAAAAGATATTCCATAAGTGTCCTTTCCCCTGTTCGAATGATCACATCTGCAGGCATACCAGGCTGAATACGTAAGTCGCCAATTTTTTCCATACTTTCATTGGTAATCGCTACCTGAGCAGCATAGTAGGCCGTGCCATGTGAATCGACAAATCGATCTGCAGAAACAGTCGTGACTGTGCCATCAATGGTTGGGGTAGTGTTACGGTTTAGAGCTGTTAACCGGACAGTAGCTTTGAGTCCGACATGTACACTGTCAATGTCTTTTGGTTGTATTTGCACATCTAGGATCAAGGAGGCACCTACAGGCACAATAGACATCAATTCCACACCGGATTGGATCACACCTCCTTGTGTATACACGTTAAGTCCCATAACGTGTCCCTCTGCGGGTGAAGTAATGACCACGCGCTTGACTGCATCTTCTGCGGCAATTAGTCGCTCTTTTAGAGAAGCAAGCTCTCTCTGTAACTGCTCAAGTTGGGTCTGAATTTCTTTTAATTGTGTTTGTCTGATGTACAGTATCTTAAGTTTAGTCTCCCCAATATTTTTTTGAAGACGAGCAATATTTCCAAGGTCTTCCCCTCGAGAACCTATTACTCCTGCAAGAGCTCTTTCCAAATCGAAGATTTGAACACGTGCTACGTACCCCTTTTCAATTAGAGCACGCATCGATTGAATTTGTTCTTCGTACAACGAAATTTGGTGGGCTTTGCCTTTTTCTAGGTTTCGCACTCCTTCTAATTGTTCCGATAGAGCTGCAATACTCTCCTGATAGATGGCGACTTCGCTGGCCATGGTCTTTCGACGAGTTATAAATAGCTCGCGTTGTGCCCGCATAAATTCAGCGGCACTCTCTTCTTTAGCAGAAATCAATTCTCCTGAAAATTTGATACTGTTTTTGTCATCACGTTCTGCAAACAATCGTGCTTCATTGGCACGGACCGCTAAGTATTGGCTACGTAGTTGGCCTAATTCTGTTTTAACTTGCACTTCGTCCAATCGAATCAGCGGATCTCCTGCTCGAACATAATCACCGTTTTTGATTAAAATCTCTTTGACCACTCCACCACGAAGGTGTTGCACTGCTTTTCGATGTCCTGCAATGTTTACGATACCCTGGCTTACTATCCCTTGATCTAAGGGGGCGCGTACTGCCCAGAACGCAAAACCACCTAAGGCTACACCCATGATCAAAGCGGCAAGGAAAATAGGCCCTCGCACGCTGGTGTTGAGTTGAACCTCTGCCCAAGGATCTTTTGGTTTTTCAGTTTTTGTACCTTCTACCATGGGCTATTTCTTCTGGGCAGTTGGCAAGGGATGCACTTGTGCTGCAGGTGGGGACAAAGCTGCCAATACTTGGTCTCGTGGGCCAAATAACGGTGGTTCCCCTATGGCCCGAAGCAACAAGATTTTATCTACTACCGAGAGCAC
>Ga0268283_1000201_pt1 | contig 54116 bp, 58 predicted proteins | sample saktaG_13_FD_190140 | JGI IMG/M metagenome (GOLD analysis project Ga0268283, IMG submission 190140) | Saline water microbial communities from Sakinaw Lake, British Columbia, Canada - sak_2013_06_06_36m | ecosystem: Environmental > Aquatic > Non-marine Saline and Alkaline > Saline ...
AAAAGAATAATTTTACAGGCACCAATAGCCATTGACCGTTCTTTAACATTTTGTCCTCAGAAAATCCCCCTCAGAAGAGGGGGTCAGTATGGCCGGAATGAGGGGTCAGGTTGGCCGGAATAAACAATTGACCATTCTATTTTGAGTTTAGCCATTGGTCAATCTCTTTTTGCACAACTTCGTCGGAAATGGTTTCTCCTTTTTGAATCTGTTCATTTCCCAACTCAATCCGCTTCTTTTGAAAATCAGATAGTTTATAAACGCCGTCAGAAACCTTAGACTCTATGATGGTCTTTATTGCATTCAGGAAAGAAACATCATCAATATGCGAAAGGTACTCTGTAATCAGATGCCTGAGTTCTATAGTGCTCATTTCCCATTAATTTGATACAAAGTTAAAGAATTTTAGAGTAAATGTTATCACGGATTTGAAAAATGTTCACTCGTTCACTTGATTTTTTCATGCGCTTTTCCGCGCAATTGGGTGGGTGGGTGGGGCCTTCGCTTCTCGTGCCTCTCAAAAAATGCACGAATGTACGAATGCACAAATGAACAAATGTACGAATGCACGAATGCACAAATGCACAAATGAACAAATGCAGAAAAGATGCGAGATGCGGGAAGATTATTCGACAATCGACAATCGGACAATATAATCGTAAATCGTAAATCTTGGCAATCGTAAATCGCTTTAGCCAGCTTTCTTTTTAGCTGTCTTTATCACAGTCCACGGAAGTGTATGCTTCTTTTTCTGATTTATATAAATAGGGATGTAGGTAAGTATTAATCCTGAGCCAACCAAAATGGTGGTTCCCAGATATAAATTCAAATGCTGCATTTCAAAAGAGAGAATAATATAGCCGATGCTTACCAGGAAGAGGATGGCTGTGACTTGTTTGTGGCTGAAGCCGAGGTTTAGCAGTTGGTGGTGAATGTGGGTTTTGTCGGGCTGGAAGGGTGATTTGCCCTGGAGGATGCGGGAGAGCATGACGCGGCAGGTGTCGAAGATAGGGATGATGAGGATGCCGAAGGAGACTACAGGGGAGGCTTCGATGTGCCAGGGGATCAGTGAGTTCAGATTCATCTCATTGAAGCGGATGAGAAGGATGGACATGAGAAAGCCAAGAAACAGGGCGCCAGTGTCGCCCATAAATATCTTGTTCTTTTTACCCCAGATGTTGAACCTCAGAAAGGCCAGCAGCGATCCGATGGTTGCTGCGCAGAGCAATGCGTAGCCCGGTTGGTTGTTGATATAGAACCAGACCCCGAAAGTAGCAAAGGAAGTTAATGCAAGGGTCCCGGAGAGTCCATCAACTCCATCGATCAGGTTAAAGGCGTTCGTTATGCCGATAATGATAATCAAGGTGATGAAAAAACTCAGGGTGTAACTGATTTCTTTTGCTCCGAAATAGCCGTGAAAGCTATTGATGCGCAGGTCAGCAAAGAGAATAAGGATAAGAGCAGCAGCAATTTCTGCAACGAACTTCTTGCCAAAAGAGATCCCCAGGATATCATCCTTGATGCCGATAAAGAAGATAATGACACTGCCGGCGATGACATACTGGTAAAGGGGGAAAGAGAGGGAACGGGTAAATAGTGACTGGGTGAGGATAACGGCAAGAAAGATGGCTATACCGGCCAATCTTGGCGTTGGGTTAAAATGGACGGTGCGCAGATTGGGATGGTCATACATTTTGCTGCTGTGGGCAATGCGGACCAGGATGGGAATGACATACCAGGTACCGATGGCTGAGATCAGGAAGGTGATCAGGATACGGAGGTTGTCTGTTAATTGAATCTGGCCGAGGTAATCCATTCGTTATTTATAAAAATTTTTCGCGTCTTTGCGGCTTCGCGATGAAAAGCCCATAAGAAACCAAGGAAGTTATTAGATCCACGACAAAAATACCAACTAATTTGAATACGTTACACAAGCTGGGTTAAATTTTGATTAAGCCTGAAGCATTTGCTAGGTTGAAATAATGTTTAATATTTCTAAATTAATCTTATTTGTTGAATTTTCTTGTATTTTTGTTATAGAAATATTATATTTGCCATCCCAAAAACACCAATGGATCGAAGTTCTACTTTACATCTACTATGGCATACTTCTTACTCGTGATTAAAATCATCTTATCGCTGGGTGCAGCTTTTGCGCTCACGACGATACTGGTGCCGGTAGTTGTGAGGATTGTCAAGGATAAGGCGATTTTGGCAAAGGAGAATGGCCGTACTTCGCACAAGGGGAGCATTCCTACCATGGGTGGCATCGCCATCTTTACCGGGTTCATTATCTCCAGCTTAGTATTTGCAGGCTCTGGATTTCAGGATGATTTCCGATTTGTGCTGGCCGGGGCCGTATTTATGCTGATGGTGGGGATGAAGGATGACATCCAGGGTATTACCCCCTGGATGAAATTTGCGGGCCAGATCATCGCCGCCCTGATCATCATTGTACCGGGAGATATTCGATTTACGAGCCTTCAGGGATTTCTGGGGATAGAGGAGATTAGTTATTTCTGGAGCGTTGTGATTTCTTTAGTTACCATTGTGGGGCTGACAAACTGTTTTAATCTTATCGATGGGATTGATGGACTGGCTGCTGGAATAGGCACCCTGGTATCAGTTACCCTGGGAGTTTGGTTTGGATTCGCGGGACAATATGGATTAATGTTTATTTGCCTTGCTCTTGTTGGCTCTCTGATAGGTTTTTCAATCTATAACATCTGGGGTAAGGAGAACAAGATCTTTATGGGCGATACAGGTTCCTTGGTGCTGGGCTTTTTACTTTCAGCCCTGGTTATCGAGTTCAATGAATTCAACGTCGGAGTGCAAACATCGGTTGACCTCATTTCAGCTCCGGCCATCAGTATTGGCATTATGATTGTACCTGTTTTTGATACGCTCCGGGTATTTACACTAAGAATGTGGCGCAAAAAGCATCCCTTTTCGCCTGACAAGATTCATACGCACCACAATCTAATTAACCTGGGTGCATCTCATTATAAAGCGACTTTATCACTTATGTTCCTCAATGCTATTTTCATTGCCCTCTCATTTGCCTTGAACTCTCTGGGTGCTACCATTCTTCTTGCTGTTATCATGGCCGTGGCAATGCTGGCATTCTATCTTCCCGTGTTCGCCTTCCGCTTTAAAGACCACAACGCCGATACCTTCCGGGCGAGGCTTGCCAAGGTAACTTCGATGTTTATTGCCTAATTTCCTATTGATCTCTTTTGCGTTTGATCCACTGGCAGAAGAAGTTTCCTGAATCATTAAACCCTTGTACAAGATAGTTCCTGAAATCACTTTCGGGTATTTTACAGGGAGTGTTCAGAAAAGTGCATTGTCTTTTTTTTCTTTTCGCTCAGGCCGCTGGGTCTCGTCACCGCATCGCAATTGCGTCTCCGGCGGTCTTCCCTCGTTTTTCCAGTTCTTCGACCTTCTTCGCCTCCGCCAAGATTGCTCCTGCGGTGACTGAAAAATTTGTTCACTTTGTGACCTTTGTGACCTTGTGACCCTGTGACTTTTTTAATCGTCAATCGCAAATCCTGTGCAATCGTAAGTCGATTTGACCCTGTTACCTTGTGACTTGGTGCCGTGGTGAAAAAATGTTCACTTGTTCACTCGTTAACTTGTTCACTTGATAAAGTTGATTTAAAGAAGGCCAGAAGGTTTAATTGGAGATAGAATGCTTATCAAACTCTTTCTTGATTTTCAATTTGATATGATTGCTTTTATAAATGCACTTCAATAATCTCTTAAATTCGTCATCCTCCAATACTCCCACTACCCTAACCCTTCCCCTCATATATGTTAAAAAGGAAGAGTTTTCCTGCATCCTTATATTATCTCTGATAAACACAAAGGTGTTTAAGTCAAATGAAAACGGAGAACCGTTAGATTTCTTTCCTATTACCCTGTCTTTAATAAATAGAAAGAAAGAAAATAGCTTATCGGCTGAATTAGTACATCCGTGGTTCAGTCGGTCATCTGGAATTTTTTGTTGAGAGGTGGTGAGGGCAAAAATTATATAACCATCCTGGTCATTTGCATGTAGAATGATTAATAACTTATCCGCTGATTCTCCACCATCACCAAAATCAAAATCCGGAATAAATAATACATTCCTGGGTGCAAATAGATTAACACTGGACATCAACAAACAAGTTGGCTTTTCAAAGAAAGGGAAGCGAAGGCGCTTTTATAGGCCAATTGTTTCAACCCATCTTCTTTAATGAGTTCAATTAGCGGGATTACAACCGGGCTAGTTTCGTTTTGCAATTCAAAATAAATCTTGAGGTCGTTTTCTTGAACAACCTTATCCCATAAGGTTCCTTCTGAATGTAAGATGTCTATTAATTCGTTAGCGGATTTTCCACCATACTTTGAAATGACCCTGTTTAATAAATCTATCTCATATTCAGAAAATTCATCTTCAGAAAAAGGCTTGCTCTTTAGAAGCTTATATGCATCACGGTCAGGGCTAACCGGATTGGATTCTATTTGAACATTAACATATTTAGAAATAGAAATATTACAATCTTCATCTAAACATTTTTGTTTATACCTTAATTCGAAATAAATGTCCTCAGGAACCGGGCCCATTTTCCAGGCTTTATAGTCTAACCAGGTGAAAGGAACGCCCGTTTCCTTTATTGATATTTCATCAGTAATGTAAAGAAGTTTAATTGCTTTGGTCAAATAAAGTATGCCTATCTTATCTATAAGATAGATTATCGAGTTGCCAATTTTATCGTTTAATGAATCCCTAAACATTTGATCCAATGTTTTGCGTAATGCAATGGGAGATAGTGAATATATTCAAATTGCAACAAAAGTAATACAAATTACTGAAAAACAACATGCTTCTAATGTTAAATCTTAATCTTTGAATGTTATTAAATGCCTTGAACCAACCTGCATATTCATTTTCTGAGCCGATTACTGTTCCATTGAACTCGTAAATTGAACTGCCCCCAAAGAAAAGCGAAGCATTTCGTAGGTGAAGAGTAACGCCGGGCTTCAGCCCGGTGGGGAGTGGGCGTGCCCACGACCTGGGAGTGGCGGAAGGGGGCTTATTTCCTTCTTTCCCTCACCACATGACTATTCAGGTATTTTTCAATGTCGCTCAGGCGGAAGTAGATGCGGCCTCCTATTCGGGAGTAGGGGAGGTGGCCCTTTTCGCGGCAGGTCTTCAGGGTGCGGGTGGTGACCTTGAACAGTTTGCAGGTCTCCTGCTGGTTGATCCAGCTGCGGCTGATCAACAGCGGACTGCTCAATTTTGCTTCCATACGCGTTAATGAAGCGTCGATCAGGGACATTAAGTGGTTGATTTCAGAAGTTTTCGTCATAACAGTAGATTTTTATGTTTATGCTTAATCGGAAAACAGGGGGGAAGGTGAAGCGAAAAACGGTCTTAGATATTAACAAGTTGATAACAAATATGCCAATGTGCCAATGTGCCGATGTGCCAATGGGCCGATGGGCCGATTTGGGATTGCAAAATTTTTTTCACCGCTAAGACGCTAAGACGCGAATAATATATGTAATTGATTAAAAATCAAATCTATATTTTGTAATCTGTTTTTTATCTGTAATATTCCGTTTTATTAGTGTTCAAAAATGGATCACTAAGAATTCATGAAGAAAAAGAAGTTCCACGAAGAATTATTTATAAATATATTTCGCGTCTTAGCGTCTTAGCGGTGAAAGAGAGATTGTTCACTTTTTCACATTCCCACTAATTTCCTACTTTTGCCCTTTACAAATTGAAGCCATGCCTGCTAAAATTCCCTTGCTTAAGACCTCTTCGGGTCAAAAATACCTGATCCCATATATCCTGGTTACGAGTCTGTTTTTTTTATGGGGGTTTGCTCATGGATTGCTGGATGTGCTGAACAAGCATTTTCAGGAGTTGCTTACGATTTCGAAGGCGGAAAGCGGACTGGTGCAGTTTTCGGTTTACGGCGGATATTTTTTGGCGGCTCTTCCAGCAGGTTATTTCATGAATCGATTCGGGTATAAGAAGGGGATCATCTTTGGATTGCTTTTGTATGCGTTTGGCGCTGCGTTGTTCTATCCTGCGGCTGCCATTCAATCATTCTGGCCGTTTTTGACTGCACTGCTGGTGATTGCTTTCGGACTGGCTTTTCTTGAGACAGCTGCAAATCCCTATATCTCAGTTTTGGGACCCAGTGAATCGGCTGGGAGAAGGCTTAATCTTTCGCAATCATTTAATGGTTTGGGATGGATCTTCGGCCCGCTGGTTGGCGGACTGATCATTTTCGGGATGCAGTCATCCGACGGGAACAAGTTCTCAACGATATCCTGGCCCTATATGGGTGTAGCAGTGGTGGTGTTGCTCGTTGCGATATTGTTTATTCGTACACCGCTACCTGAAGTTCGTGAGGAAGGGGGTGATGAAGTTCGTGAAGGTACTACGAAAGATAGTCTTTGGAAACACCCGCATTTTGTTCTGGCGGTTGTAGCGCAATTCTTCTATGTAGCCGCGCAGACGGGGATCAACAGTTTTTTCATCAATTATGTGACAGAAGCCATAAAGATTTCAAATACCGATGCAGCACTGGTCTTATCATTTGGAGGGATGGGGCTTTTCTGGGCCGGAAGGCTTTCGGGGAGTTTTATCATGCGGTCGTTTGCAACTAATAAACTGCTCATGACTTATGCCGGAATCTGTATACTATTGATGCTTCTGGTTGTGGGCGGATTGGGTTGGATTTCTGTTTCGGCTCTTTTCGTTACTTATTTCTTCATGTCGATCATGTTCCCAACCATTTTTGTATTGGGGCTTAAAGGTTTGGGGCCTCTCACAAAGAAAGCCTCCTCGTTTATTATTATGGCCATCGTAGGAGGCGCTATTTGCCCGATGCTGATGGGGTATATCGCAGATCATTCCTCTATGAGATTGGGATTTGTGGTGCCGCTGGTGTGCTTCGTTGTGGTTTTCTACTATGGGGTCAGTGGTTATCGGAAGAAGGAGCGGGTTTGATGTGGGATGTGGGATGTGGGATGTGGGATGTGGGATCAGCGCGAAGCGCCAAGATACCTGGATCAATGCAACAACCTGTTGGCATTTAATCATCGGGGTTGACAAACATACTAAATAGTAGTACTTTTGTAAAAAAAGTCAATATGGTAATGACTATTAAAAAGGGGTCGACGTTGACAAAAATAAAACAAGTTTTACGTCATTATCCGGGCAAGGTAAAATACATTGACCTCTTGAAATATTGTGGAATAATAAAACTTTCTCAAGATCCCTTGCAGTATCAAAAAACGGTAAGGCATGAATGGGAATAACATTCTCCTCGATACGAATATCGTACTGTATCTTTTAGGTGGAGATAAAACTCTCATTCCCATACTTGAAGGGAAAAATCTTTACATTTCATTTATCACCCAGCTTGAACTTTTAAGCTATCATGGGCTTACCGAAAAGGATTTTAAAAAGATATCAGACTTTATAAGTCAATGCACAGTCATTGATATCACTGAAGGCATTAAGGAGATCACAATCAGGCTTCGTAAACAATATGGCTTGAAATTACCCGATGCAATTATCATCGGAACGGCGACATGGTTTAGTATTCCCGTAATTAGTGCAGACCAGGATTTTTCGAAAGCAAGTGAAGCCGATGTGATCATTTACGAGAATTAAATCGATAATTCCTATCCAAATATCAGCTACGCGGCATCCCAAATCTGCTAACAGCGCACAGGGCCTTATCTTGTATCCTGCATCCCGCATCCTGCATCCAGCTCAAATATCCTCTCCATCATTTTCCACTTTTCTGACGAGCTTTCGCCGGGGGCGGATTTCTGGAATTTGCTGACGAAGGCTTCCCATTCCTTTTGGCGGGGGAGGGTTGAAAGGCGGGCCATATCGCGGTCGAAGTTGAATTCGGGGCTTGCTTCGATGATCATGAGGAGGTGGGTGTCGAGGTGGTAGATCTCCATGGATTGAATTCCGACTTCTTTGATACCGGTAGGGATCTCGGGCCAGATGTTTTCGGGTTTATGCCAGTGGAGGTACTCACGGATTAATTCCGGATCGTCTTTGAGGTCGAGGGTGAGGCAGAAGCGGGACATAGAGCGTAGCGCTTAGAGTTCGCCGATATATGATTGATGTACCATGGTGATTCCTTGCTCCAGCGAATACTTTGGTTTGAATCCAAGGGCCTGGATGCGGGAGCAATCTAGAAGTTTTTTATAGGTGCCATCGGAATGCTCATTATCAAACAGGATACGGCCCTGAAATCCGACAATCTTTTTGATTAAGGCAGAAAGTTCTTCTATGGTTTGATCAACGCCGGTACCCAGGTTTAGGTAATAATTTTGAGGTGATGACAGGGAGCCTGCAGATTCAGATTTCAAACTCATAGTTTGCATGAGGAGCAGGCAACCCGCGGCCATATCCTCGACATGAAGAAATTCACGAAATACCTTTCCAGAGCCCCAGAGGGAGAGCGTAACCGGTTTTAATGAGGTTGATTCAGAGGTGATTACAGATGTTTCAGAACCGGAATAATCTATGCCAAATTTCTTCAGAGTTAACAAGATATCGTCATCAGAGGAAGTTCCATTTATACCATTTATCGGTCGTTTGGAAAAGTCGGCACGAACAGCCTCCAGGTTCCCGGTCTCAAGGCAATGAGCCAGATGCATTTTACGGATAATTGCAGGCAGCACATGGGAGGTTTCCAGATTGTAATTGTCATTCGGTCCGTACAAGTTGGTAGGCATGACCGAGATAAAATCACAGCCGTACTGCCTGTAATAGCTCTCGCATAGTTTAATACCGGCAATCTTCGCAATTGCATAGGGCTCGTTAGTCTGTTCCAGTTCCCCGGTTAACAGGTAATCTTCCTTTATTGGTTGCGGACAGTTCTTTGGATATATGCAGGAACTCCCCAGAAAGAGTAACTTTTTTACGCCATGAACATAACTGTTATGAATGATGTTATTCTGGATCATCAGGTTTTCGTAGATGAACTGGGCGCGGTAAGTGTTATTGGCATGAATACCACCAACTTTTGCGGCAGCCAGAATGACATACACCGGCTTTTCCTGAGCGAAAAAATCGCCCACAGCCTTCTGGTTTGTCAAATCCAGTTCTTCAATGGTTTTCCCGACAATGTTTTCGAAACCCTGGTCCCGGAGGCTGCGAACAATAGCTGAGCCTACCATTCCGGTATGACCCGCGATATATATTTTATCAGATTTTTCCATCATTGGGGGTTAATCAATTCTCTTGCTTATTTTCTCAAAATCAGAATTTACCATGATTTTGACGAGTTCGTGGAAGGTGGTTTTGGGTTCCCAGCCGAGCATGGTTTTAGCTTTGGTGTAGTCGCCGATGAGGAGCTCCACTTCGGTGGGGCGGAAATAGCGGGGATCGATACCGACCACCACCTTTCCGCTGGACTTAAGTATGCCCACTTCGTTCACGCCGGTGCCTTCCCAGTAGATATCCTCATTCAGGACCTTAAAAGATTCTTCGATAAATTCTTTAACCGTATGGGTTTCGTTGGTTGCAAGAACAAAATCATCGGGTTCATCTGCCTGCAGTATCCGCCACATCCCCTCGCAATATTCGGGGGCATATCCCCAGTCCCTCTTTGAATCCAGGTTACCCATCATCAGCTTGTCCTGGAGTCCCAGCATGATCTTGGAAACCCCTACTGTGATCTTGCGGGTGACGAAAGTTTTACCCCTTCGCTCCGATTCGTGGTTGAACAAAATCCCGTTACAGGCAAACAAATTATACGCCTCACGGTAATTTTTCGTAATCCAGTAGGAATACAATTTCGCGGCTGCATATGGACTGCGGGGGTAAAACGGAGTTTTCTCGGTTTGGGGTACTTCCTGCACCAAACCATATAACTCAGAGGTGCTTGCCTGGTAGAATTTCGTTTTGATCTTGCTTTCCCTGATTGCATCGAGGAACCTGAGCGTGCCGATACCGTCAACTTCCGCAGTATATTCAGGGACTTCAAAAGAGACATGCACATGCGACTGGGCACCCAGGTTATAAATCTCATCAGGCTGGGTTCGTTCAACCAAACGGTTCAGGTTACTCGAATCGGTGAGGTCGCCGTAATGCAAAAAGAGGCTCTTGTTGAGAATATCCTTGTTGCAATAGAGATGGTCGATTCGAAACGTGTTGAACGAACTCGAACGGCGGATGATGCCGTGTACGGTATAACCTTTGGAAAGGAGGAGCTCGGTGAGATAGCTACCATCCTGGCCGGTGATTCCGGAGATTAATGCGATTTTACTCATGATTTGTTTTGGGTTTTTGTGATAATTTTCCAGTGGCCCCGTTTTGTCGTGCCAAGGCGTTTAATAATTCCTTTTCCCTTTAGTTTGCTTATATTTTCTTCTATTTTTCTTTGTGATATTCCAAGCTCCGTTGAAAGTTCTCTCGCTGAAATAGTGCTGTTTGAAAGAATATGTTCAATGATTTTCTTCTGATTATCGGTTAGGTCATCTCCGACCTCATCTCCGACCTCATCTCCGACCTTACCTCCGACCTTGCCGCTGGTTCCATCGAAATATTTACTAAATACAGTGACCATAAAACCATCGGAAATATTTCTGAATTCAGGAACCTGAAGGTCCTCTGCGACAAAAGAGTCGATGATCCTCCTGATCCCGGAGCCATATTTCTCAATCAGACCCAGATTTTTGAAGAAATCAGCGATCAGCTTATTTCGTGGAGTGGATTTATAATTATTAGCCAGCAAGTCATCAACTGTAATGCTATCAGGTAAACGCCCGGGATTATAAAATTCGATTTTATTATCAAATACCTTGACGATTGAATCTGAAGATGACCGATAATCGCGATGCACAATCATATTTGTAATGATCTCACGGATGGCCTCGAGCGGATATTGCCATTTCTAACCAGATCATTCTTGAGTAAAAACGTTAAAGGATCTTCTGTAATGCGGGTTCCTGCCCGATTTATTATATCAATAGCCTGCCGTACTTTCTCAAATGAAATATCATCCAACGAAAACTGGTTGTTCAGATGATAATCCCAGCTGGTATTAAACTCAAGCCTTTCGCTTTCGCCTGTGGTAATGAGTTTATTTAATTCTTCGTTAGTCATTGTAAATCGTTAACCATGAATCGTGATTTGTGAATCTGATCATTGTTAATGGTACAAAAATAAAGAAAAATTCGCCTATGTTCTATGGTTTAATGTAAATGTTATGGATGAAGGTTCGGGAGTCGTGATTCGAATGCCGGGCGGCAGGAATGAAAAATACACTATTTTTGAATGACTAATCGATTAGATCATGGAAATACTGTTGACTGCCCCACCGAATGTTGCTAGATATGCTGCTAAGAATCCGAAGAGGTATCCCGGGATTGCTGGTATATATTCTGACCCGGAAGGGCAGAAGCTGGGTTCCGGAGGGGGGACGGTGAATGTATTGTGGCAGCATTATGGAAATAGCGAAATAGCGAAATGGCGAACCGGAGCGAAGCGGAGCTCGGCGGAGCCAAATAGCGAAAAAAAAATAATCATTCACTCCGATGGCCAAAGCCGCAGGCTTCCGGCGTATGCGCCGATGGGTAAGAGTTTTATTCCGTTTCCGGTGTTTAAGTGGGGGAGGGGGCAGCGGATTGATCAGACTTTATTTGATGTTCAGAGGCCATTGCTGGAGAGGATACTTGAGGGGGCTCCGGCGGGGATGAATACGTTGGTTGCGGCGGGGGATGCGCTGGTGTGGATTGATCAATTCAGAGAGAAGATCCCGCAGGCGGATGTGGTGTGCATTGGAATCTGGGCGCAGCCGGAGGTGGCTTTGAAACACGGGGTGTTTGTGTGCCCGAGGAATAATCAGGGGGCACTGGAATATATGCTGCAGAAGCCTTCGCTGGAAACGCTGCAGTCACTTACGGAGCAGTACCTTTACCTGCTTGATGCGGGGATTTGGCTTTTAAGCGATCGGGCGGTGGGTGTATTGTGCGAGAAGGCGGGGATACAGGATACAGGATGCAAGATGCAGGATGCAGGATGCAAGATGAGAACGTATGATTTGTACTCAGAGTTCGGTAGCCTATTGGGGGCGCGGGGTGATGGGCAGTTGTCGGTAGCGATTGTGCCGCTGGAGGGGGCGGAGTTTTATCATTTCGGGAGTAATGCGGATCTGCTGAAATCGACGAGTTCACTTCATAACCGTGTGATGGATCAGAGGGAGATATGGCATAAGAAGATTAAGCCGAGCCCGGATATTTTTGTGCAGAATTCGAGGACGGGGATACAGTTTGATAACAGGCATTCATCAATATGGATTGAGAATTCGGATGTGCCGGAAGGTTGGAAACTGCATGATCATCACATTGTTACGGGGGTTCCTGAGAATGATTGGAAGATTGAGTTGCCAGCCGGTTTGTGTATTGACTTTGTTCCCGTTGGAAAGACTAAGTGGTGTATAAGGGCCTATGGTTTCAGTGATGCGTTTAGGATGCAGGAGGCAGGATACAAGATGCAGGATGCAGGATGCGGGGTGGGGGCGAAGTGGATGAATGAGACGATGTATAAGTGGTTCGTTCATAGGGGGTTTAGTGAGAAGGAAATACAAGGTGTTTGTGTGGGGGATATTTACGATTATAAACTTTTTCCAGTTCTGGAGGAAAAGGATGTGAGTGGGGAGTTTGTGCAGTGGATGATATCTGGGGAGGGGGATTTTAAGCAGAAATGGCTGAGGGGGAAGAGGTTGAGTGCGGGGGAGATAATAAGGCTGGCGAATTTGGGGAGGATTCTGGGGGGGAGGGATAGCTGGGTTACTGAGTCGCTGGAGAAGCTGGCGCAAAATGCGAAGCAGAGTATTTTTTATCAGCTGGATCTGAAGCGGGTGGCGGAGGAATTCAGGAATAGGGATATTAAGCTTCCGGAGGAGGGGATGCGGGATGTAGGATCCAAGATGCAGGATGCAGGATTGACTACGTCGAGCTCCGCTTCGCTCCGGTTCGGGATGCAGGATGTGGGGTTGATGAACCGTATCCATGATATGATGTTCAGGTCGGCGTATTATGAGGGGAGGAACAGTAAACTCGCCAAGTCTTATAGTGATAAAGCCTTTTCTTTGCTCAGGGAAGGGATGCTGGAGCAGATCAAGGGAAACAGGATGAGGCCGGTGATGAGCGTTAAGAAAGACCAGATCCTGTGGGGAAGGAGTCCGCTGAGGCTGGACCTGGCGGGGGGCTGGACTGATACTCCGCCTTACTGTATTCTCTATGGGGGGAGCGTGGTAAATATGGCGGTTGAATTGAACGGGCAGCCTCCCATTCAAGTTTATATCCGACCCACGGATAAACCTTTCATCACGATCCATTCGATAGACCTGGGACTTAGCGAGGTGGTAAAATCCTATGAGGACATTGACAGAATAAGCAAGGTGGGATCTGCCTTTGCCATCCCGAAAGCGGCATTGAAGTTAGCCGGCTTTCACCCGGAATATTCAATCGCAAAATACAGGAACCTGGAAGATCAGTTGAAGGAGTTCGGGGGAGGAGTGGATATTTCGTTAATGGTGGCTGTTCCCAAGGGAAGCGGATTGGGCACAAGTTCAGTGCTTGCGGGAACGATATTAGCCGGCTTGTCGGACTTCTGTTCACTGGGCTGGGACAAACACGAAACAGCCTTCCGCACACTGTTATTGGAACAAATACTCACCACAGGCGGAGGATGGCAGGACCAGTTCGGAGGCTTGTTTGAAGGGGTGAAGCTGATCGAGAGTGCGGCGGGATTGGTACAAAAGCCCCGGATACAATGGGCGCCTGATCATTTATTCAGCAGACCCGAAACAAGCTCAATGATGCTATTGTATTATACCGGGATTACCAGGGTTGCAAAACACATCTTGAACGACATCGTAAAAGGAATGTTCCTGAACTCATCCACACACCTGGGCATATTATCAGAAATGAAAATCCATGCAAGAGATACTTACAAGGCCATACAGAACCATGAGTGGGAAGGACTAAGAGCGGCCATCAAACATTCATGGGAATTGAATCAACGGCTTGATGAAGGGACCAGTCCGGCAGAAATCGAAGCCATCGTCGAAAGAATCAAAGATCTCATGGATTCCTGCAAACTTCTTGGGGCCGGAGGCGGAGGGTACCTTATGATTTTTGCGAAGGACCCGGATGCAAGTCAACAGATCAGAGCTGTTTTACAGGAGTATCCGCCCAATCCCAGGGCAAGATTTGTTGAGTGGAAATTATCCTTTAACGGACTTGAGATCACAAAAAGTTAAGTTTGGCCACTTATATTGAGAAAGCGAGCAGTTTCATGACAAGCAGAAGCTCAATGTGAGAAGGAAACTGCTAATAAATATTTGGAGAATTTTGCTTAATCCAACTGAAGAATAATTACTTTTACTTTGCATTTAGGGGGTATATATGTTATATAAATGTAGAATTTGTTGAATAGAAAAAAACCATGTGGCAAAAATTTGAATTTTATATCATATCTCTCTTCTTTCTTTTCTTTTTACTATTTATCAATAGGGTACCAGTTAATTTTAGCCAAGGTAGTACCTTTATAGGGTTAACTGCTTTGTTTACAACACACTTACTTTTAACACTGTGTGTTTTATTTATGATCATAGGCATTATATTTTTTCTCAAATTCCGATATAATTTTGAATATGGCTCCTCCTTACTTCCAATAACTGTGTTTGAAGTTGAAAATGTAAATTTTGAATCTGTAACCTTCCTTGCAACATACATTGTTCCCTTAGCCTGTATTGATTTAGACAAGGATAGAAGTCCATTAATGCTCATAGTAATACTAATATTAATTGGATGGATTTATATAAAAACTAATTTATTTTATACAAACCCAACATTAGCGGTGTGGGGTTATCATATCTATAAAATATCCTCGAAAGATAAAAGAGAAGTAACCATTATTACACGAAAAGAAGTCGCCATTGGTGACGAACTATTTCTAAAATATATTGACGATAAAATATTTTTAGCAAAACATGCACCATGACACTCATTGAATTACAAGAGCATCTTATTTATTTTAACACAACTGCCGATTTGGTTGGCATAACCCTTTACGTTTTATACCCAAACGAAAGAGGTGAAGAACAGATAAGAATTGCAGACATTGATCCTCAATCAGGGCGAGAACTTAAAACTCAGTTTTTAACATATTTGTATGATAAATTTCTTAGAAATGAAGGATTATCCTTCTTGAATATCAGTGCTGGAGATAATAGAAAGAATTCGGCCTTTTATTATGATTTGGAGGAACAACCAATTGGGTTGGATTCAATGAATCTTATTGCACAAAACGATGTTTATCCCCAGTTTTCTTTTACCCAAGATGATTTCAATAAGATAAAGGCATTTATAATTACTATTGGTAATGATCATAGGAAGATGATTTTGTTTAAAAACCATTATCATTTAAGTGTTTTAAGAGGTGCAACTGCTTTTGGAATTAGGATAAGTGATCATCGTTTTGTACGCGTTAGAGAAGATATTATTAAGCTTTCTCCAAATATTGATTTTTTACAAATTGATAATAATCTGATAGTCATTAGCCTAAAAACATTAGAATCGGGTTTCGGATTTGATACAATAATAAGAAATCAGGCAGCATTAAACATTTTGGCAATAGAAGAGCGTAACCTATTAGAAGACATCACAATTTTGACTGAAATGGCAGCAGACATAGGCCAAGCAAAGAAAATTATGCAAATAAAAAGAAATTCTCCCGTGATGAGATTGCCTGTTAATGCTGTTTTAACATTTGTTACGACACATAGACCAATAATGAAGAAGTTCAAGTTATCGGCTGATGGAACAAGATTAAAATTGGATACAAAGGTTTCAAGAAAATTATTTTTGGCTTTGATGAACGATGATTTATTAACATCTGAATTGACAAAACTTTATTATGCTGGAATAGCGAAAGACCCAATGTTGGTAGAATAAGCAATCTATAATTCATCAATCAGGAAAAGGAAGACATTTTAACCTCGGACAGGATCAAAACGCTCAATAGAGTCGATCAAGATCCGGATTGATGAGATAGTTTTACATTCGTAGGATCAGGGAGGCGATAAAGGGGTAAATTGGTTGAAGAATTTATAGATTGAATTATAGTGTAGAGACCCACGGTCATACAATAGGAGAATTTGAAGCACCTATAAACAAGTTGGCACTAATATTTTATTAAATGTAAACATGAATATTTACGACAAAAAATATCAAATTTTCGTGAGTTCAACCTATACTGACCTTATTAAAGCGAGAGAAGAGGTTATAAAAGTAATTCTAAGTCTTTATCAAATTCCAATAGGGATGGAGATGTTTAGTGCCGATAATGATGAACAATGGTCTATAATACAATCCACGATTGATAACAGTGACTATTATTTATTGATCATTGGTCATAGATATGGCTCACTTACAAAAGAAAAAATAAGCTACACTGAGAAGGAATTTGATTATGCAAAAGCCATTGGGGTCCCAATAATTTCTTTTATTAGAAATAGAGAAATTGCCACTATGCCATCCGAAAGGGACGAGGATCCTAGCAAACATGAGCTCTTGTTGAGATTTTTAGAGAAAGTTCAATACAATTCAATGTGCGACTTTTGGGTCAATGAAAATGAACTTGGGCAAAAAGTCGCAATTTCTTTAACGAAAATGTTTTTTAAAACCCCTAGGATTGGATGGATAAAAGCAAATCGATCGAATACTATTGAGACAGCCGAGGAATTGACCAAATTAATTCAAGAAAACAGGGAACTAAGAGAAGAATTGGGTAATTTGAAGTCAAAAGTATTGAATGAAAAACCAAAGTTAGAGGTGAAAATTTGTAATACTAATGAAATACAATTAACCTGGAAAGAAAGTCACTTTTCAAATTTGATGCCGATAATTCGATCACAAATTAGTGAAGAATTTTTAAAATATATTTCGGACGAGAGTATTGAAAAATTTAATAACGAATTGAAGAAAAAAGAAGAAATAATTGAAAACTATAAAAGAGAATATAATGTATATGATAACGCTGTTAATAATTTTAGAGACATTAGTATTGAAGTATTAAACAACGGAAATAGGAAGGCAACAGATATTTATATTGACATCATTTTTCCTAAAGAGGTGGTTGTTTATGAGCAAGGCGAAAAAGCAAGGATTGATTTACCGAAATTACCAGAGATTATTGAAAACCCCTTGACCGTAGCTAAAAGAGTGCAATATAAAAAATCCGAGGAAGGTAAATATGTATCTGTTTTAGGCACCAATATCATTTCTGGAACAGCAATAAATCCGCGAGTAATAAGAAGTTTGAATGTTAACAAGAATTACTGGATAAATGTCAACAAAAACACATTGACAATTAAACTGTCGAAGTTGACCCACACAAGAACGTTCACATTAAAAGATGATATTGTAATTGCTCCTTTAAAAAAGGGATGCTTTCAATATCTGATAAGCATTATATGTGATGAGTATAACTCAAAGGAAGATTTAATTAGTCAAATTATTATAAAATAAAAAACTATAGCGAAACGAATGTGCAACGAGTAAGTTTGCACCTGGAGATAATTACCAAAAAACATTAAGTTGTTAATGAATTACATAAAGGAAGTACACAAATACAAAGGCTTTAAAATCCTATCACTTGATTTGAGAGGTAATACCCTAATGGGTAAAAGTAATTTGTTTTACAGCTTTGTTGATGAAAACGACAAACAAAACATAATTTATACAACAGTTATAATCGGAGCAAACGGAACTGGTAAAAGTAACTTATTTAGAATAGTCATCGAGCTTTTTAAAGAACTGTATGACCTTTGCAGAGGCAAAAACCGTTCGTACAATGTTGATGGCAATTTCAATCTTAAGTTTTCAGTGAATGGTGATGTTTTTGAATATAGCAATATAGTTTTAGAAGTCGAATCAATTGCAAATATTAGCGAACATGAAAAAGGGAACCAAGCATTTCTTTTACGAAACGGCGAAAGGATTGAATTTGAAATGGCTCAATTTCCTTTGGCAATTGTAGCCAATTCAATTATGCTTACTGATAAATTTCCGTTTTTCAGAAAAGAGGAGAATGAAAAAGGTGAGAAAGTTGATGCATTTCCCAGGTACAAATATCTCGGAGTTAGAAACATTCCACAGAGTGCCAGTACTAGAGCGTACGTGCGAAGAACCGTTGAATTTATAGTAGAGCTTTTTGAAAAGTCGGATAGTAACAAAACTGGATTTATTGCTGCGTTAAAACGTGCAACAAATTTCCTTGAACTTGATCACTCTATTGATATCTTTTATTACACTTCAAATAATGCAAGATTTTTCAAAGGAGATTTAACGCCAAATGGTTTAGACGAATACTTTGAACAGGTAAGAGAAAAATATCCAAAGCCCGAAGATAATCCACCATTCAAGTTGAATCAGTATTTTAAAATCAAACAAGACGAAAAATTACTTCAATTAGTTTGTGATTTCTGTAATAGTCTGGTAAATGAGGGCAAACTTGAAAAACTCCCTTATAAATACAGTTCTATACGTAAAATAACATACAATCTAATTGAACCTGAACTATTTGAAAGATTGAATGCTGAATATAAAATGCTTGAGCATTTGCGTCAGTTGGGCATGATATCTTCGCCTGAAATTCAATTTAAACGAGCAGGTGGATATTCTTTACAAGAAAGTAGTTCAGGTGAATACCATTTCTTTTCTTCTATTGTTGGTCTGATGGCAACTGTGAAACCAACAAATAGTCTAGTCCTAATTGATGAACCAGAAATTAGTTTGCACCCAAATTGGCAAATGAAATACTTATCGTTTTTAAATGAGTTATTTAGTCATCCAGAATACGCGACTTGCCATATTTTAGTAGCGACTCATTCACATTTTCTGATTTCTGATTTGAAAGGAGAGGGTTCGAAAATTATTGGATTAAAAAGAGCAGGCAATGAAATAGAAATTATTGATTTACCCAAAGGTCTTAACACGTTTGGTTGGTCAGCAGAGGAAGTTTTATTGGAAGTTTTTAATGTTCCAACAACTCGAAATTATTATATTGCTGACAAAATAGGAGAAATCCTTGAGCTTGTGTCCAGAAAGGAAAGAGACGAAAATCTTATTAGGGAAAAAGTAAAATCATTAAAAAATAAAAATGTATTAAACTTGTCCAATAACGACCCTTTAAAGTCAGTTTGGAAGAAACTCGTAAATAAATATGGCTAAAGACCTAAATTTACTATTCGATTACAATAAACTAAAACCAATTATTTATAGGCAAATTGATATTACGAAACTAAGTAATAATCCAATAACTGATAAAGAAGACTGGTGTTCAAAGGAATTTAGTTCGTTAAAAAGAAATTTTAGATACCAGCACTACAAGAAACAAAAAAGAAGATGTACTTATTGTAGGCGCATTTTAAACCCGTTGGGAATTAATGAACATATTGACCATCTTGTTGCAAGAAGTATTAGAAAAGGTTGGATGTTTAAACCAAGGAATTTAGTGCTTACTTGTTATCAATGTAATACTCAAAAGTCAGCCGCACCTATTCTCCCTAGTGGTCTGAGGTTTAAACGACTTCCTAAGCAACCTAACAATTACACGTTATTCAATCCCTATGTCCATAAATGGTCAGAACATTTTGAAATGGAAGATGACTTATTCTTGAAAGCGAGGTCAATTGAAGGTCAAAATACTATTCGAGAACTTAAGTTATTTGACTACAAGTATTCTCTCAAATACGCAGAGGAAGTAAATATTTTTGGTGATACCGCTATTAAAAGAGCAACAAAACGGTTAACTATATTTCCTAAAAATAGTATTGAATACAAAAGTGCAACTAAATTAATTGGAGAAATTGAACGTCACATATGACAATACCCGGTTAGAAATTCCGCAAAGGGTGAACTACTCCCCATACTTAGGACAAAAAAGTTAAAGAAGATAATTGTAATTGGTTGATAATGTTGAGACGGGAAATAACTCGAAGAGTTATTCTCGGATCAACATCTTTCTTTTTTTGGTTCTTTTTTTCTTTGTTCATAGCTGTTAATATGTTCATAACTCAGGCGGCTTTGAAATAGAATTCGCAAGGAAAATTGTAATCAAGGCTTTCATGAACCCGCTCTGTATTATGAAACAAAAAGTATTCCTGCATTCCCTGATAGAGTTCAAGTCCCGTGGAATAGGAGTTTAAGTAAACCTTTTCGTACTTTACATCACGCCACAGACGTTCAATAAACACATTGTCAATGGCCCGACCCTTGCCATCCATGCTGATTTTTATCTCATGATCCAGTAATACCTGTATAAACTCACGACAAGTAAATTGAGCACCCTGGTCAGAATTAAAGATCTCAGGCTTTCCATAGCGGTTAATAGCCTCTTTAAGCACTTCTATGCAGAAATTGGACTCCAGAGTATTGGATATACCCCAGCCAACGACAAAGCGGCTGTAAAGGTCTATAATAGCAACCAGGTACATGAAGCCATGTTTCATCGGAATGTAAGTGATATCCGTGGCCCACACTTGATTCGGCCGGTCAATTTTCAGGTCCCGGAGCAAATAAGGATATTTATAATGTTCCTTATTGCCAGTGCTTGTCTTGGGCTTAGGATATATAGCCCTTAAGGCCATTAACTGATAAAGTCGCCGGATACGCTTGACATTCACAGGTAAGCCCATTTTGTTCAAATGTCCTGTCATACGGGCGCTACCATAAAAAGGCAATCGCATGAATTCACGATCGATAATCTCCATCAGTTCAAAGTTGAAGGGAGTCTCATCACATGGTTTATAATAAAAACCGGAACGATGAATCGAAAGCAGATCACACTGCTTTTCAATACTGAGATCGGAGTGATTCTTGTCAATCATAGCTCGTTTCTGTTCCAGATTATAACCTACAATAGCTTTTTTTTTAACCAGTCGTTCTCTATTTTCAACTGGCCAATGGCCTCGAAAAGCTTGGACACTTCAACATCATCTTTGGGCCGTCGATTCCCTTTTTCAAAGATCTGGGACGCATTTTCCATAAACTCTTTCTTCCAGGTTGTGATTTGATTGGGATGAATCTGGTAAAATTGTGCAAGTTCGCTCAACGTTTTTTGCTCTTTCAGCGCGTCAATAGCAACCTTGGCTTTGAAATCAGCGCTGTAATTTTGTCTCTTTTTTCTCATAATGACAGTAAATTTAAGGGTTTGTTTTTACACCTTAACTCACTGTCCTAATTTTGGGGAGTATTATAGGTGAAATAGTCCCATAAAACTGGACAGAAACTTAAGGTTAAAAAATGAGTATAAACCTTAAACCCAAAGTCCAATGAAAAAGACCAGAACAAGACACACCGCAGAATTTAAAACCAAAGTGGCCATCGAGGCCATAAAAGAGCAGAAAACCTTAGCCGACCTGTCGGTAATTCATGGAGTGACCCAGCAGCAGATCAGCAACTGGAAGAATGAATTTTTACGCAGATCCATTGAAATTTTTAATAAACGTGAGCCTGATAAAGAACTGGAAAAAGCCAACGAAAAGCTGTTTGCAAAAATCGGCAGGCTTGAAATGGAAAACGACTGGTTGAAAAAAAAACTTTAGCCTACTCTGTCATTGAACTGAAAGCCATGATTGACGCTGCCCATCCAAAGTTCAGTATAAAAAGTCAATGCGAATTGCTGGGAATCAGCCGTTCGGGCTATTATTATACCCCGAGCCCGGTGGATGAAGTTACCTTAAAGTTGATGAATCTGATTGACATTCAATACACCAAAACTCCCTATTACGGCACCCGCAGGATGTGTGATTATCTTAATAACTTAGGGTACAGAATCGATCGCAAAAGAGTACGCCGGCTTTATAAACTCATGGGCATTGTTGCGATCTATCCTAAAAAGTGGTTAAGCAAGCCTGGTGCAGATCACAAGATTTATCCCTACCTGTTAAAAGGCTTGGATATAAACCATCCAAACATGGTTTGGGAATCTGACATCACCTACCTGAGAATGGAGCATGGATTTATGTACCTGGTGGCCATTATAGACGTTTACAGCCGCTATGTGGTGGCCTGGAGTATATCCAACACCCTGACTGTCGGATTCTGCACAGAGACCTTAAAACGGGCAATTTCGATGCATGGCAATCCGGAATATTTTAACACAGATCAAGGGTCGCAGTTTACCTCAGATGTCTTTACAGCCGTGCTTTTGAAGAACGACATTAAAATCAGCATGGATGGCAAAGGACGCTACCTCGACAATATTTTTGTTGAACGGCTCTGGAGAAGCGTTAAATATGAATACCTTTACTTAAACCTCCCAAAAGACGGTGTGGAGCTTTATCATGGGCTGGATGAATACTTTACAACCTACAACCATGAACGCCCTCACCAAACCATCGGGATGATCCCGTACAGGAAATTCACAATGCATCTCTTAGAAGCCGCGTAGATATTAACAAATTAACAAGTTGCTAACAAAAGAAAAAGAAGCAAAAAGAAAAAAAACACATGTGCTAACGCACATGTACTGGTTACAACAACAATAATATCCTTAAGTTCTTTTTAATACTGTCCAGTAGATAGGGACCATTTCAATCCTCCCTTATCATGAAATTTTTCGATAAAATCAACAAATGAAATATCAGAATTAATGTTTAATGAAGATAAATGATAGTTGTCTCTTAAAATATTACAATAATAACTATGAACCCGAGCCCAAGTGTTTCGCACAAATGAAAATTTGTAATAATTTTTAAAGTCATTACTATTTATAGGTGGGAATAATATTTTTTCAAATACTTTTATAAAACCAGATATATGAATAATTTCTCCTCTTAGAACTGAAATAGATGAATTAGGTTCGATTTCTCTATAAGTTCTATGATCTTGTACACCACGTTTAATTGTAGGAAATAAACCTAATTTATATTCAATACTAGTACCACCTGTTTTAGGAATGTGGAAAAAAATGGTTTTATATTTATGAGAAATCATTAACCGTTAGTAGTTTTTACTGCTTAGATGTGCTTACCTAACCTATGAAGCAACCTGATTTGAAAGCCACCTTCAATTAGAAATAGTCAAAATTATAGATTTCCATTTATTTTATTGGAAATGTATTTAGGAGATGATTTGACTTTCTCCCACATTAGCCAACAAAGAAAAATGAATCCAAAAAATAAACTTCTGGTAAAGTAATTGTGTGCAAATCCATATAATTCAGGATCATGGTAAGCAATAGGGATTAAAATTAGAAAATGAAGGGTAGCGGCAAACAAAACAATTAAAATTGTGGGAATGAAAACAATACCCTTCTGTAGCCATGACATCGGGTACACTAATAAAACGAAACTTAGACGTAACATATGACTCAACCCCGTACAACCTGATAGCATTTGGATTGGAGTCTTCTTTGCAATTATAATAATATAGTCATTAGAAACGTGTATGTCTGGATAAAACAATTGCAAAAAGAAGCAGCTTGTGTGTGTAATAAAAACAGAAAGGCTTTCATGTAATGGATTTAAAAGGGCTATACCAAATGATGTTGATATAATCAGTAGTTCAAGATAGCGTAAGAGAAAATACAAAAAAATAAAATAAGCAAAGCGTAAACCCTTTCCTAAAATGGTAGGCTCGTTGAACTTGTGTGCATTTATTTTTATACTATTAAACGGTTCCATGAAAAATATTTAAGAAAAAAGCTTTACCCAGATTATTCCTATAAATTCATGAATCGCTAATTCCATTTCAATAATATAGTAGGTGGATGGGAGTAAATTATATGATTTTTGAATGGGACTTCTTTTAATAAGATGATTGGTTGGGGCTGCTGTAGGATTCAGATTTGCTTTTCGAAACCATGACATTGCGCGGACCATATGAATGGCATCTGTAACTATAATCAGTTGATGGTTAGTGCCAAAGGTGTTTTTATAGAATAGCGCTTCTTCTTCTGTGTTGCGAGCTTTTGTTAACATAATAATATCATTCGGAGAAACGCCCAACAACTCCGCTGCGTTTTTAAGTACCTGTGCATTTGGCACAAGATCATCGCCTTGCCAGCCGGAGGTGATTAACTTACTCCCAGGTAAAAGTCGATGCAACCGGATGCCTTCTACTAGTCTTCCTAAAGCAAGATGAGATAATTGATTTGTTGCAGGTAATACTGTGTCACAGGTATGTCCGTTGCCCAAAATCAAGATGTGAATAGTCGAATTCTTGGATAAGGAACCTACATCTTGGAATGGTGGGTATGAGCGTTCAAGGAATCCACAAAGCAAAGTTGGCAGTGGTGCAAAAGATATTAGGGCAAGCCAGATCAAGGCTATTCCAAAAAGAGTTGTGGCAGTTCTCCTCCTTTTCAACCAGATCAGTAGCAACCCTGAAATTAGAAAAAGCCAAAATATTGATAATGGCATGACGATGGATGAAATGAAAGGCCTGAAAATAAACATAAAAATTAAGCATCAATTAGATTAGGCCTTTGGGGAAGATTCTTGAAAAAGACAGTAATATTTATCGAAGGACGAATAATTATTAAACCGGTTAACGCCATTAGTTTAAAATCAAGAATGATATTCTGATTATGGAGATACCATGTTTCCAGTTCACCTTTGTACGGTGAGATGTTTGCTTTATAATAGTCTTCCACTGAGGTTTTATAGGTACTTAAGAGCTCTTCTTCGTCGCGAAATACAATGGATCCAATCCCTGTAATACCAGGTTTTAATTTAGAAATGTTTCTTTTTGCTTCTTCAGAGTAATAATTGAAGTTCCGGGGAGTTAAAGGTCTGGGGCCAACAATGCTCATATCTCCATATAATACGTTGAGAATCTGTGGTAGTTCATTTATCTTGGTTTTTCTTAGGAATCGACCAAACGGGAATACTCTGGGATCTTTCTTTACCGTTATATCCTTTGTGCCTAAATTCGGGCTATCCTTGAGCATGGTCGAAAATTTAATCAATCTGAATATTTTTCCTTTATAGCCAACACGGTCGTGGGTATAAAATACATAATGCTCTCCGGTTAGCAAAAGCACAATAACTATAGGAATAAAAAGAGGTGAAATTAGAATCAAGGCGATTAGGGATAGGACAATATCGAGAAATCTTTTCATGTATAAAGCTATCGGGTTTATGGTTTTGTATATTCTGACTTAATCCAAATGTTTACTGATTCCCAACTGATGAACATTCTACATTTTTTGATCCAGGTTTTTTCCTGTTTCAACATGGTTGAAAGTTGGGATAATTTCAGTAAGAAGGGAGACTATTTCAACTTTTGACAGATGTTCACTGTTTAATACATCCTGCAATCGGAGTGTGATGCCCTTTATCTCTGTTAAAGACCGGCGAGGGGTGTTACAAATTACCCCCAGCGAATTATAGCGATCGAAATCAATGATTTCTTTATTTGTATAAAATTCTTCAAAGGCTTTTTCTCCGGAAGTATCTGATGAAAAGTAGTATACAGGCCATGTACGTGTGTCGTGTGGCATATTGGTGGCGTATTCCTTGGCTGCTTGTTCGGTATCGAAAGGAATTACTTCCATGCCTATGGACTTTACAAAGTCTTCGGTAATATCTTTAAATGAGGTAAGCTGGCTCTCATCAAGTTTTGGAAAGAATATCTCACCACTCTTTCCAAGCATACAAGCAAACATACATATCTGGCCGGATTCTTCAGGTGATACAAAGTATCGCTTCACGTCGGTGGGTACTGAAAAGGGTTGCCGTTTCATTATCCTGTTTATAAAACCATCCAATAGGCTCCCATTTGAAAACGCAACATTGGCAAAGCGTGCTGTTGTAATTGGAATTACCTCCGAATAGGCAATAATCAGTTCCTCCATCATTTTTTTACTGGCACCCATAATGTTAACCGGGTTTGCTGCCTTGTCTGTGGATACACAGAAAAAATGGGAAGGAGGGTTTTTACTGAGATATTCAAGTAAGCGTTCTGCTTTAAGTACATTGTTGTCGATCAAAGCTGCAACAGAGAACTGATCCTTTTCACTTCTAACGTGCTTGTGCGCAGCAAAATTGGCAACAATATCAAAAGGTCCTTCATGTTGCAGTATGCGGTAAAAGAGAGGATCTCCGAAGTTTAATGGATAAGTTTTATAATCGGCTGGTACTTTAATGTTCGGATTACTTCGTAGGTCACGTGTTAGCTCGGTAAGACCATTCTCATTAATATCTACAACGAAAAGCTTCGACGGATTGAATTTTTGTATAGCTTTAATGTAGGATGAACCAATGGTTCCGGCTCCGCCAATAACCAATACTGATTTGTTGTAAATTTCCGATGATAAGATGTTTACATTATTATCTAGATCTTTCTTTAAGAAACTGTCTTGTCTACGAGTAACGTTGCTGCTAATAAATGATTCGATGTCGATACTCCTCATGTCGATATTATTTAATGTTTTTTAACGTATAACGCATCCCTTCCTCGGCCCGAACAGGTAGTTCGATATTCAGTGCTTTTTTTATTTTTTCATTGGAAACCAAATAGTCACCAGTAAGCTTTCTAATGGTTACCTGGTTAATTGGCAGAGTTAAAACTGTGCCGAACCAAACAACAGCGTTTATAATCCAATTTGGTAAATTTATCATTATTGGTTTTTTCTCCAATGCTGCACCTATCAATGTAATTATCTGTATAGTTGATAATGCTTCATCATCGGCCAAGTGGTAAATGCCGGATTCAATATTGCTTTTCAATAATTTTTCAAGTATGAAAGTCAAATTATTAATTGCGAGGTACGAGCGATTATTTGAAAGATTACCAAACGGATATGGTAGTCCTTTGTCAAAGTAGTTATAGAGGGATACCAGATTTCCCTTAGGTTTCGGACCATGAATCATGCATGGGCGGAGGATGTATACCTTACGGCTGTCGTTTGGCAAGTTATTAAGTATATGCTCCTCTGCCTTTAGTTTAGATTTGCCATAAATACTAGTCGGGTCAGGAATTGCTGATTCAATTAGAGGATTTTCAGAAAAGTCAGCCGCTGCCTTAACCGTACTAAAAAGTATAAAAGTTTTGGCAGATGAAGCTAAGAAATAATTGTAAATTGTTTTTGTAAGTTCGGTATTAATTCTATAGTATTCTTTATCATGCTTTTTATTGTTTGTATCATGAGCTATACCAGCAAGATGAATGATGTATTCGCCTTCATTTATTTTACTTAATTCATCCCATGAGTAACATTTGGAAATTGTTTTAGGGAAATTATTCGATTTTTCAATTCCAATAATTTCATTTTCCGGAAAGGATTTAAAATGCGAAAAAAGAGCCCTGCCAACAAATCCGTTGATACCAGTAATAATTATCTTCATCTCTTTGCCAAAAAAAATTGTTATTGTTTAAAACACGGAAAAGCGTCGAGTTGCAGCAGAATCACAATTAAGTTTTTATTCTTGTTATATTTTGGATTTTGTTTTATTTTTCGTGTGGTTTATAATGCTATTACGTAATTTGTTTTTAATCGAACTAGGGAAATACATCCATAAAACTAACGTAAGTATTCCTAATACTCTGGGAATTAATCTATTTATGGTGAAATTTCTTATTCTTGCCCGTAGATAAAACTTATAATGTGTTTTCGAACGATTTCTCTCATCCTGCCTGTATTTTATTAGGATATTTGGCAAATTTGCAAAGACCACTCCCTTGTTTAGCCATCGTAACCAAAGGTCAACATCTTCTGCATTTTTAAATTTTTGATCATAATAACCAAAACGATCAAATAAATCCTTGCGGGCCATAACAGTCGGATGTGCAATTGTTGAAGTCCAAAGCATTCCTTTTGATATTTCGTCGTGTGTCAACGGGAAGTATTTATTACCAATTGATACTTCGTTTACATTTATGATTTCAGTAGCCCCACCAAGGACACCAACTTCTGGATTTTGATCAATGAAATTTATTTGCAACTTTATTCTATCAGGATAGCAAATGTCATCGGAATCAAACCTCACAATATAATAGCCTTTTGCTTGTTGAATGCCTAAATTTAAACTTGCAGCTAATCCAATCCGTTTTTCAGGTCTAATATGTTTAAACCGGGAATCATTTTCACAAATTGTATTGCATATTTTGATGCTTGTTAAATCAGTACTTTCATCGATAATAAGACATTCAAAATCCTTAAAGGTTTGTAATTCTATACTCTTCAGAGACCTCCTCAATCTGTCATGATCTTCATTGAAAGTTGGCAGAACAATGGTTACTTTTGGTGTGAGATTAATCATTTTCTTCTTGTTTCTTTTTAACAATACAATGTTAAAAAATTTCAACTCGCCTGGAAATACATCTTATTTTAAAAATGATTTTAAATCGTTTACCGCGTTTCAAATTGAAGCTATGAAATGATTGACAAAAATTAACGGACAACTTACAATTCCTGCTTCTTTGTGAGTATTAAGATGCCTTGGTTTTTAAATTTTAGTCGAATCCTTGTTTTATTACGATAAACTTGGCATTTTGAAACAATTTCCTCGAGACTTTCAAAATTGCAATCACTGCTTCTTGATCTTAAAGATTAAAACCTGCTGTAGTTGCATCATTATAAAACATTTTTACGGTATCAAGCGAATACTCCTCTAAATTATAGCCTACCAAATCAAGTTTTTTCAAGATATCGTTCGTTACAGTAATAATTTGACATCCAATCTGGTCTGCATGAAAAATATTTAAAAGCTCTCTTGGACTTGCCCAAATTACCTCTGCCTTTGGTTTTAGTTTAGTGATTTCAACAGCAGCGGCCATTATTGAGATAGGGTCTATTCCGGTATCAGCAATCCTTCCTGCAAATATGGAAACATAGGAAGGAACTTCAGAATTGAGGCTCAAGACAACATTACGTACCTGGCTCAGAGTCATGATAGCAGTAATATTGAGTTTTACACCTTCGTCACTTAATTCTTTTATTAGTGAACATGTTGTTTCCCTTTTTGTGTTAGTAATAGGGATTTTAACATAAACATTGTCACCCCATGTTGCTATCTTAAGAGCTTGTCGTTTCATCTCACCCAATTCGTCAGAAAAAACTTCAAAGGAAATCGGTTTATCAGTAACTGTCTTTAGAATGTCTTTGGCGAAATTTTCATAATCTGTGATTCCAGCTTTCTTCATTAGGGTTGGATTTGTAGTCAACCCTTTGATATAAGGCTTATTATACATTTCTATCATTCCGTTTTTGTCGGCTCCATCCGCGAATATTTTTACTTTTAAGAAATCTAGATTTTTCATAAGAATTAGGTTTATTGTTTAATTAGTAAGAAAGATTTCGCATAAACTATCCGAATTTTATTTGAATTAAGAATAAGAATTCAGTTATGCTTCTGATAGTTATTGATAATGGCTAGTTATTGTTTGTACAACCTCTTGAAAATTAAAGCATGTATAATCTGGTTTAATATATTTTTCATTGTACCCATAATCTAGTAGAATTGTCTTGATTCCGGCATTTTTCCCTGCTTCTATGTCTCTCCAACGATCTCCAACTATAAACGATTGATTTAAATTAATATTCCACTTTTTTGCTGCCGCAAAAATCATCCCAGCTTTTGGTTTTCTACAATTACAATTATCGACGTTATCATGGTAGCAACTAAATATGTCGTCAATAGTTAAAAGTGTCCGTAAATGATTATGTATATCATCTACAATTTTTACTGCCATAATTCCACGTGCAACATCTGGTTGGTTAGTGATAACAATAAGTAGGAAATTAAGTTTTTTAAGTTGCCTTAAGCCTTCTTGCACTCCTTCAAGAATTTCTAATTCAAACAAGGACTTAGGTGGATAAGGTTTCCCACAATGAATAATGGCTTTGTTAATTACGCCATCTCTGTCTAGAAAAACAGCATTTACTTTTGCATGGACTCCCATTTAGTTTGCGTTATTTTTAACAATGGGTGAGAAACTAATAAATGCCAAATTACGGATTGAAAAGCTTCAGAATGAGGTGTAATTGTTTCTTGATTAATGACAGGAATGATGACAGCGGCATCGGCAACTTTTGCTGTGTAGCCACCATCTCTTCCAACAATTCCAAGAATTTTCGATCCCCGTTCTTTTGCCAATTGCAAAGCTTTTACAAGATTTGGACTAACGTTTTTTTCCATATTCCCTCCGCCGACAGAAAGAATAAACAGGGTATCATTGCTATTCAGCTTACTTGTCTTAAGCCACTCAGAGAAGATTGTATCCCAACCTTCATCGTTGGTTCTCGCTGTTAGTTCGGAAACATTATCAGTTGGAGCATAGGACTCAATACCAACAATTTTCCTGAAATCGTTTACTGCATGCGATGCATTTCCTGCACTTCCACCAACTCCTAAAAAAAACATTCTACCACCATTATTCCTTGTTAAAGCAATAATACTAGCCATGTTTTCAATCACCGAATCATTTATTTGTTCTATGATTTTAACTGCTTCGTCTAAATGTTGTCTTGAGTATGATTTCATAGTTGTTTTGAATTTAAATAATTAGTAAAATCCTCAATTCCTTTTATCGAACCAATTTCAAAAAATCGTTCATAGGATTCAAAACCTATTAAATTTCCTTGTAACGAGAGAGATTCATAAACTTCTGAAAGATCTAAATATGTAGAAACAGGGTAAAGTTGAAAATGATTTTTTCTCAATATTCCTAATCCGTAATCAATGTATTCCATGCTGGAATTTAATGTCTTTTTTGAATACGAAACTAAGCATTTATTTTCGAAAATCACATTACTTGTATCATACTTATTTGCATTTTTATATACTGTCATTAACCCGCAATCATCATAGACAGAATTCAAAAAATATGATTCTATAGCTTTATAATCAATATCCAAAAATGAATCACCATATGTTATAAAAAAAGTTTCAGGTAATGTAAAAAAGGCATTTATTATTGCTCCTCCTGTACCCAATGGCTTTTTTCCGTCAAATGAATAGGTGATTTCCATAATATCAGGAAATTTACTTCCTTCAATTACTTCTTTAACCATTTCTCCCAGATGCCCTAAGCAGAAATGTACATTGTTAATTCCATGGTGCAGAAATAACTCTAGTTGATGTATAACGAAGGGCGTACCATTGATAGAAACAAGTGATTTTGGTATTTTATCAATAAGGGGACGTAAACGAGTGGCTAAACCGCCTGCTAAAACTACAATTGGAAATATCATGATAAGATTACTTTCGTTCCTTCATAATCAAATTTGAACCTTACTTCGTCTAACCCTATTCGTTTCATTGCATGTCTCAATTTATTTCGATTTTCAGCAAAGAAAAGAAGAAATCCACCACCTCCAGCACCAACTAATTTACCTCCTATAGCTCCGTTTTTAAGTCCTAAATCGTACCATTCATCTATTTGTGAATTGCTCATACCTCCTGAGCGTCTTTTTTTATGTTCCCAATGCTCGTGCATTAAGGCGCCAAAATCTAAAGTTTTCCCTTCTTCTAACATTTTTTTACTTCTGTATCCTATTTCTTTAACGTAATTTAGATTATTAAGCATATCGATATCGTGTAATTGAGATTTTTCTTTTTGATCTTTAAGTATAGAGCCAGCACTTCTTGAATAACCCGTAAAAAATAATAACAAATTATCTTCTAAGTCATATAGAGTATCCGTTGATATTTTTAACGGTTCTACTATTACCGTATCATCTTTGCAAAACGTAAAGCAAGTAATACCACCCACTGCTGCAATATATTGGTCTTGTTTCCCAATAGGTTCTTTTAATTTATTGATTTCTATATCACAAGCCATTTCAGCTAATATTGTTGCATCAATGTTTCTTCTTACACAAAAATTTAAGTTTTTAAGTAAAGCCGTTGTAAAGCTACCGGAAGAGCCTAATCCAGTTCCTGCAGGGATATCTGCCATCGAAGTGATTTCAATTTTATTATCAAAATGATTAATATTAAAAAGCTTTAAGGATTCCCGAATAATTGGATGATGAATGTCATTCACTTTCATTACATTTTCAAATGAGGAATATTTCAAATAAATTCCGTCCTTAAAAGGCTTGTTTATTGTCACATAAACATACTTGTCTATTGCTGCTGCTATCAGAAATCCTTCATTTTCTTTATAATAAGATGGTAGATCAGTTCCACCACCACCCAATGAAATTCTAAGTGGACTTTTTGTAATTACCATCGGAAATGTAAAAATAATGTGTTAAATTAAAATCATAAAAATTTGGTATTTTATCTATTATTTTAAGGTCTACCATTTTAATTTAAAGACCTTTGATAAAAATTATTATTCAATATAAAATTAAAATTATGGGCTCATCATTGGATAATTTTAATTAATTTTAATTAATACGAATGGTCCTCATTACTTTTCAATTAAAAATTTAACTGCTTTACGAATAGCTTGTTCAGAAGAATAATGAAAAGTCCACCCAAATGATTTTATTTTGTCATTTACGAGCTTTATTTGAGGGACATCTCCAACCCAACCATAGGGAGTTGTACCATATTCAATTTTTGTAGAGGTGAGATTCATTTCATCCAAAATAATTTCAACAATAGTTCGAACAGTAATAGAATCATCATTAGAAACATTAAATGCTTGGATATTTTGGTTATTCCCTTGTTCAAGCACACAAAATATTGCAGATATTACGTCACTTACATGTATATAGCTTTTGTTTTGATATCCATCTCCAAGTACAACTAGTTTGTTAGGGTTTGTTCTTAGCGATTTTATAAAATCATACGCTACGCCATGGCTTTGCCAATTTCCTACAACGTTCGCAAATCTAAATATAACAGCCTGCATATTGTGCATATGAACAAAAGAAGCTATCATGGCCTCGGCACAAAGCTTTGATGCCCCATAATGAGAGATTGGGAATAGTGGTGCGAACATTTCGTTAAAAACATTATCCTTGCTTAATCCATATATCCCACTTCCCGACGAATAGATTATTTTTTTCACTCCAGCCTTATTCATTGCAGACAGTAAATTGAAAGTTGAAGTGGTAGTATTCATGAAATCTATTTCAGGATTATAAACTCCTTTTGAAATATCAGAATTAGCTGCTAAATGGAAAACCAAATCAACATTAAGTAATGCATTCTCCAACAATGTAGGATTTTTAAGATCATCAATAACATACGAAATTCTGTCATTATTAAAATGATTTTGAAATGATTCAAAAGTATAAATACTATTATTATCGAATATTGTAATTGAATACTTAGTGTTATTAAGTAAATAGGATGTTAAATTATGTCCTATAAATCCTAATCCACCAGTAATCAGAATTTTATTATTTGTAAGGTTTGTAATCATCGACTTTATCCTCCTATTTTAAAGTATGTTAACATTGACAAATAAATTTTCGAAACTCTTTTAATTCTTTACATTGCTTTGTTTAATACTCGTCATTGCCGTCTTGAATTGAATATTTTGAAAGATGAAATCTAAAGTACTTAGGAAATGATCAACAATTGTTTTTTCTCCCTATGACAAATTGGGGTATGCCAAAAAAATCCCACAGGCCCCTAACATCCCATTTATGTTTAATGGGTAACGAATAAACAAAATTCCAAAGTAAAAAGACCGGTGAATATAGTAAGATCCTTAAAGGATCTCTTCTAATTCCTGCTTTAATTACTTTACAATTATTTTGAATTAAAGTATTTGCAAGTTTCCGATATGAGTAAACCTTTTTATGAGTGGGGTCATCATGAAAGTTAAAGAAGCCAATACCACTTGGATATTTTAGAGTCTTTTCTGATGGAGTCTCTATGTATATAATGCCATCAAAAGCTAGTTTAGGTATAAGTTTCTTAATTACTTGTTCTCCATTATTAATATGTTCGATTACGTGAGATAATAAGATCAGGTCATAGTAGTTATTTGGTAAATCATTAATTTTTTCTGCTTCTGTTTCCAAATTGAAAAAGAATAAATTGGTAAAGCTTTTGTAATCATCCTCTTTGCCTTGCCAAATTTCTTTATCGATACCATCAAAAATATCATATCTAAAATATCGTTTACAAATATTAAATGAATTATGACCGCATCCTACATCTAATATTTTTATCGATTTTTCGTTTTCAAGTGCATTTGAGATAAGTCTATACTTGTATGGCTTTATGATTGTCCTGAGCATAAAAATATATATATTAGTTTGTTGTATGTTCGATAATTATAAACGGATTTGTATGTTTACAAATAGGATCTTATTGACTTTTTTTTAGCATGTTTTGAAACAACAGGTTGATGCCATCTTCTAAGGACGTAATAGGTGCCCAATTAAAATCATTTTTAACTAAGGAAATATCCAAAATATTGACAGGTACATCAAATGAACGATTGTTTTGATATTCTACATAAATATTCTGTAGTGTTATTCTATTTATTGTACTAATGACTTGATTTAAACTAACTCCAACGCCACTACCAATATTGTAAATTTGATTTGTAGTTTCTTTTTCTAATGAGTTGACCAATAATTCCACTACATCCTTAATATATATATAATCTCTGATAACTTCACCATCTCCCCAAATTTCTAATTTTTGACCTGACATAACTTTATTTAGAAAGATTGAAATAACACCTTGATTCCCATATGGATTTTGTCTTTGTCCATAGGGATTTGAAAGGCGAAATATATAACATTTTATTCCAAATAGTCTTTCATAAAGAGTTAAATAGTGTTCTATGGTATTTTTAATTATCCCGTATGGACATATTGGTATAGTTGAATGTGATTCAGGAATTGGCATAATATTTGGTATACCATACACAGTTCCTCCAGATGATAAAAATATTATTTTTTTTAATTTATGTAATTTTAATGATTCATTAAGTAAGTTTATAGTTGGGATTAAATTCGTCTCAATATCAAATATAGGATTTTCAATTGAAATAGATGGTGTTGTCGAGGAAATCAGATGAAAGATATATTCAATGTCATGAAGTGCGGCTTTCAGGTTGACAATATTATTAAAATCACCTTCCACGATCTCAATTTGATTAATTATATGATAAATATTTTTTTTATCAAATCCGATTTTGTCAAAAACTCGCACATTATACCCCTGGATTAATAAAGCCTCACATAAATGTGATCCAATGAAACCCCCACCTCCAAGTAGCAGACAGGTACTTAAACTATGTTTATTCATTGGATTTATTTTTGTTTAAGGAATATAGTGACTGATATTGGTCACTCATTATTTTCGAATTTAATTCGGTTTCAACTATTGTTCTACTTTTCAAGGAAAGGCGAGCGGAATCTTCACAAATTACCTTATCTATCAATTCTGTAAGTTTCTTATTATCTCTAATTTCAAAAAGATAATTCCATTTATCAAAATATTTAGTAATTTCAACATGTGGCGGAATCTTAGTTAGTATTGGAACAAGTCCACAACTTAATGCTTCTACAACGGAGGTTGGTAATCCTTCGGAAAGGGACGAGGATATATAGTAATCGGAGGCCTGTAAATAGGTCAGTGTTTCTGCTGTAAATCCCGTAAAAAATACAGATTTCTGGTCAATGCAAACATTTTCACAAATATTCCTTAATGGCCCATCTCCTAAAACAATTAAGGTAGCTGTGCCATTTTTACAAGCATTTGATTCAATAAAGGCTTTAATTGTCGTTAATGGATCTTTCCTTTTTATTAAAACACCTACAAAAATAAATACAAATTGCGATGCATCTATTCCTAGCAATTTTCGATTCGCCATTCTCTTCTCCTTTGAAGGTATTGAAAACTTATCAGGAGAGACACTATTTTTAATTATTATGAAATCATTATTAACCCATTTTTCTAATTCCGCTTGGACATACTCAGAGCAGGAAACCATAATTTTAGACTTTATTGAAAATAAATGTAGATGCGCCATAATCCGACCTACTAAATATCCATTCGTGAGGGTATAATCATCAAAAAAATTGCTAAATACGCTAGAAATTTGGAGATATTTTGAGAATTTATTCCCTTGGACTAATATATCAGCTCTAAAGCCAATTAAATGAATAACATCAATATTCATGTTTTTGCAGAACTCTATGATTTTCGACCTGGCTAAAAAAAATCCTTGTATTCGGCTTAAGCAAAGTGAGTGAATTTCTATATTTAAAATCTGAAATTCATTATAAGCGGAAATGTTACCTACTCCTTCAGATGAAAGACAAAGTATTATCGGTGTGAATTTACTTCTATCAATTTCTTTTATAATATTGTAAATAATATTGGTGGGACCTGATACTTGTAATGTTGAAACAATATATAAAACATTTTTCATTTTAATCACTAGTGTTGGATTATTTTTATTCTGACTAACCGTATCGGTATTATAATTTGTAACTGGAAGTAACTGATATTTTAATTAAATTCTACTATACCACTCCAAAAAGTATCCTAATTTTAAGCCTTAACTCAGAATCTAATGTGCTCATTCTAATGTTACTAGAGCTAGGAGGGAACAGAAATCGAATACGGGTAAGTACATTCCTTTTATAATTTGCCACTATACTTATTAATCTTTTGTCTTTTTCTGGTAGAATATTTCCATATATTCTTAGAAATTCAATGGCTGTAAATTCTCTATAATGCGGATTTCGAAACGATGGAAATATTTTCAAACGATTCTTCCATCTTGCAAGGAATATGGTGTTTTTATCCCCAAGAACATTATTGTCATGTTGTCGATAAAAAATATAAGGAATATCATCATAGTAAACCTCTCCTAGGAAAATACACATCTGAAATATAAATAAATCATGAAATGCAAGATATTTAGGTGGATGTTTAGTGAACATTTCAATCGTTTTCAAATTAAGAACCATCGTACAACCAGCAGCAATACTATTCACTAAAGAGGTTCCTTTGGAAAATATCACATTACCTCGTTTGTAAGATTCACCAATTTGTTTGTTATTTTTATCTATTCTAAAAAGATTGGAACAATACATTGCGGGTACAGTATTGGACATTTTCTCAAGATTATTTGTCGCAACATGTAATTTGTTTTTAAGCCAGATATCATCTTGATCACAAAAAGCAAAGTAATTAACGGTTTCACGATATTTGTAACTTAATATTAAAAGTTCTTTAAAACTATTAGCAAATCCTATATTTTTACCTAGGATTAATTCAACATTCACTGCCATTATCGAAAATTGCTTTAATATTTCTATAGTACCATCTTTTGATCCATCGTCACGAATAAGGTAAAATAACTCAACGTTTTCTTGAACAATTAAACTGTTTAATTGTTGTTGCAGATAATTTTGACCATTATATGTCGACAGCAAGACTAATACTTTTATCTCAGACTTACTCATATTAAATGTTGTGGAGTTCTTTATGTTAGACCCATGAAACTAGTGTCAACTAAAAGACAATTTTGCCCTTAGTTTTCAGATAAAAACAGGTATAATCTTTTAGATTGAACCTTATAATCAAAATACTTAAGTGCTACGTTCCTACCTTCTTCACCTATCTTTCTTGATTTTGCGAGGTCAGAAGCAGCCTCAATAAGTTTGTTTCCAAATAATTCTGGATTATTCGGAGGTGATATATAGGCTGATACACCATCTTCCAAATAATCAGAAATTTCTCCTACGTCTGTAATAACAACAGGATTACCAGTTGATAGATATTCTCCAAGTTTAGTGGGAAATCCACCTTTAGCTTGTAGATTATCCGGTCTAGCTAAAGCCAATATTATTGAATCTTTTAACATTTCTGGCATGCATTCTCTGCTTACTTTGCCAGTGCATATTATGTTTTTTTTATTAGGAGATGAGTCAATAGTATTTTGAATTGATTTAAAACCCACTGGATCAGAATTGTCTCCAATTAGTAATAAATTGATATTACTAATTTTGCAACATAAATAGTCAAATGCCTTTATTAGATCAGAAACCCCGTCTTTATCTCCGTACACGGGACCATTCTTATCTATATACATTGGTATTCCAATGTTATCGTACATGGAACCACAGTATGCTATATATGTTCCATAGATATTAGTATTACCCTTGTCAGATTGAAATCTTTCTAGCTCTACCGTAATAGGAATATGAATTAATTTATTTTCATTTTTAACATATTTTCTAAGATAAATTAGAAGAAAATTCGTAATCACGAAAATGCCATCCAATTGCGGTAATAGGAAATTCAAATATAGATATAATGATATTTTTTTGAAAAATGTTGTCATATATAGCGCAGGATGCTCGGTGATTTCGTGATAAATTTTCACCTTGTAAAGTTTTGAGATTATCCAATATGGAAAAATATCAAAAAATGAGGACAACAGGACAAGTAGTTTCGTATCAGAGGTATTATTTTCTTTTATGACTACTATTGTTCTAAAAATTGCAGTAATTCGGTATTTGAATTTGAAAAATGTATTTGTAAAAAGATGCCTGATAATTATTTTCGGCTGTATATATTCAAAATTTACACCATTGTAAACTCCTGAAATATTTTCATTTGTATTTATTCCGTTATTCGGAGATCTAATAATTAGTAATTTTACATTGATTCCCAATTCCACTAATCCTTTTAAATAAGATAAATGCCGATTCGTTGAAGCACCTCCCGAGGGATAGGCCCCCATTGTTAAAACGATTAGGTGTTTAAATTCATTCATTTAATTATTGGATTTGATCGTAAAAATGTGAATTAATAGAATTCCGGAGATGAAAAAATAGTCTGATAAGTTCCATATGATGGTTTCCAAAGATCATCGTTCATAAATGCATAATATGTATATAGCGTATAAATAATAAGCGCACAAATGAAAATGATTTTGAACATGGGTTGTTTAATATAGATGAAAATTGATGTAAATACTATTATTCTTGAAGGAACAAAATAAAAAGAAATTCTATCCATCCAATCAAAAAATAGATTTAAGGGAAAAAACATAAAACCTATTATTGCAATTTTGAATAATAAGGCTGTTCTCCTATCTACAATACGTTCATAATATAGCGTCAAAATACATAATACAATAATGAAAGAAAATCCTAATCCACTAGAGAATACAGCTTTAGTTTGTGAAACATATAAATATCCGGTATATTTAGTGAAATTGCCTTCAAGCAAACTATAAAGCAAAGGTTGTAAAAATTCACCAAAGAAAAACAGAGAAATAAAGAATACTAAAATAATAACGAAATTCATTCTATTTATTTTCCAGGTAAAGAAGCGAAGTAGATATATTGGAAACATTATTACCACACTGAAATGGAAAAACGATGCTATTGTAATACAAAAAAAATAATGAAATGGTTTTTTTTGATCAATGTATTGTAGAGAAAACAAAAATATTGCAATAGCTAGATACTGCCGGTAACCAGATAATGATAGAAGTAGAAGGTTTGGACTAAATACATAAATGAAAACGGCAATCCAATAATAATTTATTGGTAAATATATTTTAATGAACCTATAAAAAACAATGCAATTAATCAAAGCAAAAAATGCAGTTAGAGCAAAAAATCCGAATGGCTTAAATATATAGCATAAAACGAACCAACCAGGTTCCATGGTTCTTGAAAAGTCAAGAATCTGCGGTGTTAAAGCTCTATTAAATTCTTGAAAACTTGCTAAATAAGTTGGATAATCACTCCCATATTTGTATCTGAGTGCAGAAAAAAGAAAAATAAGAATGAATGAAAATGTTAATCCATTTTTATATTCCTTATACCGTGAAAGATAGGCAGATAATACCGAGAATAATCCCACTATAAATGCGATATACATTGAACACTTATTTTAACTATTCATACCAGCACTATGGGTGCTGAAAAATATATTTGTTGACCCCTAAGTATCTCATTCCTTTTGATTATTCATAATATTTTTTGACAGTTCCTCCCAATTTCCAACATCTTTCCAGGATTTTTCGCTTACAGGGAAAACGCCAACATTTCCTTTCCTTTTTCTGACATTCTCAATTAATTGGGTAATGTGAAAGAATTGGTTATCAGGGATCTCGTACAAAAGATGTGGTTCTAAAATATACATACCACTATTTATTTTAAGAGTAAGTTCTGGTTTCTCCTTGAGTTCTATTAATTGACCATTTTCTCCTGTTTCAATTGTCCCGTAAGGAATTAAATAGTGTTTTAATGCGGCAACCAAGGTTATTTCATTTTTGTTTTCTCGATGATAACTTAGTATTTCTGAATAATCCTGATCAATAAGGATATCACAATTACTGATAAAGAAAGTTTCATGTAAAAAACCCTTCAACAACGATAAACTACCTGCAGTACCTAATTGCATCTTTTCCTTCAAAAAGTGTAATTTATACGGAAGACAAAGATTTTGTATATAGTACTCAATCAGTTCAGACTTGTAGTTTAATGATATATAAAAAGTCTCACTTCCATGTTTACTAAAACGATCAAATATTTCTTCCAGCATAGTTTTATCACCTATTGGAATCAACGGTTTAGGTAAGACATTAGTCAATGGCTTTAATCGTGAACCCAAACCCCCAGCCATTATTACAACAGGAAGATTAAATTGTTTTGCGGGAGCGATATCTTTTTCGATAAATAAATCTTCCCATAAATATACTGAAACAAGGTCACCTTCATCACTAATTACCGGCATGCATTCAATGCGGTATTTTTTCATCATTTCAAGTACATCTGATTTACTGCTTTTTGAATTGGCTGAAACGAATTCTTTACGCATTATATGATTTATCGGAGTATCGAATGAGATATTTGAAATAATTGCTTTTTGAATGTCACCTATACTTAAAACTCCAATAAATGATTCTTTATTAAATACCAATAATAGTTTTCTATTTATTAAATCCATCTTCTTCAAAGACTGCAATATGCTGTTTGTATGTTCTATGCTACGCTCTGTTATTTCCAAGGGATATGTCATTGTTACAATATTAATAAACATCGGAATCGATCATCTGGCAGGGAAATGTTATATCTTCATATTCTCTGTTGTATGCTTTATATATGAATTCATTCCCTTTCATTTTTGCGAAACCAATTTGTTCTAATAGGTTACCTTGAATACTGATAATATTAATGGAGGTATATTTTTTCGAAAATTCCGAAAGAACATCAATAAAGTCATTGCTAATAACATTTGTATATATAATATCAATTGAATCTCCCAAATATTCTTTGTAAATTAAACTGCAATTCCCTTTCTCCAATCTGTAATATTGATTTGATGGATGTTTGTCAATTCTCCATTCTGGTTCACTTCTGGCGAAGAGATCGTAGCATACTTTATCAATATATTTTATTTCATTTTTTAAGTCTAATTTATAAAAATTATTTGGGATACTCTTGTAGCTAAATAGTTTTCTCATTATTCCGTGAGCGTTTTCATTAGGAAATCCAATGATAATGTCACCTTTAAAGTGAGGCAAACTTTCTTTTAATAAAAAGTAGAAGTCACCAAATTTTTGATATTCAGGCAAAATCATTACACCTGAAGATAAACCAACAATTAGATTATGGTCATTATATATATATGTATTTTCAATAATTCCATGGTGAGCAATAATTTTTTTATTGTCGAGCATGATGTACGAATAAAAGCCATTATTAGCGGTATATAACCATCTATAGTGATTTTCATTGATTGGTTTCCCAATACAAACTTCGCACAAATCTATGATTTCTGGAATGTCTGAATTTTGGACTTTTCTAACTTCCATTTTTTCTTTCTATTGAATCGCAGCGCAGCACTAATCCTCCCCAGGAGTAGCCGACACCAAAACCTGCTAATAAAATATTCCCAACTAGTTTATTTTCTTTTTGAGCCTCTTTCAAAGCAATCGGAATCGTTGAACTGACTGTATTCCCAACATCTTCTAAATAGTAATAAAATATTTCCTCTTCTATCCTCATTTTTTTACGAAGAAAATTCATTAAATATTTATTAGCCTGATGAAATACATAAAGTGAAATATCTTCTTTAGATAAATCATTCTTTTTCAAAGTATCATCAACAAGTATTGGTACTTTTCCCAACGTGAAATTAAATATTTCAGACCCATTCATAAATAAATAATCCGAAGAAATTGGGTTTTCGCGTTCATCGAAATGCAGATCATTTATTATGCATCGATTACGGAATGCCCCTGTTCTGGTTATTAAATTTTCAGCACCTCTTCCATCTGTACCTAAACTGAAATTTAATATTTCCGCAAAACCATTATTTGAAATTAAAGTAGCAGCGGCGGCATCACCAAAAATTGTGCGATTGCTTTTGTCTTTTGGATGCAAATGTTTTGAATAGGTTTCCGACGTGATAAGTAAAACATTTTTTGCAATGCCGCTTAAAATTAATCCTTTTGCAATAGATAGCCCATATACAAACCCGGAGCATCCTAAATTAAAGTCAAGTGCACCTGAGTTGGTTGGGACATTTAATTTTGTTTGTAAAAGACAAGCTGTGGTAGGTAAAAAATAATCTGGACTTTGTGTACATAGAAGGATGAAATCTATATCGTTGGGCGAAATGTTGTATTCAAAAAAAAGATTTTTAGCAGCCTGTTCGGCCAAATCACCGGCAGTTTGATTCTTACTTGCAATGTGCCTTTTGTTAATCCCAATTTTCGAAGTAACTTTTTCAATTGACCATTCTGGAAATTCATTGATCAATTGCTCATTTGTAATCACATCTACTGGCAAGTAATATGAAATAGATTTTATAAATGCTTTCATAATTTTCTATATGAGTGTATAACCTCCATCAAGTAAAATGTTGGTACCAGTCATCCAAACGGTTGCATTTGAAAGAAGATAGATGGCCGCATAAGCAACCTCCTCTGGTCGGCCATATCTGCCCAATGGATATAATTTTCTATCCGAATTTAGTTGTTCTTCAGTAATTGAACCATCCTTTATGATATTGGTACTAATCATTCCTGGGAGAATGCAGTTTGCGCGAATACCTTTTGATGCCAAATCCAATGCCAACCCTTTAACCAACCCATTGATCGCTCCTTTTGAGGCACTATAGGACGAGTTACCTAGGAAAGAACAATATATTCCTGAAATTGATGAAATGAATACAATGGAAGCGCCTTTTCTAAGTTTTTTATTTCTTAGTATTCCATTTGTAAGTAATGCCGAACTAAAAAAATTTGTATTAAAAACATATTCCAGTTCGGCACGAGTAAGGAATGGAAATGGTTTTGGCCTTACAATTCCAGCAGCGTGAACTATCCCATCTAATGTGGATACATTGTTGATCAAACAATCAATCTCCTCCTGAATGGACAGATCGGCAATAAACTGTTTGTGATTTTGTCCTGCCAGGTGATTAAAAGTTTCATTCAATCTCTGTTTATCCCTGCCAGTAATTATCAACTCAGCCCCCATTTTGGAACATTCGATAGCAATGGACCTTCCTATACCAGAAGATGAACCAGTAATGAGTACCGTTTTATCTTGCAATGAAAATGGATTAACCATGATTTTTATAATCTCGATCTTACGATTTTATAGAGATCTTCGATAGTCGAATTATTGCGGATATCTGCACCAGTAATAACTACATGATATTCTTCATCCACCATTGCAATGATCGACATGGCTAATAATGAAGACCATTCTGTAAGCTCTTTAAACTTTACCTCGGGGTAGATTTCTGCAGACTCAGTTTCTTCGAACTGTGTGGCGAACTTCTGGATAAAAATGTCTAATTCCATGTAATAACATTTTAAATGATATTTAACAATATTTTTTCATATGCTAGAAAACACTATTCCAATCAACGTTCTTAGCACCAAATTTAGTCAATGTTTGATCGTACCAAAGCTTTACTCTATGAGCGTTTTTGTCTATTGAATTGAATACTCTTTGCCTAGGAGGGAGGATCTCCGAACTCCACATTGCATCATGTGTTAATACTTGTAGTTTTGTAATATCAGGGTTTTCTAATAAATCTGACAAATTCTCATATCTCCAAAAACCTGTTGAATCGGTGCAATATTTAAAGTTTTTCATAAAATAATTGGAGTAGACATTGAGAAGACCTGCATATTTCGCTTTGATACAAGAAAGGATAAAAGCATTTGTTTCATGGAACGAAAAGACTTTAATGGTTACCCCAAATATTTCATTAAAATATTGTTTATCAATCATTAAATATTTTTCCAATGTCTCCTCATCACTGATATTAAAATAATGTGAATCAAAGTGTAGTCCAATATCATGACCTAGCAGTTTTATTTTTAAAACTATATTAGAAATATCTTTTTCTAGGACATTGTAACATTCTCCATGTAATTGAAAAAAATAGGTAGCTTTTACTCCTTCTTCAGCCTCAATTTCTGCCATCGTTAATGCATCAAAAGGCGAAAATTCGACATCATGTCTCCAAAGTATTTGTTTGGTATTAGCAGGAAATTCTTCATGAAATAGAGAAAAGTTAAAATTATTCTCAACTACTTTTCTAATCAGGTCCCGATAATTAGTAATTGTAAAGTACTTAAAATTATAGAATTCAATGTTTTCCATGTATCTTTATTTTGCGGGAACTCCTTTAACAACAGTATTTTTAGGTATATTTCTTGTGACAACAGAGCCTGCACCAATTATTACATTATCTTCAATTATTACATGAGGAAGAATTGTTGAATTAGCGCCTACATAGCAATTATTTCCTACTTTTACAAAACCTAATATTACTGAGTTTGGTGCAATAGTTGTGAATTCGCCAATTTGGGAATGATGCATAATATTTGCCATGGCATTTACACGAGATCCTTTTCCAATAGAAACATCTGAAGAGATATGTGCCATCCTTTGAATAAAACAGCCTTGATTGACTTTACTGGTAGGAGAGACGTATGCTTTATTGTGTATAAATGTCGATATACAGAAACTGGCGTTGTCGTATAAATTGAATAGTCGTTTCCTGATTTCAGGTTTATCCGGGACAATTAGTATCGGTAAATCTTTATTGCCATTTAGCAGATAATATTCATCGTTCCCTAAATAATTAAATACGGAACATTCAGCGGGTTCAACAATACCTTCGATTTCATAATTATTTTCTAATAGAGCTTCAAAAACTTCACAAAAGCCTCCAATAAGAATTATTTTTATTTTCTCGATGTTCATATGATTTATAGTTGATTATGATAATTATTTATAAACTGATTAATTGAAAAGTCATGAGAGATTGGCTGAATTTGGTAGTGCAACTGTAATTTCACTGTAAATGGATGTGAGCTATTTACTTGCAAAATTTAGAGGTTATAACTTTCAACCATTAATTTTAAACCTTGTTCCAAGGAATATAATGGCTTCCATTCAAGGAATTTACAAATATTTTCATTATTTCCTCTGGTATCATTAACTTCGTTTTTTCTGTTACTTTTTGTTTCAAAAACAAAATTAATTTTCTTCTTTAGTAAACTATTAATTATCTGCGTCACTTCCTTCACGGAGTAACTTTCACCACTACAAATATTTAATACTTTTATAGTGTTACAATTTATTTTAATTGCTTTTATTATAGCAGAGATCACATCACTAAGATATATAAAATCTCGTTTAGGATTAGGATTCTTAAGTGTGATTTCATTTTTCCCTTCTTTTATTTGTTGAAAAATACTTGAAATTAGAAATTCAACATTTTGGCCATCTCCATAAACATTGAAAGGTCGAAAAATAATAGTAGGTATGCCAAAATCTCGATTGTAACCTTCACATAAAGATTCGCATATAAGCTTTGATTGTCCATATGGATTAAAGGCCTTAGTAATATGATTTTCGTCAACAGGTATATATTCAGGACAACCATATACATAGGAACTTACATATATTAGTTTTGACTTATTAATTTTGCATAATTCTAGTATGTTTAGTGTTCCTAAAATATTAGTAAAATAATAGTCAAATGGATTTTCAAATGAAGTTGGAATGTAACTTTTAGCTGCTAAATGAACCATTATTTCAAAATTGTCGATTGTATTTAATTGGTTCTTATTTAGGATATCTATTCCATTTAGTTTATCAACTAAGATTACCTTATCTAGAGGATTTAAGTCTTTAATTGTATTAATTAAAGACTTTCCAATAAATCCTGAGCTTCCTGTAATTGCTATGTTCATTTACACACGTGAATAGTTACACTCAAACGAATCTATACTTGGATAAAAACTAATTTTCATTTTTAGTTAGATTCATAATTCCCTTTTATAATTGCGTGATAAGCTGATATTAATCGCTCACAATTTACTTTTTGTCCGTACTCTTTAATGCTATAATTGTATGCTTTTTCGGCTAATTTGTTACTGAGTGGTTCATTCTCAAGTAGTAATAAAGTTTTACGAGCCATTTCCAAATAATCTCCAGTCTCTACTAAATAAATGTTCTCATCAAACTCATTGATATATGGTATCCCTCCGGTGGCATATGCCACAATTGGAACTCTCAAATACATAGCTTCTCTTATAGTTGAAGATAGGCGTTCTTGATGAGGAGGGGCTAAAAAAACTTTTGATGATTTCAAATAATCAAATAGTTCCTTTTGAGATCTAACAAACCCAATAAAATCGATATTATTTTCACAATTTAAGGCTTTCGCTTGTTTGTGTAAGGTAATCAAATCTCCTGCTCCAATTATACATGCTTTAACGTCTGGTTTAGTGTTTTTTAGCACTGATATGACTTTGATGAAATCTTCAACGCCTTTAATCTTGAGTAGTCGACCAAAATAAATGCAATCATACTTTGCTATTTTATTTTTAGTTTGAGCAGCAAGTACTTCATTTATTGGAAAATAAAATTTGAAAAATGAATGATCTGAATTATATTTTGAAATATATGTAGATGAATCTTGTTCACCAGCAAAATATTTAAATGATCTTAGAATATCTATTTCAACATCCATTTTCTTTTTTTCGACTTTTGAAAACTTGATTTCACCATTTAGTTGGCTAATAAAACCCTGAATTGAGATAAGTGCTTTGTATTCTTTTTTCAAGTCTAATATTGCTGAACTATAATAGGCATTTTCAGCGCCGATTAAATTAATCAGGTCGGGTCGGATTTGGTTTATCTTTTTCCTTACATTTTTTCTAAAATAACAATAATTTGTATAGATGTCAAAAAGAAAAATGCCTGGCCAATGCCTGTGCCAAATTGGTATACCAAATGGAATGAAATGGTAGTGAATATTCCTAATTGATAGGCGTGTTGCTTTTTTTAGATATTCATGGGGGGCAACAACATGAAGTTCAATCTCTTCATGATTTTCAAATCCTTTTAGCAAATTTGGGATCCAAGAAGCCATTTCATCTGTTTTTTTCCAAATAGGCAATTTTAATTGTATTTCGGCATTAGTGAAATGGCAAATCCAAACAATTTTTATCTTTTCCTGATGCTTACGATTATCACACATTTACGACTATCCTAATTTGGTAAAAATTCTCTGGATGATAGTTTTTTGCTCATTAATATGTTTCATAAAATGATGTTTGTCATATTCGACATTGCATTCTATCCTTTTCGGATGATTTGTAACCATGAATTGATCATCAATTGGCCGGAAATGATTTTCCGTTTCACCTCTTGCATGTAAACCAAAAATCCCAATATTTGAGATAAGATTAACTCTGGGGATTATTGAAAGTGAATTATTTATCCATCGAATGTAAGCAAAAATAAAATCCCATGTATTAATTAATGGATCTTTTTGTTTTAAACGATTAAATAATTTGTGGTAATAGTTAGTTTCAGCCTTGTTGTTGCAAATTTTATCTAAGAATGCTTTGGTTAAATGTTCATTTGGAATATCTATATTCAAATCAAACTTGTCCCAAACTCTTTTCCAAGTTGCCCAACCCCATGTATGTCCATATCTCGAAAAGAAATAATCATCACTATTATGAAACTTAATTGGTGTAGGGTTCGAACCGGCGACAGTTGCTATTTGATCTAGATCCTTATACTTGATTAGCATTTCTTCTGCAAAATGAAAAAAGGGCATGGAAGCTACAATATCATCTTCAAGGACTATAATATATTCCTCTTCCATTAAAGACCATGTAACAGCAGATGAAACAGTAACTTCTGCTCCAAGGTTTTTATCATTGAACTTATAATGAGTTTCACAGTCCCAATTAACATCTTGAACAATATTTTTTACTTGGTTCACCAAATCCAATTCTTTTATATTACCCTCACGGGGGCCGTCAACAGCGACATATAATTTTAATGGTTTTGCGTGACGGATGCTATTAAAAGCGATTTTAGTAGTTTCAGGTCGATTAAATGCAATTAGAAGCACTGGCGCCTTGATTTCTAACCCCATAAATTATTTCGATGTATTTTTCAACAAACCAATTTTTAGAACTAATAAATTTGCCAACTGTTTCAAAACTTTTATCTCCTCTTGTTCTAATCCAAAGAACCAAAAACATATTGTCAACACAAAAAAAGAGGTAATCGCAATAAGAAATAACCTGACAAAACCTTCAATTATAAACAGGTGAAGCCCCAATGAAAATATTGTTGCCATCAGAAGCGGAATTAAAATAGGACGTATGCCGTTTCTCAAAAAACTTTTAACATTCATACCCGCAATTTTTGTACCAAAATATAATCTTACGGCGGCCGCCAAGAAGGAACTTATTATACCAACCCCAAAAACAAAATAGGGAGGATAACCTAGTCTTAACACAAAGTAGATGATAGGGATGTTACATATTAAAAGCAGTGTCTCAGAGACCGTATAGAAGCGTATTTTGCCAACAGCCCTGATAGCTGTGGTAATTTCAAAAGTAAATTTTTCAATAAAAATAGTTATCAGAATAAGTTGGCTAAATATAACGGAATACTTAGGTACAATCTTTAGCCAGATTGTTAACAAATACGATGTTTCAAGAATAACTGGAATGGCACAAATGGCAAATAGAAAGATTGAAAATTTGGTCGATAACTCAGTGAATCGCAGCATTCTTTGCCGGTCTCCTTTTCCTTCGCTTTTTACTAGCTGAGGGTTTAATGCGCGTGTCATGCTAATTGAGATCATATTTACCTGACCACTTACAGTTGTTGATATACCGTCTGCTGCATTTACCGAAACTCCAAAAAACATATTTAAAAAGATACTCTTTACTTGTGTTATAGAAATAGCTGCGATAGAACCGAACAAATTCCAACCTGAATAGGACAATATTGTTTTTAATATATCCTTGTCAAGGTAGGTCCGAAAATTAATTTTACATTCCTGGTATTTAGTCCTGCTATACCATTGTTTAATTATTCTCAAAATTATCTGCGTCAATAGCGTTAAAAATCCATAGATTATGAGTAAATCTCCCGTACTATAACTAATGTAAACGGCAATTCCTAAACTTATAATATTACCCAATAGATCAACAAGAGACAGTAAAAGAATATTTTCATGTGCGTTTATTACAGCGTCGTATGGAACTGAAATAATTGTAATAAATGAAGTGATAACCATTAAGTGAAAAATAATCTTTGCATCTGATACATTTCCTACAGGAATATTTAATAAGTAATTAAACATCAATCCACCACCTATCTCCATGATTGCAATCACAATCAAACCAATTAAAAAGTGGAGAAATAAAGTAGAGTTAAACGTTTTAATAATAACCTCTTGATTACCTGTTCCTAGGCTATGAGCCATAAATCGCATAGATGCATTTGACATAGATGCATTTAAAATACCAAGCATCCCAATTACCCCAGCGACTAAAGCATAGATTCCATAATTTGTTTCGCCAAGTCCACTTAAGATCAGGCGTGTAGTAAATAAGCCAATTACCAAGCCAATTAATAACCTGGCATTTAAAACGGTTGTGTTTAGAATAATTTTATTTACTGGCTTCATGCCTACTGATACAACCTTTACATTAAACAATTATACTACTATTCCTTTACAAGATAATGGGTAATTTTCAAATTGAATCCGTAATTTGTTCTTTCAAGTAAGTCAACGTTGGGCCGCGTGAATTTTATCTGCAGCTTGACGAACTTTCTCAGCATCCCAATTTAGGAGTTCAGATATTTCTATTGGATTTAAAAAACGAAGGTGGTTTTTCTTTGGAAGATTATATGTTAAATGTAAAATAAATTCGAGTAAAAGTTCTGTACTTACGGAGCAAGAATTTCCCAAAATAACTCCTATATCTGGTATAATTGAACAATGCGGCGTAGCTAATAATAAATCAGATAATAAATGAATTTTGTCTTGTTGAAGAATAGAAATGGATGGACCTAAAAACACAACCTGGTCAGGGAAAAGCGATCCAGCTGTTAATAAGTTTAAAACATGCTTATTTTGTGCAAGAAGATGAATATCCGGATTATTTGGCAATCTTGTTTCACCAAGGTACATATTAGCCAACGCTGTTATTTTGGTTGTATTTATTGGTAATTTGCTCAATGAAGGGGAAAGTAGTCGCTTTTCAACTTCTACTAATAAGTCTCGAGCCTTGGGAATGGAATCTGCTGAAATTATTAAGCCATGGTTTGCAAGTAAAAAAACATCAATATTTGGTCTGATTAGTAATTTAGTTCTTATAGCCTGGGCTAAGGGCAACCCGGGTTTGATATAATCTACCCACTCCCATGATAATCCCTCCAGCCTTTCAGCAACCTTTGCTTTGCCATCAAGTTGAACCCCCCAAAATATTGAATTCAATGAATGTACATGAACAACAATATTTTGAGAGATAATTGCATGAAAATAGGTCTCAATTGAAGGTTGTAATAAACTATGGTTATAAGCAATACTTGTAAAATCGGAATTCTTATTCACAAATGCGGAAAGAACTTTGCTTAACTCTAATTTGATAAAAATTTTGCGGTGCCGTGCTTCGGATAGCCAGGTACCAGAAGCTTTAACCCAAAAATTGTTCCCATTTTTGAAGGAAATGTTACCACCTGCACCTTGTACTAACTTGATATCTGAACCAATTTCATGGGCGAAATCTGTAAATGCAGAAATAGTTATGTAAGTCATATTTTTAATATTCAGGGCTTGGCACGCTCAAAAATAATAACATCTTTATTTTCACCTATTTTACTATAACCAATATTGCCAGTCTCAAGTTTCTTAATTATGACTATTGCTGTATCGAATGCTGCTCTATCATACCTTTTTTGAAGTGCTGTGCTGTTAAAATAAATATCATCTTTTCTAAGTATAATGAAATCCATTTTTCGGAATTTGAATTTTTGTAAGTCTGTAAAATTATATTTTCTTAGAAATGCTTTCAAATCTATCATTTCATAACTAAGAGGACTATAAAGGACATAAATGTTCCGGTAATTGAGACCAAGGTTGTTGAAGGAGAACCCGGTGGAAGGAGAAATCAGAACTGTAGAATTTGATTTAACTTTAGTTTTTATATTTTGTACAATAAAATTGCTGATTACCTGTTGCTTCAGAATAATTTCTTTCGTTTTCGCTCTGCAAGCTATGTCAGAATATTCTTTAAAGTTGAAAATTACTTGTGTTAATAAGCCTGCTATCAGGATGGTAATTTGCCAAGTAGGTTGAAGTCTGACAATTAATGGAATAGTTAATAGCAAAGAGGGAATTATCAAGCCAAGGTAGTAAGCTTGCCAATCCTTATTTACGAAAAACAATAAATATGAAAGGTAGATAAGGCAATAAAAGGCAAGCGAATGGTAGCTTTTGTGTTTTACACTTCTGAAATAATCAATGCACCAATAAAAAATGATTGAAATTAGAATAATGAATAAAAGAGGATTGAGGTAATTTTCAAATATCACGTAAAATAGCTTGTGTACTATAGTATACTTTACTGTTAAACCATGTCCAGTTGCATTAGAGCGCATATTTATGTCCATCATTCCTAAAAACGCTCGGAGACCTGACGGGTTTAATAAATATGGATTAAATAGAATGAAAAGTAGGACTAAAGAAATAATTGAGATAACAGCCTGTTTTAAATTGGAAAAGAATTGCGAAAAATTCAACTGTACAATTTCATTACGAAATAGGTAAAATAAGAGGAATGGCAAAAAAGTAAATGCTTGAAACTTTCCCAAACTTATTGCCAAACCGAACCATATAATGCCATACCAATAATTTTTACCAGGGTTCTCATCGTTACGCACAAAATTGTAAAGTGCTGCTAATAAGCATGCAGTCATCAACCAATCTGGGTGAAAAATACTAGCATTTATCCAGAAAGCAGGCATTGATACAGCGATTAAAGCAATTAGACAAGATGAAAGACGTGATAAATTTATTCTGGAGGTTCGGTAAAGATAAAATAGTCCAAATAAGGCGCCTATTGAGCTAAGAATGCGTGGCAGGTAGATTGATATAGAAGAGTCAGGATTGTGAAGAAAGGGTGATGTTACCAAAAGATTGATAAAGAAAAACCCAAAACCGTAGGTAAAAAAACCAAACCCAAAGAGTTTTTTAAGATTCAATTCATGCAATCCGTCGAACATTGTAAGAAGAGAACCATGAAAAGCGTATTCGTCAAGGTTAGCTAATGATAAAAAACCTATGTCTGTAAAACGCAAGTTGATAATACCCAATAGCACAAATAGAATCAGCAATAAAACTGAGAATGGAGAAGAAAAGAATAGTCTAAGAATTTTTTTTATCTCTCTCATTTTGTATGTCTGAAAATAGTTTCCGTAAAGAATTAAAATTACTGATAACTGCATCAGGCTGATAAATTCCTTTACCCAAATCTACTCCTTTATGCACTTTTTGAATCGTCACAGCTGAGATAGCTTTTCTAGCACCGTCGATATCGTTCAAAGGATTGTCTCCGATCATCCAGATACAGGCACCTTTTTTCTGCATTTTTTCTACAGCAATTTCAAAAGGAGCTGGGCTGGGCTTATCATGACCAGCTTCTTCACTTGTAACGATAAAGTCAAAATAATTTTCCAACCCAAAATAGACTATTTTACGAAACTGAATTTGTGCAGTCAGATCGGTAACTACAGCAGTAGGTATTCCAGAAAGACGCAGGTCATCTAAAAAATCTTTTACACCATTGAAGAGTACAATTTTACTTAGAAAGGTCCGCCAATATGTTTGCTCAAAATCCAGTGCCAAGAGAAATTGAGACCCAAGGCCAATAATCTCCAGCATTCGTTGAAAGTATAAAAGCCGGCTGTGCGAGCTTGCTGTTTGTTTCAACCGCTCCTTTATTTCCTTTCTTGCCTGACCAAATGCATGGAAAAATTGCTCGTTACTAATAGAAAACATTTCTGTAACTTTTTTAAGAACCATTTCCATTGCGAATTTATGAGCAGGTTGGTACTCATAAATGGTGTCATCTGTATCAAAAAGAACGGCATCAGGAGAACAATTAAACCTTTCGGGATTGTATATTGTAATCATATCAGACGCCTCCGTAATGTTTGTTTAATATGAGCCAAAACTACAAGTTGAATCAGACCTTTAACTCCTTCCTCCCATTTAGGATTAATATCTATGAGTTCTTCCATTTCGGGAAGTAAAGCATGCGCTGCAAGGGCAACATCTTCAGCCGAAGATTCTCCTTCAATAATCAACTCTACTTCGGCATTGTCACCGCCGATATACACATCTACATGCAGCCCGCATACACCTATTAGCACTTTAACTAACGATTCTTCAAAAAGACCATGTCGTGCTTTTGCGATCAGTTTCAATCGTGGAGGATTTGTTTTGTTGGCGTTTAGCAGATTTTGTGGATGGATAGGCTGAAGTGAAAGTACAAGATCAGCATGTGCAGCTTGGGGCTTTATAAATTTCAGGCAATCCGCTTCTCGCTTTCTGATTGCAAGCATTACCTCATCAAATGTGTGACCTCGCTCATGAACATCGCGTTGAATCTTAAAGTATGTACGCAATCCTTCATCGATATCGAGGTAAATGCTAAAATTATAACATTCGCGAAGTATTGGAAGTGAAATGGTCCCTATCTACTGGACAGTATTAAAAAGAACTTAAGGATATTATTGTTGTTGTAACCAGTACATGTGCGTTAGCACATGTGTTTTTTTTCTTTTTGCTTCTTTTTCTTTT
>Ga0268283_1000202_pt1 | contig 54039 bp, 46 predicted proteins | sample saktaG_13_FD_190140 | JGI IMG/M metagenome (GOLD analysis project Ga0268283, IMG submission 190140) | Saline water microbial communities from Sakinaw Lake, British Columbia, Canada - sak_2013_06_06_36m | ecosystem: Environmental > Aquatic > Non-marine Saline and Alkaline > Saline ...
GTTCACAGTTTTTTGCTTTTGTCATTGCAGTTGCACACGATTTCATTGCAACTGCAAAATAGCTCCTGGCGTCGGGTACCGTGCTTTTGGGCACGGTTCCCGTAAGCCCGCACCGGTCGTGGCGGTGTTTTTTTCTGGATCCACCTCTGCCCCATGGAGCGGGATTCGCGCTTTTGTGCGCGAATCCCGTGAACACGTGCTGCACGTCCAGGGCCGTCTTTTGTGCTGGTGCTGGTAGTGTTTTGTCTTATGGAGCGGGTGCCTGGCTTTTGGGCCTGGCCGCCGCGAACACGCACTGGATGTCCCCGTATTTCTTCTGTTCTGTTTTTCGGGCCATGTGAACGGGTACCGAGCTTGTGCGAGGTTCCCGTGAACACGTGCTGCACGTCCAGGGCCGTCCTTTGTGCCTGTGCTGGTGCCTGTGCTGGTGTCTGTGCTGGTGCTGGTGCTCGTGCTTTTGCTTTTGCGTCCAGTCAACATAGAAAATCGCCTAGGCGCTCCCCGGCTTTATGGGGTGCGCCGTTTGAACCACATAGCGGGTAGCCCTGCTGTTTTCTCGGCGCTTCACAATAGAACATCGCCTAGCCGCTCCCTGGCTTTTTAGGGAGCGGCTGGCCAGCACTGAACGTCCAGTCTGTGGCCATCTCCTAACCCCTTTCCTTCCGCGTTTTGAATGAAGGCGTCGCACAGAAAATCGCATAGGCGCTCCCGGGCAGTATCGGGTGCGCCGATCTGCACTGCATGTCGGGCTGCACCGTGGTTTTTCCTTCCCGAGTTTTCAGAAAGGTTGTCGCCTAGGCGCTCCCTGGATTTTCAGGGAGCGCCGCAGTGCACCGGCCGTCCCTGCTTTTGTTTTTCCCCCGCCGCTCCAAAAGGTCGCCTGTACACCGCTCCCGGCTTTTTGGGTGCGGTGTACCTGCATCACACGCTGGGCGGGGGTGGTGTCGGCACCGACACTGCTTTTGCTTTTCGATCTGCTTCAATAGGTTGTCAGTACACCGCTCCCCGGCAGTTTGGGGTGCGGTGTACCTGCTCCAGACGACCCCTTTTGCCTTTATCAAAATTTGTGCGGCTGTAAGGCGCTCCCGGCAGTTTGGGTGCGCCTGAAAGCAGCGACCACTGACTGGATGATGTTTCTAAGTCTCCATGTCTTGAAGTCTCCAGTGGCTTTTGCTTTTCGGGATGCCACTCAACCAGCTCGGGAAAGTCGCCTAGGCGCTCCCCGGCAGTTTGGGGTGCGCCGGAGCGGTTTGACCGGGCGGCCGCTTGTGCTCCAGACGTCCAGGTCGCACGGCTTTTGCTTTTGGGAGCCCCTGGGGGCGGACGGGCGATCACCCAGGAAGAATTTTCGAAGAAACCAACCAGGTCGCGTAAACCTTGGGGCAAGAAGACATAATGCGTGTTATGTCTAGTGGAGTGAGGGCAGGTTTTTGGGCTGCGTGCTGCGGCTTTTTGCAGCGTGCAGACCAAAAAGCCACGGCTGATAAGAGCTCTTATCTGCCGTGCCGAACGGAACGACTTGCCCCAAGGTTTTAAGCGGCCGGCCGCAACCCGTGAAAGATCATAGGAGTCAAGTCACCCGGCGGGCGGGGGATCAAACTGACAGAATACCTTTGTCTTTTGCTTTTTCGTCCAGGATGCTCATCATGCCAGCTCGGCGCGGCTGTAAGGGTCTCCCGGCAGTTTGGGAGACCCTGGAAGGCGCAAGCCGGGCGGGTTCAGATCTCGGGAACTTCACACGCAGGCTTTTTTCTTTGACCACAATCCTCAACCAGCTCGGCGCGGCTGTAAGGCGCTCCCTGGCTGTATAGGGTGCGGCTGGAAGTCGTGACGGGCGGCGGATCAAAGCACCGGTGTCGGCGCCTGGGCTTTTCCTTTCCTGCCGAATCTTCAGACAGGTCGTCTGTAAACCGCTCCCGGGCTTTATCGGGAGCGGTTTACCTGCCCCTCCCGGAGGACTTGCCGGCGTGGCTGTATTTTTCAGCAGGCACACGCCGGAAGGCAGTCTCGTCGAGCTGAATAAAAAGGTCGCCTGCTAGGCGCTCCCGCCAAGCTTGCTTTGCGGGTGCGCCGTAGCCAGCACAAAACAAAGTCCTGCCGGCGGGGCCTGTGTTTTTCAGCAGGGCTCCCGCCGGAGGGCAGTCACTTCCGATCCCCTCAATAGAACATCGCCGAAGCGCTCCCGCCAAACTTGTTTTGCGGGTGCGTGCAGGCGCACTCCGTCCCCGTCCTTCAGCACACCCATGGTGCGCTCCCTGGCTTGTTCTTTTCTTCTGGTCGCATCACCTCAATAGAACGTCGCCAAAGCGCTCCCCGGCAGTTTGGGGAGCGCTTTGGCATTGCTTCCCCACGTCCAGGTCATGGTTTTTGCTGTTGCTGTTGCGTTAGGGGGGCTGAAGGGAAGTCTTCGGCGGCTTTTTGCCGAAGACCGGAGCGACAGCGGAGCCGGAAGACAACCGACGGCGTCAGCCGGAACGCCCAAAGTCAGAAACTCAGGGAGTACCAATACCATGGGAAGATGAAATACACTGAGAACCATATCAACCATATCAGTTACATCAACCACCAATACCATGCACACACCGGGGCGCTAGCGGGGAAACAAAAAAACAACAAGACATCGACATGCCACAGCAGTGCGGGTGCTTTTGCTTTTGCTTTTGTTTTTGCTTTTGTTTTTGCCCGGCGAGCCACCCAAAAGAGTAGCGGCGCGTCCTTTGCAGGCTTTTCTGCAAAGGACGTGTCGCCAGCCACGACAGGTCGCGTCACCGCATAGGCGCTACAACACCAAAGGACGTTTTATCCACTGGATGTGCAGTCAGCCACCATCAAATTGACCTTTATCCGCCAGCAGATATGGCAAGCAACGACCAAATGAGTAGCGGCGCGACCCTTGCGGTTTTTTCTGCAAGGGACGTGACGCCTGCTCATCACGTGGAGCTGCACCATCAAATATCAAATGCTTTTATCCTTATCTGACTTTTCATCCTGGAGCACATGATGGGGCAGAACTGGATGGCCCAGCGGCGCGACCCTTGCGGCTTTCTTGCAAGGGGCGTGACGCCTGCTGCTTCCGTTCAAGTCGTTTTCAAGGCAGGCATTGGCGGCATTGGCCGACGCTTGCGGCGGTTACTCACGTCATCCACGCCGGAATCAACAGCATCCCCGCCAAACCTGTCAGCTCGTCATCTTCTTTCATTCTCATTTTCCCATCATTTTCATGATTTTATTTCTGTTTTTTTCGTCATTTCGCTCTCTTTTCACACTAAAAATGGGTCCTTTCCGCTCATTCAATTCGTTACAGGTGCCCCACTTGCACCATTCCCCCAGATTTCCCCCAAAAACCATTATAAACATGATAATCGTACCGACATAAATCAATCAAGTACCTATCTCACAAATGAAAAACGTAATTGTAATATTTGATTATATGGGGTGCCATGAAAATATCGAAAAGGGAGGCAGCAGCTTTAAAAATCACAGTCGCGGATACAGTACCCGAATAGACTTCAAAAGGCGGCACACGTCCGGGTGCCGGCCGACCCATCACAAAGGCATGTTACCGGCGGGTTCAATTTCGAGGCGCCAGGATCCCTGGACGGCTGATGGATTGGGTACGGGATCAGGGGAACGCCGGAAGATTGATCGAGCAAGCGCTGATTGCCCTGCACGGACTGACACCTCCGGCATAAACCCGGATCACCTTCCCTGAACCCGTTCTTAAATCATCGAGGCGGGGTTTTCTTTTTTGTCCCTGACGGAAATGCACCTTCACCATAATGCGGGCGCTTCACCCTGGGGCTTGAGGTCGCTGGTAATTCCCATTTGAAATACTTCAGACTGATAATCCGGACCAGGAACCGGTGCCACCATTTCCATGCTTTTACGAAAACGGTTTACCCTGGCCGGGGATCATTGACAACCAGATGGGCCGAAGGATGGGGTTGAGCTTGTCACATTGTCCGGCTTTTGAGAACCACGTCTTTTTTTTCTTTTGTATTGTTAACATTTCCGGACCACCCAAAACTCAAGATTCGGATAATATTGTTGAGATCGGTTCTTCGTATTTTTTCCACACGAAACAGTGAAGAACCTCATTTCTTTTAACGTAACAAGGATCGGGAGTCCGAGAGTTATTGATTATTCCTCCTGCCAATGAATGCAGGATACTGGACAGGTATCAATGGCCTCCTCAATACACTCTTTCGGTCCACCTTCAGGGAGAATCACCTCTGCCTTTTCTTTATCCTCATTCATTTTATATACTTCCGGACAAAGTTCCACACAGCTTCCACAACCGATACATTCTTCTTCATCGATGGTTGTTATCATAGGATATTCCTTTATTATGTCATATCGGCGGTGCGATCGTCACCAGAACCCGCATATTCGTTTTGGCCCGGATGCCATGCGGTTCACGAATATCGGAAATCAGAACATCGCCCGGATTTGCTGAAAAACTCGTGTTGTCTTTGCCCAGAAACTCTCCGCCACCTTCCAGAACGACAATCGATAATTGCCCGTCAATGTCGTGAGAGTGAATCGGCAATTCCTGACCCGGACTGAAATTGAAATTCAGAATCTTGAAATCTGACGAGTCATGCAACAGAAATTTTTTCATGCTTTTGTCGCTGAAACTATTTTCTTTGAATACTTCAATACGCTTAATCATGACTTTCTTTCCTTTCCTGAGACGAATCAACGTTTATCATAAATAAATCTTGCTGAGTTTATCAATCATTCCGTGGAATGCTTCATGTTTGCCGATGCCGATTCTTTCAATTTCGATTTTTTCAAATCCTTCATACAGCTCTTTCTGCTTTTCTTCTGAAAACCGGCTGTCCCCCATAGGATACAGCACATGATCCTCCTTATCAATATGAGCCAGCATGAGTGAGATATATCCCTTGGCATTTTCAATAAGATCGGCAGATGCGGATGCCTTTCCTGCTTTGTATTCGGAATAAGCATCGCTGATCGCTTTCACAAATTTGCGGCCCACGGTATGTTCGGCAAGCATGACGCCGATAGGACCCTGCCTGGGTATCCCGACTTCTTCCATGGCCGGAAACAGCAAGTCTTCCTCTTTTCCGTGGTGACATTTATCCACAAAAACTTTAAAAAACTCAAGGATACCTTCAAAATGCGATGCATTGAGAGTTCCATCCGCATTTAGCTTGTCGCATATTTTTTCCAAAATGCGAAACACGATGATGATTCCCTGGTGTTCATCTTTTAACTGCTGAGTGGCTTTCATGGTGCATTCTCCTTTTTAAACGCATGGTTCCGACCCTCAGGAACGCAAATTTTGGGTTTTCATACAAGCGCCCGTCCTTCTCCGGCTACCTCCTGGGTTTTGCCGTCGCGGATGTGGTAAAGACGTTTGAAGGTCGGGATGATCTTTTCGTCGTGGGTTACGACGATAATGGCGGTTTCATATTGAACGGCCATTTCATTGAGGATGCGGATCACGGCCAGAGCCCGCTCGCTGTCAAGGGGTGCGGTGGGCTCATCGGCAAGGATCACTGGCGGCTGGTTGACAAGGGCCCGTGCAATGGACACGCGCTGCTGCTCGCCGCCGGAAAGCTGAGAGATCATGGCCTTGGCCCGATGCCCGACATCCAGCGCTTCAAGCAGCTCAAGCGCCCGTTTCCGGGACTCGGCGTTGGATCGCCCGGCCAGCATGGGCAATAATGCGACGTTGTCGGTCACATCCAGAAACGGAATCAGATACGGGGCCTGAAACACGAAACCGATCTTGTCGCGGCGCAGCGCCCGCAGATCCGGGATCTTCCAGCCATTGTCGTATATGACGTCGCTTCCAAGCGTCAAGCGCCCCGATGTGGGTTCGATCACGGCCCCCAGGCATTTGAGCAGCGTGCTCTTGCCCGAGCCCGAGGGGCCGATCAACCCGACGACCTCCCCGGGAAAAACCTGCATGTCCACTCCCTTAAGGGCATCGACCGCGGTGTCGCCCTTGCCGTAGCGCTTGCAGATGGCCTCGATGTGAATGCCTTTTTCCCCCATATCAGCCACCGATCGCCTCCGCCGGATCCACCTTGAGAGCGGTGCGGATCGCCAGCAGGCTCGCCAGTACGCAAATCACCATCAATACCATAAAGCCACTGACGGCATCTTGCGGTACCAGCAGAACGTACTTGGGGAAAAAAGGCGCCCAGATCGTCGCTGCAATCTTGCCTACCACAAAACCGATCATGCCAAGCGCCAAGGACTGCTGCAGGATCATCCAGGCAATGGTGCGGTTTCGGGTGCCGATCAGCTTGAGTACCGCAATCTCACGGATCTTGCCCAGGGTCAGAGTGAAAATGATGAAGGCAACAATGGCGGCACTGACAATGGCCAGAATCACCAGAAACATGCCGATCTGTTTGGCGGATGTAGCGATCAGCTTACCGACCAGAATTTCCTCCATCTGTCTGCGGGTATACACCTGCAGGCGTTTCCATCGCCGGATCGGCTCTGCCACTTCTTCCGGAGAAAGGTCTGGGTTGATCTGCACCAGCACCGCGTTGACGTAAGGATTCGTACTTTGAGATGCGATCACCGCATTCATCAGCCCGGGAACGCCGGGGCGATTGAAAAGCGGATTGGCGGCGGTTCGGCGGCGCTGCTGAACAATGGCGTCGTTGTCTTTTAAAAACTGCGCCTCCTGTGCATCCTTGAGCGGAATGAACACCATGGGATCACCGCTTGAGGACACCATCCGCCTTGTCAGTCCGACCACGGCGTAGAGATTGCGACGGATTTGAATCTGATCTCCCAGTTTGAATCCGGCAGCCATATCGGCCACGGCCTCGTAGTGACTCCGGGTGATCCGTCGTCCGGAAACCAAATAACCGGGCTGACCGGGCTGACCCGGACTTCCGGTCACCACGCCGACTACCATGGCGCGGATATCCTGTCCGCCATGACGCACCTGCATGGTCAGGTAGGTAACATTGGCCGCGCGGGTTACTCCCGGCATACCGAGGATACCGCGATAAAGATCGTCATACAGACTGGATGATTCGGCATAGGGGCCAAGGGTGCCCTGCTGCACCACCCACAGGTCGGCGCCGCTGTTGTCCAGCAATGCCTTGGCGTCATCCACCATGCCGCGGTATACCCCTGCCATGGTCAGCGTCACGCCGATCAAAAGCCCCAATCCCACACCGGTAAAGACAAACTTGCCCCATGCATGCTGAATGTCCCGCCCCGCCAGACTGATCATGGTGATACCCCCTCCAGGCGTTCAACCACCTCGATGCGGCTGCGGGCGGTCAGTGCGCGCCTGCTGTAGACCACCACGCGTTCGCCTGCCTGGATTCCGCCCATAATCTGAACCTGCCCGTCAAGGTCGGTTGCGCCCACCTTGACCGGAGCAAAATGCAGGGTATTGTTCTGGATCAGCCAGACGCCCATCTTTCCATCCACCCGCTGCAAACTGGCGTTCGGCACAATCATCGCAGCCGGCATCGCGGGCATCGCGACCGTCACTTCGGTCAATTCTCCGATTGGGGGCAGGGGTTCCGGTATGGCATCGAACACCACCTTGGCAAGGGTTTCTTCGGTGATGGCATCCGCCTGCGGCTCCACGCGAAACACGCGCCCGCCCAGTTCCCTCCCGCCCAGTGAACGCAATACAATATGAACCGGCAGTTCGGTTCTTAATCCGGATACGCGCAGTTGGTCAAAACGCGCATTGATCCACAGGCTCGTCGGGTCGATCATCTCCACAACCGATTGCCCGGCAACCATGGTGGTGCCCGGATCTGCGGCACGGTTTGTCACAAGGCCATCCACCGGCGCAATCAGCCGCAAATTGGCGCGCTGCGTCATCAGACTCTCGCGGTCGGCCCGCAGGCTGGCTGATGACTGATTTGCAGCATCCAGACCAGCGCGGGCGGCGGAAACCCCGGCATCGGCCATGTCGCGCTCCTGCTGCCTGGCTCCGGCCATTTCCTCGCTCACCAGGTGCGTGTTCAGCAACAGTTCATAGCGCCTTGCCTGCGCATCGGCATAGGTTTTGCGCGCCAGTGCTTCCTGAACCTGAGCCTTGACCGTAAGTGCCGCTGCTTCGGAACGTTTGAGCGCTGCGCCGATGGAAGCAATGCGGTCATCGAAGTCCACCGGGTCCATTTCCCCCAGCAATTGACCCGCCCGGACCCTGTCGCCCACCTGCACGTCCACGCGCTTGACCCTGCCGGCAACTGTCGGGCCGATCTTGTAGGTGTAGCGTGCCTCAATGGTACCGATCCCAAACAGGGCCGGCGTGATGGAACGGTTTTCAATGACGGTCACGGTCACCGGGATCGGTGTCAGGGGTCCAGATCGCAGGGCAACATAAACAAACAGGGCTGCCAGTGGGACAAGCACCGCCAGCAGCGCCAGCGTGCGGCGATTCATAGACAATGGCTTCATGGTTTTTCTTCCGTTTGAATGGCCTTGCGGATGGCAGCGCACAAGTCGTCAATCGTGCTGCCGTGAATACGGGCAACATCCTCCAGCGCATGGAAAGCTTGCGCCGGACAGCCCACACACAGCATCCTTCGTTTGATAAACGCGGCTGTTGCGTGGGGATGGTGCTCCAGCAACTCCTGGATGGTCATTTTCGAATCAATCTTTATCATGATTGGATGATAACATCATCCATGATTGGAATCATTGCGTTGGCGCAAAGATATGAAAAAAGCAAGGAAGGGGGGGGTAAAAGAAATATCCGGACAGCCAACCGTTGATAACAGTGGCTGTCCGGGAGAACTATGCGGGAATTAAAACCGTTCCTGTAGACCCATGGGGTTCTTGAATTCCAGGGACGGGTTGAATTTTAGTTATTTCTCGCCGCTTTCATCGACGTATTTCATGATTTCCAGCGAAACTGAAGAATTTCAAATTCAAATCGAGATGATAATTGATGCATTGGTTATTGGAATTATCCCAGGATCGCCTTCAAATCAGCATCCGGGGTGGTAATGGGTTTGATATCAAAGGTTTTTACCAGAGTTTCGAGGACATTCGGCGTTAAAAAAGCAGGCAGAGACGGACCCAGGCGAATACCCTTGATTCCCAGATGAAGCAGCGCCAGAAGAACGCATACCGCTTTTTGCTCATACCAGGAGATGATCAGGGACAGCGGCAGGTCATTGACGCCGACATTAAATGCCTGTGCAAGGGCGCCGGCGATCTGAACCGCCGAGTAGGCGTCATTGCACTGACCAACATCCAGGAGTCTCGGGATGCCGCCGATATCCCCAAGCTCTTTATCAAAGAAACGGTACTTGCCGCAGGCCAGGGTCAGCACCACGCAGTCCCTGGGGACTTTTTCCACGAATTCGGTATAATAATTTCTTCCGGGCTTGGCCCCGTCGCAGCCGGCCACGAGAAAAAAATGACGAATGGCGCCGGACTTGACCGCTTCAATGACCTTGTCTGCAACCCCCAGAACCGCATTTCGCGCAAAGCCCACGGTGACTTCCTTTCCGGTTTCATCTTCCTGAAAACCGGGCAGCGCCAGAGCCCTGTCGATCACCGGCTTGAAATTCAAATCGGAAATATGCGGCAGCCCTGGCCAGCCGACCATGCCGCTGGTAAACAGATTGTCCTTGTACTCGGCCTTGGGCCGCTGAATGCAATTGGTTGTCATTAAAATGGCGCCGGGGAAATCAGAAAATTCATGGATCTGTTTCTGCCAGGCTGTTCCGAACTGTCCGTAAAAATGGGGATATGCTTTTAATTTCGGATACCCGTGAGTGGAAAGCATCTCTCCATGGGTATAGATATAAATTCCCTTGCCTTCCGTCTGTTTCAGAAGCTCTTCAAGATCCTTCAGATCATGCCCCGAAACCAGAATCGCTTTTCCTTTTTTGTGTCCCAGCGGCACCCGGGTCGGCACCGGATGGCCATAGATACCGGTATTTCCAGCATCCAGAAGCTCCATGGCCTTTAGGGCCGCTTCACCGCACCGAAGGGCAAGTTTCACCCAGTCGTCCAGCCCCAGATCTTCTCTCTGAATGGCGGCCAGCGCTTCATGGATGTATGAAAAGACTTTATCGTCTTCCTTTCCCAGAATCAGGGCATGGTCGGCATAGGCGCTGACGCCTTTGATGCCAAAGAGAACCGTGTGCTTCAAGGACAGAATATCGGGGTTATTACCGGGATAGGATTTCAGGCCGACGCTCTGGGCCTGCTGGATCAGCCCATCGAGGGTGGATGATGGCTGAAACGTGGCAGGTCCATCAGAAAATCCGATGTTCCCGCCGGCTGCTCTGACTTTATCCTTGAGCCGATCGCGCAAGGTTACGGCCTCGCCAATCAGCCCAACGAAACGGTCGGGGTCAAAATCCACGTTGGTCAGGGTCGAGAAGGCTGCTTTGACCGTAAAGGTATTTGTTACACGGTCAGTTACAGCCACTTTTCGTCCCTCGGTCGCCACCTGGGATAACCCCATGAGTGTATAGAGAAGAAGATCCTGAAGGGCGGCCACTTCGGGCAGCTTGCCGCATACGCCCTGAACCGTGCATCCCGTGCCTTTTGCCGTTTGTTCACATTGATAACAAAACATGAGCTTACTCCTTTTTTGTGGTATTATCGTTTTTCATACTGTTCAGCCGAATCCGCGATGGAAAGGTTTTCTGATCACGCTTCTCGTATCTTCAGATAGGTTAAACCGGAAGCAATCACCATCGGCACCACGCCCAGCGCAATCAAGACCACATGCGACGGCATGCTCCACCATTCCAACTGTCGAATCCTGTCCTGCCCAATGAATTCAATACTTCGCGCATGCCAGTACCCATTTTCGAGGACATCCCATAACTGCAAAACACCTACGGGAAACAAGTTGGTGATCACCATCAGCGCAAGGCCAATGTTCAAGCCCCAGAAAGAAACCTTGATGAACTTTTCCGGCACCGCCCACTGATCCTCCGTCAGCACATGGCGCAGGGTCAGCACCAGAAGCGCCATGCCCAGCATACCGAATGCCCCCAGCAAGGCGGCATGACCGTGGTTCAACGTCAATATCGTTCCGGCTTCAAAGTAGCTGACAACCGGCATATTGATCAAAAACCCGAAGATGCCGGCGCCCACAAAATTCCAGAATCCAACGGACATCAGAAAGTAAAAGGCCCATTTGTGCGGAATCGTTTTTTCCGGCGACCCGGATATTTCCTTGGTCCCGGTCAATTTGATAAAATCCCAGGCATCCAGCGTCAACAGGGTGAGCGGAACCACTTCGAGCGCCGAAAACATGGCCGCCAGTGCCATCGTGAAGTTGGCCTGGCCCGTCCAGTACCAGTGGTGTGCCGTACCGATGATGCCGCCGGACAGAAAGAGGATGGCATCCATGTAAATGACCCGAATCACGTTGGTACGGCGGACCACACCCAGTTGGTAAAAAGTGACGGCCACCAGAACGGTCACAAAGAGTTCAAAAAAGCCTTCCACCCACAGGTGGATGATCCAGAACCGCCAGGTATCAACGACCGTAAAATTGGTGGTGCTGCCGAAAAAGAAGGCCGGCAGATAGAAAAAGGGAATGGCGGCGGCCCCTGCCATGAACAGCAGTGCGATTTCTCTGCGTTCTGGGTCCTTTATGGCCGGCGTGACTGCCCGGTAGAGAAGCCATATCCAAAAGCTTAATCCGATCACCAGAACGATCTGCCAAAAACGTCCCAATTCGAGAAACTCCCAACCCTGATGGCCGAACCAGGACCAAAACCTGCCGAAAATCTGGTGAATGCCAAGCAATTCGCCCAGCATGCTGCCGGCAACCAGAACGACCAGCGCCCAGAACAGCAGATGAATGCCGACCGACTGCCCGCGGGGTTCATCTTGACCCAATGAGGAAGCCAGCAACAATCCGCCGGTGACATAGGCGGTGGCGATCCAAAAGAGGGCCAACTGGAGATGCCAGGTACGCAAAATATTGCTCGGCAGATATTGGGCCAGATCAATGCCGTAGAAATTGCCCGGTTCCGCCCGATAGTGGGCCAGTGCCCCGCCGATCACGACCTGTGTCAGAAAAAGCAGCGAAACCACGAGACAATACTTGATGATCGCCTTCTGACCCTCGGTGGCGCCTCCCGGCAGCATGTGGGGATGAAAGTCACTGAGATCGCCTTTCCAGCCCAGGTAGTCGAATCTGCCGAATGTAAAGAGAACCAGCGCCAGCCCGGCCAGCAGCATGGCAACGCTCAGGGCGCTCCAGAGAAGGGCGTCGGCCGTAAGGCGGTTGCCGACCACCGGATCGTAAGGGAAGTTGTTGGTATACGAATAGGATTTGTCCGGACGATTGGCGACACTGGCCCATGCGGTCCAAGCAAAAAAAGCTGTTAGTTGGCGAATCTCCTCGGGGTCGTGGATATATTTGCTCGGCAGCCCCGCATTTGTCTCAGGATTGAGAAAATAATCGCTCCAGACCCTGAGCTGCCGCTGAAACGAGACTTTTTCAGGATCCGTGAAGGTCAATTCTTTGGATACGGGATCGTAGCGATTTTCTTTGAGAAGTCCGGCAACCCTGTCGTCTATCAGGGAATGCTGCTGTTCAGCGTTCAGCGATGACAAATCGACGCCTTCCTTTTCGGCAATCGCCTTGCCGGTATCAATTGACAGCCCGTGAAGGTACTGCGCGGAAAAATCCGGACCCAGATAAGATCCATGGCCCCAGATGGATCCGTTTTGCATCAAGGCGTATTTCAAAAAGACCTGCTGGCCGGCTTCGATGTCCGCTCCGCTGAAAATGATCTTCCCCAAGGTGTCAACCACATGTTTCGGAATCGGGGGAGCATATCGGTAAGCTTGAACGGACATGAAGATTAAAACCGCCATGCCGCAAACAAAAACAAAAATCACACTACGGCGCCACCACGGGGAGAGGGCCATGTCGGATAGCTGTTCTTTCATATTAATCCCTTTCGTGTCATGGGTTATGATGGATTACATTCCATCTGTCGGGGTTAGTTCGTGAGCACTAGTGGGTCAGCCGTTGACTTGTCTACACATATCGCGTGCGCGCCATGTCGGCAATGAACAGAGCTGCCGACGGTTCAAGCACAATCATGATCGGAGGATAGCATCATTTGTGGCCGGAGTCTTTGCGCTGGCGCAAAGATATGTAAAAAAAGCAAGCAAGGGGGTATTCGACACAAAAAAGCGCCGGAATATCAGGATAGTTCTGAAAACACCACCAGGGAATGGGGGTCGCAAACGGTGATCTGCCCCCGTTTGGATTTAATCCAACCTTTCTTCTCCCAGACGCTTAGAATACGGCTTACGGTAAAAATCGTGGTACCGATATAATCCGCCAATTCCTGGCGGCTGAGCGGAAAGTCGATGTGGATGCCGTCTTCTGCTTTACGGCCGGACTGCTTCATGATGCGAAGCAGCGCGCGGGCAATGCGCTGCTCCGCCTGCTCCGTGCAGATTTCCAGGTAGCGGTTCTGCAGTTCGTCAAGGCGATTGATGGTGCACCGGAGCATATTCACAGCAAGCGGCGGATATTTGAGCACGAGCTGCTCCATGGTTTGCTTGTCCCATCCAACGGCTTCCGTGGAACCGATGCTTTCCGCGGTAACCGGATAATCCTTTCCCTTGAAAACAGAAATGATGGCGGTCAATTCTCCGGGACTGATATACCGGATGATGGTCTCTTTTCCCTGTTCATGGAGCTTGATAAGTTTGAGGCGGCCGCTTAAAACAAAGAAGCATTTAACAGCCGGATCACCCTGGCGAAACAGGAATTCCCCGGATTTGAGGTGAGTAAGGTTTCCCCGGTTCAGGATATCGGTTGCATTCAATTCAGTGATACCCGAAAAAAAGTCGGACCGTTGGAAACTGTCTTCGATGATGGCGCTCATAACCAAAATATCACCCCGTCATTAGCCGATGTTATTTATAAGTTTGGCTCATGGCTGTTTTTTATAGGTAACCTCACCGAAATATCTAAAACCATATTTGAAATGTCAACCATACTTGCAAATATTGTTGAGTCCGGCCTTCTTCAGGGATACTGATGGTATTCATAAGAAAACCGGCCTGTGAATAATTGTGCTTTGGATAACCTGTACGTAACAAAATGGCAATTGACTCATAAGGGCATACAAGCCATTATCTTCCTGTTATTTCAACAAAAACAGGAAGGAGGCTATTATGGCCACGAACAGATTGTCATTAGAACCGCAGGATTATTTAACTGCGATCCCCCAACATATTCCCACCAAGGTCCTCAGCCGCTCACAGAATCATACTTGCTTGCATCCGGATAATCAAGCAGCAAGTTATCTGCCAACCATTCTAATTGTCAAACAAACCAGCCAATTAAAAGACAGACACAACTTCCTGCCAAAAGATGGACTCTCCAGGATATTATTGAAACTCTGGAAGATAGATGTTCCTGGAAAAGACCATGTGGAGAGCTATCTGCGAGATCAATACCGCCGCAATTTCAGACTCAATAGCATTATGAATATGTTGACCGCCATTGCCTCCTTCCTTGTGTTGGTGCAGCAGGACGGTAGGAATTGTCTTGAAGAAATCACCAGGGCTGACCTGGGAGCATTCATTGAACATATGCAAGACCGGGGATTAAAGGCTTCTTCGGTCAGAACCAGGCTGGATTCATTGAAAGCTTTCATCCGATATCAGGTTGAAAAAGGTGTCATTTCATCGGACGTACTTTTAAAAAGGATGATCATCAAGGTTCCTGATGCATTGCCAAAGGCCATGGAAATGGAGGATGAAGTAAAGCTGCTTTCAGTTATAGACGATATTCGAAATCGCGCAATGATTGTACTGCTTTTGAGAACCGGGATGAGAATCGGAGAATTATTGAACACACAGGTTCGCGACGTAAATCTGGTGGAACGTAAGATAGAGATATGGGAGGCGCAGAAGAGCCGAGTCGGCAGGGTAGTTTATTTTAGCGACGATGCCCGTGATGCTTTAAAAGCCTGGTATTACCAAAGGGATTCGGGAAAGCCGTTCGTCTTTTATGCGATGGGACGTGACACATTGACATACGCCGGAGCCCGGGACATGTTCTGCAAGTATCTGGAAAAAGCAAATCTCTCACACAAAGGTTATACGCTGCATTGCTTGCGGCACACCAATGCCAGTTCTCTTTTAAACGCCGGGATACCCCTTGAGTGCCTCAGGGAGTTGTTGGGCCATCACTCTGTAGAAGCCACCAGGCGTTATGCCAGACTGACAAACAGGACAAGGGAGAAAGAGTATTTCAAAGCGATGGGTAAAATCGAGCGGGGGGAAATCGATGGCTACTACAAACTTGATCTTGAATTACAGGAGATTCTTGAAAAGAAAAAATTACTCTCACAGAACGGTAAGAAACTGCATGAACAATCTTAAGCATTTTATAGAATGGCTATCCGTAACGATTGAAACAGCCGGAAATAAACAGATTCTGCATTTTATTGATTATTTACGGGCTAAGAGATTGAAGCCCAAAACAATAAACTGCTATCTGCAAAGCATCAGAGGCTTTTATGATTATCTGTACGATGAGGAAGGCGTGCGGATGCTCAATCCAGTCAAAAGGGGCTATGCCCTCAGAGAATCCGAACCACTGCCGAAATATTTAAAGGATCACGAAATAGAAAGGCTGTTTGATGGTATAACCAACCTGCGCGACCTGGCTATTTTCAAATTGATGCTTCGATGCGGATTGAGGGTCGAAGAGGTTGCAAATCTGGCTCTTGATGATGTGTATCTCAGTCGCCGGTTTATACATGTTAAAATTGGCAAAGGCAGTAAGGATAGAGTTGTTTTTATCAGCAATGATGCCATAATTGACTTGGTTGCGTATTTAGAAAAAAGATCTTCCGGCAAAGCAAAAAAGCTTTTTCTGGTTGAAAAAGGGACCTGTCGAGGCAAACCCATATCCATCCGTGGCATTCAAAAACGGATGGAATATTATGCAAAAAAAGCCAGGCTGAAAACATCCTGCCATCATCTGAGACACACAATGGCTACGCAGTTGTTGAATGCTGATATGGATCTGGTAAGTATCCAGGATCTGCTGGGGCACACAAGAATTAAAACCACGGAACGGTACGCAAAAGTGTCCAATGTAAAGGTGATGCGGGATTATTTTAAAGCCATAGAATCGGTGATGCAAAGACCAGCAGTGTCCGGATAATCGCTTATGAGCTGAACAAGAAAAAGACTTATGGGGGACTCTGTCCCCCAAACCCCCTGGGATTTAACGCATTAGGGACCAAAGCATGATATAAAAGAGAAGGGGCAGTGCATCACACACTGCCCCCATGCATCAGTCCCCAGCTTCGGCGCTCAGGTTGCTTCCCAGCAGAGCCCTGTCCTCCGAGCTGGCAAAGATAGGATAACAAAAAATAACTTTTTTGAAAAGAAGCTAAAAACACAATGAAATGGATGGAGGTGATAAGCTCAGAGACTTTTTCCAGTAACCTGAATAAAACACTTGACAACCTCAAGCGAATGGAGCACCAATAACAAGTACAATATACTGATATAAATAGAATTAACAGGATGTGTTACGTACAGGGATAACTATCCTTGAGATCGGTTCTTCGTATTTTGTTGCCACACGAAACAGCGAGGAGCCATTTAAAATTTGTACAAAAGCATTTCCGCTGTGATTTCCAAACTCCAGCTTGGAAACCACAGCGAGAATTTGCAGATTATAGATGTTCAAAGAATACAGATATGGTCGTCCTTGTCGGTTATATGGCAGAGCACACAATAAACACTCATTCATCAGATATCTCGGACTCGGCTTTGCTACCATAGTCATCCCGAGCTTTCAAAACATTCTCGATATTATTCTCCGACCAATCACGTATCGCCTCAAGCAAATCTATCAGAGTGCGACCGAGTTCTGTCAGGGAATATTCCACTTTTGGCGGCACAGAAGCGTAGACCTTGCGCGCCACAAGACCATCCATCTCAAGTACTCTGAGCGTCTGAGTCAGCATCTTCTGTGATACTCCACCAATCTCCCGTCGCAACTCCCCAAACCGCTTTGTCTTTTTCTCAAGGGCTCCTACTACCAGAACCGTCCATTTGTCAGCAATCCGATTCAGAACCATCCGTGTTGGACAGTGTTCATTATACACATCCCATTTCATCACAACCATCTCCTTCCAAAAAATTTCATTACAGTTACTATATGGATACTATAATACAAAAAGGTGCCTACTTGCAAATTATAATGCTAGTATCTATACTCGTCCCAAGTCGTCATCAAAATGAAAAATATGGAAGGAGATTCGATAATGAAGGCGCCAGGAAAATAGCATTTGTGACTGTTTTAAACGTAATTTTTGAATGTGTGTATATTCCACGGAAATAAACAAAAAAACAATATCATTGACGGCGGCTTGGCCACAACGCACTCATCTGACAATCCTTTCAATCGATCAAAGGAGGCATGAACTTGGCAAATCGACTTAATGGTAAGGTAGCACTGATCAGTGGCGCATCAGGAGGCCTCGGCGCCGCTCAGGCGCGCATGATGGCGGCGGAAGGTGCAAAAGTCTTTTTGGGCGATTTGGCGCTGGAAGGCAGCGAATTTCGCATACCGCTTAAAACTCTGTGCGACGAGATTACGACAAAGGGGGGTGATGCTGACTACCTGCAACTCGATGTGACCCAAGATTGCAGCTGGAAGGAGTTCGTAAACACGGCAGTGGAGAGATTCGGCAAAGTCAACGTGCTCTCGAACAATGCCGGCATCTACCTACACAAGCCGCTGATCGAGCATTCGACCGATGATGTCCATCAAATCATCAATGTCAATCAGCTTGGCGTATTGCTGGGCATGAAGACAGTCGTGCCCGCAATGGAACGGGCTGGTGGAGGATCCATCATTAACTTTGGATCCATCTATGGTATAGCGGGTGCCGGCATCTCGACGGCGTATCAGGGCACGAAGGGAGCCGTGCGCATAATGACCAAATCGGCAGCGATGGAACTGGTCGGCAAGAACATCCGTGTCAACACTATTTGCCCTGGAATGTTCGACACAAACTTGTTCGAAACCTCGGTGCCCAAGGAAGCATGGGAACCCCTTATTTCTCTGGTTCCGATGAAACGTTTCGGCAAACCCGACGAGATCGCCTACGGCGTGATCTTCCTCGCATCAGACGAATCATCATTTATGACAGGAACCGACTTGGTGATTGACGGGGGCTATACCTGCCCTTAACGCCGCTGTTTCAGCGCGAGAGGAATCAAAACATTGTTAAGATGCCCGGTTAAGTATATTCTGTTATTAGGGGATTGCTCCGAAAGAGGGCTGAGTGTAGCAGGCATATCGGTACTTTCGGAGAGTGATCATCACGGATTTACCCAAAAACAGAATTGGAAGTAGTGCTTAGGAATTAAAAAGGAAAATATAAAAAAATGGATATTGCAGACATTTATGATAAATTTGATCAAATTGGCTGTCTCACCTTTGCCACCATTGACAATAACACCCCACAAACCCGGATTGCTCATCTGTTTGCCTACGACCATGAAGGATTATATTTTCGAACCATGATCACCAAGCCTTTTTATGAACAACTTAAAAAGACGGGAAAGGTATCCATTTGTGGTATGTTTCCAAAAACATCCGTCAACCATAATGAACAGGGAATGCCCTATTTTGCACCAGGATATACCATCCGAGCGACCGGGGATATTAAAGAAATCGCTTTTGAGCCACTCAAAGAAAAGGCTGCCGTCAATAAATTGTTTATGCTTGGTGTAAAAGACATTGAAAAGTATCCGGCCATGACCACTTTTTGTTTATACAGCGCCTGGGGGGAAGTGTATGATTTCGACTTTGAAATGGAGCATCGTTCCCATAAATTACTGCGTACCGGTTTTTGCTTTGGCGGCAAGCAAATCCCGTTTAGAGGTGTTCGCATTACAGAAGAATGCATTGTCTGCGGGGAATGCCAAGAAAAGTGCTCTTTCAAGGCAATTTATCAACATGATGGGCAATTTATTATCGACCAATCCAAATGCGATGTGTGCGGCGATTGCTACACGATCTGCCCCAATAATGCCATTGAAATTGTTATTGATGACCCCAAAAATTAGACCGATCATGTGCCTTAAATCCGCCAGATCCCAGCAAACCATTGTTCAATAAATACTTGCAAGGATCACTGTCTCCAGTATAAAGCATGTATGGTCTCCTTTCTTTGATGATGAGCTATGGGAGTCGAAAACCTCTCATATTTAAGGTCAGGGGACCTTTTCAAGCTATTTTATATGCGCAGGGTAAGCGAGTTAGCGGGATAAGCGGGCAATTTATCTCGTGCTATATAGGTCAAAAAATTCCGGAGTTATAAATCAAGCAAACTATTCAAGGTAATTTCCCATGAAGTTGTCTATCGTCACCCCCTCATTCAATACTGGCAAGACCATTGAACGTGCCATCAAAAGCGTCTTGGCCCAGGATTACACCAGTTATGAACACATCATTGTGGATGGTGGTTCCAACGATGAAACTATGGATATCCTTAAACGATATCCCCATCTGAAGTGGATCTCTGAACCAGACCGGGGCCAGGTGCACGCCATGAACAAAGGCTTTTCCATGGCTACTGGTGAAATTATTGGGTACCTCAATGCTGATGATCATTACTCGGACGGGGCATTTTCAGCGGTAGTCCAGCATTTCAAGATTGGCGCAAAAATGGTTGTTGGCAATGTTATAGTTCGCTCTGAAAAGGCTTATGGCATCAATGAATGGATCTGCGATCCCAAAACGGATTTTCACTCCATCCTCCGGCACTGGGAAGGCAATGCTTTTTGTGTCAATCCGGTTGGGTATTTCTATTTGCGAGAAGTACAGGAAAAAGTTCCTTTACGTGAGGAAACCGGAGCCAAGCATGACCTGGAATTTCTCATGGAAAGTGCGTTACATTTTTCTGTCACTAAAATCGATAAAGTTCTGGGAACATTCAACCAATCCCTGGACACCCAGACTGCCAGGGAGCAACTGAGACCCAGTTACTGGCAGCCGGAAAATTTTTCTTTCGTAGAAAGACTTGCTGCAACACTGCCGGAAAAGGATCGGCAACAGTTTCGTTTGCATAGGGAAAGGGGATACCAGCTTCGCAGGCAATGGGCAGCTAAAGAGGCTTCTGTCTATGGTGTGGCAAAAGAACTTTTTGAAAAAGGTGAGATATTTATGTTGCCGGATGACGATAATGGTTTCGCTGTCAATCATTGTGGCTTCGTTGAGAACGACCGTATCGGTACTAAAAGAGATTGGATTATACCGATCATAAAAATGGGTAAAGTAACAAGTATGTCAATTTACCATACATTAAAGCAATTACCTATAACCCTCTTATCTGCGGAAGTATATCACGTTCATCAGATGAATCCATCTGCAATATGCCATAACCTTTCTAAAAATTTACCTAATAAGTCTTTTCTATCAGTAAGCTTATCTTTAAAACACTTGTTCGCTAAATATAATAATTCACTTGTTTGGAAATTTATTGCAGGTGTAAGGGATCCAATTTCCGCAGCTTTATCTGATGTTTTTGAAAACTGGCCAGATACTACAACAAATCATGATGTAATAAAAAAAATGAAAATTTTATTAAACAGTAAACTTAAATATTTTTCTAAACATTATCTCAAAGTAGCTGGAATAAACGTTTATAATTACAATTTTGATAAAAATAAAAAATATTCAATTATTACAAATAATAATATTAGTATATTGTTATATCGGATTGAAGATGTATCAAATATATTTGCAAATGCTATTGAAGAATATCTTGGAATTCCGGATCTTAAGCTTTCTAAAATCATTTTTGGCGCGGATAAGAAACATGCAAGACAATACAATGAGGCCCAAAAAGAGCTTAGATTTGATGAAAACTTTCTTCATAATATATACAAATCTGAATATGTTACACATTTTTATACTGATAAAGAAATTTGCAGGATGATCGACAAATGGAGTATTAGTAACAAGGGGGAGAATGGGGGAATGTGTTCCGGGTCATAGTCCGTGTGCGACAGTGACCCGACACAATTTATCCTTGCTGGACGAGAGTGTGGACTTTCATGAAAATAAGCATAGGAAAATCCATTTGCTCAGTGGCCATCAACTGAGTCAGATCGATTGACCGACCGTCCAGAGTCAACGAAATCGCCAAAGGATCTTGACCCTGTAGGGCTTCCACTAGAACAGGTTGAAGATCAGTCCAGTTCACCGTTATCCCCTGCTCCAGTAAAAGCGGACCCATTTCGGAAATTAACATATTGAATAGTTTGAGGGTGATGGTTCCATCCCCCGGCCCGGTGGCGGCAGATTCGTTCTGGTGGGTGATGGTGCTGCGGAAGGCAGCCAGAACACCGTCGCAACGGAATGTGGCTCCGACCAGTCCTGGCATGGCGGCTGACAACGCCAGGGTCGCCCCGTCTTTTATCAGTGCATTCTGGACATTGTCCACTGGTTTTTGGTTTAAAAAAATAGTTTTGACACGTTCTCTCAGGTAGTCCGGCGCCACCCCCAACTGATCACACAACAGACTGTGAATACTGCAACCCACCCGGATATTCAATTGAAACCCCATCTGGAGCAGAGGGTAAAACAGGGACATCATGTCTTCCCGCACCGTTATAGTGAGATGTTTCATAAAAACCTCGCGATCGTTAAACTCCTCTGATATGGCATCGAACGTTCGTCGGCTTCCGCATGGGCGAACGACGGAACGTTATGCCGGATGGGGGACTTGCCGCTCATGACGGAAAGTCCCCATCCAACTTCGATATCTTTTCAGAAAACTACCAGTTAAAGACTTCATCCAGATCGGCGTTTTTCACCTGGAAAGTGATTGCGTGCGGAGGAAGCTTCTCATTCTGAAAAAACGCCGGCAGCCGGTCATGTTCCAGAGATAATCCCGCCCGACGGTTAAAATCTATTTCGTTTTTCAGAACGGCTTTTCCCAGGGCTGTAACATCGTCAGCGGTCAGATTCAATCCATGGAACGCATTGAGCAGATCGATCAGCACCTGGAAGGTTTCGGGCTGATCCAGTATGGCAAAGGCGATAAAAAGGCACATGCCTGTTGAATCCACGGCCGCTGTGGCGATCTGCAGGTTCCGGGACAACTCGATCTGGCCTTCCGGCTTGAGCGGGTCCACGCTACCACCTACTCCCAGAAGATTGCTGGCCACAGCATACCCTGCCGTATGGTCCGCTCCCATTGGGCTGGTGGCATAAGTCACGCCCATTCCCTGAACCGCCCGGGGATCATACGCAGGCATGGACTGCCCTTTGACCACGGGGACCCGCTCGACCGCAAAGACCCGGCCGGTTATTGCCGCGCCGTTGCCCAGGATTCTCCCCAGATTCGTGCCGGCACCCACTTCCTTGACCAGTCGGATCGCGGCCTCGGCATCACCAAATTGCGCCAGTCCGGCCTCCATGGCCACTCCAATGGTAGCGCCCATTTCGATGGTGTCTATGCCAAAATCGTCGTCAAGCCGATCCATCATGGCGATGGCATCCAGATCGTCTATTCCGCAGTTTCCGCCATGCGCCCAGACCGTTTCATATTCCGGCTGTTTGGTCAGAAAGTTTCCATTCTTGTCGTTGTAGATACCGGAGCATTGAATGACGCATCCCTTATGGCAGCCGTGGGTGGCGGTTCCTCCACGCTTGATTTCTGTCTCAGCCAGAACCTCTCCACTGATTTTTGATACCCCTTCAAACCCTCCGGAGCTGAAATTCCGGGTGGGATATCCTCCGGCTTCGTTGAGGACATTGGTCAGGACATTGGTGCCATAGGCCGGCAGGCCCTGACCCGTCACCGGGTGTTTTTTTAAACCAGCCACAAATTGTTTGTTCGCCTCTTTAAATTTTTCGGGATCTTTTGGCGTGCGCATTTTCATTCCCTCATCATCGAGGATAATGATCTTCACCTGTTTGGACCCCATCACTGCGCCGACGCCACCGCGACCGGCATGGCGGGTAGGGCGTTGCTCCATATCCGTGAAGGCCACCGTGGCGGCACTCATCTTCATTTCACCGGCCGGCCCAATGGAGATACAGGCCACTTTTTCTCCATAGTCGGCCTTGACTTTTTCAATCAGTGCATAATTGCCCAGCATTTTCAGGCTGTTGTCGATATCGATCTTTACCCCGTCCTTGTTGATGAAAATCTTGTACAGGTTGGTGTCGGCTGGCTTGCCTTCCAGCACAATGGCAGCGTACCCCAGTCGGGCAAGCACCTGGGCGCCCTGTCCACCGGAGTTGGCTTCCTTGATACCTCCGGTCAGTGGGCTCTTGCATCCCACGGACATCCGTCCGGACATGGCCGCGATCGTACCGCTGAGCAAACCTGGTGCAATTACCAGTTTGTTATCTGCGCCGAGGGGATGGCATAACGGGGGAACTTCTTTGGCCACAATGGCGGACGTCAGCGCCCGTCCTCCCAGACCGGCATACTCCCCTGGAGCTTCCACGCGGACCCGGGGGCACCCTACTGCACCTACGTCGATTCTCAAAATCTTATCCATAAAATCTCCTTTTCTATAATCATACAGATTGAATCAATATTATCATGCCCATGCATGCCATCGGGTTGATATTGAGTAGACAGGTTTCTCCCGATACTTAAGGTTGATGTATGTTTTCTCCGTTTGCGACCCAGTTTTCTCGGCAATGCAACAGTTTTCAACCATTGTTTCGTTAGCCCCGGTGTCAAGTAGCCGCGCATCTTAGCGTGTATTCCCGTCTTCTCAGGCAAGAGAGCTTTCAAAAACGAACTCCATCACCCCGGCAAGGGTCTTGCCTTCATAGATAGGAACATTGACGATCGTGAGTTTGCCATCCGGAACTTCCATGGTGTAATAATCGAGTTTCCGCTTGTGCTCCTTGTACTCCTGAAACAGTTTCTTAAGTTTCTCCATCGTCTCAGGTTTATGGCACTCCGCCATCGGGCGTCCCACGAAATTCTCTACATTGAGCAACTCCTTAAACAACTGATCGCACTTCGAGTTGGCATACGTAACATTGAAATCCGCGTCACAGGCCACGATCGCCACATTCAGCTTCCCAATCATCTCCACTACATCCATCTCAAACCTCCTCATGTTAAATTGAACGGCACAGGTCAGCCAGGAAAGCTTTATCTTGGATTGGGGATTTCATATGGACTTCCACGCCCAGCGCGGCAAGCTCGCGGATTTCTTCCGCCACAGCGGACTACATTTTCACTTCATTGAGCTGAATAATCGGCTGGATATCGGTGAAATTTGGGATATCTCCCATGATTGTCTCTGCGTGAGGCCCAAACGCTTTTTGAAATGCGTCAACAGAGTCGAAAAGCAGGTGAGCCATCGCAACGAATGCCGGTGCTGATCCAGGTTGTGCACCACTCAACCCCTGGTCAATGTCCACGCGCTTGCACGCGATGCCGAGTTTTTGTTTGACCATAGGTATGTGCCTGTTGCAGTAATAGATCATGTCAAACTTCTTTCCTTCGATATTCTCATAGAGTACGCTGACTTTGATCATGGTTTCTCCTCTGTTTGTGCTGCGCTTAACATTAATAGTAGAGTGATGCAAGTCTCGCCCATGGGCTTATAGCCTTGTCTCGTCGATTGAGATGTGATGTTTTCCAGCAATCGGCCGCCACACATACCTTGTGGCTCTCCCTAAAACCTACAAACGATTTATAACATTCTGATAATACATTATTATTGTTAATTGAATTATTGAAAGTCTATCCTCCATACACGGCTTGAAATATATTCACCAAGTCCCCGTGCGTTAGCTTATCTTCCTTTTTTAAAGGCCGTCCCTTCATTATCAAGATCCCTTCTTGATGGTCCGGGATTCTCAGATAGGTCAAAAGTTCACCCGCAGTGGTCCCTTCCTGAATTTCCAGTTCCAACCCTTGATCGGGACTGTAATCGGGAAACCGCTGACGTAAGATACCGAATACTTTTGCCTTGATCTTCATCGCCGAAGTTCCATTAGAAATTAAAGGTACTGTCCATTTCCTCATCGCTGATCACCACCACGGTATTATGCGGCGGCAAGGGTTCTTTATAATAAAATTGGGGCATGCGGTCATCTTGATTAGAAAAACCGGCCTTTTGATTGAATTCCCGCTCAGCCTTCAAGACCCGCATTCCCAACTGCGGTATGGCCTCTGGTCCAAGCTGAGTGCCGAATTTGGCGTTCATGGCCCTAATAAAGGCTTCCCCACCCGCCGGGGTTGCTAAGGCAAAACTGGCCAGAAGGCAAAGGCCGATGGAATCCACCGCAGCCATGGCAATCTGGTTATTTCGCGAGGCCTCGACCTGGCCTTCGGCCTTCAGAGGATCCAGAAGGCCACCTAAATATTCTCCGAGAACGAGCCCGGCGGTATGGTCTCCACCCATCGGAGAAGTTGAGTAAGTAACAGCATTCCCCTGCATGGCCCTCGGATCATAAGCCGCAACACTCTGGCCTTTTACCACCGGGACCCGGGGATGGTTGAAATGTTGCCCTACAGCCACAGGACCGTTGCCCAATATTTTACCAAACTCGCTGCCTTGCGCAATTTCTTCCATCATCTGCAAAGCCGCTGGACCATCACCAAATTGTTTATATCCTGCATCCATGGCTATGCCCATAGCCACGCCGGTACTCATGGTGTCCAGCCCGATGTCATCACAGAGAAAGTCCAGACGGGCAATGGTGTCCAGATCGTCGATTCCTGTCATACCGCCATTCGCCCAGATGGTTTCATACTCTAAAGAAGATGTAACATATTTCCCCTGTTTATCCACATACACATTGGAACAGTGGACAATACACTGGGAGCAACCCATATGGCTCGGATTTCCGCCCCGTTCCTTGATAATCTGAGTCATGGTTTCGCCGCTGATTTTTTCCCAACCCTCCATAACCCCCTTTCTGGCATTATAACTGGGAAACCCCCCCATGGAATTAACGATAGATACCAATCCGGCTGTCCCCAGATTTGGCAACAATTGGCCGCTAAAAGGATGCTCCTTGACCGCTTTGGCATAAGACTTGGCCGCCTCCTTGAAGGCACTCGGGTCGGCCAGGGCATCCGGACTGTTACCCCTTTGATCCACCACCAGGGCCTTCAAACCTTTGGCCGCCATAACCGCACCCAAACCACCACGGCCGGCGGCTCGACAGGGTCGGCCATCGATATCCGAGGCCTGAATAGACGCAGCCTTCATGCGAAACTCTCCCGCGGGACCGACGCACATCACCGAAGTCTTTTCACCATATAGCGTCAGCAATTTTTCTACCAGGGCATAGGTCCGCATTCCCCTGAACTCCTGGGCCGGTAAGAGGCAGGCTTCTCCCTTTTCATCGATCCTAAGGAGAAACAGTTCCCCCTTTTCTGCCTGACCCTCGACGATGATGGCCGTAATCCCAAGGTGTCCCAAAGCGGCCGCTATAGTGCCTCCAGCATTACTTTCCTTAATGGTCCCGGTTAAAGGACTCTTGGCACCCACGGAAATCCGGCTGGTATTGACCATCTGAGTTCCACTTAAAAACCCCGGGGCAAAAATGAGCTTGTTTTGAGGACCTAAGGGGTCACACTGGGCCGGCACTTCGGCATTGATCATGATGGAGGTTAAGCCCCGGCCCCCCAAGCCAAGATACTGTTGAGGCACTTCCTCTACGCTAATGGTCTTGTTCGACATGTTCACTTTTAAAAATTTCATTTTTCACTCCTATTTTTAGGTGAAGTTCTTACCAATCAGTCAGGCTATCATGCAATTTACGTACAGTTCCCGGGCTGTCTTCAGCAATGAAATCACTCAAGGTGTAGACTGCTTTGCGCAATGCACAGCGGTCTTCTGGCGCGAAAAAATCTCCACTTTGGGCATACGCCCGGCCCATACAGCCTGCGCCACAGTGGCCGCAGTGAGGACACCGTCTACAGGCTGCTATTTCAGATGCCCTCCGAAGGCTGATCTGCCGAAGGCGACCCCATTGGGGCAAGACCTCTGCCAACGCCTCTGCCAAAGGACGCTCGAAAACACCCCTGGCCGAATACGGATCGGCATGGAGCATCACACAAGGATACATCTGACCTTTAGCAGTGATATAAGGGTGTTCGATCAGGGTACAGCATGTTCCGGAATTTTCTGATCGGTGCAGCCACCACTCCACCGCAGCGATATTGGCCAGCCGCTGGTAACGGGAGCGAAAGGTTTCGTCTGAAACATAACGGGTGATGAGCCTCCGGTATTGGTCTGGATTGGGTGGAGCAATGCCATCTGACTTTGCGGCTCGGCCGGCCGAGACGAGTGTGCCACTCACCAGTCGTCCTATACCCATCCTTTCCACCAAATCGAGAAGATCGTCGATTTCATCCATATTGTGTTGCATTTCGGTGAAAGCCACGCTCAGCCGAGGACCCCATCCGCCTTCCACCAGGACCTGCAACCCCTGGACGGTTCGCTCGAAAGCGCCATTGCCCCGGACATCATCGTGAGTGATTGACCTGGCGCCATCCAGACTGACCTGAAAAGAGAGCCCCGTGTCTCGAAATTTATCGAGCACATCGAGATGGGACCGGGTCAGCAGCATAGCGGTGGTTTGCAAACAAACACTGGAAATAGCCAGCTCCCGGCAAGCAAACTTCAGAATGTCCAACCAGTCAGGATGGGTCATCGGTTCTCCCCCGGTCAACACAAGGGTGCGAATCCCCAAGTCCACCAGTTCCTGCAGAACTTTTTTCAGGTTGAAGGCAGGAACCGGTCCCTGACTGGTCCCGGCGCCATAATCCGGCCAGCAGTGGCGACAGTGCAGCAGACAGTAGCCGGTTATGGCCAGAGTCACTGTTTCAGGAGGTTTCAGGCCCTCCTCCAATAACCCGTGAAGGATATCCGCTGTCGCCGGCGTGCGCTTCATCAGAAATTTCCCCAGAATATCAGCTCGAAATCGCTCCTCTCGCGAGTCAGGGTTTCGCTTCCGGACTGATCATTTTCCATAGTTGTATATCCACGGGCTCCGCCAGTATGGCCTCCAAAGTTCCCAGAAAAGCTTGCAGATAGGGCATGGCAAGGTGTTCGTCCAGATGCTTCTTGCTGACCCAGTTTTCATAGAGCAGGAACACTTCTGGGTCCTCAGCAGACTGGTGCAGATCGTAATTGATACAGCCTGTATCGCCGCGGGCAGGCGCCACTAGAAATAGGATCGATTCTCTCAATTTTTGGACACAATCGGTTTTGGCCCGAAAACGGGCAGTGACGGACACCTTTCCTTCTGCCATGCTGATACCTCCATAAATGAGTTGTTTTTGCCGATAGCGCCACCTGCCGGAACCGGAGGGTGGTTGACCCTTGAAAGTACTATCATATGTGTTTATCAAACATCATGTCAGATACTTATCCATTCCCATATGAAAATGCATCTGCAAAAATTCGCGCTTTCCCAGTTTAAAAAGCTGGGTCAGATAAGTCCATCCTTCATAAGGCAGGGTATAACGTTCCAACCCGGGCTCGGTACAGCTCCGGCACGCCTGGTATTGACCGATCTTGCGGCGGATCCGTCCGGCCAATGGGGACCGCCACATGGTTTCCACGGCGTCACGCTGAATATTACCGACATATCCATCGATCAGGGGACAGAGATAGAGATCTCCGTTACTCCGGAAAAATAAATAATTCAGGCCACAGGAACAGGGCTTTTTCATCACACCGGTACTCAGAAAACGGGTCAAATAGCGGTCATGAACCGTCCAACGAGTGGCCCCCGTCATAAAAAACGTTTTCATTTTCTGAGTCTGCACAGGTGTGAAGGCCAGATCTGCAGCCCGATCCACATTCAGGTAACGACCCGGAGTAACAATGCAGGGTGAAATGATTGTAAATAATCCGTTATCTCCGGCATAGCTGGTAATGGCTTCCATCTGATCCACATTGAACGGTACGACCGTGGTTTTCAGACCGACAATTAAATTGGGGTGCTCCTCCCGGAGCCGGTTCAGCCCCTGGATGGTGGCATCGCAGCGAATCCAGCCTCCAGAAAAGTTTCGGATCGCATCATGGATCGGCCCGATGCCATCCATGGCGCATACCATCACCAGATCGATGCCGGCATGATGCAACACGGGCAGAATCGCCCTGATGCAGTCCAGAATGGGACGGGTCAGAAATCCATTTGTCGTGATGGCAATGGATCGCAGAGCAGGAAGGTGGTTGCGTTTATGAGCGCAGATCCCTTGCAGAAGATCCAGGAGATCTTTCCTAAGAAACGGTTCTCCTCCCGTTATATCGAGTTCGATAAGGGAAGAAAACAGATTGGATGAGAGCAACGCCAACCAGTCCGAGGCCGCCAGTTCCGGTGTCTGTGGCGGGATCTTCCAAATGTTGCACATGATGCACCGGGCGATACAGCGGTGGGTGATCTCCAAGCTGAGTGCTTGGGGTTTGCCCGGTTTTCCGGAGACATGGTGGAACTGATACCAAAAGCCGTTGGAGATCAACCGGCCGGCCAGTTTCCACAAAGCGGGGGTCTCGAGGATCGCTCCACTCACAGAGGCTCCATCAGGCATGATTATGAGTAACTTTTGGAAAAACCGGTTTAAAATTCAGATTTCGCAGACACCCCCACCAGACTCCGGACTGATAGGCGATTTGCTCCGCAGAAAAATAGAACAGATAAGACAGAAGCGGCAGCCGCGGCCGACGAATCCCATAGTCCACCACGCCAGCCAGCAGATGCATGCCGGTGATTAATCCCCCTGCCAGTGGCATGACGGGCAGCAGCGCAAGACCCGCTATAAGATAATAACGACTGACAAAACTGCAGCAATGGTACACAAAGCTCAGGTAACTGCGCGTTGTAGATCGGGCCACAGCCCAGACACCAACCGGAATATTGAGATCTCGCAGTTTTCGATCATTTCGCCAGCAGGTCGTGATCCACAGACCCCCGCACACCGCCAGTAACAGGGGCATCCGCAGCAGAAGACTCAGGATCAGCAGCATCCAGAAAAGCGATTCGGTAACGGGAAAATAGAGGGTCTTGACCCGATCCGGATGAAGGGTTTGCAACATGGGCTCAGAGGTTCCATACTCGAATCTGCGGTGAAAAAATGGCCCCAACTGATTTCGATGGCGGTGGAGCACCTGTCCCACAGGTCGATATTCCAGTTTGAGCCCCTGGTCCTGCAGCCGCCAGCAGAAATCCACATCCTCTCCCACATGCAGGGATTCCCGGAACCCGCCCAAATTCAAAAACAGCTCCCGGCGAACCAGAAAATTACAGGCCGGCACATAAAAAAACCGTTCTTTCAGATTGGACCGCTTAAACCAGGTGCCCAGTTTCAGGGCGGATTTGACCATTTCATAGCGGTCCAGCCCCTTGTCTTCACAGGCAGCATCCACCAGGCCGCCCACAGCGCCAATAGTCGGATCCCGAAAAGCCGGAACCAAAGCCTTTAGCCAGAGAGGGGCTGCGGTACAATCCGAGTCGATAAAGGCCAGCAGCTCTCCACGGGCCTGTTGCGCGCCCAGGTTTCGACAAAAAGACGCCTGGCGATGCTCGGTCTGTGAAATGAGTCGCACTCCGGGAAACCGACCGACCATCTTGGGCGTCAAATCGTTGGAAGCATCATCCACCACGATGATTTCCAGTTTTTCGGACGGATAATCAATCAGTGCCAGAGAGCTCAGACAGGCGCTGATATCCCGGGGCCGGTTCCGGACAGGAATGATCACCGTTATTCTCGGGTACTCACCAGCTTGTAGGTCCAGTATTCCCTTCTGCACCAGAAACCCTTTCAGAACCAATTTGGTCATAAATATCTCAATACGATCCAAAGGAAGATGAGGCATTTTTTCCGCCATCTGCTTCAATGTCATCTCCCCTGCCTCAACGATATCCTCCAACAGGGGCCGCCAGGCGGCATGGACGACCACCACCTTGAGGGGGAACAGCAAAGCCAGCACCGACTTCCCATCCGCCAGGAGATAGTACCGGGCCGTGGGCCCCAGGCGATAAGTCAGAGGTTGCGTTTCAGGTATCGGGTGATTTAATAAATCCATTGGCCTTTAGGTAATTCATAATACCGTCCACCTGGGATTCAGGACTGCCAGTCAGCAGATCCCCTTTTTTTTCCACCTTGCTTCCGGCCAGAAGTTGACCAATGCGGTCATAAGCAGGCAATCGACTATCCGGAACCGGCACGATTTTGGGTCTGGGACGAGGGGGAAACAGCCGTATCGTCACCCCTTGTGCAGAGCGTTCCCAGGGTGGATACATCATATTCTGAATAGTACAAGTCATGGCCCATTGCCGACGGGCAAATATCGGCAGTCGCAAATCCGGACCCAGATCCACACTGAAAACAGCAGGGGCCGGACACCGGAGGATTTCCCGGACCCCACGGCCCGCGCTGCGCTGCACGTGAAGCTGATCGGTGGTGGCCCCGGCAGATAGATCCGTGATGGCCGACACATAGGGCATTTTCAGAATATGGGCCAGCAAAGCACCTATCTGACCGCTGCCCCGATCCATGGATTCCTTGCCGCACAGGACAATCTCGCCCCCCAGTTCCATAACCGCACGGGCCAACAGATCGGCTTTGGTCCAGGGATCGGGCTGCATCAGGGGGTCATCCTCCGTGGTACTGCCCGAATGGACAATGCGGCAGAGTTGATCTGCTCCGGCCGCCAGACAACGGCGCAGCTCGCTTTCGGCAATGAGGGAACCCAGGGTCAGCAGAATGATGTCAGCAGCCGGTTCAAACTGATCCCTAAACCGCAAGGCCAACTCAAGTGACGCCTCATCGTAAGGGTTGATCCGATAAATGGTATCTTCCGGGTTAAGATACCGACGCTCGGTATCCTGACCGGTCCTGGCGTAGGTGTGACAGATCTGTTTGATACAGACAATGATCTTCATGGTAGTCCTGTGCTTTTTAAAACCGTCTATCCCAAGGCATTGGCGACGATATCGATGACATCCGAAACAACCGGTGTTTTCTCCAATTCCAGAGACTTCACGCCGTCATCCAGCATCACCAGACAATACGGACAGGTGGTGCCGATGAGCTCCACATGGCTTTCCGCAATCTCCTCGGCGCGCACCACATTGATGTTTCGACCCCCATGTTCATGCAGCCACATTCGGCCCCCCCCACCACCACAGCAAAAGCCCTTTTCCCGGCTGCGGGTCAGCTCTGAGAGCGTCAGCCCCGGAATATTTTCGCACAACTGCCGGGGCGCCTGATAGATACCGTTGTACCGGCCCAGATAACAGGCATCGTGAATAGCCAGCTTTTTGGCAAGAGGATACTTTAACTGAAGGCGTCCCGCATCGAGAAGTCCCATGACATATTCGGTCGCGTGAACCACTTTCAGCCGGCAGCCAAGCGCCGGGTATTCATTTTTCAGGGTATTCAGACAATGGGGACACAAGGTCACCACGGTATGAGCCGCATACCGGTTGAACTGTTCGATATTTTGCTGCGCCAGCCGCTGAAACAGGGTCTCTTCTCCCAGCCGTCGGGCCGGATCCCCGCAGCAGCGTTCCGCTTTTCCCAAAATAGCGAACCGCACACCTGCGGTCTGTAAAATTTTAACCATTGCCTGAGTGGTCTGCTGATTACGGGGGTGATAGGATCCGGCGCACCCGACCCACAGCAGGATATCGGTTTCGGCCGCCGCAGACTCAAGGATCGGTACGCCACGGTGCATGGCCCAGTCCGCCCGATGAGCTGCGCCCTTACCCTGGACATCTCCATAGAGATCCAGATCCCGGATCATCCCCCGGGCCTCCACCGGCAACTGACCCTCCCCCATAACCTGATAACGCCGCAGATCGATGATTTTATCCAGCGGCTCGGCGTAGACCGGACAATGCGCCACACAGGCCATGCAACTGGTGCAGGCCCAGAATTCCTCAGGGGAGATGGCACTGGCCAGCCGTGGGGGTTCGGGCTGTCCACCGTTTCCTGGATGGGCGACGCCGAAGGTTTTTGCTTGGAAATAAATTTGCTGCATGACTTTCCGGGGCGACAGCAGCTTGCCTGAGATGGACGCCGGACAATTTTCCTCACATCTGCCGCAGGCCACACAGGCTTCCGCATCCAGAAGCTGTTTCCAGGACAGATCGGTCACGCTTTTTGCACCGATATCCCCTGTCTCCAGGCTAAGTTTACGCAGCGCAGCTCCGGGCTCCTGTTTTTTGAAAAACACATTCAGCGGCGCGGCTACCGCATGCCGTAGAAATGAAAAGGGGACGATTGCGATCAGCACACAGACCGCCAGAAAATGCATGCGAATCATTCCTTGCATGAACAGCGGGGAGGCCGGCAGCACTTGGGCGAAAACCGACCCCACCGGTGAATACCAGGAAAATTCAGTCGGGTTAAGAATCCCCAGTCGGGCGCCCTCAGCCAGAAAACCGGAGACCAGGATGGTCAGCAGCACACCTATCAGCAGCACCGTGCGCTGCGGCCCCTGTTCGGAAGATAATCTCAGCCGCCGCTTCAGCAGATACAGCGTCCCCAGGAGCATGAAAAGGCCAAGGATATCCTGCAGCAGGTGCAGTATGTGGGACAGTCTGACAGGTAAAATAAAGCCAAACTGAGCAGCGATTATAACCAGCATGGGCAGGACAACTCCCCAGAAAACGCATATATGGGCCACACCAACAGCCGGCCTTCGCAGGATTTCGCGCTGCTGCAGGAGATAAGCAATCAGGCCGGCCAAGTTCCCCGCCGGTCGGCTTCCTTTTTTGGACCACCAGAAAGACCATTCCCGGGCCAGCCCGACACCCATCATCATCACTGCCAGGAAAACGAGCAGGATATCCAGTGCGGTTAACAATGCCTTCACAGCTTATCTCTCCACGGTTTGTGATGTTTGGCATCGGCACTGCCGTCATTGCCGGAACCTCTCCGAAATACTCTGGCCAGAAGCAGAACCAACACGCCGGCACCACATATCTGGTACATCACGGCAGCGGCAAAAATTGCTGGTTGTTTGGCATGATCTGCCCGGGGGTGCATCGTACCCCACAGGGCGCCAGACTCGCCCGGGGAGCGGTGGCATACATCGCAGCGATCCTTGTTAAGTACAGCCCCATCCCCGTGCGCCCCTTTCCCCTGGTGACATCCCAAGCAGTTCGTTTTTTCATACAGGGCGCCAAAATCGCCTTTTGGATGCGAGGCGATCTGAGTCGCCGGCAGCCAGCTCAAATAGTCTTTTTTCCCGCATTCCACCGGATGACAGGTTGCACAGGTTTGAGGAAGGACCCCTGCAGATACTGATGAACGGGAGTCCTGGGGGGGACGTATGTCATGCCGGGTGTGGCAGTCATAGCATTGGGGGCGTCGGTCGGGAGCCCCTGCCTGACCATGCCGATTTTCCTGGTCATGGCAACCGTTGCACTCCACCGCACCGGATCCTTTCAGCGTTTGATGGGTATCATCAGTTACCCCGGTGTGGCATTCCATGCAGTCGGCAGCCTTGCCATGGACAGAGTCCACAAATGCATCCATATCGATCTGAAGAGTGCTCTGATCACTGCCTCTGCGGTGACACCAGGTGCAATCAGCTACATCGTATGCACTGGCGACCGACCAGAGCATTGTCAGCAGCAGGAAAACGCCCCAGAGCAGGAATTGTGTCAACTGTCTGGCTTGTGTCTTCATGGTCTCCTGTCAGGTGAATGGGTTTTATCTTGCACTGTATAATACATGAAATTCATTTGTTGGCCTGTTGTAGGGTTGCCAACCGTGCCGTCAATAGCGGCAAGAGGATATGGACATCTCCCACAACGCCAAGATCGGCAAAGCGAAATATCCGAGCCCGAGGGTTTTGGTCAATAGCAATGACATGTTGGGCTTTCTCAATCCCGGCCGTATATTCGTTGGCCCCGGAGATCCCGCAGTTGATGATCAGCCGGGGCGTCACATATTTGCCGGTCTGACCGATCTGACGGGCATACGGCAGGGTACCCCAGTCAATGATTGGACGGGTACCCCCAACCGATCCGCCCATGACCTTTGCCAAATCATGAACGATGGAAAATGCGACTTCTTTCCCAACCCCCCGACCCCCGGCCACAATGATATCCGCTTCTTCCAGATCCAGATCCTCCGGGACAGCCTCGATTACTTCAAGAACAGAAGTTTGCATCGCTGTGGAGACATCTGGCGTGATCTGGATCACCGCGGCCTGATCCGTTCGATCCGGCTGAACATCGAACAGAACGGACGGGCTAAAGGTCACGATGGGCAGGGGGATCATGGGCAGAAGCATCTCTTCGAACAGATACCCATTGGCCACCGGCCGCATGGCGCTGGCATGGTGGTCATCGATTATCTTAAAATCCAGGGCGCGCCTCACCAGTCCGGTTTCCAGAAGCGCTGCCAGGCGCTGTGCCAGATCATCAGTGGTCGATGTCTGGACCATCAGCAGGCAGGTCGGGGAATGCTCCCGAATCAGGGTCTCCAAGCTACGGGCAAACAGCTCCCCCTGATACCGGATCATCTGGGGCGATTGGACCTGCAGCACCCGCGTGACCCCATAAGCCCCCAGCCCGGCCAAATCCGTTTCCAACGCCGGACCCATCACGACGGCCGTCACCCGCCCCTCGGGACTCCGAGCGGCTGCCAGTCGGCAAGCCTCTGCGATCAGACCACCGGTGTGCTCTTCGATCGTCCCCTGCCGGAGTTGAACCAGTATCCAGACATCTCCCATAGTGACTCCTAAATCATCCGACCAATGCGATGCCCTTCGATAATGGCCATATCCGTTTTACGGGGGGAAACACAGTCTCCCACCCGGTAAAGTTCCTTGACCTTGCCCTTGAGAGCAAAGTACAGGGCGTCGCTGGCCACGTTGCCCGCGGCCAGCACCACCGTGTCGTAGCCGTCAAAGTCAATCAGGGCATTGGAATAGACATTCAGGCCTTTGACCAGGGTGCCCTGAATCTCCAGCACCGCGATATCCGGGGTAAAGCTCACGCCTTTGCGGGCCAGCCTCTGACGGGTCAGATAGAGGTCCTGCAACGGTCCCAGGGCTGAGCCTACAAACAGCGCGGACGTGAGCATATGCACCTGTTTGCCTTGGTCCGCCAGCAGCTCTGCAGTGCCTGTAGCCTGGTGATGGCCGTCCAGATCGATGAGCAGGACCTTAGCTCCAGCCTCGTATTCTCCGGTCAAAATCTGAACCGAATTGACCACCTGGGGAGTTCCGTATTCTCCGGGAAATGGTTTGTGTTTGGGTGTTGATCCTGTGGCGATCACCACTACATCAGGCCGTTCGTTCAACACGGTGGTCTCATCGGCGGTCACCCCCAGACGCAAATCAATCTCCAACTTGTTCAGTTGGCCCACCAGCCACCGGGTGACACCGGTGATTTCCTGACGGCCGGCCGCTTTCCCGGCAATGATGTTTTGCCCCCCCACATCCGTATTTTGTTCAAACAGGGTCACAGCATGCTTGCGCAGGGTGGCCACCCGGGCCACCTCCAGACCGGCAGGGCCACCCCCCACCACCACCACTTTCTTTGGCGTTGGCGCCGGCCTCAGGGTACCGATACCAAGCTCTTTTTCCTCCCCCACTGCAGGATTGTGCAGACACCCAAGCCGGTATCCCAACCCCATCCGGCCGATACATCCCTGATTGCAGGCAATGCAGTTGCGAATATCATCCAGCCGGCCTTCCATGGCTTTGTTCGGCAGTTCCGGATCACAGATCAACGCCCGCACCATGCCAATTATGTCCGCCTGACCGTCTGCCAGAATCTTTTCCGCCAGATGGGGGTCATTGATTCGGTTGGTACAGTATACCGGCAGATTGATTACCGAACGGATGCCGGCGGACAGGGGCGCGGTGTAGGCCAGGGGCGTGTGCATGGAGCCTTCCACCAGAAAGAGATTATAAAAGGTGCCAATGCTCAGATCCATAAAATCCAGTTGCCCTGAAGCCTCCAGTCGGACCGCGATCTCTTTGGCATCGGCATGAGTGATACCGCCCCGGGGATGCATTTCATCCGCATTGAGCCGGACCCCCAGGGACAGGGTCGATCCAACGGTCTTGCGCACCGCCGCGATCACCTCCAAGGCAAAGCGACAGCGATTTTCCAAGCTACCACCGTAGGCATCCTCCCGGCAATTGGTCAAAGGCGATAAAAACTGCCGGATCAGCGAGCTGTGACCGAGCTGAAGCTCGATCCCGTCGAAACCGCCCTGCGCCGCATATTCAGCGCACCGGGCAAAATAGGCCACGCACTCGTGAATATCCTCCAATTCCATAGCCATGCTGGTCTCCCTAAAAATCGGATCCCTGCCGGCTGAAGGCCCCCAAACTGGTAGCCGGGATATCTTCCCATCCCCCTGCATCCCGTTGTGATTGAGCTGAGCGAAAATTTTCGTTTCATACTGATGGATGGACCGGGTCAGTTGTTGAAATCCTGGAATCACCTCCGGTTCATAAGCATCCACCAGTTTGTCGTAAGGATGGTCGGTGGGGTGGACCCCCATCTCCTCGGTGGTGATCAGACCACAGCCCCCTTTGGCCCGCTCTCCATAATAATAGATATGCCGTTCACTGATCAGATTATCCTCTGCATAATTGGTCATATGCGCGGCAAAGTGGACCCGGTTCGGAACCACCGTACTTCCGATTTTTAATGGTGAAAACAGATACTTGAACTCGGTCACAACCGACTCCCCACATTGCGTCCTTCGAGAATGGCCATGTCTATGCCGCGCGGCGCCACACAGTCCCCGGCCCGATACACCTCTTTTACCCGGCCCTTTAGCAGGTGATAGAGACCATCCTGGGCCTCGTTACCGGTATCTAGGACCACCGTGTCATACTGGTCAAACCGGATGCACCGGTCTGTATAGATGTCCCGCGCCGTTACCACAGCACCGTGAATCTCCAGCACCTCCACATCTGTTGTAAACGTCACACCCAACTGGAGCAGACGCTGGCGTCCCAGATACAATTCTCCCCGATGGGCCAGGCGGATCCCGATGAACAGATCGCTGGTGAGCATATCCACTTTTTTCCCCTGATGGGCCAGCAGTTCCGCGGTGGACATGGCATGGTGCCCCCCCTCTTCGTCCACAAACAGCACCCGCTCCCCCACCGGATAAGTTCCCAGAATAACATCCCATCCGCTCAACACTTGAGGCGGTCCATAGTCTCCCGGATAGGGCCGGGATTTGGGCCGGGAGCCTGTAGTCACGACCACGGCATCCGGGTTCTGCGCCAGGATGGATTCCACCGTAGCGGTAACCCCGGTCTGGATAGTCACCCCCTGCTGATCCAGACAGTGTTTCAGGTAACGGGTAACACCCTGCATGATGCCCCTCCCCGGTCGCATACCGATCAGATTGACCTGACCGCCGATCTTATTCTGCGCTTCGAACACCGTCACTTCATGGCCCCGCTCAGTGGCCACCCGCGCTGCCTCCATTCCCGAAGGGCCGGCGCCGACCACGATAACCTTTTTACGACGGGTAACGACTGGCCAGTGCTCATCCCCGGTGAGGGATTCATGACCGACTTGGGGATTCTGGATGCAGCTCAGTTTTTTGGATTGATTGATGCGCCCGATACAACCCTTGTTATCCTTGACGCAGTACCGGATATCTTTCTCCCGGCCGTCACGGGCCTTTAGCGGCATGTCCGGGTCGCTGATCAGCGCCCGCACAAATCCCACCAGATCCGTCCGGCCTTCTGAAATGAGAGTTTCCGCCATGGCAGGAAACCCGATCTGATAGCTGGTAATCACCGGCCGGGAGACGGATTTTTTGATCCGCTCCGCCGCCTCCACCGTAAAGCCCTCCGGGATGTGCATGGAGGGCATGATCAGATGCAAATTGTAATAAGTCCCCACGCTCACATTGAAATAATCGGCCAGACCGGCGCTTTCCAGTGCCTGCGCCACCTGAACGGCGTCATCGGGTGAAATCCCGCCCCAGAACTTCTCATCGGCGCACAGACAGACCCCCACCGTAAACTCTGGACCTACCGCGTTGCGCACTGCCGTCATGACCTGGATCGGAAAACGCATCCTGTTTTCCAGATTTCCACCATATTCATCTCCACGATGATTGCTGATGGGAGATAGAAATTGCCGCAGCAAAGATTCCGGGCCCATGTCAATCTCCAGCCCGTCAAACCCCGCAAGTTTCACCTGGTCGGCCGCGTGTACAAAAGCGTCCAGGAGTTCCGCCATATCTTCGAGCTCCATGGGCTTGCAGGTTTCGCCGAAAACAATGTCCGAAATGGCCGACGGGCCCCAGGTGGCCTTCCGGCTGATGGCGCCGCTGCTCTGGAATCCATGGTGGTTGAGCTGGGCAAATATACGCGTGTCAAACCCATGCACGGCGGTGGTCAGCTGACGGAAACCCTCCATCGCTTCTGGACGACCGGCCTGGATAACGCTTTCACCGGGGCGGTCATCCGGGTGCACAACCAGCTCCCCCACTATGATCAGACCGCACCCGCCTTGGGCACGCCGGCGATAATACGCAATGTGGCGTTGGTTCAACAGTGCATTTTTCGAAAAATTGGTGCGGTGGGCCAGCAGGCAGATCCGGTTGGGAACATCAGATTGTCCCAAATGCAGCGGCGAAAAAAGTTTTTCATACATGGAGATTTCCTTCGATCGGAAACAGGGGATCTTGTGGGGAGATCGAATGAAATAAAGGCTCGCTCGGTTGCGACCGAGCCGTTCGCAGGTTGATCAGACATTCAGGATCGGGCTGGGAAATATCATGATATGTGTGATAGGCAACCGCCGGGCATCCCCCGCGACAGCTTTCAAAGCGGGCGCAGGTCTGACAGGCTGTGATATTCAATTCTCGGAGCTGTTGAAAAATCGGCGTCATCCGCCATAGCGTGTCAAAATCCGTATCGCGGATATTTCCGGCCAAAAAAGTCGGCTCCTGCAAAAAGGCACATGGAAAAACATCCCCGTTTGGCGAAATACAACAGGTCATCTTGGCAGCGCCGCACATATCCAGCCCCTTGCGCCGCCGGTGTTCCGATGTGAGGCAGAAAAAGGAATCACCGGTACGGACAAGATCGTTTTCTTCCAACCAGATGGCCAAGGCCTCAAGCTGCTCTTTGTCCGGCCCCAAACAGGCCTTGCTGTGCTTTCCCCTACCGGAGGGACGGAAACGGGAGACCCTCAAGTCTGCCCGGTAGTTCCGGGCAAGGAGCAACATTGAGTCCAACTGATGAAAATTGAGTCGGGTTAACACCATATTGACGCTGAAGGGAACTTCATGTCGGTTGAGAGATCCCAAAGCCTCCATAATTTTGCGGTAGGTCCCCTGTCCTCGAATGGCATCATTGACTTCCGCAGTTGCCCCATCCAGGCTGACTTGAAGATAAAGCTGCTTCATGCGTCCCAGTCTGGCAGCCAGCAAGTCGTCCACCCGTGTTCCGTTGGTGCTGACACAGGTGACGAGTCCCTTCCTGTGGGCGTATTCCAGAAGATCGACAAAACCCTCCCGCAGGAAAGGTTCACCTCCCCCGATATTGACCTGAAACACCTTGAGCTCGCTGAACCGATCCACCAACCGGCAACACTCCTGATGGGTCAGCTCGTTTACATCGGCTGCTCCAGCGTCTGAAAGACAATGCTGACAATGCAGGTTACATTTTAGCGTTACTTCCCAGGTCACATTAACGGGGGCGCGCAGGCCCCGGCGGGCCATTTCAACACTCACGAATCACTCCTTTGCTTTGAAGCTGGATCAGGGCCGCAGCCAGTTGAGTCCGATGGATTGCAGCGAGGGCTTCCGGATGATCCTGCTGGTCCAACCATTGTTCAAGGAACGCCTGCCCCTCGAAAAATTTCGGAGACAGCCACGGGCCGCTCGGCAAAAAAAACAATCGCGGCCCAGACATGGAATAGAACAGAAGTCCGAAGTCCTCTTCCCTCACCTGGGTTCCCGGTGCCAACAGGTAGCGTTTTCGAGTTTTGATCTGATCGCAAATAATGGGCTGTGTCGGATCCATCTCAATAGACGCCGCAGATGCCGTCAATGGCCAGCTCTTCAATCTGGATTTCATCCATGGCAAAAATATTCTCGTTATTACAGGGTGTTCTTTCCTGTTTTTGACTTTGTTTCTCAATTTTTTGTGCGTCATTTTTTTCATCTGAATGATACATGAACAATAATCTCCATTTCAGTTAATGATTCAATCTGTTTACAGTCACAAATATTATAATCTCAATTAGTTAAACTCAAGGCACGCATGCGTTCGACGCTTATCCGGCAACCCATCATCACCGGAGCTCGATACCCACTGCCGCAGGCGACAGCAAGATTATCCGAGCGGCGTAAAACCTGCCATGTAACGATACATCTAAAGGTTACTGGCAGGTTCGGCACAGGGGTGTCGTTACATCATTGACATGTAGACTTCCATAGAGTCTTCTTCCGTCCAGTCTCGAGCACTCCCCTCATTGCACAGGTCATTTATGGAGTTCTTGGCCATATGCCGACAGTCTTTCTCTGTGAGGCTGTAAGTGCTCAGTTTGCAGATGTCGTCCGTAATACCGACAGCATTACGCAGATATTCTATTTTTTGAACCGCTGCCTCTGCCGCCTGGAAACGATCCATGCCTCTTGTATCAACTCCAAAAGCATTTCTGGCCAACTCAGCATATCCATCAGGAGCCGCTACATAGTTACGTTTAACAACAGGTACCATGGTCATGGCATTGGTAAGGCCATGATGTAAATCATTCATGGCAGAAATCTGATGGGCTAGTCCATGGATCATTCCAAGTCCGCCACCCATGGCATAAGTCATGGCCCCTAAATACTGGGCCCACGCCATTGCTTCACAAGCTTTGTCATTGAGACGATTGTAACTGAACTCTGCCAGATTCTCCCAGCACAATTTTGCACCACGCATACCACAGGCTTTGGCCAACTGGTTGCCCAGCCGGGACACAAAGCCACCCATTGAATGAACAAAACAGTCAATACCAGACTGGGCGGCAATATTCTGGGGCATGGTGCGCAGCAATGCAGGGTCTAAAATGCCTATGGTTGGAATCATGTTGGCTGCAACAAGAACGTATTTCCAATGATTCTGCCAATCGGTCACCACTGCAAAACCAGTCATTTCAGCACCGGTACCCGTTGTTGTATTTACAGCAACCTGGGCATAAAGACAGGGCTTGATCGTTGGTATCACCTCCATGAAACTGGGATCCAGAACAGCTGCCTTTTTCTTCATGTCGCTTACTTCAGGGTTGGCCAGCATCATCCTGATCATTTTAGTAGTATCATGGGAAGACCCTCCCCCAACACTTAAAAATCCATCAGCACCAGCATCCTTGAAAGCCTTGACGCCATTAAATACATCTTCTTCTCTTGGATTGCTTTGGCCCACTTTGAAAATGGTTGTCTTAACTCCGGCATGGGTGCAGATGGACTGAACCTCCTCGATAATACCTGTACCTCTTAAGCCCGTGGTAACCAGTAACGCATGTTTAATGCCGGCTTGAACACATTGCTGGCCCGTCATTTTTACTGCACCCCAACCAATGGCTTCACTTCCATTAAAACCACCAATTACGTGCATTGGAAACTGTTTAACTTGTTCGTGATACGTTGATCTGAATTTTTCAAACTCGTACATAGCAACCTCCTTCTATCTATTTTTTAGGTTTTTTGGAATGACGAAACATCGGTTTCGTCAACTTGTTGGTACCCCCCCCAACAGGTGGCACAATTTTCCAGCATGGCAAAGTCCAATCAGAAAAAATAAGCTAGACGTACCCCAATGGTGCTTGTTTGCAGTCCATTTTCCACTACTAAGTCCTGTTTATATTTGAAGAGAAGTTGATAGGAAGGTGAGAGCATGAAACCAAGGGTGCATCCGGCTGTATGATCATCTTTTCTATCGTCTTGATCCAACCCCGCTACAGTCGTTGCCCCCCCGTTGTGATAAAAGTAATCCGCCGAAACAAAGAAAGACGGGTTGAAATTGTAGCTCAAATGCCCCTCCAGGGTGTATATCGGGTCTTGCTTTAGAGTGAGGCCGGACGACGTAAAGTCATTGTTATCCGTATAAAATTCGACATTTGCTGTCAGATCAAGAAAAAAATCTCCGAATCCCTTGACAAACCCGAGTTCTGGTTTGAAAGCCCAACGGTTTGATCCCATATTGATCCCCTTATCATGGTCGTATTTTCCTAAAGGTAAGGTGATTAAAGGGGTGAAGCCCATCCACGTTTTCGATTCCGGATCATTAAGGAACCAGAGGGTAGCAGCTATAATCGGGTCAGCGAGTCCTGATGATTTGATTTCATTCCCTCCCACACCCGCTCCATCCAGTGATTGGGCACCGAAAGGAATGATTGCCTGAGGGTCTATGGTAAACGGACCGATTTTTGTGAAATAAACAGGTCTAATGACTCCGATATTCGCGTCAAGATTGACATCGCTACTGATCTTATTCCCATTGCGATAAAAATCCGTTGCACTGATATAATTATAGTAAGTTGCAATTAACATGGTACCCGGCGGAAGGGGGACATAGTCCCTAGCATCGTTATCTGCAAAAACCGATGCAGTAGATACCAACAAAACAAACATGCCGCACACCATACTGATTTTCATCATTTTTTTCATTGATCCCCCCTTTTTCGTTGATACTGTTGTTAATTAGAGTTGCATTTCTAATATTTCATATGTTGTCTCAAGCAGCCATGTTGGAAGCTATTCGGGAAGGTAATGATGGCAACTCGAAGCGTCATAGATCGAAACGCACCTTTCCAACGATTCTATAGGGAGGGTAATGCAATACAAATGCCAACTCGGGAATGGCAGTGGATTTAATATATAATACAATAATCACTGATAGTTAATAAATATCATGCCGTGAAGATACTTTAATATAAAGAACATGATTCAGAGATTGATTTCCCATAACGAGATCATTTTCCCAATATGGGAAATCAATCTATAAAAGTACCGGTCAGCGTATTCAAACTTCGTAAAAAGGCTCCAGGAACAGGAAATGATTGACATCTTATTTATTTAGAACGACCACATGTCTTATCAATAAACGTGTTATTTTCGCTGAGGGTTTTGAGCCGACGGTAAAATGTACTCTTGGGAATACCCAAATGTTCAGCGGCGGCTTTGGCATTTCCAAACCGGTCCAAAGCTTCGTTAATCAGTTGCTTCGTCGCTTTTTCGATGGTTTGATTGGAACCATTCCCTTTTACAGGTTGTCTGGATTCCAAAATACAAGTGCCTTCCAGGTCCTCGATGGTAATTCGGGAAGTGGTGCAAAATATGCAAGCAGATTCAATACAGTTTTTTAGTTCTCGAATATTACCGGGCCAGGAATACCTTTCGAATAATTGCTCAACCTCAGGGCTCACTCCAAGGATTTGTTTATCGAATTTAATGTTCATCTGTTTGATGAAATGGTTCAACAGGTAGGGGATATCGTCTTTGCGTTCATTGAGGCTGGGAAGAAAAAACTTTACAACGTTCAGGCGGTAATACAAGGCATCCAAAAATCGTCCTCTGTCAATTTCGTCCGGTAAATGAGTTGATGTGGCGGAAATGGTCCGAAAATTTAATTCGATTGGATGCTTGCCACCAATTCGGGTTATTTTTCGCTCTTCCAGTACCCGGAGCATTTTCATTTGGGTAGGCAGCGCCATGGTCTGTATTTCGTCCAGAAACAAAGTGCCACCATTGGCCAGTTCGAATTTGCCGGTCTGTCCATGACGACGCGCACCGGTGAACGCGCCATTATCATACCCGAAAAGTTCGCTTTCCACCAAATCATTGGGGAGAGCACTACAGTTAATAGAGATAAAAGGGCCATGGGAATATCCGCTGGTTTGGTGGATGGCGTTTGCGAGCAGTTCTTTGCCTGTACCGGTTTCACCTTCCAATAGGATTGAGGCTGACGAAGGCGCAGCCTGCGCGGCTCGATGGACAAGGTTCTGAAGTAATTTCGATTTACCGATCAGTACGCCGAACGGATCGAAATTGTCCGGATACGGGGCAACGACTGGGCTTGTGACGGCCGCAGTTTTACTGATTTTGATTAAATATGCCTTTTCCCGACCCATGCGATCGAAGATAGGAATGGTTTCCATGATCAAAGGGACACTATTATCCACCTGAGCACAAGAAATCCTGACCGTTCGTTTGCACATTTCGTTGACCGGCGCTGTCAAACCAAGAATTTTCGACACATATTGTTTCTTGCACACTGCGATACTGACCTTGAGATACGATTGAGCGGCGGCATTGATATTTAGAATACGACCTTCGGTATCGGTCATAATCAGCATATTTTTAGCGTAATCGAAGGTGGATTCGAAATAGGCTTCGTGGAACTTAAGTTGCTCCAGTTTATTTTTTACGTACATTTCAAACTGGAGAGAATTGGCGATGTGCATCAGAAAGGGGATGATCTGCTTCAGTTTTTCTCCGAAACTGTTCAAACTGGAAAAGTCCAGAATACCTTGGACCGATCCATCTTCGGAAAAAATGGGAGTGGCAAAGCAGCTGGCCCAATGAAATCCCTGGAAATAATGTTCCTCTCCAATGACTAAAGCCGGTTGTTTTTCTACCAGACTAACGCCAGGCGCAGTCGTACCAGATGCGGTTTCATTCATGCAGGACCCGACACCTATCGGCGATGAGTCAATGGATTTAAGGATCAGGTCGTGTCCTTGAATGGACAGGATGTTTCCATTGGGATCGGTGAAAAAGACAGCCAATGGCAATTCGGCATACTGTTTTTCAAAATCTCGGTGGTGGGCTGTCAATAAATCATTCAGATCAATCGAACTGCTCAGCCCATTTTTAAGCGCCGGACCGATTAGGGTTTTGTCCTGGCAAATATCCAAGGGATTCAAACCGGCATTTCGGCAGCGTAGCCATGAATTTCGGATGGACTCCGGAGCATTATCCGTAATACCCTTGTCTACAAAATTTTTCCAAACATGAAAAAACTCATTTTTTCGAGTCAGCAATTGGGCAGCCATTATCTCGTCCTCAGGAATTGTTAATTCTGTGCTTATGTCTTTATTAACTGAATATCGTTCATTTTTAATGATCTATAACACCAAGCATCCCAGATATACCATCCAGTTTGAGGTTCACTCATACGATTACCCGTATAAATGCAAAACTCGGTCCTGACAGTCGGATAACTTTGTCAGGCTGGCTTCTCAACCAACGTGATTAGCCAAATTCTGCCTGGTGCACAAAGAAATCGCTTATTGAGTCTATTTATTAACTCATGCCATGCACGCTGTCAATGTCATTTACGAGACGATTTTCTGGCAACGGGCTCTTTACACGAGCCAGCCATCGTCAACATCCTCAAAGACAACCGGCCGTATGCAGGCGCTTTCATTTTTTTCATCTGAAGGTCCGGGCGCTTTTCCCACAACCTCAGCCCTTTCAAAATGTCAAAAAACGACTGAATGATATTCATAAATAAAACCATACATATTGCATATAAATATACTCCTTTTTTGGGCCTGCGGAATAGCCCCAGCTCAGAAAAATGGGGTTTTAGTTCAGGCACAGACTAAGCATCCGGTTAAGTATTTGTGTCTGCTGCTGGATATTTTTTGTGATGTTCAGGATCAAACTTTTCTGAGTCATAGGAGGCAAGCAAATCTCAAATCAATCGTGATTCCGCTGAGAACCTTATTGACAACCTCATGATGTTTTCTGAAACCAATACAGGGTAAATGCGGATATTCAAATTTTGGTGGAGTTATGCTTACTTGCATATATTGTTGAGCCCGGCCATTCTTAAGTATACGAAAGGTAATCTTGATTCTGCTGACCCCTCCGGCAGTCGTGATAATTTGCAATCTAAAATCCACAGAAGCCAATAATGCAAAAACACCACCGCACATCTTTTTGCCTGGTCAAGCTGCAATTCCAATAATTATCCAAAAATTACCCTATGATAAAGCTGCTACGCCTGTCAAACGAATTGACGCATTCCAAATTGGTGACCCTGGGCGGAGAGCGGCTCTTTTCGACCCATACAAACTCATGCGCTACTGCCCGAAGCCATTGCAGCACTACTACAGAGGGTCGTCATTGAAAGAGCCTGCTTCCCCATTCGGAAATCAGGTTGAAATTATCCAGGAGGGTCCGGGCACAATCCCGGAACAATTTGCGTCGGGTCCAGATTCAGGAGATGCAGGCCGCAAATCCAGGGATTCGTTTGACTCTTTGAATCCGGGAAAATCACTTCCCGTATCTGTTCACCAATTTCGAATAGCATAAGTGCATTATATGTAAATTATAATAGCGTTTTTAAGGTGAATTTGATTTGTCTGAGATGCATTGTCGACCAATTCCAAATTATCTCAGGGAGCTCAGGTGATTCTTGAGTCTTTATTTTGCCTTTTCGCCACTCAAAATTTTGTCATTTTTGTATTGAAATTTTGTCATTATGACAGTACTATTGCCTCTATGATGACATACTATCCAAGAGAGATTGCGAATCAACTGGTTAGCGCCCTGGATGATATGCCGGTGGTGGCGGTAACCGGTATGCGCCAGACGGGAAAAAGCACCTTTCTCCAGGAACAGGCCGAGCTGAAAGGGCGGAAATACGTTACCCTCGATGATTTTGCACAACTGGCAGCGGCAAAGGAAAATCCCGACCGATTTGTAGATGCTGACGAACCGCTGACCATTGACGAGGCCCAGCGCTGCCCGGAGCTGTTCATTGCGATCAAGCGCGCCGTGGACCGGCGAAGGATTCCCGGTCGTTTTATCCTCTCCGGTTCCGCGAATTTTCTGATGATGAAAAACATCTCCGAGAGCCTGGCCGGAAGAGCGGTCTACTTCACCATGCACCCGTTCAGCAGGCGTGAACTGAACGGACAAACAAATAAAACCCCTTTCATCAAAAGATTCTTCGACGAACAGACGCTATCGGGATTGGGTGAATCATCTTCCATTCCCCTCGATGCGATCACACGGGGAGGAATGCCTTCCGTCTGCCTCGGCGGTATGAAGGACCCGACGAACTGGTTCAACGGGTACGAGCATACCTATCTCGACCGGGACATTCGCGATCTGGGGCGTATTGGTGATATCATCCCCTTTCGCGGGCTGCTGCGTCTGGCCGCCCTCCGGACAGGCGGAATTCTGAGTATCAGCGATCTGGGGAGGGACGCCCGGCTGAAATCGGCAACGGTTACCGGCTATCTCTCGCTGATGGAGCTTTCCTGTATTTTTTATCGCCTTGCCCCGTATCTGCGCAATCCGGCCAGCCGTCTGATCAGGTCTCCGAAACTGTACATGGGAGACTCCGGCATCGCCTGTTTTCTGGCGGAGGTTGAAGACCTTACCCCGGACAACCGTCTCAAGGGGGCGATGCTGGAAACCTATGTGGCCCAGAATCTGGTTTCGATTCTGGGTGCGACCTGGCCGCGGGCGAACATGTACTTCTGGAATATCCAGGGGCGCCATGAAGTCGATTTCATCATTGGAGCAGGAAACCGCTGCATTGCCATAGAGGTCAAGGCCGCCGCCCGTTGGGAGAAGGAGGACCTGGCGAGCCTCAAAGCGTTTGTTGCCAACACCCCCCATTGCACTGCCGGCATATTGGCCTATAACGGTGCTACCCCGGTCCAGCTTGGAGATAGACTCTGGGCAATTCCCCTTTCTTTACTCCTTTCGTAATCCGCACCTTCTTTTGCTTCTCGCCCATCAGGCCGGCAACGAAATGTCGGTCAACGAAAGTCAACGATACCCGGCCCTCTGCCCTTTCCTTTCGCCTCACGGTTGCCCCTTTTCCCATTACTGCCTTTGCGCCCCGCCACTCGTAGCGTTGTTACATCCTTGGGGCTTGTCGTTCGCTTCGGTACTTTTTTCGCTTTTCCCTGCATTTTAAGCGAATACTGCGAACTGTGTACGGTGCGCAACTTGCGTCCCTGAAAAAATCCTGCATTATTATCGCCATGCCACAGACCCTAACAGAGTTGAATACATTACTGACGGCTGTAGACGAAGCCATTGCGAAGTTGATGTCGGGGGAGCGCGTCATCCGCATTTCGAACGGGGAACGCATGGCCGAATATGGTCAAGCCAAGCTCGGGGATTTACAGGATTACAAGTCCAGTCTCATAGCGGAGATAAACGCCCTGAACAGTAGACCGCGACACTTTCGAATATCAACGAGCAAGGGGGTCTAATGGCCTATCTGAAGATATTGGATGCCTCGGGCCACAAGATCCGCGCTTATACCGCTTTTGAGGGAGCAGGGAACGGCCGGCGCCTGTCGAACTGGGGCACCTCGACTTCAGGGCCGAACAGCACATTGTACTCATCCCTCGGGAATCTTCGTTCCCGGTCCCGCGAGCTATCGCGTAATGACCCCCAGATATGCGGGGCGCTCGATTGCCTGGTGTCCAATATCGTCGGGATGGGGATTTCCCCCCGCTGGCAGCTTGCCGACTCCAAGCTCAAAAAGAGGCTGCAGCAACTCTGGTCGGACTGGACCCAGGAAACTGACGCAGATGGGCTGCTTGATTTTTACGGACTCCAGGCGCTTGCCGCCCGGTCGATTATCGAATCCGGAGAGGTTTTCATTCGTTTTTGTCCAAAGCGCTCGGGCAACGGTCTTCTGGTCCCGCTGCAATTACAGATACTGGAAGCGGATCACCTCGACCACAATTACAATACAATTGCCCCCAACGGCAATGAAATTCGCATGGGGATTGAGTTTGATAAAACAGGTCAACGCAAGGCGTACTGGATGTTCCGGGAGCATCCCGGGGAGACTTTCCTGACCAGTTTTCACCCATATGATCGGATTCGGATTCCGGCACCTGAGATACTTCATGCATTCCAGCCGCTTCGCCCCGGGCAGCAGCGTGGGCGGCCGTGGCTGGCATCCCTGATCCTGACCATGCACGAGCTTAACCAATTCAATGACGCCGAACTGGTGCGTAAAAAAACGGCGGCCATGTTCGGGGGGTTTATCACCCAGCCTTCGGAAGAAGGGAACATGCCCCCGCTCTTTGGAAACGAGGGAGATGCGGATGAAACCGGTTCCCCCGTTATCCAGATGGAGCCAGGCACGTTTCCATCGCTTCCTCCCGGATACAATGTCACGTTTTCGGAGCCGGCGGATGTCGGCGGCAATTATGGTTCTTTTGTCAAGCATCAGGAGCAGCGGGCGGCACGCGGGATTGGCGGGCTGACTTATGAAAAATTCACCGGGGATCTGTCCGGGGTGACGTATTCCTCGATCCGGGCCGGGAACCTGGAATTTCAACGGCAATGCAAGCAGTTTATTTTCAATGTCATGGCATATCAGATATGCAGGCCGGTTGCCAGGTATTGGCTTTCTCAGGTTGCGTTATCGAATGCCATGTTCTTGCCGGGATACGCAAGGGACCCAAAATCTTACATGCGGATCAAATGGACGATCGACGGCTGGCCGTGGGTTGACCCGCTGAAGGACTTGAAGGCGTCCACCGGTCTTGTCCGCTCCGGGTTTTCTTCCCGGACCCAGGAGGTGGCTGAGCGGGGATTGGACGTTGAAGCACTTGAGGATGAAATCATGGCGGACAATGAGCGGGCGGATGCGGCCGGCCTGGTGTTTGATTCGGATGCAAGGAAATCGATGGGAACAACAGGAGGAAATAGTGGAAATACCGACCAGACTTTTTAACACAGCGCTAATGGTGGCGCCGCAAGCTGTTGATGAAATACTTGCGAAGCAATGCAGCGCCCCTGCTGCAAAAACATCGAGTACCGAGTCAAGCGGCGTGGTTGACGATAAGAACGCCGGTAAAATACTGGCGTACACATATCTGGGGAAAGAGGTTGTATTTGCTGATGCGGGTTACGCGATCATTGACGGCGTTGCCCTAATCGAGATTTCTGGCGGACTGACTTATCGAGCATACAGTTGGTGGACCACGTCCTATCTGGATATCCGCGATAGTTTCCGGGCGGCGATTGCTGATGAGCGAGTAACCAACGTGCTGTTTCTTATAGATTCCCCAGGGGGTGAAGTTGCGGGCCTTTTTGATTTGGTAGATGAAATCTACCATGCAAGGGGAACCAAGCCAATCATTGCCATTGTTGATGAAGCGGCCTTTTCGGCTGCTTACGCAATAGCCTCTGCGGCCGACGAAGTTTATCTGCCCGCAACAGCCCAGGTCGGTTCGATCGGGGTTATCGCCATACATGTTGACCAAAGCGGTTACGATAAGAACTGGGGATTTCGATATACCGCCATTTACGCTGGTGATCGCAAAAACGATTTCAACCCACACGAGCCGTTGAAAGCGGATGGCAAGGAAGTATTACAAGCCCACGTCGATAAGCTCTACGGCATGCTCACTGCGGTCATAGCTCGAAACAGACATATGACACAGGCGGCGGTGATTGCCACACAAGCAGGCTTCTATATGGGTGCAGCCGCTGTAGAGGTCGGCTTGGCGGATGGCACTTTGTCGGTAAGGGATATCATTACAAAAATGAGTTCAAGCAAAGGAGATATGGCTATGAATTTGAATGAAGTGAAGGATTTCATTTACCAGGCATTGGCCGAAAGCATGTCTGAAGTAAAAAAGATGCTCGAAGGGATCGAGGCGCGCTTGATAGAGCCTGTGATCGATTCGTCCGAAACCACTGATTCGGTCGCTATTGCCACGGCTGTCGGGGCGGGGGACATTGTTGAAATCTGCGATGCTGCGGGAATGCCGGAACTGGCCGGCGCCATGATCCGTGATGGGCTGACGCTCGATGAGGCAAAAAGCGTTATTCTGGACGCCAAGGCCAAGGCGGCGGCAGAAGCGCCTATTATATCCACTGTCGGGCCACTGGCCGCTGGTGAAAGCAATCCACTTTTGGCTGATGCTAAAAAGCGTGCTGAAAAAGCAGATAACAGATGACGGAGGGCAGATGACGGAGGACGGAGGACAGATGACAGAGAACAGATAAAACATTGAGATGCAGGTAACGCTTTGAACAATAAGGAGAACGAACAATGCCGAGTGTATTAACTGAAGGGACGTACCTTAACGATTTACTTAAATGGGAAATGGAAAACTATCACTCCCGCGAGCAAGTCACTGTATTGGCCGGACAGAACCTTGTGATGGGGTCTGTGATCGGAAAGATTAAAATTGGATCTGTGCCCACGTCCGGTACTGCCGGAACCAACACCGGAAACGGCACCTGTGGTTCAGTGACCGGTGGAGCCAAAGCCAAAGTTGGCGTTTATACCCTGCGATGCGTCGGGGTGGCTGCCAATGGCGGCATTTTTTCGGTCCGGGACCCGGATGGCGAAGCATTGCCGGATGCCGTGATGGGCGCTTATACCAATTCGGCGATCAATTTCACCCTGACCGATGGCGCCACGGACTTTGCCCTCGGCGATTCTTTCACCATTACGGTTTCGGCCGGCTCCGGGAAAGTCAAAGAGCTTAACCTTACCGGGATCGATGGGTCGGAGGACGCGTACGGTATCATGATTGCTGGAGTTGATACAACGACCCCCAGCGCCGACAAGCAGGCTGTTGCAATTGTCCGTGATGCGCAAATCGTTGCTGATTATCTGACCTGGCCGGCGGGCGCTTCGGATGTTCAAAAAGCCGCCGCGCTGGTTCAACTGGCGAACGAGGGGGTTGTTACCAGAACGGATGTATAAACAAAACAGGTGATGGGTAATAGGCTATGGGTCATGGGTAAAAAACCATCTTTACCCATAACCCATTACCTATGACCCATGACCCAAATAATAAGGAGTACGAAAAATGTTGCTGAACCCTTTTGAAGCCGATGCCTTTAATTTTGTGTCACTTACGAACGCGATCAATATCCTGCCGAACAATTACGGCAGGCTGAGAGAACTGGACCTTTTCCCCGACAAGGGGATCACCACCCGCGTGGCTCTGGTAGAGGAGCTAAACGGGGTGCTTAACCTTTTATCAACACAGCCGGTCGGCGCACCCGAACAACAGAACCGAATGGGCAAACGGAAAGTCCGGGCGTTCAGCGTCCCCCATATCCCCCTGAGCGATACGATCCTGGCTACCGAGTTTGAAGCTGTCCGTGAGTTCGGCACGGAGAACCAGGCCCAGACATTGGCCGGTGTCATCAACAGCCACATGCAATCGGCCAAAAACAAGTACGCGATTACCCTGGAGCACTTGCGGATGGGGGCGATGAAAGGGATCATTCTGGATGCCGACGGGTCCCTTCTGTACAACCTTTATACGGAATTCGGGATCACTCAGAATTTCGTTGATTTTGAGTTATCAACACCCACAACCGATGTCCGGGCCAAATGCATGCAGGTGCTTCGTCTTATTGAAGACAACCTGCGCGGTGAGGTCATGACCAGCCCACGAGCGCTTGTTTCCGCCGACTTTTTTGATGCGCTGACCGGGCATGCGAACGTCAAGGCCACTTTCGACAACACTGCCCTGGCCGTACAAATCATTGGCGGAGACATCAGAAAGGGGTTTTCCTACGGCGGAATTATTTTTGAAGAATACCGCGGCACGGCTTCGGATGCCGCCGGAGTAACCAGAAAGTTTATAAACGACGATGAAGGGCATTGTTTTCCCCAGGGAACGATGGACACTTTCAAAACCATTTATGCACCAGCCGATTTCCTGGAAACCGTGAACACCATCGGGATACCGCTCTACGCAAAACAGGAAATGCGGCAGTACAACCGTGGCCTTGATTTGCACATGCAGTCCAACCCGCTGCCGATGTGTTTTCGGCCGGGGGTGCTGGTTAAGCTGGTGGCGTAATGACCGACTTCGACACCCTACAAAACAGGCTCTGGGCGGATGTGCTCGCCAAACTCGGGGGAGTGGATGCCACATTTACCCCTCTGACCGGCGAGTCGTCAAGCTTCAAGGTGCTGTTTACCGAATCGATGCTGCTGCAACCCTCCGGGCAAACAGAAACCTGGCTGCAAACAAAAACCATCGAATATTCTCTTGAAGACCTGCCGCGCGAGGCCAGAGTCGGCGAAACCTTCACGATTGAT
>Ga0268283_1000208_pt1 | contig 51362 bp, 37 predicted proteins | sample saktaG_13_FD_190140 | JGI IMG/M metagenome (GOLD analysis project Ga0268283, IMG submission 190140) | Saline water microbial communities from Sakinaw Lake, British Columbia, Canada - sak_2013_06_06_36m | ecosystem: Environmental > Aquatic > Non-marine Saline and Alkaline > Saline ...
TGCTGATGCTGGTAGGGGCTATGCTGGCAAAGTTCAGCGATGTTATCGGCTACTTTTTCGGATCATCGAAAGGGTCGGCTGATAAAAACACCATGCTCTATAACAGTAAGCCACCTGAAGAAAAACCATAGGTATGTATCTTAAAGAAGAATCGAAAAATATAATGGAAAGGTTAAGGGAATTAACAGAAATAGTTGTTCCTTTTCGTGAAACTATTAATGATACAAATATAATAGATACCGACGGAAGTAAGAAAGCAAGTATGCGTTATATTTATAAGGATGATGACGCATCGATAGCAATGATTTATATTGAGGCAGAATTTTTACATAAAAATCATTTCCATCAAGAAAGAGAAATTATAATTTTATTACAAGGACAAGCAGAAAGAATATTTGAAAGTCATATTCAAGAATTAATAATTAATGTTCCTGTTATTATAGAACCCATGGAGCATCATACCTTTTATTATCCAAAAGAATCAAAACTTTTAGTCATAACTATTCCAGCATCTCGACATTTTCCAAATTTTAAAAGCAATGGATAGAACCTCTGAAACTGTAAATGGTTGGAACGAATACAAACGATTGGTACTCCAACAACTTGAAGACTTGAATAAAAAGTACGAAAGAATTGATGAAAAGATAGGAACTATATCTAACAAGGTAACTATACTTGAAACAAAATCAACCTTACTTGGAGCTGCAGGAGGTCTTATTATAGTTATATTAATTGAGTTTATAAAACAGTTCATAATTCGTTAATCTATTTTTAACAATTATATTATTATTATGATTATTTGATATATACTTGATGAATTTTAAAAAAGTACCAGATGAAAAAACAGTTAACAAATCAACAGATCATTGATTTATTCCAATCATGTAAAAGTGTTTCTAAGTATAGGGGGAGGCAATTTCAACAGGCAGTAATATTAAACAGGAAACGAATAGAGAGTATTGTTGAAAGTCTTGAGGAACTTCGACAACCAGATGCAGATATCATTAGTTTCCGGGAACAATTAAAAAAGATAAAAATACAGTTTATAGATAAGGAAAATTCCACAAAGGATAATATTGTCTATACAGACAATAAAAAATATCTCGAAGAGATAATCCAATTAAAGACAAAACATAGTAATTCAATATTAAAATTTGAAGATCAACAAACAGAATATCTTAAACAACTCAAAGAGGTTGTAGAAGTTGATCTTATTCAATTTGACGATCCATATCCAACAGGAACATATCCGATATCATCTATCGATCAACAGAATCCAAAAATAATCCCTACATTAGAAAATAATTCACTTACACTGGGAGAGATGGAAGGATTGCTTCCAATGTTAAAACGGAATGTTTATCCGGAAGTAACAACAATAGAAATTACCAGACATGGGATTTTGGATTACTGGATGGTATTTAATTCCTTAATGGGTGTTACTGAATCAGAATTTAATAAAATATTTCTGGAAAATCTAAGAGTCTTTAATTTTTCATCTGAGGCGATTCTTTCATCAAATGAGATAAAAAACTACAATGATAGTTATATACCTGCACTGCAAGAGTTAACAAAGAAACATGCCCAGAAGAATGAATTGGATGAATTTGTAAGAGTCTATGTTAACAGTAATCAATATGGTTTTAAGATCATAGATCAACAAGTTTATGAAAAAGAAATCCAGATACTTAATGAACAATATAAAGATACCATTGACAAACATAATGCATTTCTTAATGAAGTTGTTCCTCTATCTGTTTATTCTATTCCAGAGAAAGTTTTATGGGATGATATCAATGGTGAACAAATGGAATGTTTAATAGATTTTATAAAATAATAGTATCATATTAAGCGGATATGAAAATTAATATTGAACTTATTAAAACAGCAATAGGAGAACTTGGGAATACTGAATATCCAATGAACTCCAATAAGCAAAAATATGGTGAATGGTATGGCATGAACGGGGTGCCCTGGTGTGCAATATTTGTTTCATGGGTTTATGATCAGACGGGAATTCCACTTGGATTAATTGATACCAATAAGGGATTTCATTATTGCCCATCTGCTTTTAATCATTGGAATAAAAATGGAGAAATTACAGCAACTCCACACCCTGGAGATATAATTCTTTTCGACTGGAATGGAGATGGGAAAATGAACCATACGGGAATATTCCTTCAGGACAATAGAGATAAAATGACATTCATGACTATTGAGGGGAATACAGCATTGGGAAATGATTCAAATGGTGGAGAAGTAATGATAAAAGTACGTAAATATAAACAAGCAGTATTTGTTCATCCTAAAGTACTTAATCTGGAAATATTCGATATTAAAAGGGATATTTAAAAACAGTTCTATGATAAACAAGATTTTAAATTATGTATTGTCAATAGTAATACTAATTCTTATAGTTCTTTTATGTGTTCAGGGATGTTCTAATAAGAATTTAAAGACTTCTTTGGAGAAGAAGAATCTAGAGTATTCTATATTACAGACAAAGTGGAATATACTTATAAGTACACCACCAAGAATAATAACTACACTAGTACCAGTGATAGCAAATAATGATCATCCATTTATTCCAACTCCTTTACCAGATGAAAACAATTCGCCAGGGATATCACCCCCTACGGGAACTACCAATAGTGATACATCGTGTAAAGAAAAGAGATACCAATCAACTTATTCCATTGGAGACTCGATTCACATACTATGGGCGGCTAGATCTTGCGGATACATTAAAGAAATCAACTTCCTTAAAATTTCCTATCCATATAGGGAGAAGATTATTGAAAGGTTTATTCCTTGTGATCCGTGTGATACAATATCCATTCTTAAAAAGTTTACCAAAGTAAGGAATGAATTATGGCTTTATGCCAAACCTACTCTTATATTTCCATTAGAAGTATCTTCAATAACTGTAGGTATACAGTGGCAGATAAAGAAGAAGTGGGGAATGGGTGCAGGAGTGGGTTATGATTTGAAAATAAACTCTCCCGTTGTAGAGGGAATCTTTTTATTTAACTTAAAATGATAAAAAAATGTGTAAGGGAAAGAAGGGTAAAAGGGGGAAAAAGGGTTAATCCTTCGTTGAGGGAAACCCTGATTCGGACCGGGGCATTTGGTTGTTTCGGTCTTAATTGTTTAACTGAACGCATCCTAATGGCATTAAAATAGCATCATGGACTTTCTATATCTGTATAAGAATAAAGTACATTGTTCTGAGGGTGGATTTACTCTTCCGGAAGTTAAAAAGATATGGAATAACGATAAGACTGGGAAGGAGAAATCATATTTTAATGATGTTATAACTGGGATCTACTTTATTTATAAACCCAGGGGAATATTTTGGAACAAACCAGTAGAGGAAAGGATAGTAAAAGTTAATAAGGATTATCTAAAGAACTCCAAATGGGATGATATAGTGCGTAGGGATGGTGTAGATGCTCTTATTGAGATCTACAGAGATCTTACCCTTACTATTAATGAACGTATGATAGAGGGCATTAAAAATGATTTTATCGAGATAAGTAAAGTAATGGATAAACTGCCAATGTTAGTAAAATATAATCTTAAAACCACTATTAATGTTTCTACTGAGGATGGGGTAATTCATCAGGTTCCGGTAGATCGGGAGATTGAAATTCCTAATATGAAGAAGAAGGAAGAACTTTACGAGAGTTGGTTGTCTATGAGTAAGATGATAAAACAGGTAGAGGATAACCTAAAGATTGAAGAGGTTGATAGAGTAAAAGAGGAAGCAGAAAAAAGAATGTTTGACAGTAGAGAAAATTACGAACAACCAGAAGAATTGAGTTAATGTTATTTGTACAAACTAACCGATTTTCACCAGTGATTTTTGAGAACGATGTTCCTCATGAGAAAGATTTATATTTTGTTAAACCAGAAGATATACCTACTAAAAAAGTAGAGTATGATAAATTTATCCGGAATTACATAAAAGATTCCGCATGGTGGTTAAAACAACGTAACCGATGCAAAAAAGGATATGCTGTCAAAAAGGCAGTAATATGGGAAGGTGGTGACGTATTTGTTGACGGCATCAATATGATTGTTCAACCTAATGGCGATAGATACATTCCTCATCTGGATTATATGGTTAAATGCAATAGTGAAGATCCAAGATACGGGGACCTGGATATAACAGAAAAACATTATTTTTATCTAAACTTTTGGAAGATCTCTTGTGAAAATAAATTCACAGGACGAAAAGATCTTCTTCATCCGGATTTTACAGATCTCTCATGGGAGAATTGGATGCTTCGGAAAAAGTCATGGAGAGAAGAGAAAGATATTGCCTGGCTAAAATGTAGACAACGGGGAATGTCAGAAGAGGAAGCCTGTGACACCGGATATGATTTCCTTTTCTATAATGATTGTCAAATAGCTATTGTAGGAGGTCAGGAGTATTATAATGAGAATACTTTTAAGATGGTTAAACGTGGAGTATATCAACTCTACAATACACAATTCTGGAAAGATATAAAAAAAGATAACGATGAGATCTTCTCTACCAAAAATACAGGTATGGAAGTATATTCTCGTACTGCAAAGAATAACTCTCAGGTATGTAGTGGATTAAATTCATTAGTTAAACTTCACCTGGAGGAAATAGGTATCATGCCTAAAGGTTTATCTGGAGAGATAGCATCTGCAGTAAAACCATCTATTAAAACAAGAGGGACCCATAGAACGGGATTTATAGTTTATACAGGTACTTCCGGCAAGTTCGATTCTAATTCCGGGAATGTAGAATTAGGAGTAGCAGATATAGAGAAGATGCTTTATAATCCTGATTCATTTGATTTATTATCGGTTCCAAATACTTATGATAAGGATGTAGAACTTGGGACTGTGATAGCATGTTTTATTCCCGCATGGAAGTTTCGTATTCGTGATGATGATGGTAATTCCTTAAAGAAACAATCATTAGAAGATGTCGCAAAAGAAAGAGCATCTAAGAAACCAGATGAACGTGCAGAACTTATTCTCTTCGAACCTCTCATCACACAGGAGATGTTTAATACTACTAAGGGGGGATATTTTGGCGAACAGATAATCTTTCATCTTAATACTGCACGTAGTGCTATTGTAACACATAGAAATAAACAAGTTGTAGAACGGGGTCGCCTTGAATGGTTAAACCCAAGAGACCGTATGGCTGGAGTAGAATGGGAACCCGATAATGAAAATGGATTAATTTATATCGCAGAACATCCACAGAGGGATCGTGATAATAATGTAATACCTGATCTTTATAATCTGGGAACGGACTCTTATGATTTTGATACAGCTAATACGTCTACTTCAAAATTAGCATGTCTTGCCTATAAGGGATATAATCATACTCTTCCTTTTGGCGAAGGTGGAGTATACAATAATTTCGTAGCAACTTATCTTGATAGACCAGGGGAAGAACTGGGGGGCAGAGAAGTTGCATATGATAATGCAGCAAAACTTACTATTTATTACCAGGGATATAATCTTATTGAGTATTCGAAAATCCTGATCTTTAAATATTTTGAAGATATTGGATTGGAGGGATATCTTAAACCAAGACCAGATTTTGTTATATCTCAACAGGTAGAGAGATCGGAAGTAAGTAATAAATATGGATATCCCGGGGCACTTGTACCACAAGGATTAAAAGTACTTCGGGATTGGATGGCAACAACAGAGAACATCTATAATTGCCGATTCGAAGAATTACTAAAAGCCTGGGCTAAATTTAAACTTTCAAAGAATTATAATTGTGATATCACTATTGGAGCTATGCTATGTGCAGTTGCTTCCGAAAATGACATGATACAATTACGTGAACCATCTCGAGATGAGATAAAAAAAGTAATGAGAACTTTTAGGGGATACAAGACAGTAAATGGAATATTAACTTCGATATACTCATAACGAGATGAATATTGATATCAATGCTTTATCCAAAACGGATGCCGGAAGAAAACAAATTCTTGCTCAATTCTCACAGGTAACTACTGGGATTGATAGAAGAAATGATTCCTTATGTTGGGATATGTATAACAATGAACATAAAGAATCGGAATATGACTATTTAAGAAAATATGGTGATTATGAATTACCAGCTCATGTAGTACACATTCCCAAACAACGTCCCTATATTGACTATTTAACTTCACGTCAAATAGATCGACCATATGTGTTCTCAGTAACCGCAGTAGATAAGAAATCTCTGGAAAGAAAACATGAGAACCGCATAAAGAAACAGATAGAGATTTATATTGCTACCTATAAACAACGACATACAATAATCTCTGCACAGATTCAGAAATTGAATCAACAGGCACAGATGTTATCTCAACAGGTACAGTCTGGTGATCCTAATGATCCCGAACAGGCTCAGGCTATGCAACAGGCACAGATGATCCTGCCACAGATACTACAAGCTATTGACAATGCCAAAACAGAACTTACAGATGTCCAGATCCTAAATGATAAGGGTATGGAGAAGATGAAAAAGTTCCAGGATGCATCTGATAGAGAAATTATGGAGATCTGGGCACAAGTAGCATGCAGATCTTTGCGTAAAAGTTTAAACATAAAACAGAAATCTACACAGAATTTTATCAATGCCTGTGTCAGTGGCAAGGAAGCATATTATGTAGATTACCGCCCCGGAGACAAAACTATTGTATTTCGTTCATTAACACCTCACATGGTATTCTATCAATCTATTGATGATATCCAATGGATACAGGATTTAGACTGGGTGGGATTCGAAGAATATATGTCACCTACCGACGTAATGTCAGAGTTTGGATCACGTATGTCAGATGATGAACAAAAGACTATTACTTCTGGTAATTTTACATTGTCTAATTTTAATACAGGTAAGGGGACTTTTATTGCAGGACCAGGAAACAAGGTATATGATTCGGGTAAGAATGTATCTGGTTATGTCTCTTCTGGTTCCTTGAGAGGTAATGACGGGGTATCTGTAAAAAGAGTATGGTGGTTAGCAGAGGCAACTCCTACCGCTATTAAAAAACCTAATCCATATAGAAAGGGGAAATATTTCACTAATATTATCCCTCCGGATGATACAAAACCAATCATTGATGAATCGGAATATAAATATAATACTCACGAAAGAAAATACATTCATAGAGAAAAAGAAGGAATACAATACGAAGGCAAGAATGTAAGAGTCTTTAATTCAAATAAAAACGAATATGTAGATCGTAGAATCCGTTATGATCGGTATAAGGGAGTTATTATAAATAATCAGATATTTATTTCAGAAAAAGATATTCAGGTTCGGGACGTAGATAATCTATCAAAGAATTATCTTCCAATAGTAGGTCCTACTTTTAACAATATTACCTATCAACCTTATTCCCTTATTTGGGCCACTAAGGACCTGCAGAAGTCCTACAATATAGTTTTCTACCATCGTGCCCTGATGATGGCTGTAGCAGGTGCTAAATCCTTCCTAATGGACAATGTACAGAAGCCAACTGGTATGAGTGACCAGGAATGGGAATATAAGAAGAAATTAGGGACCATAGAGATAGAAACAAGGAAGAAAGGTGTAGGATCTGTACCAGCAACCTTCAATCAATTTCAGGTTATAGATATGAGTCTATCCGCATCTATACAGTATTTTGATGCAATATTAGAGTCTATCGATAATCAGATAGGACTTATTATGGGAGTTACCCGTCCGGCCATGGGACAGGTACAGAATACAGATCAGGTGGGAACATTCCAATTATCACAGAGAAGTACCCTTCTTATTACACAGGTACTTTATGATAAACATGATGAGATCGAACGTCAGGCACTATTACAAATGCTTCGTTTGGCTAAGAACTTTCTCCTGGATGAAGATACTATTATGCAGACTATTAATCCGGATGGCACAGAAGATCTTGTTCGTATTCCTGCAGGTGCTCTTAAAAATGCAGACTTTGACTTCATTGTACAGAGTAACTCTAAAGAAGAGAACTCCAGAATAGAACTCATGCAGTTTGCAATGAATAATTATAAAGCTGGTATGCTTCCTTTTCATAACTTTGTATCAATGTATAATACAGAGAGTCTTAAGGAGCTTGAATTAATGTCTATCTACTTTGCAGAAGAGTCCCAGAGACTTGCCATGGAATCCAGACAAGCAGAGGGTGAACAGATTGCTGCAGTAGAGGATAAGAAGTCACAACTTGCAATACAGATGGCTGAATTTTCAGAGAAGATGAAACAGGATACTGAGAAAATGAAAATTCAGTGGGAACAGAGTAAGAAAGAAAGTGATGATGCATTTAAACAGAAAGAATTAGAACTGAAGGCAAAAGAACTTGAGCAAAAAGCACTGGAACTTGAACAGACTAAATATCTGGAACTCTTTAAACTTTCCAATACAAAAGAGAGTGAAGATAATGTTATCATGGAAAACCAGAGAGCTACAAACATAGATGCTCAAATACGGATGTTCGAAATCCAATTGCAAGAGATCCAGGCACATTTAAAGAAAGATACAGACGAGAAAAAGATTAACGTAGAGCATGAAAAAGCCAGGAAGATGGTAAAGGAACACGTTAGTAATCTATAATAATGGCAATAGTTGTTGATCGAAGGTATTTAGAACACTTAATAGATATTTTAGAAGATGGTGATACTATTGATCCAGAACTTCGTATCAATATGATTGCCCAGGGTAGAAGGTTAGTGCAGGTTGAAGTGTATAAAGAAAATGGGAAACTTAATGGTCGTCCGAGTAAATCAAAAGAAGAACGATCTGTGACATTTGAGAAACCACAACCACAGATTAAATTTTGTGAGTTTCTATCTCAGTTTAACCTTCTAAGTTTAAAAAGAAAAAAAGAAAAGAAAATTATTGAAAATGAAAAACAACAACTCTCTATTGACTTCAACTTTTAGGAACTAATATTTTTACAATCTAATATAAAAAACAGATGACAGAACAACAGCAAACACCTCCAGTAGAAACTCCTGACCAGATATCGGACAGGATTGAGGCAGTATTAATGGATAAGGATGTACAGGAACCTGTAGTTATCCTAGGAGAAACAGATAAACCAATAGTAGAAGAAGCACCGCCTCCTGCACCTATTGTGCCAGACCCAAATGTTTTTAAGAGTAACTATACAAATGTATGGAGTGACCTAAAGGCAAATGGTGCAACGATTGATCCTGAATTTGAAAAAGGAAACTTTGGAGAAGGTATTACAGAACTCCAGGCATTACAAAAAGTAATTCTGGAGAACAATAAACCTACAATCGAAGATCCATTTGTAAAAGGGTATATCGAAACTCCTGTTGAAAAGAGAGAAGAATACATTAAGAATTATAATGAGATAGATCGGATCATTGCTCTTTCTACAGATGAATTCTTAAAAACAAAGTATGAGAGTATAAAAGATGATAAAGGAGAGAGGGTGTATACTGATGAAGATATCAGTCAGCATCTCACAACCAGATCGAAGATTGAGAAGGACAGGGAAGCTGCAAATGATCGTATGAATCTTGTTCAACAGAGACAACAGGCACTTGCAGGACCTACCTATACCCAAGAAGAAATTAATCAACAAATAATACAAGTTAATGATTCCAGGATGAAACTTCTGGAACCATTGTTTGCGGAAGAACAATCACTGACGGATATCGGAGGAATTCCATATACTCCTGAACTGAAAAATTCTTTCCAAGATAACTTCACTAAACTTAATCGGATCAATCCTAAAACAGGAGACCCGTATTTATTTACCTTCCTGGAAGATCCTAAAAATCTTCGGGATATTATTCGTGCCTATACACTTGTACAAAGTGATGGGTTGCCAACGTATCTTTCAACCTTCAAGGAAGATTTTAAAGAAAGTACGTTCAACAAATTAGATATAAATCCAAAACCAAAACCAGGTTCGTCAACATTTACTGTTGCTACGACTCCTGAACCCTAATGTTCGAAAAGAATTAGGAGGTTGAACTGTACTTATAATATTAAACTATTACTACAATGAGACTATTACCTGGACAACCCCAAGACGTTGTTGGTGAAAGCATTACCAGTTATTCCTTGATGAGGGCAGCCGTGAACAATCCGGATATGCTTGCAAGGGTATGGCAAGTTTTCAACGATGAAGATACTTCTCCTCTTTCTGCAATCTTAGCTGATCGTGGATATTTTTCTAAGGGATTACGTGTTGGTACATGGAATGATAAATTCCGTGCAGTAGGATCTAACCATGTTATGTATCCTATCGCTTCTTCTGAAAAACGTAAATTTCGTGTTGCTGAGAATGCAAATGGAATCACGTTTTATTCTGCCGCCTATCCGACTAAACCTGGATATAAAGGAACTCCTTTTTATGTTTACTTTGATTCTAATTGGGCACGTCCTAAAGAAGCTATCGAATTAAATGATAACCGTACAAAGGTTTACTGTTATGATCCCCAAGAACCTATCGAAGTAGATGGTGTTTGGAGATATGAAGTTAAACTTGTGACTGGTAATCCGGAAGCATATGTTGATCCTCAGTTGTTAGAAAAAGGATCAGAAGCTGCTGCCATGTATACCATTTACGAACAGGACTTCTCAGAAACAGGATCGGAATCCTATACTTTTGATGGATGGGGTCATACCTATCTTACTTTGCAACGTGTCAAAATGTCATTCTCTGGTACTGCCGAAGCAATGAAAACTGACAAACAGTGGTTTGCTTATCAGAGTGCAAAGGGAAATAAAGTATCTACTTATATCGAGTATGCTGAAAAGATAATGTATAAGAAAGCAGCTCGTTATCATGAGTATCAACTTATCAATGGTGAATGTACTGTTAACGTAAATGATGGTTCTGTCTTTTTAAAAGATAAGAATGGTCGTGAACAGTTAGCAGGTGCAGGATTACTTTTTGGTGGAGATGGTGCTATTGAACGTCCTATGACTTCTCAGGGATGGACAAAGAAATTCCTGGAGTCTTTAATGCGCGATATTGATGTTCGTAGTGGGAAAGATGGGAAGAAAGAAGCCGTATTGTTATGCGGTATTGATTCTCTCTATGATTTCAATTCGAAGATGGCTGAATGGGGTTTTGTAACGAAAGATAACAATGTAGAGGGTGTTGGAGCCGATAAAGGTGTCAATATGACCTACAGTTATTATGAGATTGCAGGAGTCCGTATTATCCCTCAGAGATATCGTGGATTAGATGATCCTATGCGTCCTACAAAATATACTGCTTCCGGTCATCCTCGTGGTGGATGGGATGGTATTATGGTTCCTCTTGGATTGACTGCACAAGGAGATTCAAATGTGGAACTCATTCAACTTCGTCCTCCTGTAAGTGGTACTGTAACAGGTATGAATAAAGGTGGAGATGGAATGTCATCTAGTGTTGATGGTGAATCAAGACATTATCTGTGGCAGGATGGGATCATTGCACGTGTTCCTATTTATCGTCTTTATATGCCTTATTCCGCATAATTAACTTTTAAATAAAGAATCAGATGTCAGAAAAAGAAAAAGAAACGAAAAGGGTAGTGGCACAGAAAGTTCGTTTTGTGTCACAGGATAAAAGGTATCAGAGGATGCCTTATCCGTTTACCGTTGCTGTTAGTGAATCTTCACAGAAGTTTGTAACAGGACAAGAGAATATTCTTACTGAGGACCAGATGAGGGGAAAGGATACTGCACCAAAATTAACTGCAGATCAACGTAGGCAGTTACAGATGGGGACTACACCTTTTATCATTCATCCGGACAATGTTTATAATCTACAAGCTTTAAGGACTTTTAATATTTCCTATGAGCAATTTGGAGATGATGAGACAACCAGAGAATATCTTGTTCCTCGTGACTGGGCAGAATATAACTTCTTCCTGAAACAAATGCAAGTTGCACCTAATAAGGAATCTTACCAGGTCAATAAACATTTCTTTTATTTGGAAGATAAGGAAAAGGAAGCTCAGGGAGAACTTCAAGAAGTTGACAAACAATGGGACGCTGAGAATTTTGTTCGTTCAGAGATGTCATCAGATAGGTATAAAGATATAATCCTTTTGATGAACTTTGAGGTAGCAGGATTTCTTATGGATCCCAGGGTTATGACAGATATTACTATTCGTACTCAGGTATTCAAAGCTTGCAGAGAGCATCCTGATGTAGTACTTAAACTAAAAGGTGAAGGGAATACAGTTTTATTGTTCGTCCTTAAGCTTTTATATCACAAAATGATTGAACGTAGGCATGGGACAGATTTCTATGCAGGGGAGACTTTTGTGGGATCTACATTAGAATCTGTAAAGAATTGGTGTACTGATACAAAGAACTCTCAACTTGTAACAAAGTGGGGAGTAATGATTGAAGAAAAAGAGGGTAAAAAATGAATCTGACTATTCGAACATCGGAAGACATGTATAGGGCATTCCTAAGAGGTATAAGAAAGGAAAATACTTCTGTGGTGAATCCTACCTACTGGAATCCTTTTATCAATGAAGAGGTTATAAAGTGGGTTAAAAGCAAGTTGCCGATGGTAGAGTTTAATCAGAAGAGGATAGATGATCTAGGGATACTAAGGGTAGTTACCGATAGTTCAACATTATTAAGCGGATACGAATCTATTAAAGAGACTGCAACTGGGAATCAGATTTATTCTGTTCCCGCACAGTACACACAATTATCGGGTTCCTGTCCATTTTCAGGTAATTACCCACAGTATCTCCACGGTTTAAATGCTTCGTTTCGTAAAGGAACAAGAGGGACCGTAACAACAAGAACATCTCTTCCTCCATCTCCAGAGGTTAAAATGACTTATACGGCATGGAAAGGTGCTAAAATATTGCGATCAGATAAATCTACAGTGATTACTGATAATCCTTTTCGTGTTGCTTCTGAAAATAGAATCTACTTTGAAAAGATAGGAGATCAGATTCGTATGACGGGAGGTATAGGTGAGAATGAATTACGTCTGGAATATATCAGATACCCTAAAATTATTCAATATTCAACTGTGTTGGTATATAACTATAATCCAGAGTTTACACCTTCACAATGTCAGGAAATTATAGAACAAGCGGTCAGGAGTTATCTTGAGAGGATTATGGATCCTCGGTATAAGACTTTTCTCCAGGAACAAATGATTCAATCGCAAAGCAATTAATTTTTTAATAAATACTAACACTTCAAACTATGAGTGGCTTAGGTGGAAATTTAACTTACAAAGATCGTCCTCTGCTGATAACTAATCTAGCAGTAACAGATTTTGGCTTTTATTCAGAAACAGATCCGGATACGTCCGTAGACAAGCATCATTTGCTAATCAAATCAATTGGTCTTGATCTTGTATATGATTCTTCAGTAAAAGTAAGCAAGTCCTGTACACAGGAAGGTGCATTAAAGAGTATTCTTCTTTCAGTCAATGGTCCATGTCCCTGCGAAGATTGCGGATATGAATATGGCATTGATGTCGTAAAAAAGGTGAAAAATCCTGGTGTTCTTAATGATGACTATCCCGATGGAGGGAAATCACGTTTCTATGGTGGTAGTATCGCATCTCTTGCAGCTTGTGCTAGTGGGGAGATTGCTGATGCAGACAAACTTACCATTGAAGATGATATCCTTACCCAGATTTTAAATGATCGTAATTTGGGAACAAGAGAAGAGTCTATCGTTGATGGCAAAAGAGTATACTTGGTAACAATTACAGAAGCTGCCACGGATGCTATTACTATTACTGATGCTGATGGATCAGAGACTATTCTTTTGAATGGTGGTGCAACTATGGCAACTGCCCTTCATGATTTTAATACCGATAACACAAAAGGTCTTGTAGCTTTTCCAAAGAGTTCTACACAGATGTTTATCACTTCAACTGCAGTAGGCAAATTGTTTACTATTGTTGATGGGGGTGGTGCTTCAACGGTTACTATTGATGAACGGTATATGTGGATTACTGCACGTACTATTGATTCCCAGTTCGAAGTAAAATTCGATTATGGATTCTTAACTCTTGAAAGGTTTAATGTTGCAATTATTCAGACTGATGCTGCTTTTGCAGGTGATTTTGGATATGCCATGGATGGGACAGCATATACTGAGGCACTTGCTGCTAACTCACAGACTCTTGCAGCTTCTTTAATTGCTAATGCTGATGCTGGTTATTATGGAGCAACGGTATCTGGTAATTATAAACCTATCTATTGTTATTCCGGTGTCTACGAGTATAAGATTAAATCTCTTGGTACTGCAGGGTGTACTTTACTTGCTCATTATTCTGGTGCAGGTACATATCCTAATCTTACTTGGCAGGATGTATTCCGTGAATTCTCTGAAATGAAACATTTGAATGGGTTATCCCATATTGTTTCAACTTCTATGCCCGTTACTGGAGATAAATTCTGTAAGATAACTATTGAGAAAGATAACACTATTGCCAATATGCATGGTGCTAGTCATTCGGATGGTTATAGACAGGCACAGACTATCTACATCAAACAGGGTAGTGGATCAACTCATTTATGGGATGCTTCTAACTATATGTGGGAATCTCTCACAGACAGTGCTACATTTGCAGTTGATAGTGATATCAATGATCTTATTGTCGCATGGGGTACTCATGGAAGTTTAGCAAATCCTGGTATTCTTTAATTTTATTTAAACATTGTACGAAAGGGGGATGGTGGTAAAACTATCCTCCTTTTTTACTTAAACGGATAAAAGATGGAACTAAAGACGATGATATACCAGGTTTGGGAAGAACTTGAAGGATATAATATTACAGATGATACTCTTTTTGATTATGATTATTTAAAGAGTAAATTTATTGCGATGCATCCATCACTTGTAAAAGAAACATGGGATGCGAGACTTCCTCTTAATGGATTCTATCAGAAAGTATCTTGTATCGAGATAGTACGTATAATGGATAAATATACAATCGATGGGGTAGATTTTGAGAGTACAGATACAAGTCTAAAGGCCATACTTCCTCCCTTAGTTAAAACTATTGGAAAATCCAATATTAAATATTTTGGATTAAATAATTTCAGTAAAGAGATTCCTATTGTAAGTATGGAGATGTTTAGATTTAAGGAAGGATCCAGATTTACTGCAGATAACGCCTGTGGAGTGGTTGTTGGGGATGAGATATACTTTAAAGACCTTCCTACTACCTCTATGGCTGGTGGCACCCTTGTAGGGATCCTGAGTGATCCTACACAGGCATGTGACTGGCCTGACGATGACGGATGTGAATTCCCCACTCCCTCTGCTATGCGTATGATGATTGCTATTAAAAAAGATATTTTCTCCATGGTAGGAAGACCAGACTTAGTACATGATTCTCAAATTGCATTAGGAGGAACTCAACAGAAGAGACCACAAACAGATGAAGGAGGTGCACAATGATAATACAGATGGTAGAAACTATACAGATAACAAACCATGATGGGATATCTCATTGGTTTATAGAACCACAGCAGTATGCATATACTAGTACTTCCAGAGGTAAAGATGGTTATATTCGTTATACGGTAACATTAGATGATATAGAGTATGATATTCCGGAATATGTAATAGCACTTCTTCCGGGAGAGACACCATCTGCAGATATGAGAAGTATCTCTCAGAGAATGGAGGATTATGTCATGAGAGATCCCTCGGAGGAACTTCTTGGAACTAAAGATGTCGTAAAAGCGGCTCAGGAGTTTCTGGGAGTGGATATTTCTGCAAAGCAGTCCATGGATCAGGTAGATTATGATCAGGTCGCCTTGCGTTCAATACACCACTTCCCGGGCAATATACCAATTACACCAGAGGGTGATACTGAAACAGGAATAAATCAGAAGGAACAGAACGATAATAATAAAATAGAAAGTGCCGAAGAGTAAAACAGTAAACAGTGGAGTGTTTGAATCTGTAAGGTCTCAGGATCTGGTAAGTTTATCCCCAGGTAAACCCAAAGACTTCTCTTGGCATAATTATATAAAGAAGGGATTAAATGTTAAAGAATACCCGGGAAAGTATGAACCTCATAGAACGCATTATATACATTCTTTTATTATCAGAAGATTCAACAATCTTATCATAAAAGATGTTATTGACAACAATGTTCAATTTGACTTCAACTTCAATTCTAAGGTATTTTTATCGTTACTAATTGCAGATAGAGACAAGGAAAGTTATGTGTACAGGTACAAGATATCAAACAGGGGACATGATTTTATTCCCTTTTGCAAAACATCTCCTCTTTTATGGGGACGGACACATAGATATTTTCTCTTCTCTTTCTCCAAAGAATATAGGAAATATTTTAATCAACAAGTATCTATGGGGCATGAGTACGAACCTGCACCAAAGATAAAATATAAAAAAAAGCGTCAATATGGGTTACAACTCAGAATATACAAGTCACAAGGACGTGGCATCCCGGATAGCGAGAAGGTTCCCCTCGAAACAGTTTAACGAAGATGATATTCTGGAATGGTGTCAGGTCGTTGAATGTGACATGATTGGGGCAGTGGATGGAATGTATCCTTATATTGGATTCGAACTTCCCGTAGTAGGGGGTAGAGCAAAACTTCCCTGTAATGTTTACAGGATTACCGATGTGTATACTACTCCTGGGAATGAGAACTCCCGTATTCCTTTTAATAGGTTACAGGGACATATCTCTTTTGGGACCAGTTCTTATTCAAAAGTGTATATAGATTACTATGGCACTCCTATTGATCTTGACACAGGTATCCCATTAATACAAACAGGTCATGAACTTGCCTGTGAGGCATACTGTGTTCTTATGATGCATGAAGATGATATGTCACAAGGAAGGATAGATAGGGGGTTATACCAGATGTATGATCAGAAAGCAACAGGAGAGATCCTGGCAGCCATGGGTAGTCAGAATATCCAACATAAAACAAGAGGAGATCTGAATACTCTGGAGGCAATAAAATATAACATGATACCTAAACCTGCAGCATTAAAACTTTTATCCGGAAACTTCACTAATGGCTGATAAAGATTTCGATATTAAACTAGCGGAGATCGCTAAAAAACTCGGGACTTCTACGAAGATTTTGCGAGGTGTTATGCAATTTGAATCAGGAGGAGACCATACAAAGGTAAATCCTACTTCAAATGCTACTGGACTTATTCAGTTTATGCCTAGGACAGCCCGCAAACTTGGTACTACTACGGATAAATTAAAAAGAATGGATCCTGTATCCCAATTAGATTATGTAGAGAAATACTATGCTCGCCATAAGGGAAAGTTAAACAGTATAGAGGATGCTTATCTGGCTACTTTCTGGCCTACGGCTATGGGTAAATCGGATGACTATAGATTGCCTTCTTATGTAACAAAACAGAATAAGGCTTTTGATACTGATCGTGATGGGAGAATATCCGTAGGGGAGATCAAGAGTAAACTCTATGAGAGACTTCCTCAGTTCCGTCCCCAAAAACCAATGGTACAGATAGAACAACCTGCAGTAGCAGATAATACATATTCTATAAATAAGTGGGGATCTCCTATATCTTCCATACAACAGAATACTTTAAATAGTCTTTCTTCTTCCAGGAATCAACCTATACCGGATACAAGGACAGTACGTCCCGCATCAGAAGGAATAGATGAAGGATATCTAATGCAATTAGGAAGCAACCCTTCTCTTGCAACAGATAGAGACTTTGTTTCAAAGATGTTTAATATGAATGTTCCTCACTTGGGAGATGGTGGAGTAAACAATGGTCCTGGTGACGAAATTGGTAATGAACCAGTAAAACCAGCAAGGATTCCTTTACAACAAGCAACCCTAGATAGGTTAAGTAGAGCACCTAATGGGGGCAATGAGGCATATCTTCCAGCCCCAACGGAAGAGAGGTCTGGTTTCTACGATGATTTCAATAATAGGAATCTTGTAGCATTTCAGAAGAAAGTATTTGATAATGGAGGAGTTGTTCCGGTAAATACCAGGGCATTTTCAAATACTCCTGTTAATACTACTATTGGCACAATGCCATCAGCAGTAAACCAACCAACTACTGCAGCATGTGCAAGGTATCGGACAAATGGAATAAACGTACCCAAATTATGGGATGGTGGAAAGAACGTAAAGCAACTCCCAGATATACAGAGATTAAAAAACCTATAGGAATAGGTTTAGGATTAAATCAAAGAAAGTATAAGTGGATAAAATGAAGACATTAAATACATTTACCGATAAGATAATCTCAGATTTAGATAATAGTGTTATCAAATCTAATCAATGGGTTTTCCCTACTGTAGGATTAAGAGTCTTTAATAAGAATGGAAAAGGACTTATTGCTTCTGTAGTTCCCGGGAATGAGTTATTCTTTGAAGTTACAGAGGGATATATAATTGTAGGTGCATGTGAATATGGTGGGATATTATATCTGGCATGTCATAATCAGACAACAGGGAAGGGGGAGCTTGGAAGTTACCCTTCTCCAGTTTATCCAATGTCATCCATAGATGGAGCGTTTCAGAAACAGTATGGATCTCTTACAAACTTTATAGAAAATTCAGTCATACGATATTTCCGTACAACTCGATTTAATTTCTCGCTGGATTATCCAGTAGATATGATTACAAAGTTATCTTATGATGGTTCCGTGGATCTTTATCTCTGTGACTTTAATAATCCCAACAGAGTTATTAATACAGGATTTAATCAACAGGGACAGATATTAACAGAGAGACTTTATATGGATTCAAATTTCAATGGAAGTTTGAATCTCATTCCAACATGCGAGACAGAGATCATAACGAATTCTGCGCTTGTTAATACAGGGGGTTATCTGCGTCCTGGTAACATTTTCATCTATGTTAGGTATCTCACACAGGACTATGCCAAAACATCGTTCATAAAGGAGATAGGACCCTTTAGCATATCATATGGAGATCATGCTAACAATCATATGGGATTAGCAGAAAGAGATTGGATAAATGACATAAAGAATGAAACAGATAAAAAAATAGATATTGTTCTGGATCGATTGGATAGTAATTATAAATACTTACAGATAGGTGTTGTTCGTTATACTGCATTACAAGAGAATGGAGCATATCAGAAAGATGTATACCTTATTGATCAATATTATCCTATTACTGGTAGTTACATGAATCTTACGATCTATGGTAATGAATCACAACAATTACTTACATTTGATGATATCATAAAACCAACACTGGAATATAATATCTCAAAGAGTCATACTCAGGTACAGAGTAGATATCTACCTGCACGAATGAAAAAGAGTATCTTAGACTATGACAGAGACTTTCTCATTGAATTTGCTTCTAAAATAGAAATTGGAGAGTTTCAGATAGATATGCCGGGATTGACAACTTTTCCTGCATATGGGAGAAATACCATAGAGACAGATCACTCCTTATATCAATACGATAAAGCAGATAATATTTATAGGTACTTGGGTTATTTTAAAGATCAGATCTATCCATTTGCAATAGTGTTTAAGTTTATCAATGGGACTTATAGTGAAGCATTCCCATGTAAAGGAAATATTCCCGCATACACAGGAAGGACAGAGAAGGGACTTTATAAATTCAAGTCATGGAAGACTATTACGGGAACTACGTTTACACAGAAGAAAATCTCGGGAGTGCAGTTTAATACTACTACTGCATATACTTATTATAATACATTATCTGAATCTGTTAAAGCAGACTCCTTTGGATCTGTGGTGGGATTTTATTTCACCCGGGGAGAAAGGATAGAAAATCTCATATGCCAGGGTGTATCTATGCGGGGGTTCCATAGTATAGAAACTCATCTTCATAAAGCAATAACACATTATACTCCTGGACAGAAGTTCTCATTCCAAACAGATATAGTAATAGATGATTTGGGTAATGGATCAACAATATATAACCCGGGGGCTGCAGCAATAATGCCTTTATTTGAAGGAAATCTTCCCCTCTTATATGATGAAGAAGATTTACATTTATATGGCATCTCTAATGAAACTGGTGATTTTACAGGATATAGTGATCATATGTATGGCGAGAATTCCGCAAAGTTTTATACGTTACCTACAAAAGCAGCATATGTTCTTTCAAATGAACCTTATGATAATAAACATGGAATATTCTCTCCGGATATATTATTCGAAAATGAAGTTCTAAATGTACCTGATGATTGTTATTTGGAACCGTTGATAAGATGGAGTTTAAATGATCAGAGATTTGCAGAGGGTACTTCTCCTGCAACGGCAGTTGGGACACTTCAATATCCGTACATCTCCCTGGTTGTTGATACTACAAAGAGAATATATCCCAGAACATTTATTGTGGATCTAAATGAGGATATTAATGCAGGAGGAGTAAATAAACCAACTTATTATACACAGGAGTTTATCAAAGTTAAAACTACTTTTGTAGATAAGTTACAGGGTAGAGGGAAATATAATTTTTCGGCTTATTTTGCAGGGAAAGGAGATCAAGTAGGATTTGATTGTTTCGGGACTCTTTATAATCGCAATATTGGTACTTCTCGTTACATAGGTGTACAGGATATTTCTTCTGAAAAAAAGATGAGACAATTATATACTGGAGGAATGTTTGCGCCTAATGCCTTAAGTACAGTAAACATATATCGTTTCCAGAACACTACGACATTTGCAACAGATACAAATAAATCTTATACTGTATCATCTTCTTTTTATTCCGTTATATCGCCACTAATTAAGAAAACAAACTGGATGGGGACTACTCCTATCCAATGTTTTAATGGAGATTGTTTCCTACAGAAGACATGGTTTAGATCTCATCGTTGGTATGCCATGGAGCAAACAGGTAGTACAACTGATGCAGACTGTGTAGATGATCCTGGATTTGCAAGTTCAATGAAAGATAATTATTGTTACTGGTATCAACATGGACTCATGGTTGGTATTGTTACTGAAAACAAATACAATACCGGAATGCGTAATGAAGTTGTGGGACAAGATACAGAGGGAGAATATTTACGTTATACATTCTTTCCTAAATCATTGGGGAATGCACAGTCTACTTATAATTGGACCGTAATTGATGGGAGTGAATACTTAAATGAGGCTTTTCAGATTAATGATGGATATAACCATATCTTATCTGACAGGAAAATAAAAGGATATGACTTTACTGAACCTACTCATGAAGATGAGAAACCAAATAGGATTTATATTTCAGATAAACATATTCCCGGTTCTTTCTTAGATGGATATAGAAACATACAAATAGGATCTTACCAGGACTTTGCAGTAGAGGATGGCCCCATAACTGCAATACTAAAAGACCTAGACTATCCTTTTGTAGTTCATGAGAATGGTATTAATCAGATCTTTATAGGAGGACAAAAAGGAGAGACTGGAGATTCCGGAGATCTTATACTTGGAGTTGCGGGAAACTTCTTAAATGAGGTTACACGTAAACTTGCAGAGTATGGTTCACAACATAAATATTCCCTGATACAAGGTAAACAGGGGACCTATGGATTTGATTTCAACAAGAGGATATTGTGGAGAGTTAATTCATATCAGACCCAGGGTGGGGGATTCTATCTACAAGCGGTAGAGCTTAGCGAAAAACTACTTGTACAGAAGGCGATACAAGACATTATAGAGAGGTTCTCCACGGAGACAGATGTTTCTTCTATCCTTCCTGATGCCCCTTTGAGAGGTATGGGAATAGTGGGAGGATATGATCCTGATTTTAAAGAGATGATGATGACATTTCTCCTTCCTCAGTCTTCCGATTCTCAGAATGCAACATTAGTATTTGATGAGATCACTGGAGGATTCAGAGGGATGTATCCATTTACCGAACCAAAGTATATGAATTTAGGAACAATGTTCTTATCTCTTCATCATACTATGAGTGATCAGTCAGAGTATATCATTGATAATAAAGTTTACAGATATAATATTCCTATTACCAAAGAAGGAAAGGATAATTATAATGTATTCTTTGGAGAACAGAAAACATTCTCTTTAAGTTTTATTGTATCTGGTATCAGTGAAGATCCACAGACTAATGCAGTGAAGTTGAAAAAAGTATTCGAAAGTTTACTCATAGAATGTAAAGATGAACCATTATTCAGGATACTTTATGAAACAATGTATCAGACAGGCACTTATGAGTTTCAGACAGATGGGGCCCAATTCTGGTTAAATTCGATATACGAAGAACATAAATATAGTGTTCCCGTAGTAGTTCAGACAGGGCCTAATGAGGATCAATTTGAAGAGAATTCCCAGATGAGAGGATTGTGGATGAAAATAACTATTGAATATAAGGGAGCAAAGGATATTGAGATAAAGAGTGTGGAGACAAACTTTGACCCTAGTTTTAGTTAATAAGATTATTTATCACTATGTTAAACAAGTATTAAAACTAACTTATAATGATAACAGAAATTATTGGAGGAGCACTCAGTCTTATTGGGACGGGATTAAATGCTGTTTCGGCTTATACTGGGTATGATAAAATTAATCCTAGTTATGCTAATCAATTATATGGGAATTCATTACGAAAATCTGGGTATACGTCAGGTGCATATACAAATAATGAATCTAAAAAGATTAGGGATAAGATAGTCAGGAAGAATGGCACAGGAGAAACACTAGAAACAATTGGAGGTCTTGCTCAGACTATTGGAGGAGCTGTATCAGTAACCGGAAATATTCTTAATTCTGTTGGGAATGCTGTTGTTAAACCCCCCAAAGAAACAAGTGGTTATATTCCATATAGTAATACTGGAGTTCCGGATGCAGTCTCTCAGTATGTAGATAAGAACTCACCAATGAATTTTAATGTAGAAAAAGAACTGAATACTGTAAGTCCATCCTCTCCTCCCGGGGTAGATCCTTCTACTCAAATATATCTAGGAGGTAGTACAAGACCTATTGTAAATAATCCTATTACAACAAAATTAGATACAGAATTTAAACCAGTTGAAATTGGGAAAGATACTCTTATTGATTTTACTAAATATACAGCACCGCAGGAGGCAACATTTGGAGATACTTCATTATTACAAAGTACACCTTCTTTTGCTAAAAAAGGTATGAAGATAGAATCTGGGGCAAAGAAAATTATTGCAGGAGAAGCAGGGAAGGAATGGTTAGTAGATACAAATACGGGTAAAATTATAAAAGAACTGAATAGAGGGGCCGAGGAAGTGGTTATGCCGAAGGATACCGCAGTACTCAATCAGGAACAGATGTCTCGTCTGAACGCAGGAGAACCCTTTGAAACAGTCATTGCTTCATTACCAGATGTGCCATCGGGTAAAACTGCTAGTTCGGGAACGATAGGACCAGACGATGATAAGCATACCGATTGGAGAGATATGTTAATGGGATTCAAACATATTTATGATTGGGTTCCTAATGCCACTAAATCAACAGCAACAGGTACAAAACAGATTATAAATATGGGCAAGACGATATTTCCCACAAGAGATACTACACCTGTATTTGATTTATCTCAACCTAAAAATACGAAATCTGTATATCCTACCCACGATACTGTAATGGATCGTGCTACAGATATTAGGGATATGAATACCAGAGTGCCCGAAAAGAATATGGGGGATCCATTTACACCAGAAGTTACAGGAGAGACGGAAACTCCATTTGGACCTCCACTGTTTAAATCTGATTCAGTATATAATGACTATGAAGATTATAAAACAGCAATGTTTGGAAATGGTTATCCGACTGTGGCAAAATCACCTAAAGGAACTTCTCTGTCAGATACATGGGATATGGTTAAAGAAGGCAAGGGTGGTGGATCTAAACTTAAAACAACTACAACTAAAAAATATGAGGACAAGACTAAGTTTAAATGGGGATCGGAAGAAAGTGTACTTGCTGCAAACTTATTAGGGAATCTTGGAACTCTCTCTCAGAAATCCCCAGAAAAGATATCTACAACTCCTGTTCGTGCAAGTGATGTAACAATGATTACCCCTAAACAACTTAATGCTGAACCATATCTTTCAGATCTGGGAAGGCAGAGTAAGAGTTTGTTAGACTTTTATATGCAAACAGGCCAGACAGATAAGGTTCCTTCTTTAGTAGCTGGTATAGGTAATGCCAGGGATAAGATTATGGAATCTCTTACATCTAGAAATGCTGGTATGCAAGAACAAGCATTGGCAACTAATGCGTCAGCGGATAACCAAAAGAAGTTAACTCAGGCAGGACTTGACCAGCGTACATCAGAACAACAGACTGCATTGGACGTAGAGAGAAGTAAGATAAAAGCTGCACAGAATGCAGAGAGATGGAAGACGATATCAAATAATCTTCTGGCATGGGGTCAATATAGTGAGACAAGAAAGAATAGACCTTATGAAGAACAAATGAGAGACCTTGTGCTTGCAAACTTAAAAATGAAAGCATACGGAGGGTAAACATTTTAACATAATTTGTATACTATGGTATGTTAATATATCTTTGAAGTATGATTCTTAAAACCTATAGATCTAAAAAAACAAAAAAAACACTTATTTGTATTAATACAGCATGCAGAACTGTGTTTACTCATGTAGGTTGTACTTGCCGAAGTAAATGTCCCAAGTGTGGGGCAAAAGGTTCGGCTTTATCTATTGAAAATGGAAAAGTTATATTCTAATCCACTGGCAATGCATATTATTCTCCCAGGGTTTTCATTTAAACCATACATAGAGAAATCTATTAACGGAATGGGAGAAGAAATAATAGAGAATAGGGAGGCTATTTATGAAACTACATTTGAAATAGATATAGATCAAATTGAGTCATTAGCACCTTCTGCAGGTCCTATTTCTCATCCGAAGGAATTAAGTTATTCCAGAATAGTAGGAAAAAGTGGAAGGTATTATGATATTAATTTATCTTTTAAAGATCTTCAATTCAGAGTACATAGAGCAAAACAAGATAAATATTATAAACAATTAATTATAATCTCAAATTAAAGGGCATATGAAAAAGGAACAGTTACAGGTAATGGATGGTTTTTTGGTTATTGATTTAATCGATACCAAACCGATACAAGAGGGAATAAAACTTATTAACCCTAATACGGGAAAAGAGACAGCATCTTATTCTAGTTACGAAGATCATCCATTTAGGGCATTGATAGTAAAAGTATGTGCCTATTATACAAATAATGGGATACAATATGAATCTCAATTGAATGAGGGAGATATTGTATTACTCCCAGGATGGCCTATAAAACCAGAGTTGTGTATTATTGAAAACAACACTTATAGTATGATTCGCCATTCTGAGGTGCGAGGTTATTATACTCCAACAGAAGAACAAAGATCAAAAATTATTACTGCAAGTAAATCGGATAAAAATTATAATGCTAAGGAATTAGTCCCTATTACAACTGTAAAGGGGGAGGCATAGAGAATATACATAGTTTTAACGCAATAACAGACCCTAAGAGGGACGATCTGTATAGGACTGGGGGTAATGCTACTCGGTTTTGATCGTAGTCTTAGGGTTGCTTATTTAAACAAATACACATATTATGGCACAAGGATGGGGAGTTAATCAGGCAGTGTTTTACCCACAGGGTAAATCTTCACAATCTGCATCATCGGATATATCTACAATGAGTAGAATAGATAAGATGAATCAACCTGATGTTTACGATAAACAAGAAATAAAGGATGAGAATAAAGATATGCTTTATAAAGATAAGTTATTCTTTCTTCAAAACCTTAATAATATCTCTCAACAGGAGAAATCTATTAAGAGTGGAATGATGAATTATTTCATGACTAATCATGGAACTCCACCAGCAGAGAAACAACAAGAGTGGAATAAACAACTTGCAGAAGTGGAAAATGCACGGACTCAGATTAAGTCTATGGAATCAATGTTAAAACTTCGTTATGAGGAATATAAGAGATTAAGTAGCAAAACAGAAAATCGTATTGCTGTCACTAGAAATAATCAGGGAGCATATGAGGCATATCTGGGACCAAAAGAGAATGGATCAATAGGATGGTTAACACAACCAGAACTACTTGATCAGAATATTAATCAATTAGGGATGGATCAATATGGTCGTCCTACCGGGATAGACTTCCCATCAGATACGGGATATACGGGATCTTATAATACATATTTTAACATGATGGTGCAAAATAGTTCCCAGAATTATTCTAATGTTGCTCCTAATGAGGATGGTACTATTACAGTAAATGGTGTTACAATGAACAAAGAAGCCATGAATGGTATCAAAACATTACTAGAAGCGAATAATGTTACTCAATTAAAGGAGGCTGCTGATGTAGTATATAACACTATGCCAGAGAATGCACGAACGGACATGGGATCTAAATTTCATGAGAATTTATTACGTGCTGGTTATTCTAAAGATGAGAAGAAAAACCCATATATGGTAATGCCATTAGATAGATTCGATGGTAAATATGGGTTTAAGATTGAGGGCACCGACTATGATGTAATGAATAAATATATAAATGGTATAAATCTAACGACACAAGAAAAACATGATCTTGCTAATATTCAGGAGCAATATGCCAGACAACTTATTTATTCCATGGTCCCCGGGAGAGTTCTATCAAAAGAAAATTTAGAAGGAGTTACAACAGGAGGTGCATCTGATGGTTCTGATGGGAAGAATGTACAAGGTCCCATGACACAGATTGCACGTCATCTTTTAACAGGAGTAGGAAAAGAACCCGATAAAGAGATTAATCGTTTTATGGTTATTAAGAATAACGTACCTACCGCTTGGCAGTCCCCTGATATTGTAAAATATTCAATAGGGAATCCACAATATGTTTCAGGATGGAATTCATCTGCAGAAGAGTCTTTTAGTCACAATAATCCTATTAAACCAAATAGTCTTACTACCAAACCATACTGGATTAATACAGAGAGTACTGCTTATCCGGTAACATTACTTGAGAAATATGGAGTTGCTATTACAGGGTTGGCAGGAAGTGGAGAAGTCAGACAATTCCCGGAACCCATGCAGACACGTTATGTTGATGAGAATGGAAACAATATGTTTCAACTTAATTATGCAAATCATATAAAGGATACAAAGACAACTACTACAGTTGCTTATCGCATGGCGATACCAAAAGATAATTTTAGTGACTTTATTAAAGACATGAAGGAAATGACTCCTTCCATTATAAAGACTGATGATCTTGAATCATTATTTACTCTTGGATACAAATATGGGGTTGGAGAGAAAGGACAGAAAACAGAACCATATTATTATTTTACGGGATATGAAGATGTAGATATTATGACTTTACAGGAATTTGATAACATACAGAATTTCGAAAAGGGCAAGTTTGATCTTAAGAATCTAGAGAATAGTTTACTAAAGAAAAAACAAGATGCGTATAACAGGGAGAATGAAATTATTAATCAGAGAGCTGAAATAAAAAAATAACTATCATGGAAGACGATAACAAAAAAAGATACGACTATTTTCTTTATCATTTATTTGGTAAATCTACAGATGAGATCAATAAAATGACTCGAGGCGGAGAAGTAGAATTACTCCCATACGAAGAAGCTAAACAAAGATATCTTGCAAAGAATGGTACTTTAGCGGGGATGCCAGAAGAAGAGTTTGCCAAACGATATCAGTCTGCAACAGAAGGATACAAACAGTATAGTCAGAATAAGTTTAACGGTTATCTTGCAGATAAATGGATATATGGTGATCCTTCCCGTATGCTTATGGGAGGAGAGAATGTGATGAAGCCGGATGCTGATCTTGGTGGTATGGTTCAGGGTAGACCTGGATTTGACATGAATGGGATGCGTACCATGAGTGATCAAGAGATTGCAGAACAAAGGGGGGAAATAAAGGGACTTGGTGGCAAGATACGTAAGTACGATAAACCGGGATTCTTTGGAAGTATGTTGAAATTATTGCCAGATGTTTCTCCAGATGTTTTTTATAAACCTATTGTAACTCTTGATTACGATAAAGAAGGTAATCCATTATATACAGAGAAATTAATCACTGATCCGGGAGTAAAACGTCAGCAGATTATTGGTGCATGGGGAGCTATACCATTACAGGAAAGTTGGCTCTCTACCGGGGCAAAGAGTTTATATAATAGTCTTATTCCTACATTATATTCTACTATAGGATCTTCTATGGAAATAGCAGATAACCTATATGATATGATTGCAAATGGTAAGAATATAAATTCTAGATTAGAAACTTTGGGCAGGACGATACAGAATGAGGCTGGAGTTATGACAATGGGGGTTAGTCAGGAGGCACAACAACAACCATTTACTAATGTTCCCTCAACGGTTAATGCCATTATGCAGGTAGCGGGACAATTACTTACCGTACAGGCAGCTCAGGTAGGTGTACGTGCAACAATAAGAGTTGCTAGTGCCCTTATGGAGAACTACATTACTTCTTTTGGAGTGTTTGGTGCTATGTCAGCAGATGGATATATGCAAGCAGGAAAGGCCATGGGGATAGATCCATTAAGACTTGCCAGCGAGGCAGTTATTGTAGGAGGTATTGAGGGCCTTACTGAAACTATCTTGGGTCCCAAACTTGTTACCAGGGGATTTGATTATGTTATGTCCAGAAAAGCTATAAGGGAAATTGCCATAAAAGAACTATCTGGAAATCTTAAAGAAGCTGGAGTAAAAACAGTTTCAGAACTTACAGAAAGTCAACGTAAAGTAGGATTAAAAAAAGTCATCTCTGGTATTGCCAAATACTATGATGATGTTATTAAAAATCCTGGGACAAGAATGGGGAGGATACTATCTATCGCAACCGAAGAAGGGGAAGAGGAAGCTGTAGCAAACCCGTTACAGAATATGGTACAGACCGTCAATGACTATCTGGCATTAAAAGATGATCCTAATGCTAAACCGGGAGAGGGTATGTTTAATGAATATGATCCCTCTATTGGACTTGCAGGAAATATGGCAAAACAAGCTCCACAGGGATTATGGCAGGGATATGTATTAGGGTTCTTTGGGGGTGCTATTGGTGGAGTTGGTCAATTCCGTTCCAAGATACAAGACAATAATCTTAGTCAATATATTGCAGAAGGAAAAGAAGGAGAGATCTATAAGGCATTAGAAATAGCCCACAAGGCTAATATGATGGGTGAAGATTTCCTGGATGAAAAGGGAAATGTAATTACAAGTGATAAAAAAGGAAAAGTTTCTACTCAGAATGACTTTGCATATGAACAGGCAAAGAATAAGATACAGTACATGGCAGAACTGAGAGACAAATATGGATTACGGTCTCCACAGGCATTAGATGCGGTTGCAAATGATGTAAACTGGGTAAAAGAAGGGCTTACATATGCTAAGGATATAGAAGCAAAGAAAGATGAACTTAAAACTATTCTTGGTAAACAGGAACAAACACAGGTCGATCAGGTAAAAATAAAAGAACTTACCGATGGTATAGCATTTTCCCAACAGAAATTAAATGAAATAATCCTTCCGGAAAATGAAGGTCAACTATTTAGCAAGGCATATAATGATAAGTTAAAAAATGAATATGCAAGAATTGATGCCATTGATACAGAGATACGACAGACATTTAAAGATAAAGGGATTACTCCACCAGTAAAAGGGAGTGACCAATATAATGCCTTCTTCCAGATTCGATATGATTCTGGTATGTATGATAATTTATATGACACTTATAGAGATAGTAATATAGAGAAACAGAAGTATGAACAGGTACGTTTACAACAGAATGAAGCTATAAGGAAGACTTCCACTGACAATGAGGAGTCTATTTCAAAAGTACTTAGTGGTGTCCAAACTGCCAATATAGATTTATCTACAAATATTACTTCCGCAAAGAAGATAAAAGAACAGATGGCTCATACGGCTACATTGATCAATCAGAGTATAGCATCTGCAAATATTACCAATCTTAAACAAAAAGCAATAGAGTCTTTTAATGTTGCATTAGAAGATCTTAACAAGAAGTTATCCGAGAGAAGTAATCTTATTGATGATGAAAATCTTACAAAAGAGGATCTGGCTCTTCGTACAGATATCAATAATATTATTCCGGAACTTTCAAATGCATATTCTCAAATTACAACCGCATCTCCCAATATAAAATTACAAGATGATTTTACAGAAGATTATTATTATAAGGATATTGAAAAAGCATTAGAGGATTTAGACGAAAAGAAAAAGAATGATTTCGCAGATACCGACCTAAAAAGTGAGGAGGCCAATGTAAATAAACTTATTGGTAGGACACAACGGAATATTGATGTATTACGTGTAGGGGGTGAATTATTAAAGAATCCAGTTGTTAAAAATCATTTATCTACTACGGATGAACCAATAACTGATAATATAACAAATGATGGAACTAAGTCACTAAAAATCTCATTATCTAAGTTGGATGGATTAAATAAAGACATTGAGACTGCATTAAAGAATGATAGTGCATATCAACAGAAAAGAGAATTAGTGGAATCTAATTTATCTAAGTATGTTTTACTTAAGATGACAGATATTTTCCAGGATGAGAAGTTTGTCGAACTTGTAAAATCTATCGAGGAGTTTGATGATATAATTAAAAACTCTCCCGATATCTCTCCAAAAGTAAGGAATATATTATCAGAAAATCACAGGAAGGTATTACAGGCAAGAAAGATGATCTTTGATAATAAGAAAATTCTCTTAACCAAACAGAATCTTACTAAGTTATTAGATGGTAAATCCTATACTTCATTACAGATATATTTCAAAGCAAAAGACTTTATCTCCAATGATTATCTGGATGACTTAATGGGAATTGGGCAAACAGAATTATTGACAAATGATACTGGGTATGTTTATTTGATGAACTTTATTTTTACCTCTATTGGTATTGATCCAATGACACTTCATAATGGAAGAATAAAGTATTTATCAGATACTAAAAATATAAAAGATAAACTCTCCACCTATGAACAAATGAGGTCGTCAGATCTTATTGTGTCATTTTTGAATAATGAAGATAACTTCTTGGCAGATACATTTAATACTTTACTGGAGATTGAACAGGAACATCCTAATAAAATAACAAGTTCTTCTGCATTAAAAGTAATGTATGCAAGAGCCATGGATAATGTATTATTTGTCCGTGGAGAATTTCGTACAGGAAAGACAAAACAGATAGGGGCAGAGGCTTTTAAAATCCTCTCTTATATATCTGACACAAAACACACATTAGGACTTGTAGGAATATCTCTTTTAAACTTGAATGATCTTTATGAAACTTTCCGTGGAATTAATAATCTAACCCTTGATTATTTTCCAACGAATCAAATATTTCAAAGTAAGAGTATTAGAGATAAAATTAATGCATATGATTATTTAGTATGGGATGAGGCTTCGCTAATAAATAATAATGAGACTTTGAAGATAAAAGAATATTTTAATCAGCAGGGTGTAAGAATGGTTTTTCTGGGAGATGATTCTCAGATGAACAATAACAGGGGAATTAGCAATGGGAATTTTGCAGAAGAATTAGGGATACGTACAAATCCTGTAATGAAGAAATACTCTTCTGATGTACCCTTGATAGATGATGTTGCAAGGACCTTTAAGCATACAAATATTAGAACTCCCATGAGGGAACTTCCCTTAGTGTACGATGAAGTAGATTCTCAAGGGGACAGAAGGGGTGTAAGATATTATACTAAATTGGAAGATGTTATTGGTGCTTTTATTCAGAGCGAGAAACCAGATAAGGCATTAGTTATCCTGGAAGACGATAAAGATATTCGAAAAGAGTTAAAGGATAAATATGGTATCTCTGAGGATAACAAGAATGTATTTAAAATAAAAATGGATATTACGAAACCTACCGGAAAAGATGAACTAACATCCATACAGGGACAGAGGCGGGGAGAAGTATATGTTGCTATCAGTTATCCGGATATTTTAATGGGGGCCAATATAAGTAATACTGAGGAGATAAGAAGGGCAATGTATACTGCTACGAGTAGATCGAATGGATTCCTTGCCCTTATTGGCAATGAACAAATGAATACAGTAAAGGAGAATGTTAATTGGAAAGATACTACACCTGAACAAACGGATAGGGATCTTAGTGATGCTAAAAAGAGACTGTTAGAGCAACTTAAGTCCCAGAGTGGGTTCTCCTACACAATGGAACCGAAAGTCCAACAAGAAGTTCCAGTGACCCCTAAAAAGGCAAAAACAAAGAAGAGTACAACTACGGTTGAAAAGAAAGAAGAAGCTGTTGTAGATATAACTCCTAAAACGGATAATGATGCTAAAACTGGAGTATGGGATGTTACAACAGAAAGATCTACCGAAGATGGTAGACAGTGGGATAGGGGAAATGTTTATACAAGAGCAAATACGACTATTGGAATACAGGGAACTACCGAAAAGTATTCAGTAAATGAAAGAGTAGAATCAAATATATTTTTATCGAGATTAGAAGGCAGGATATTTGATGCTAAACTTGTATATCTTCCTATTGCAAATTATTTTGATGGACAGAAATTACAACAGAAATCAAATGTACTTGCAGTTAGACTTTCTGTGAAGAGTACAAAACAAAAAGAGTTTAATAAGATTGTTGAGGGAAAAGACACCCCCAGAATTATAAAGGAGATCTTAAAAGATAGGAAGTTCGAAGATTCAGGATTAGATTATGTATTACAATTAATGGATCCCAAGAAAGATGTACAAGGAGATAAAAATGTAATGGATCTTCACGAACATTTATTCGGACTTATAAATAAAGGGAAAAAGAAATATCTTGCTAGTAAAGATCCCGTTATTTATCTAGACGATGAGATTTCTTTGGATTGTTCTGATGGGTTCAGGACAAGAGTAGATAATACCATAGGATTTGATATCCCATGGGAAACTGTAAAAAAAGATATGGGTTCTCAGGGATGGGTATTTGGCACCCCTGTAATAGAGACAACTTCTAAGAATACTGTTACACCCGCTATCCATTTAGACTATAAGAAATCACCCGGGAAGAATTCTTCTTATATCATAATTAGAAAGAAGAAATTATCCGAACTTACTGATAAAGTAAAATATTTAACAGAGAAGTTTAACGAAGATAAAACACAAGAGAATGGTGTAATAAAACATGTCATTACGAATAATAAAAATGAAGGAAGTATCTTTGGAACCATAAAAGACCGTACATGGTTATTTAACTTCATCAATCGTAATAGAAGTATAATAAGGAAGCCTCAATATAAAGATTTCGAAAGATTGTTAACGAAGTATGGTTATTGGAGAATTGATGATGCAAAGATACCTCACTTTGATTTATCAGGTAATTTTGCAGAACAACAGGATAATTATGCGAATCTATTTTCAACCATGATAAAACATATCAATATGTTAGGGATAGATGATTTGGAGATTCCATATATTCAGAAAGCAGGTTCAAAAGAAATAGATACCGACATACAGAATGAAGATGAAAAATTCTTATCGATGCACAATACAGCATCCTATTCCTTCACTTATGTAAAGTTTAATAAGAACAATAGTAGTCCAACTTATAAAGAAATAGGTAGTAGATCGCAAACAAATAAGAAAAACATAGATGTCTCAAATCTATTTACCGATGCAGATATCCCAAATAAACACACACAGTTTAGTTCTCTTAAAGAAGTAGAACAATATTTTACCGACTTATTTCATCCCTCTATATGGAATCAAATAAAGAAAGATGGTATAGTTCCTATCCTTACTTATAATGGTCGTGAACTAGCAGGACAGATGTATAATGGGAAAATTAAGTTAAGATTATTTGATCAGGGAATTAAATCTACCTCTCCCAAACATGAAGCCTTTCATTTAGTGTTTAACTATTTTATTAATCCGGATAGCAAATCTATCTTATTTGCAGAGGCAAAAGATGCTATGATTGCTAATGGGGAAAAAGGCCCTATTACAGATATACAAGCCGAGGAGTGGATGGCAAGGAAGTATGCTTCTACCGAGAAGGTCTCCCCGTGGTATACGCCAAAAGGAATACTACAAAGATTTATGAATTTCCTGGATACTCTATATGAGAAGATTGTAAATGGTACTCCAAATCTCAACGATCTAATGTGGCAAATAAACACAGGAAAATATAAAGGGTTTGATGTCAATATAGCTGACGATGGTGCAACGATCTTAAGAAATGAGGACATAGACCTACAGGAAGAAGAAGATCTAGGAGAATCTATTACTGGCGATTCTTATAGGGATCATTATTATGATAAAGTTCCACAGATATTTATAAGAACAGAAATAATTACTAATATTAAAAAAAGAATTGGGAATCATTTAAATACTTTCACAAATCTTCATAACATGGAAGTAGATGAAAGTGGTAGTCCTGATTTATCAGCATACAGTATTTCATTCCCGGAAGCATATAAACAATTTGAAACTAATATGTTTTATGAAGATGTAGATGGGAAAATGACTTCCAAGGAGACATTATATGGAGATACTGAAACAGAATATGGTTTATTGAAAAATATTACCGGAGAACAAATATTAAGTCTCCCTTCTGATATTCAGGAGAAGTATGTAGAGTATCATTTATCAAATGAGAAAACTCTTCGTTCTTTCGTGAAGAATATTTTTCCTTCAATGGATTTTGATACATTCATGCCTACAAAGTATAATCAATCAACCCAGTATAAAAATAAGAACGCATATAATCCAGACCAGTCAAAGACTGACTTTATTCGTTGGCAATATGAAATAACTCCACTTTATGAATTCGAAGGAAAGAAAGTAGTAAAACAACAGGGATATATCGATGCTAGGGAACTTGAAATATCTTTAAATCTTGCAGCAAGAAATTTATATAATAGACTAAAGATTGAAGAAAATGTTGATCCATTCGATATCTTCCAGGAAGAACTAATAAAGATTGCTAATATAGTAGAAATAAACAATAATAAAAGAAATACCATATTATCTTTTATCAATAAGTTTTTAGATAGCATGGATGATACAACTTATGACTTGAGGACATTATCTAATGCCTGGATAAATTCAAAAGATCTGGCTACAAGAGAAAGAGCCATGGATATAGATGATTTCCTGCGTTCTGTTGTATTGCATCATATGTCATTACACTCTCCTACAAATTCATATACTAAAATTACCGGGAAGAAAGCAGATCCTAAATTGAAATTAGTTGTTTTATCTAATGTATCAGAAGAAAACGAGAAAAATAAGATCATAGAAAACATAAAGAATGAAGTTTATACAAATGGTATTGTAAAAGAATGGATACAACAGCGTTATGGATTTGGTGAAAAAAAGTATCAGACTTTCGATGTTAAAGAAGATGGTTTGTATTATGTCAAAGGAGAGAAGGATACTAAAAAAAGATTGGCAGTATTAAAGGTAGAAAACGGGAAGGTAATATTTGCAGAAGGATTTAAAAATGCAAACATACGTAAGGAGTTCTTCAAAACTATTGGATTGCATTTAACCAATCAGGTCGTACAGGACATGTCTCTTGGAAGAAGCATTGACTTAAATGAAGTCCTTAAACGTAAATCAACTTTAAACAAAAATGTAGATACTAGTGAATTCCTTGGAGATTTACTCATGAATATGGCCTGGAGTTTATATTCTAACATTAATTCTACAACTACGATAACCAGTGAAAGAGATAAATTAAATGTTCTGAAAGAAAAAAATCCTGACAAAGAAATTGAGAGTACAAAAGAAGGTAAGGCCATATTAAGTAAGATAGAGGATGCAGAAAAGAATCCTTTATTTAAAACACAAATGGCTCCATTTAGGAAGGATATGATGATTACGAGAGGTACAACAGATAGTCAGACCGATATAGAGGGATCAGAGGATAATATCTTTTTACCTAAACCAACAGATTATTTTAAAGCATTCGAGGCATTGGGAATGATTACTCTTTATGCAAAAGGATTGGGATCAAGTACATTCTTCATGAATCCTAAGGGAAGGAGGATATATAATAACCAACTCCATAGTGCCCACTCTATGGTATTCGAAAATGGAAGTAAACCTATCAGAGATGAATTTCAGGGTAGACTTTTAGCAAAAGAGATCAATCCTTCCATATCGGAATTATATGATGGAACCAATGTGTTAAATCTTCTCTATGCGAAAAATGGTATTGAGTTATTGTCAACACAAGATTTCCAGGGACTACGAACTGATTTTACCGGAGAAGATACACCCGTAGTAAAAGATCTACATGATTCTATGTTTAATGCATGGTTTAATGGAGTAAAAGATGTTACTAGTGAGTGGCAAAAGCAGATATTTGGTTCTACTATTCCTGGGGATAAGAAACTTAAATTTAATGAATTTGATTTCTTTCCCGGGCAAAAGAAAAACTATATCACAGTTGGTTGGAGTGGGGATAAGGTATCTGATGTGACAATAGAAGAGTCTTTTATCAATAAAGCCATTGAGACAGAATTTTTACGCCAGAAACATGCCCATATACTATCTAAAGGAAGATGGATGGAGTTTGCTAAATCAACCACACTTAAATTACCTGAATGGCTTACTTCCGGAAAGATGAATCTTGCAGATGATACTTTTAATGATACTGCTAAAAAGTTCACATTGTCATTAGATGCAATTCAGATGGGAGAACTAAGTTCTTCTGATCTTTGGGCAAATAAAGATTATATTATTCAAAAGGGAAGTAATAACCTTAATGGATATACAATTACTTTAGGAAATAATACTTTATGGAATGTTGAGAATTTCGGAGAAGTATATAGTTTCAAAAACTTCATGGCAAATGTAGACAGCAAGAATAGGTTTAAATTATCTACTGAGACTCGGGATAAATATTTCACCAGTGCCTACAAAGAATTTGCATCTAAACTTTCCGGGATAGGGTTTAAGTTACCGGAAGAGATAAAAGAATTATTGTCTAATAATGGATATTATCGTACTTCTGATGGTACAAAAACGGGTTCTATTATAGAGTACAACAATATTATGAAGGCTTTCTTTTATGGATATCATATCGCAAATACAGCGTTATCTAATATTGATTATGGATCTGTAGAAGAGTTAAAGAATCCATTAAACAAAGCAAAGTATGCTGCCTCTGCACATACCCCGGGAAACCTTATGGACCTTAATAATAAATATGGACTTCCTCCTATTATGAAAGAGATAGTAATTGAAAACATGTTTGTTACAGATCCTAATACTAATTTAAAGATACAGATTGCAGATGGTATAGCATGGTATGGGGCATTGGCTAATTCCTTCCTATCACGAAGTATTGGTGGCCGTACTTATGGATTTGCTGATGAATGTACAATGAAACCTATTAATACAGGATCAAATAGAGTAACTGGTATCTATGAAGTACGTAAAGAGATGAATGATTCTTTTTCTAATACTCTATTCTTACAAAATATGATTGTAAGAAAGATGAATAGAGAAATGATGGATCATACAGATATCGAAGTAAGAAAATTAAATCCAGAATATGACATAAGTTTGTGGAGTAAATTTGAAGACTTTTGGTCAAAAGATCTAGATAGGCCCATGAAGGCCATGGATAAGTTGAGGGACTGGATTGTAGATGAGAGTGGTTATGGGACGGAGATAAAGAGAAACCTTGTCCAGGCTATCCGTAATGCCTCCTGTCACAAAGCTGCAGTAAACAGAGTCAATCAATATGATACATCTTCTATCCAACCAAGAAATGATCTTAAGGTAAGGGATATTGATAATCGTAATACACGATATTCTCTTAATCCTCATCAGGCAATAGCTGATCATAACAGACTTGCTCCTCCTATGCAGGGAGATTCTTTATATGGTATTGGTTCATGGAACCATGATACAGGTATAGCAATAAGAAGTATTCTTAATGATCTCTATCTCCTGGGTGATGCAAAAATGAAAGTAGATATCTATGGGAGAATAGAATTAACAGATGAAAAAGAAAGAGTTGATAAATTATTAGAATATTTAGCAAAGAAAGGAACTAATATTGTAAGGGCTATGAACAATCCTGAGAATTTTGCACAACTTCTTATGGATAAAGAAATCTCTAAAGAACTTCCCCAGGTTATGGAAGTATTACGTAAAGCATACTGCAAAGAGATCAATAGTATTATTAAACCTAATATGACAGGACTAAGAATGGTTCAGTCATCCGGAACAGTAATTACTCACTATTATAAAGATGGTATTCCATATACATTAAACGAAGTAGAGACGGAATTAAGAAATGCAAAATATTTCGAAGGAAGAAAGATAAAAATATTGGATGTGGGAGAAATTCCTGATGGATATACTTCGAGAACATTAGATCCCATGTTACGTGGAGATGAAATAACTACAAAAGCAAAAGTTGTCTCTCCATTTATTTATCGTAATGAGTTTGGATTATCTGCAACAGATAATGTCAATGATGTTTATACATTGTATTTTAAAAAACAAACAGGGATTGCTCCATTGAATCTTCGGAACCATACCATAGAGCAGATACAAACTATTATATCAGACGCTATTAAACAAGGTATTGTAGATGCTGATAGGACTATATGTATTCGTGAGGGGTCAAACTGGGGAGGATATGATAATTACCTGGCTTCCTTTAAGAAGTGCTTAACAGTTCTTGCATCAAGAGTTCCTATGCATAAATTAGGATCTGGACTAGTAGGAGAGATAGTATCTTTTGCAGACGATAATGGAAATACACTATATTTTAATCCTATTGCAACAATCTATGGAGACGACGACTTTGACGTTGACCAGAGAAGTGTTTATTTTTATGCTATTGAGAAAACGGGAGGTACCTATAAAATATCTGGTGATATAAACAAAAAAGAAGGTCTTGACAATGCTCACCTTGATATAATTGTAGATACTTATCTAGATAAAAAGAACCAAGATATTTTATTCTCAGCAAGTACCACTTCTAATATTGATAAAAAAGCAGATAATATAAAAGTATCTACATTAAATAAAGATAATGACTATGCATCTGCACTAAATATTTATAACATTGCACAACAAGGAGCAGATAGTATAGGTATCATTGTTAACTCATTATCTGCATTTGCATATTTACGTCAAATAGATCCTGCAAAAGCAAAAGAACTATTAAAAAACTATACTTATATTGTTGGCGAGGGTGATGATTTCTCTCCTACTTCTATAATTAAATCCTTTGAGGGATTTGTACAAAGTATTCTTGACAACTTAAAGAAGTTTGCCATAGGGAGGTTTGGTATAACAGAGCATTCTATAAACATACTTTCTTCTATGATTATTGAGAAGAAGTCCTTGGATGAAATTGTTGACTTTTTTAAACAACCTATTATCCAGGAAGTCTTTAATCAGGTTTCTATTGGAGATCAAGTACAGGAATCAAAGAAGAACTATGAGATCTTTAAAATCATTGATGATAGTACAGTAAAAATAAATAAAAAAGAGGAATCAGATCTTAATGTTGAAGAAATAAGAACTAAGATAGGAGAGATAATAAATCAGGGCGTAGAAGATCTTAAATTAATCGGGAATGATGTTTCTTCACTTCCATTACAGAAAATAGAAGAAGAAGTGAAAAATTATCTTTCCAGTAATAATGAGGAGAAATATAAAGAACTTAATACACTGATCAAAAGTATTAGTATAATCCGTCAAAGAGAATGGGATATAAAGAATAATGAGAAATTATCTGAACTTAAAAAGTACGCCCAGTTCTCCCAGGCTTTATATCGGTTCTCTAGAATTATTGGACTAAGAGGTGGGATAGAGAGAGATGATTTTGCAAGTGATAGTCTACATTATGAATTACAGAACTATCTTGGTCAACCACTTGAAAGTTATATTGATGGTAGGACAACCACACTTGCACAACATATAGATTGGTTTAAAGAACACAATAATGAGTATCTGAAATTAGGGAACAACCAGGAGGAGAAAACAAGGATACTGGAAAATGAAGTTGCTATTTGGAGTATTCTGGATTTACAAAACATTGTCAGAAGTTATCCTCATTTTCTTAATTATCTGAAAGCATTTAATAGTTTCAAAGAAGATAAGAGTAAAATCACCTGGGAGCAACATCCATTAATGAAGTATTTTGAAAAAACATATTTCGATTTACAGAAAATAGGATGGTACAATTTCAGAGATCAGTTTAATAACATGAAGAAGTTAAAGAATGAATTTCTATTAGATTACTTCTTTAAAAAATTCTATAGTGAAAAATCATTTAATCTAGAAACAGATAAGGGAGATGCTACTGGATTGACCGGGGCATATTCTTCTCTTAAACTTGACTCCAGAGATCAACGTCATTTATTCGTAAATCAATTTACCCGCATGCATGACTGGATAAAGAGTATAGCATTTGATATGTCTCCTTCCGATGGTATTGATGCATTAACTAATTATTTAAGAAGACCAGGGATATCAGAAGAAGAATTATCTATTGAAGTAGAAAAGGCTCATTATGGTATCTTTGGAAATAAACTTATCGATAACATGATTACTGATGGAAGAGATGATGCTTCATTTGTACGGTTAAATGATTACAATATGAATGCTAACAGAGTTGCCATGTATGCCATGGAGTTCTCTAAACTTCCTAAATGGTTACAAGATATGGAGATATTTAATGAGTTTATTAATAATGGATTTGGATATCGTAAATCTTCTCTTATGGATATTATGGGAAAAGATATTTACAAGAGATCTGATGGACTTACTATGGCTATTGAAATGTTTAAGGGAGATCTTGACAATATCTATAATGATCCCGATATTATAAATAAAGTTACTGAGAGATTTCTTGAAACTTTGTTTATGAATAAGAACATGGTTCCGTATCTTTCTGAGATTGATAAGGCAAATGAATATAAGCCTTATGCTACAATTAAATATGTAAGGTATGGTCAACGTGTACTTCCACAAGTACATTTCTTAATTAATGAGACATATGAGATAAGATATCTGAAATCTCCCAGAGGAGGATTTGATTCCGGAATAAATAATGTTTCAAAATATCAGTATGTAGCCATGGACCCAATGCAGGTAGAAAAGATGTTGTCTACTGATAATAAGGTAGAAATAACATATTGGGGAGGTCATGGATATAAGGTAGGAGAAATGTATCTTAATGGTGCAGGACAGGTAATAACTCCACAGAGTACCACATATTCTACAGTTACATGGAAGAAGGTAAAGGCATCTGAAAAACAACTCTCAGAGATAGTGGAAAAGATAAGTGCAAAGTCTGCAGAACAAATAAAAGCATTTGAGGATGAGTATAAGATCCTTGATGAAAAGTTTAAGGATGGCACTGCTTCCAGGAAAGATGTTATGAGGTTTCATGAGATGGCAAATCAACTTATCAATGAAGCTATGCATAAAGAGATTACCTTTGATACTCAGGCGTTAAATAAAGTAAATAATGGTGAAATGATTATTAAATGTTAAAACTATGAGTTGCGTATACACATATCAAGGAAAACAATATACCGAAGAAGAGTATAAAAAATATGTTGTTGAACAGGGAATGACAGAAGATTTCAGATCTGGAGAAGTCTATTCTGATATGATAGATATTGATAGGAAGAAATATCAGATTCAATTTGATGAAAATGGGAAAATTATAGATGAACAAGTGAAGGGAAAAAGTTCAAATACGGTATTACGGAATACCAATGGAAAAGCCTATGGATTTATCCCAACAGAAAAAATGTTCTCTCCTTTATCCCGTAATAGATATAATAGAATATCTCAACAGAAATTTGGAGTTATTCTTTCGAAACTTAAAAGTACATTTCCTCAACTAAATTTTATTGAAGAATCCGGATCTTCTATGGAAGAAAATGGGTACAATAAATTCTTTCCTGGGTATGTAGATGAAAAAGGGATTCATTATAATATTGATCAAGTTACAGAAGAACTACCATTTCACGAAATGCAACATATCTGGAATGAGATTATAAAAATAGAGAATCCCAAATTGTATCAACAGATGTATGATTTTATTAAAAAGAAGATAGATACAAAAGATTCTGATTATGAATCATTAAAAGATCTTATTGTAGAAAATAATTCATCTCTTAAGGATAATGAAGAAAAACTGATTGATGAAATGATGGCTACTATTGGGGGTCTTAGAAGTAAGAATTCAGTACGTAATCTATTTTTAAATAATGGATCTGATAAAGCTGACAACTGGAATATGATGAGAACTATATGGGAAGGGGTGAAAGGATTCGTTAGAGATATCATGGATACTCTCCATGGTGTTTTCTTCCCAGGTAAATTCTCTCCAGATTTTATGAATAGAAATGATTATATGTTTCGTTCATTTTTTGATGATATGAGAAATACGGTGTTAGATGGATCTACTCCTTTTAAATTTACGGAAGAAGAATTGGAAACCATAAAACATACATTTGGTCAATATTATGAGATGGGTAGTGTAGAGGTAAATAATATCTCAGATATTGTTTCTATTCTTAATACAAAGAATACTGATCCCACAAAGATGATGAATCTTAATGAAGATGCGTTACAGGATTATGTATTTAGTGTAATGATGAACCAGAAAGGGAAGTTTTATAAGTGGAAGATTGGTGAGACGGAAAAGAAATATTCAAAAGAGCAATATGAACTAGAACCGGAAGCATTAAAAAAAGTTATCCGAAAAGATATTGTTTCTATGTATTCAATGTTTGAGAAATCAATACGACCTAAGATGAGTTTGTTTATTAAAGCGGTTAATGAACATATCTCTACCCATGGAACAAATAATCAACAAGAGACCCTTGTACAGATAGCAGATACAATCTTTGGTAAAACAAGGCTAAAAGACCGTGTTTTAAGAGAGTTATCCGTTGTACTGGGTATGCAGTACTCTATTAGGGAGATCGTCCCTTACAGAGAGTTATATGCCCATTCTGATGCTAATATAAGAGCATTATACAATAATGACTTTGATGGATTCGATCCTTTAGTAATAATTCATGAAACAGATAACAATAATACTGATATTTCAATACTTGATATTACATCTAAACCCTTGGGGGAATTTTCGGGAAGTGTACATGCTAATAATATTTTCTCAGATCTTCTCTCTGATGGAGAATATCTTTCCCGTGGAGGAAGTGTAAGGTGGGGAGCAAAGGCGTTTAATATCCGAAACCTTGTTCTTACTCTTCAAATGATGGCAATGAAGAAATCCAATCCTAAAATGCGTATTAGGAATATAGGTACTATTGAAATGCATAGTGATACTATGAAAGGTCACATGATAATAGATATATCTGATGCATTAAGGCATGTTGGGATACTTACAACAATACCAGCCTTTATGGATTCTATAAAAAGCGATCATATTCGTAGTGTGCTAGAAGATAAGAGTTTATTTCTGGATAATTATGGTCAAAGTTGGTGTTCTCAATTAAACAGTTATATCCGTCACCTGGCAGAACAACTTGATGAACTTAATCCTGGGGTATATGGAATAAAGACAGTAGCACAGAAACAGGCAGATACACTCTTTTCAGATGATGTTAACCCAAGAGACATTCTTAAAATATATAGAAAAAGACAAAAAGATATCGAGAATAGATTAGGGAAGGAAGAAGCATTTAAGGATAGCGAATATAGACTTATCTCAAATGCTATTCGGGAACTAAGAGAGGAAGGAAATTTCCATGCTAATTCCCTAGAGGATATGTCAATTATTGCTAGAAAATTTCTTAATAGTTATAATATCAATAGTGAAATATTACAATGGGTATTACAGGAAGCTCAGGTTGCACGAAGTATGATTGTGGATAAATATATTAAGATACATAAAGAAATCAGGGGAGATCTGGAAAAGATACGTATACAGTATTTAAAAGATAATACTGCAGCTGTTGTAACACAAACATTAAGAGATAAAGGAAGTGATTACTTTAAAGATAGTTTTATTACCGTTCGAGCAAAACTATTAAAGGATACCAAGATAGGAAATAAGACTATTCCGGCAGGAGAATACATAGACATGATTAGTCCTAAAATGGCTATGGGATTAAAAGAAGAAGGGGTAAGTAAGAATATTACAGATGACAGGATAAATCTTAACAATAAATTATGGGAAAAAATAAGAGATCGATGGATAGACAACATCTATTATGATCTTGTAGGGAATCCTAATAATCTTGATGAGGTTGGGGATCCAATAAAAACAAGAGAATATGCTGCAAAGATCTTCGATGATCTTGCAGAGGAGGGAATGGTTCCGGTTATTGAAAAAGCAGTAAATGAACTTCTAACATCTGGAGATATTTCCAGAGGAGGAGATATAGGGATGGCTATTGAAAAGTCAATTCGTATAGCAGGTAGAGAATCGGAATTCTTTGATGATATGTTAGGAAAGAAAACAGATGAAGAATTTGCTCAGGTTCATGCAAAATTTAGTGGACAAAGAGATAAAGTTGCCAGATATGAGAAGGCCGGACTTAGGTATAATGAAATTAGTCAGGAATATGAAGTACTTGATTATGAGAGAAATAAATTCATGTCAACAAATTTAGAAAGAATTTTTAATTATTTTATGCTTGATGGATTAAGAACTGAAATCTATGGAGAGAGATTAATTCCCGTCATTAATAATGCTAACTCATTATTACTTAACTTAAAAGATAATGGAATAAAACAGGAACAGAATATTAAATATTTGGAAGAATTCTCAGATAAGGTATTGCTTCGTAAAAATAGAGATGAGAAACATGAATTAAAAGGAAGAATTCTAGGGAAGGAGATAAGGGCAAGTGTTATTGTGAGAAATATTATTCATGGATATTCCATGGCTGTATTGTTCTTGAAGACAAGTGTTGCAGCCAAAAGTGCCGGATATAATGAAATCCACCAGGCTATTACAAGTATCTCCACTAAAATAGCTAATATTGGAGTGCCTCCAGAGTTAAAAGATAATATGCCTAATCCCAACAGTGCAATAAAAGCACATTCTGTATTTGGTAAAGATTTTCGAAAAGCCCGTTTAATGGCATTACATTTTCAACTAATCAATAGATCCGAAAGAGATCTACTTGAAAGCCCTACCCTTAATATGGCTATACGTAATAATATCTTTACAGAAGGTACTGGATACATTATGAGTGCAGCAACTGATATGGGAGCAAGGATATTAGCAATGGCTGCCTGGATGCATCAGGAGGGATCCTGGGATGCTTATTCCTTTGATAAGAAGACAGGAGAAATCCAATATGATCCTACAAAAGATAAAAGGTTTTACAATGCAGATGGCACACATACCCCTCAGCAGGAATCCTTATTAAAATCTTTAATAAAAAGACATATCGATCAGGAAACCATGGTTGATGAAAATAGTCCTATCCCTAGTGGACATGATTGGCAATTAGTAACTAATAACCTTAAGTGGTATGCTGATAAATGGATTATTGGGGGAGTTGATGATATGACTAAAGTAATGTTAGCAAATTCATACATAGGGGCAATGTTTACAGAATTCAGGATGTTTTCTTTTGATCCATTATTTAATATGGGTCTTGCTGCAGGAGAACGTAAAACATATGGTGGGGGGAAATATGTAGCAAAAGACAGCAATGGAGAGATGTTGACGGAATTTGAAAAAAGAGATATAGAAGGTGCATTTCAAAGTCTTAATAGTGGATTACAGGATTTATTATCTCTACGTAAGATACCTATGAAAGATTGGAAGAGTTTTCATCAATGGTGGAAAGATCAATCTCCACAACGTAGGTTTAACCTTGCAAATGTCATGGTACGTTCTTTTGCATGGCTTGGAATGTTTATGCTTGTAAGAGGACTTATGAATGCTGGTATGGCAGATAAGAAAATGGATAAGAAGTTAGCCTGGATGATGAGTGATATTGTATTTATCTCTTCTATGATGGATTGGATGCAGAACCCAATTCCCTTAGCTTCTGGGATACTTGCAATGTATAAAATAACCTCGGGAGAACAAAGTCTTGATAAGATTACTCGCTTTACTGGGGGAGTAGGAGAAGCATATAAAACATTTCTCGAAGAAGAAAAACCTTGATATTAACTTTTACTATCTTCTACATTTGGTGGCGTAAAGAATATAATTATGTCATACACAACCAAAAAAATAGATGATCATAAATGGGAGATTGATTTCCTGGTCGGGGACCCGGTAACAGAAGTCTCCCTTTTAGATGTAGAGTTAAACCTACTTGAGATACTTTCATTTGAAGATACATCTGTTAATGTAGATCTTGTAGAATATGGTGATGGTACATACTTGATAAAGTTTGTCCGTACTTCTCTGGTAGAAGAATATGTCCCTATTTTTGATCTCACTGACTCTTTCGCATGTTATAAAGCATTGTTTGCATATATATTATGTAGTTGTGACGATCCTTGTAATGACTGTGATGATGGTATAAGGGAAAGAGAATACGATATGAATTCTATTATGGCTCTTATGATTAATCTTAAAGAAATGATTTATCTAGAGAAATATCAGTATATGGGAATATATTCTGTTAATGATACCCGGGAAAGTTTACTTGGAGAGATCGGGGCAATGATAGATAAATTACAGATCATTTCAGATAGATGTGGATTATGTGATGAAAATTCAACGAATTCTATTACTAATTGTGAATAACTAATGGGAACACCAGTATATGTAACATTTGTTGCAGGAGAACCAGCGTTTGATTCAGTAGAGTTGAAAGCATTTGAATATTGGGATCTTATTCATGATCATGTAGTAAGATTATTTGATAAAGTTTCTTCTGATCAGATCTATGGAGTACAGAATTGTAAAAACACAAAACAACTAATGCTCTATAAACAACTAGAGATATTTTTATCTATTATTTGTCAGGAAAGAATATGGGATGCGGAGAATGATCCTTATGGGTTTGATTTAGGTAATGAATATTATATCGTTACAAACCATATTGTAGAAATAAAAAAGGCATTACGTTGCAGAATGGATAAATCCTTAATAAATACTATCTTCACTATCTTTGGCTTATATGACTTAAATGTTATCATTGCTAATGAAGATAAAGATGGTATAGGTTATATGGGAATAGAAGCAGTAAGTGAAAATGTATTTAGGGTATTTTAATAAATGATATTATGGCAACAAAAAGATTAAGAACATGGTTTTTTGATGATGTAGCAACACCAGTAGGAATACGTTTTAACACATATAATAAGCCCACCAAAGGTACTTTTGAGGATTTGCTGGAGTCTATACCAGTATTTCTTGAAGCCACCTCTACGGCCTCATTATCAACTCAGGGACTTGTTAAACTTGCATCTCTTGCAAATTCATTATCAAGAACGGACAATGTGCCAAATACAATGCAAGCGGTAGTACTCCCCTCCCAACTTCCAATGATGTTGTCTGGTACTGCAGGGGCAGTAGAAATAGGTGCGGGGGAATCCGATACCTATAGTGGAATAAAAACAATAGGTATAACTACAGCAGGAAAAAGACTAGATTATAGAATTGAATTTGATCCCTCTGAGTATCCCGTTATTATTCCAGCTGATTATACTGGTTTGGTTAATTCACAAACATTAATTGTAATTGATAGTGGGATACCAAAAAGAATATTGATTACTGATTTAGTAGGATCTGCAGATCAATTATGGGAAACAGATGGAACTGTTATAAATCCTACTAGTACAAGCCTTGAAATATTAGAAATTTATAATGATTTCCGTATCTATAAAACAGGTACAGCTTCTATCTATCCTACCAGAACTATTTCAGGGACAAAACTAGCCGAGCCACCTGCAAAGACAGATGGGGCAGGTACTATTCTTGTAGTACGTGGAGGACATGCCATAGGAGAAACATTAGCCAATGGAGGTAAACTTCGTCTTTATGGAGGATATCCTGTTGCTGGAGGTGTTGCAGGTGATACAATGATAGGATATGATGGTACTACACATGTAGGCAAAGTGGGAATACGTATGGCTACAGAATCAGCATGGGATATTTCTATATTCGGATCTGTTCATTTAAAGGGTATCCTTAATCTGGATAGTTCAGGTGGGGGAACGGGTACAATGGATAAAATCATTACTATTAATTCTGATGGAGATGTTTTATATTCTACCAATGATGAATTAATGTATGATATTACTGGAGTGACAGATGCTCATGCCATACCATATTATGATGGTAATTCCTGGGGTAAATTAGATCTTACGACTACTGCAAACAAACAATATCTTACATTTAGTACTGGAGGGGTATTTGGACTAGAGGCATTAGATCTTTCCGGCCTTATTGTTGCAGGGGATCTTAATGCAGCATTTGCATTACCTTCTACAAGTGTAACAGTAGAGGCAGGGACCTTAGATGATTATATAACCAATAATGATATTGACATAGCAGCACTTGAATCGGCACTTGAATCGGTAGAATCTGGTGTAGTATCCTGGGCAGCTCTAACAGGAAATACCATACTTGTAGTAGCTACAATGAAGAATTCTTATGAGTGTGATGTAACTTCCGGAAGTACATTACAGACATTACCATTAGCAAATACGGTTCCTTTAAATACTCGTATAGAATTTACACAAAATGGAGCTAATACTGCAACTATCCAAAGAGCAGGTACTGATGTATTACTTGTATATGGAGTAGCTACAGCATCATTAGAAACGTCTACTACTGTGGGGGGCCATGGATTAACAATTATTGCCACTACTATTACTAATGGAGAATGGCTGATTAAGTCAATGTAATTTATAGGGATTATTGGTAAATAATTAAAAAAAAACCTGATCTTTCGACCAGGTTTTTTCATTCACAGTAATCAACTAAACCAAAACAGTATCTTTCTTTTTATTTAGGATCTTCTATTATTTCAAAATCAATAGTATGATTTTTCTTATGTTTAGATAATTGTTTAGATAAGAAATCTGCTGCTCTTTTTGCAACCTTAACTTTCTCATAATACTTCGGATGAACTTGTTGTTCATTTATAGTTATATGGAGTTTTATCATATTTACTCCTTTTCTTCAAATGAAATGGATGGAGAAAAAGTATCTGCTGCAGATTCTTCTGCCATCTCTATCCTTAACTGATGTTCCATTTCTGTTAGAGGTCTTGTATGGAGGAGAATACCATCTTCATTATATAATTCTACCATACCTGATTCAAAGTCATAAATAGGATATACAGTATCTTTAAAATAGTCTTCTTTTGATTCAATAACATGGAGACTTTTACTATTATCCTCATAGAGGGGCTTTAACTTCGATTTAAACGATGCTTTTATATCTGCAAGCTCTAACTCTAACTTAGAGATTTCTATAGCTCTGAGAGCATATTCTTCCCTCTTATCGTTAAGTTCTTCTTCTGTTAGATCCCTAAGATGGTTATAGGATTCTCTTTGTTCACAATATTGTGCAAGATATGGTCCTAATTCTTCTAAGGATACATTTTTAATCTGTTCTTTTTCCATTTTTAAATGTTTTTAAATTTAATTAATATAACAGTCATTTATTAGATTCATGGGTTGTTGATTTACATTTTTGACAAACGTTATTTAGGTGATTAGTCATTAAGTTATCTACTTCGTGGGGTCTTACGAAATATGATCCTGGTGTTCTCATGTCGTTGTCCTTTCTTTAATTGGTTAAATTCATTTTCATTTCATTACTTTTTAAAAATATAAATACATACCTCCACCAGGTCGTAATCTTCGAGCTGTGAAATGACGGTTGTATCTTTGTACAACCATTTAAGCTTCCTAATGGTTGTCTTTTCACCAAATAGCATTGGTTCACTACATTGATATATCTCTGGGTTCATTTCTCCATAGATCACCCCGAACGTGTTCGGGAGGGTCTTGTGTTGGAGGGTTTTGAATTTCATCTTGTTTCCTCCTTTATTTTATTTAAAAATTCGTAGATCGCCTCCTCGGAACACGAAAAAACCTTGTTGGTCATTAGCTTGAAGTTTTCGTAGGAGACAAGTAATTCCCATTTCGCCACTTCTTCTTTCGCAATCTTGACCGATAGCATCACCTTCTCTCCTGGAATATAACAGTGGGTTTTAAACCTGCATTTTCCCGACCTTCCGTTGCACGGTTCATAATCCACGCAATCTTTACCACACGCGATGTCATCAAAGTGAAATAAAACATCATCAACTGCGCCGCACCAAAAATATTCTTTGCTTTTGTCTGGAACCGCCATGAATACGTCCATTGCGTATATATGGGCATCCTTCATTTCTGATAGAAAATATTTTCTTTCGTGGCAGCGTTCTGAATCTTCGTTTCTGAAAAATAATTTTCTTTTCATTTGGTTTGATTTTGGTTTAGATAGCCGCCATTTGGCGGCAGTAAACACGTTATATGAAATGCCTTGCTGACCGTTTCTAATTGACATTTTCGTTAGAAATTTTTAATTAAACCATTTAAGTTCAGTAGTTCCAACAAAACCTTTTTCCCACACATACCAAGCATAAGCAACAGCACTTCCACCACCATCAACCATTTTTTCAAATTCAGCGTTCTTTGCACACATCAGCCGAGAACTTGAAACATAAATTGTCTTTGGTGGATTTTTTAGGAATAGATTTTTTCTGCCTTTACCTTCCATAAATTGTAATTTCAAAAACATTGCAACCTTGTTTCCTATTGGTATTATCTGCAATGCTTTTTCTACAAACTCCTGTGCATATTTGTAAGGTGGGTTTGTAATTACATCGCCATTCCATTCAAGGTTATCTATTCCTAAAAAATCTGTTTCTATTTCGCCAAATCCCCTATCCATCAAATCACTACTTCTTACATTATAGCCTTTACTTTCAAATACCTTGCTTAAATGTCCTTCGCCACAAGCACACTCCCAAATATTTGGCGAAAATGTTTCAAGTTCTAAAAGCAATTCGGCTGCTTTCGGTGTGGTTGCATAGTAATCTTCATTCTGCCTTTCTTTATCAGTATGGTTGCTTGCACCTAATGTTTTGTAGATGCTGTTGCTGTTTCCTGTCCAATCTTTTGTCATTTCGTTATGGTTTAATTAAAAATTTCTTTATCGTTTCAATTCAAGTTTTGTGCTAAATAAGTCGGCACTTCATATAACACGGGTTTGGCGCAAGCCTCGTTCCTCAGCCTGTCGCCAAGCCCCAAAACGTTAGCAACCATTATGTAGTCTCCCGAATGATAGTTGCACCTTTTACTTTCATCCACCATAGGTATAGTTTTGCTTTCCATAGTTTTTGAGTGTGCCATTTAAGTTTTCCGTCTTTAA
>Ga0268283_1000215_pt1 | contig 50587 bp, 47 predicted proteins | sample saktaG_13_FD_190140 | JGI IMG/M metagenome (GOLD analysis project Ga0268283, IMG submission 190140) | Saline water microbial communities from Sakinaw Lake, British Columbia, Canada - sak_2013_06_06_36m | ecosystem: Environmental > Aquatic > Non-marine Saline and Alkaline > Saline ...
TTTTTCGTCTGTCATATGATTATTAAAAAAATTAACTAATTAACTATAAATTATTTTTTCTCAGCCACCGCTTTCAATACTCGCACTAATCCGCTCAAGTTTCCAGACAGCACGCGGACAAAATTTGTGACCGGTGCATTAATTGTGCCGACAAATTTCGCGAGCAACTCATCCCTGGATGGCAATTTGGAAAGCGCGATTACCTCATCAGTACTAAGCATTTTTCCTTCCAGCACTCCTCCGGTCACTTTTAGCTTATCATTCACTTTGGAAAATTTGCTCAGAATTTTGGCGGCTGCAACTTCATCTTTTGGTGAAACCGCAATGGCGATTTGACCTTCCATCTTGAGCACATCTGCTTCAATTCCGGCATTTTTGAGCGCGATATTGATCAAGGTTTTTTTGACTACCTTGAGGCTAATGCCTTGGGCTCGGAGCTCTTTGCGCAAAGCTACCATATCTTTCATATTGAGGCCTTTAAAATCAGAGAAAACCACGGCTTTGGCGCCTTTCAGTTTTTCTGACAGCTCGGAAACGATTACGTCTTTTTGAATCTTCGTTTGCATATGCTTGTGTTACAATTATTCCAATTAAAAACTGCGGGTCGTCCGCAGATTAAATCGAAAAGAAATCCTTTTCGATTTTTCCTCAATAGGACTTATGGATCGCCTATCGTCTGCGGAAAAATCTTAACTATTTTATTTATATTATTCTGCCCCGCCTGCAACGTTGTGCGTAGCACTGCGGGCAGGTTCAACTTTTGGAGCAACTGCCTCTGCAGGAGCTTCTTCGGTTTTGGTAGCCTCTTCTTTCGGTGCCTCTGTTTCAGCAACAACAGCTTTTTTCGGCAATTTCACCACCCTCTTCTTTTCAGAAATTACACCATTCTTGACTAAAAGATTATGTGCCGTATCGGAAACAAACGCTCCTTTTTCAATCCAATATTTGATTCGATCACTCTGCAGAACAGCTTCTTTGGAATGCGGATTATAGCTCCCGAGAATTTCCACATGCCTCCCTCCTGGAGCGACCGTGCGTTCTTGAAGCATTATTTTGAATTGTGCCGTATTTCTTTTACCTGTTCTAGCAAGTCGTATTGTCAGCATAGTTTCGTCTTTATTAAAAAAACAGAAGCGAAGAAACGCTTGTTTTTGGATAATTTAGGTTACTTAGAATAGTTTAGGGCTTTTGAAAGAAATTGTCAAGTTTTTGCTATGACAGTTTGCTATATAATAATTTATAGTGTGGCATGGATTGAGTTTCTACATCATTCCACCCATTCCTCCCATCCCTGGCATTCCGGAGCCCATTCCCGCCTCTTTTTTCTCCGATTTATCGGCAATCGCTACTTGGGTAGTCAGAAAAATTGCTGCAATGCTAACCGCATTTTCCAAGGCCACTCTTGTCACCTTCATCGGATCTATAATGCCGGCCTTCAACATATCATCTACGTATTCGCCTTTATTTGCATCGAAACCAAAATTAACACTCTTATTTTTGGTAATTTCATAAACCACCACACCGGGATCTTTTTGTCCACCGTTAGCCACAATTTGTTTAGCTGGTTCTTCTAAGGCATGTAAAAGCATTTTGTATCCAACGCCATATTCCAAGCCCTCCTCTTTGAACTTTTTTTCGATTTTATTGCCGGCATCTGCCTTAGCTAATAGATTCGTTGCGACACGCAAAAGCGCTACACCACCACCAGCCACAATTCCTTCGGCATAAGCAGCCCGCGTTGCCGAAAGCGCGTCTTCCATTTTATGTTTCATATAAGTCAATTCTGTTTCTGTCGCTGCGCCGACTTTAATTACTGCCACACCACCGGAAATTTTGGCTAAACGTTTTTGTAGTTTCTCCTTATCCCATTTATTCTCACTGACGGTCAGTTGTTTTTTAATTTGCGCCACCCGATTTTCAATTTCTTTTTTCTTGCCCTTGCCACCAACAATGGTCGTCGCATCCTTGGTAGAAATAACTTTTGAAACCTGCCCAAGCATATTCAATTCCGTTGCTTCCATTTTCATTCCCAACTCTTGTGAAATAACTTTGCCTCCCGTAATAACGGCAATATCCTCAAGAATGGCTTTTTTGTTATCCCCGAATTCCGGCGCTTTCACGGCGAGCACATTCAGAGTCCCGCGTAATTTATTCACCACTAGAGTTGTCAATGCTTCCCCATCCACATCTTCGGCAATAATCACAATGTCTTTTTTTCCGCCAGCTGTAATTTTTTCTAAGATTGGCAAAATTTCTGCCACAGTGGAAATTTTTTTGTCCGTGATGATGATATAGGCGTCTTTCATTTCCGCTTTTAATGATTCGCTGTTCGTGAGCATATAGGGTGAAATATAGCCTTTATCAAAATTCATTCCTTCCACGATTTCTTTTTCAAGACCAAACGTTTGCGACTCTTCTACCGTTACCACTCCATCTTTTCCCACTTGCGTTATCACCTCGGAAATCATCTGACCCATTTCCACGCTTTCGGCTGAAATGGTCGCTACTTGAGCAATTTCTTCTTTGGAAGTGATTGGCTTGGCACTTTTTTTCAATTCCGCCACTACATCATTCTTGGCGTCTTCAATTCCGCGTCTAATACTGATTGGATTCATGCCGGTCGCCACGAGCTTTGATCCTTCGCGCACAATCGCTTGTGCCAAAATTGTGGCCGTGGTCGTACCATCTCCCGCTGTGTCGTTGGTTTTATTGGCCACTTCTTTGATGAGATCCGCTCCGATATTTTCAAATTTATCCTCCAACTCGATTTCCTTGGCGATAGAGACTCCATCATTGGTGATGACCGGCGATCCAAAGCCCTTGTCTAGAATCACATTTCTGCCCCGCGGTCCAATGGTAATTTTAATCGCATCGGCAACCTTATCAATTCCGGCTTTAATTTTTTTCCGCGCGTCCTCATCAAATTTGATAATCTTACTCATAAGTTTATTAAAAAAAATTAAATTATTAAGCTATTTTAGCAATCCCAACACTCGAGTGCTAACATTCTCTATTTTGGCAAAAATAATTTTATTCGTCAAGGGGCTGTATTGGGCTTTAATTAAGATTTTTAAGAAAAATTTTTCATCCTTTCCTTAAATTCCTCAAAAACCCTCGGCCCTTGATTTTCAAAGTTAGGCCAAAAAGCCAGCTCGTCGCTGTTGCAAATAATCATCGCACCCTTTTTATCAGTTAGCACGTTTTTAGTAATCTTATTGGTTTGCATTTTTTGCAAAAAATTTTCAAAAACAGAAAAAGCCAAGCATTTTTCCAAAAAATTTCGTATTTTATGAGAAATCAAGTTATCTTTGATTATTTTTAAATTAGAGCTCTCTGGTAAATAATTTATTTTATATTTTTTAATCCAGGCATTCTTTTGATAAAAATCCCAAAAAATTTCCGGCACAAATATGGGAAGCGCGGAAGCGTATTCATGCGCTGAAAAAATATCTTTCACACTCACGCAAAACTCATCTGTGAGAAAATGATTGAGACAGATGCGATTAGCAATTTTATTTCCGTGGCGCCTAATGCCAAGCAGTTGCACAATCAATGTGACAAAAAATCGACCGGTGAATATATGCTCTTTTCTAAGGATAATAAGTAAATCCAAATCACTCTGACTCTCAGCATTTTTCATCGCGAGCCTTCCAACGACGGCGATTCCCCTCACAAAAGGGGCAAAGCGCAAAAACCAAACGGCTCTGCGCACTATTCTATATTTCTTTTCGGAAATTTTATTGCGATTAAGTCTCTGAGCCACTAATTTTTTACGTCCTGATAAATAATAGAAACCCTGATAATTTTCAATCTTTTTTTTCAACTCTTCGCTTTCCAGTTCATTAATTATATCAATAAGCATTAGCGTTTTTTTTTCTGGAACAAAAATTTCAACTCCGTCATTGTTAATTAAATATTTCCACAATTCAAAAACAGTCAAAGGATAATCCAAGACGTCATAATAGCAAATAGTAGCGAGGATGTTTTGGGAAAGCGGATTAGACATAAAAAAGATGAATTGAAAAAACTTGTCATCCTGAGCGGAGTTCGTACTCGAACGCAGTCGAAGGATCTGCCCGTGATAACCGTAGTTTTTACTATTCGCAATAACACCAGCGATAATTGAAAGCAGATTCTTCGACTCCGCTACGCTTCGCTCAGAATGACAAAAAATTTTGATATTTTACATTTGGATTTTGAAATTTTAAAGGTATTTCCCCGTCCAACTTTTCTTGCATTTCTTGAGTTCCATGGGCGTTCCTTCAAAAATAATTTCTCCCCCGCCCATTCCGCCTTCCAGACCGAGATCAATCACCCAATCGGAATTGCGAATCACATCCACATTATGTTCCACAACAAGCACCGTATTGCCCTTGTCCACCAGTGCGTCCAAAACGCCCAATAGTTTTCGCGTATCTTCAAAGTGGAGTCCAATCGTCGGCTCATCAAGAATATAGAGCGTTTTTCCGGTCGCTCGACGAGCCAGCTCTGTGGCAAGTTTAATTCGTTGCGCTTCACCGCCAGAAAGATCCACGGCACTTTGACCTAGTTTTAGGTAGCCCAATCCAACTTTTTCGAGCGTTGATAATTTATCTGTTACTAATTTTGAATTTTTAAAAAATGCAAGTGCATAACTGACGCTCATATCCAGCACTTGCGCAATATTTACTCCGCGATATTCAATTTCCAAAGTTCTCTGGTTATACTTCGCGCCATTACACGTTTCACACAACACATAGACATCCGGCAAAAGATGCATCTCAATTTTCTTTTTTCCCTCCCCCTGACAATCCTCACAACGTCCACCTTTCATATTAAAACTGAACCGACTGGCATCATACCCGCGAGTGTGCGCTTCCTCTGTCTGCGCAAATAGTTCACGGATAAGTGAAAAAACTCCGGTGTAGGTTGCAGCATTTGAGCGTGGCGTGCGACCGATTGGCGATTGATTGATACTGATTACCTTGTCGATATTTTCCATCCCGCTAATTTTTTTGTGCTTCCCTGGCGCTTCCTTGGTATTGAAAAAATATTTTGCCAAAGCTTTCGACAAGATGTCAGAAACCAAAGTTGATTTTCCGGAACCGGAAACACCGGTAAGGGAAATGAATTTTCCCAAAGGTAGATTGACATCAATATTTTTCAAATTATGTTCCGTCGCCCCTTGGATCTTGATAAATTTCCCCGAACCTTTGCGTGCTTTTTTCTTATCTCCCACGTGTTTTTTTCCATTGAGATACTGTGCGGTCAAAGTTTTCGATTTCAAAAGTGTTCGGAGATCCCCGGAAAAAATCACTTCACCACCTTCTTCACCGGCGCCCGGTCCCATATCAATAATCCAGTCCGCACGGCGAATTATCTGCTCATCATGCTCCACGGTGATAAGTGAATTTCCCGCCTCGCGTAGCTCTTCCATTGTCACCACCAATTTTTCCGTATCACGATTGTGCAGTCCAATCGAAGGCTCATCCAAGACATAAGTAATGCCGGAAAGTTCCGAACCAATTTGCGTTGCCAAACGGATGCGTTGTCCTTCCCCGCCAGAAATCGAATTAGCCGACCGCGATAGCGAGAGATAGTCCAATCCAACATTAGCAAGTGCGGAGCTGCGCGCTTTCATTTCTTTCACTAATGGCAAGATTATATTTTTTTTTGCTGAACTCAAGTGTGTTTTTTCCAGCGTTTCTAGGAATAAATAAAAATCAGCGAGAGATAAATCAACCACTTGATCAATCGATTTTTCCGCTACGAGAACTGAGAGATATTCTCCTTTTAATCGCTTTCCAGCACAGAGCGGACAAATTTTTTCGATCATATACTTCTCAATTTCACTTTTGAGATAATTGGAATTCAATTCTTCATATTTTTTCTTCATCGTCGGAATAACGCCTTCGAAAATAATCTTCGGATCATTTGATCCATAGAGCACAATATTCAAATGCTCCCGGCTGATTTTCTTCACTGGAATGTCAACTGAAAAACCATACTCGTCTCCGAGCATTTTCAAAATATTATTTCCACTCGAGAGCACACTTGACCGACCGCCAGATTTATTCCACGACAAAATTGCGCCTTCAGCGAGCGTGAGATTTTTGTTTGGAATGAGTAGATCCTCATCAATTTCCTTAATCACTCCGAGACCCGAGCAATGCTGGCAAGCGCCCTCGGGACTATTGAAAGAAAAATGTTTCGGCGTAATATCCGCCACCTCAAAAAAACATTTCTTGCAGACAAAATCACGGTTATAGATCTTCTCAGTTTCTTTGTCCTTAACGACCACCGCTGTACCTTTACCCAACTTAAAAGCCGTTTCAATTGAATCCAAGATTCTTTCCCGATCGGGCTTTTTTTTGTTGAGCACAATGCGATCAATCACAATCTCGGCTGAGCAAGCTCCGTCCTCGCTACGCCGAAGCCCTAGCGAAGGCGAGTTCGAGTCTATATCTTCCTGCGCCAGCGCTTCCGTAAGCGACATTATTTTTCCCTTGAGGCGAATCCGCGCATAACCCAACTGGCTCACGCTTTTCAATCTTTCTTTCAGAGTTTGATCCTTGCCGTTCAATTTTGCCAAAATCGCGATGTTCATTTTATCAGAAGAATTTAAAATATCCTCCAGCACTTCTGAATTTGAAATTTTTTCCAAAGGCGTTTTGCAATGCGGACAATGTGGCAGACCAACTTTCGCATAGAGCACGCGCAAATAATCATAGATTTCCGTCAGCGTCCCAACGGTTGAACGCGGACTGCGCGCAATACTCTTTTGATCAATCGAAATAGTCGGAGTAAGGTTTTCAATTTTGTCCACATCCGGTTTCGCGGACACATCCAAAAATTGCGTCGCATAACTGGACATCCCTTCGAGATAACGCCGATTGCCTTCGGCATAAATCGCATCAAACGCCAAAGAAGATTTCCCGCTACCAGAGAGTCCGGTGATGACCACCAGTTTATCGCGTGGAATTTCCACGTCAATATTTTTCAAATTATTCACCCGCGCTCCGCGTACAATAATTTTGCTACGATCCTTGGGTTTGTTTTTTAACATAAAGAAAAAAATTACATTTTTAAAAAGAGGCTACCGACGTTACTAGGAAGAAATTTTACACTAGTTTTTGGGTTTTGGCAAGTAGGAGCGGTTCATGAACCGCTCCTACTATTCAAGGGTCAAAACCTTGCTATTCTCCCTTAGCCACTTTCTGGCGGTTTTATATTCCGGCATCACAACTGCAACTTTGTTCCAAAATTTTGCCGAATGATTTTTTTCGAGGATGTGCATTAGTTCATGAATGATGACGTAATCCACCACAGATTCTGGTGCCATAATCAACCGCCAATTGAAATTCAAACTATTTTTCGGACCACACGAACCCCAATTAGTTTTGGCGTTCGAAATTTTAAGTGTCGAGTATTCGAGATTTAATTTTTCGGAAATTATTTTTGTCCGCTCGGTGATTTCTTTCAATGCTTGTTTTTTATACCAATCATGCATTCTTGATTTCGCGCGCCAAAGAAAAACTTTGGGGAAAAGCATTTCGAAATCCTCGGTAGTTTCAATCTTAAGTCCGTTAGTCAATTCGAGTTTATATTTTTTGCCGAGATAGAAAAATTCTTCACCAGCCTGAAAATTTTTTTTCTCCGCCTTGGGGCGCTTCTCAAATTCCCGCATCTTTCTTTCGATCCAAGCAGATTTTTCCGCCACCAGTTTTTCAATGTAACTTAGTGATGTGCGCAAAGGTGCACGCACGACCAAAGTCGCGTCGTGTGAAATCACCAGCGCGATATTTTTTCGTTTTGATCGAATGATTTTTGAGATTTTTATTTTTGGCATAAATTAATTATTGTCATTCCCGCCCCCGTCTTCACAAGGATAAACTCCGGCGGCCTGCCTGCCGGCAGACAGGGAATCCAGTCACAAGGTTATTTTAGCATATGAGTCTTTCTGCGTTGCAAATATTTTATTTATATCCTCTTCTCCCTCCGGGAGAAGGTGGCTAAAAGCCGGATGAGGGTGCTTTCAGAAACACAGACGCTTTAATTTAACTGTTAGTTTTTTCTGTATAGGTGAGAACCCTCACCTGCCCCGACGTAACGTCGGGACATCCTCTCCCGAAGGGAGAAGAGGCATTCGGAGCAGCGGACAGTCCGCGAGCTCGCGGACTGTCCGCTTTAGAATAAGCTACTCCATAAACCTTTTCTTTCTTAATTTCTTATGATAAGTAATCGCGAAACGATGCGCCTCGTCCCTCACGCGCTCGATAATTTCGTCCGTTATTTCCGGCACACTGCCAAAAGCATAGCGGTCTAGTTTTTTGCGTGTTGGACCCTTGGCCACAGCGAGCAGTGGAATTTCCAGATGAAAATTTTTGAGCACGCGTCGCACGGCAGTGAGATGCCCTTGTCCGCCGTCGAGAATAATCAGATCCGGTTTTGGCCAATTGTTCCCAAATCGGCGGCTCAAAACCTCTGCCATTGAAGCGGTGTCATTCGCGCCTTCCACAGTTTTAATCTTAAATTTGCGATACTGATTTTTGTTCGATTGCATTTCCCCGTTTGTATTATCAAAAACCACCATCGACCCCACGCTAGATTTTCCGGAAATATTGGAAATATCATACCCCTCAATCCGCATCTGTCCTGCGCCCCTGTAGAGACGCCCCGCTGGGGCGTCTTTGTCCGAAATCAACGCAACATCAGCAATATGCTGCAACGCAAAAATGGCATTCCGCACTTTCCCCGCCTTTTCAAATTCCTGCTGTTCACTATACGCCGACATTTCTTTTTTCATTTTGGCAATGAGATTTTTCTTCTTCCCTTCCAAAATCATTTTGATACCGCGAATATTCTTCGCGTAATCCTCTTTCGAAATCGCCCCGGCATACGGCCCTGGACAAAGCCCAATCTGAAAATCTAGACAGCCTTTCTCCGTTTTTTGCGCTTTGGAATGATAGGGGAAAATTTTCCGCAAAATTTTCAGCGCAATTTCAATATTTTTTTTGGAAATGTATGGACCAAAAACCCTACCGGGTTCAATTTTAAATTTCAAATTTTCAATTTTCAATTCGTTTGAGAATTTAGGAATTGGAAATTGAGATTTGTTTAGAAATTGGAAATTAGAAATTGGAAATTTGAGCAACTCCGTCTTGCGTAAAATTACAATTCGCGGAAACAGCTCTTTAGTAATAACGACATAGCAGAATGACTTATCATCTTTCCCGTCTACATTAAACTTCGGCTGCCACTTTTTAATCAGTTCTTGCTCCAAGATATATGCCTCCAGAACAGTTTCGGTTTTTCGAACTTCAATATCCACGACCTGGTCCATAAACATTTCAATCGGTCGCGACCCCATTCGTAGATTCGTAGATTCGAATTCATTCGTAGTTTCGAATCGGTTAAGAAAATACGACCCCACCCGATCCTTCAACGACGTCGCTTTTCCCACATACAAAACCATCCCGATATTATTTTCTCCGCCCGAGGCGGATACGCCTTGGGCGTAGAAAATATAGACCCCAGGAGAAGTAGGCAAGCTTTTCAGTTTTTTAGCAATTTTGCTTGACATTTGCATAGATATAAGCTACATTACAATATCTTCTTTGACAACCTACAACCACAACAACTAACTACGGGAGGCACTAGTGAGAGGAAATTTTCATCGCAACGACGGACAATGGACAAGGGACCGGCACACAATACTTTTCAAAGTTGCGCCAATTGTTTTTTTGTTAATCTTAATTTTCGCTTTTTTTTGCGATAAATAACCCAATCGAGGAGGCCAATTATGTTTTCTCATCCTTATGTTGAAAATATCAAGAAATTCTTTTTTGAGGCTATGGTGGAGGGCTGGGTAGCTGATGGTGAAAAATTCACTATCCCACAGCTTCCTGGTTACAAGGCGATTGAACATTGCGACGGCGATTTTCATCTCGTCGATTGCTATTGTAAAAACCCCGAATATCATGGATCCAGCGGGTTCACAACAATCTACTGGAAAAATAATCCCGTCTGGGTCATGCATTATGGCGGTGATTACATCAATGATAAGGCGGTGGATTTCCTTAAGTATGCTCTTTCCTGGGCATACAAACGCAAACGATTCTGCGGTGGGCGTGGACCATCGTCATTATGTGCAGCAACAATGATCTACATAAACACTGCCGAACAAAATGATTTTACCAAATTCTCCGGCAGGGAGACAATCCACGATGCCGAAACGGGACAATTATACGGCCACCATATCTATCAAGGCATGGCGCTGTTTTAACTGCTGGATTTCTGTCCTATCACAAACCGGGTTTGTCCGCACAACATGCAGACACGCTCGGTTTTTTTATTTCCTCAAAAAAATTAGTGTCATTCCCGCGAAGGCGGGAATCTAGTCTTAAAACTAAATTAACTAAATTAGCCTAATACTTAGATTGGCTATTTTAACAAAACCTTTCCACTGGATCCCCGCCTTCGCGGGGATGACACAGAAAAATTTTTTTTATTTTTTATTCAAAACATCTCGCAAATACCTCCCCGTCCAACTCTCCTTATGCCATTTCGCCACTTCTTCCGGCGTACCGGAAACAATTACTTTTCCACCTTCTTTGCCCCCTTCCGGCCCGAGATCAATAATCCAATCGGCGGTTTTGATCACGTCTAAATTATGTTCAATCACAATCACCGTATTGCCTGCATCAACCAAACGATTGAGAATCCCGAGGAGTTTTTTGATGTCATCAAAATGCAAGCCTGTTGTTGGTTCGTCTAAGATATACAAAGTATCTCCCGTTGCACGCCGAGAGAGTTCTGTCGAAAGCTTGATGCGTTGGGCTTCTCCACCGGAGAGTGTTGTGGCGGATTGGCCGAGTTGAATGTAGCCCAAACCGACATCTTCGAGAACTTTTAGTTTATCAGCAATGTCATGAAAATTGGCAAAAAATTCGTGCGCTTCGGAAATCGTCAAAGCCAGCACATCGGCAATATTTTTATCGCGATATTTCACTTTGAGCGTTTCACTATTATAGCGTTTTCCACCGCAAACATCACAGGGCAAATAGACATCTGGCATAAACTGCATTTCAATTTTTAGTTGCCCATCACCTTGGCAGTTGTCACAGCGCCCCCCGCCTGCAACGTAATGCTTCTTCGAATTAGTACTTTTCTTCTTAGATGGAGAATTATTCTCCGCATCTTCAAGACTATCAAATGACGTAGCATTGCGGGCAGGGCCTTTGACATTAAAAGAAAATCTTCCAGGTGAATAACCTTTCACTTTGGCATCCCGCGTTTCGGCAAACAGCTCACGAATGGCAGTGAAAAGTCCGGTGTAGGTGGCTGGATTTGACCGTGGCGTGCGACCGATTGGCGACTGATCAATCATAATCACTTTGTTGAGATAATGATCGCCCACAATTTCACTGTGCTTGCCCGGTCGTTCCAATGAGCGCATAATCTTGGCAGACAGAGCTTTGTAGAGAATATCCTCCACGAGCGTGGATTTTCCAGAACCAGACACACCCGTCACACAGGTCAAAACTTTCAGTGGAAATGACACGGTAATATTTTGCAAATTATGCTCGCGCGCTCCACGCACCACGAGTGTTTTTTTATTTTTCAAGGGTCGCCTAAAAGCCGGGATTTCAATTTGCATTTCCCCGCGCAAATATTTGGCGGTGAGTGACTTTTCACTTTTCAGCACTTCTTCCGGTGATCCTTGCGCCACAATTTCTCCGCCATATTTCCCCGCTCCCGGTCCAATGTCCACGAGATAGTCCGCCGCGCGCATTGTTTCTTCGTCGTGTTCCACGACAATCAAAGTATTTCCCACATCCCTGAGTTGCAAGAGCGTAGCAAGCAGTTTGGCATTGTCACGAGCATGGAGACCAATTGATGGCTCATCAAGGATATAGAGCACGCCAACGAGCTGTGAGCCGATTTGGGACGCCAAACGGATACGTTGCGATTCGCCGCCCGCCAGAGTGTTCGCCGCGCGACCAAGCGAGAGATACCCAAGACCAACATCTTGCAAAAAACGCAGCCGATTTTGAATTTCCTTGAGAATTCGGCTGGCAATCAATTCTTCGCGTTTACTCAAATTTATTTTTTGAAAAAAATCCAAAGTTTCTCGCACACTAACGCTAGAAACTTCTTGAATATTTTTCCCGCCCGCATCGCTACGCGAAGCGTTGCGGGCAGGCCCGCCCACAGTTACAAGCAAAACTTCTTTTTTATAGCGCGAACCAAGGCAAGTCGAACAAGGATTTTGGGACATATATTTTTCAATGTCCGTGCGCACGCCTTCTGAATCAGTTTTCAAATAACGGTCCTGCAAATAGCCAACCACTCCCCGCCAACGCATATTATATTTCCAACTTGATCCAGTTTTGCTGCGCAAAGTCACGGGAATTTCATCCCCGCCCGCATCGCTACGCGAAGCGTTGCGGGCGGGAGCGCCTTCCTCCAAAGCTACATCCGCTATATCTGAAGTTCCATAGAGCAAAGTATTGAAATCATCTTCAGACAAATCACGCAAACGCACATTGTCCCGAATGTGATAGAAATTAGTGACAGCCCGCAGAATCGTCCCCTGCCAGTTATTTTTTTTGTAACTCCAAGGCATGATTCCACCCTCAGCAATGGTTTTGTTTATATCTGGCACGACAAGTTCTGGATCAATTTCTTTTTTCACGCCCAAACCTTCACAAGACGGACAAGCGCCAAAGGGACTGTTGAAAGAAAACAAACGCGGCTCCAATTCGGGAAAATCGACTTCATGAATCGGACAAGAAAAATTCTGATTAAAAATCATCTCGTTATTTTTGTTTTTTTCCTCGATTCCACCACTATTCGATTTTTTGCCTTTTTTGTCATTGGAAATTGGAAATTTCACTTTAACTATGCCTTTAGAAAGTTTTAGCGCCTGCTCCACACCTTCAAAAATCCGTGAAATATTCTCGGAATTTATTTCCACTTTGTCGACCAAAATATCAATATTATGTTTTTTATAGCGTTCCAATTTTACCCGCGTCCCAATCTTTTCATCCAGGACATACTTTTTTCCATTCACAAACGCAGTGGAAAAACCACGTCGAAACATTTCCTCGAGTAGCGTTGAATACTCCCCTTTTCGCTCCCGTACAATCGGAGAAAAAATTTCAATTGCACAGTTTCCCGTAGAGACGCCCCGCTGGGGCATCTTTTTTGTATCACCCACATCACAAACATTCAAAATTCTGTCCACGATTTCATCGGTGGAAAGTTTCACAATTTCTCTGTTGCAAATCGGACAATGCGCCGTGCCAATCTTAGCGTAAAGAAGTCGCAGATAGTCGTGAATTTCCGTCACCGTCCCCACTGTTGAGCGCGGATTATGCGAAGCGGCTTTTTGGTCAATGGAAATCGCCGGACTCAAGCCCTCGATCGAATCGACTTTCGGCTTTCCCATCTGACCCAAAAATTGGCGCGCATAACTCGACAAACTTTCGAGATATCTCCTTTGCCCTTCGGCAAAAATGGTATCAAAAGCCAGCGTACTCTTGCCTGAGCCGCTGATCCCGGTAAAAACTATAAATTTATTCCGTGGCAGATCAAGATTTACATTTTTTAGATTGTGCTCCCTTGCGCCACGGATAATTAATTCGTCTTGCATAAATTTAGTATATTTCAGTTTAAAACTTTTTGACTTTTCCTGCAAGCCTAGCAACTAGACAAAATAATAGCCAGCTAAGTTTCAAATGAAACGAGGCTGGCTCCTTGGTCAATGAGGGCTAAATTATTTCCAGTGGATTATGACCTCAATCCCTGGCATGAGTGGAATTCGACGCATCCTACTCTTGGAAGGAGAGTGAATTTTATGCTCCCTTCCTGGGATAGCAACACCCTTAATCACACCCGCATAGGTTCTTTTAACTTTCCCCAAAAACTCCCCCATATTTTTTGAGGAAACAACCGGAAGCCGACTTGTTTCTATCATAAAAACCCTCCTCTTAAAAAGTTAAAAATCTCACTAATCAGAAAGAATCCCCGACCAATAAATCTTACTGTCGAGGAAAATGGTCACAAGCTCTCCTTTTGCCAGTAAAACATTTTTGGCAATTTCCGAAGAAATATGCCGTAAATGCCTTGGCCCGATAACTGCCTTTCTTACATTATTCGGTGAAATCTTGTTTTTTTCCAACAGTTCGAGTAAGTTTCTTGACCTGTGGACCGCGACTACCGGCAAGGCGTAATTAGAAAAAATACTCACGACACCCTCCTTTTTTGTTGTTAAAAAGCTAAAACCACCCAAGCCAATCCATATAATAAATTAGTCTGTTATAAAAAACTTTTTCTGTCAAGCCAAAGATTTACAAACTAACATACTTCACCGGCAAGACTTTACGAAAAATTCCCGCAAAAATAAAAGAATCGGATTTGTGAATGAATATTGGTTGGTGGATCGGGTTGGTCGATTTGGGAAAAAGGCCAATCACGTCTTCACTGACTTTTTTATAGCGCTTGATGGTGGCCATACCGTTTACCACCGCCACCACAATCTTGCCTTCCAGCTCTTCTTGCTGTTCATATTTTTCAAAAATAACATAATCACCATCATTGATTTTTTCTTTATCCATCGAATCACCCAAGGCTTTCACGGCAAAAAGGAGCGACTCGTCTTTGTCGCGAAAAAGCGCTTTGGAAATTTGCAAAAAACCATCAACATTATCCTGCGCGTAGGCCAACGCTTCACCACAAGAAGCCAAACCATAGACCGGAACGGAAAAAATATTTTTAAAATTAGTGTAATTTTTATTTTCTACCAAATAGATTTTTTTGTTTTTGTCGCGCTTGATGAGATCTTTTTTCTCCAAAGATTCAATCACTTGCATGACTGATTTCAAACTATCTCTCCCGCCTTGCGATTCTAGAAATTTTTGCAAGCGATAGCTAGTAGGATTCTCCTTCATCTGGCTAATTAGTTCCCGAATTGATTCGAGAATGTTTTGTTGCTTGGCTGTTAGGATCATAATTTTGTTTTGGAACTTGCACATTTAAATTTTCATAAATCCGCAAATCCTGCTTTTAAATTATTATGATGTTATTTTAACATTGATAGTCTAACACTGTCAAGCACCCTTCTCCAAAAAAATATTTGAGCCAGTCGCGAGAGTCTCGAAACTGGCTGTTTATGGCAAAACTATTTTTGATCGGTTTCTAATAAAACACCACTCGATCATTCTCGGAAAGGAGCAGTTCTTCAGGATTCTGTAAATTAAATATACCCTTGTCAATAATGCCAACCATATGAGCATTATCGAAAAGACCCGGATATAACTCTTTGACATTTGTCCAAAGTCGTCCAACAGTATTGAAACCGTTGGCACTAAACTCATTGTCTCTTCTGATCATGACTTCCCTCCTTTTGATGTAGCGGTTTCTATTTATTTGCCTAGCTAAACACTAATTTAACTGATTGTATTTGTCAAATACCAACCAAAAAAACAGAAACACTCCTTCTTAGAGTGTTTCTAGTAGCTTTCTTTTTTTCCGAAAAATTTAACTTCCACAAGCGGCACCACTATTGGCAGCCGCGCCTTGAACTGTGCCCTCGCCAAAGCCTGGCGCAGGAGCAGTGGAAGAAAGACTTGCGCTACATTCTTTTGGTTCAGTCTTAAATCCAGCACAGATAGATTTCAACAAACTAGCTGAATCTCTTCCGGCAGAAGAAGCTTCCACACCATTGACGATAAGTGTTGGAGAGCCCTTTACGCCATATTTATCATTATCGGCCTTATCCACTTCAAATGGTGGGAAGGTTCCTTGATAGGTACTCTTGTCTTCAAAGTTTTTCGTTACATTAAATTGTGTGTCCGCTTGCTTCATACAGGTCGCAACTGTTGCAGATGCTACACCAGACGATGTTATACAGCTAGCTTCTGTTCCCTCGCCTTTTTTCAAAAAGCAAGTCAGATAAGCGCTTAGTTTTGCCGGTTGGTTTTTCTGGATACAGTATTGTCTCAGATTTTCATCCAGTTCTTTTTTTTCATGCATCGCATAGCTGACAAATTTCATCTTATAATTAATCTTTGATCCGAGAGTATTCAACACAGGCAAAATACCTTTTTCGATCTGAGTTCCATAGGGACAGTAGCTCATTACAAAAAGCTCCACAGTGGGTTTGTCGGTCTTTGGAACTTCCGCAACTGGCTTCGCTGCCGCTTCTTTTTGTCCGGCCATTTGTTTTTCTGTTTCCGCAATATCCATCACGCTGGGGAAAAACTTCGAACCATCAGTTGATAGATAGGATGTGATTTCTTGCTTTTGCGCGCCTTCACCAATTTCCACCATCACCTTAAACATTCCGTTTTCCTTTGCTACTGAAGTAATGTTTGCTTTCGCTCCACCTTGCATCAAGTTATCATTGATGAAACTCTCCACTTTCGCTTTCGCTTGCGCTTGCGTCAAATTATGCTTGCTCCAAACTAATTTATAGTAAGCAAAACCACCGAGAGCAATGACTAGTAATGCCACAGCGATTATTTTTGGCAGATGTTTTTTATATTTCTCGCAACCACATATGCCTTTCTCGCAACACTCAGCCGCCTTGGGCTCTTTTTTTTCTTCGTCCATAGTTTATTTTTTAAATTTGTTACTTATTAGATTTATCGGGCTATTCCCGACGCTTTTGCCATTATAACTAATTCCCCAATTTCGTGCAAGCGCAAGTATAGTCTAACTCCTCTGCATCTTCCGCAGTTGCGAAATCTCATCGCGGATGATGGCGGCTTTTTCAAATTCCAGGTTTCTCGCGGCGTCTTTCATTTCGCGTTCGCGAAGTTTTATGTATCCGGCGATATCTTCCAGAGTTTCCAGTTGAGAAAAATCTTGCACAATTTTGGGATTAATTTCGTGATCGACAATTGAGATAATTTTTTTCTTAATCGTTTTGGGTGTAATTTTATGTTTTTTATTATACGCCGTTTGCAGCGCACGCCTTCTGTTCGTCTCAGCAATCGCGCGCGTCATTGAACCGGTCATTTGATCAGCGTAGAGAATCACTTGTCCATGCACGTTTCTCGCGGCGCGACCAATGGTTTGGATGAGTGAGGTTTCACTGCGCAAAAAGCCTTCTTTGTCAGCGTCCAGAATTGCCACCAGCGCTACTTCCGGAAGGTCGAGACCTTCTCGCAGAAGATTCACGCCCACCAGCACATCAAATTCTCCGCGTCTTAATTTTTCCAGAATTCTAACCCTGTCCAACGTATCCACACCGCTATGCAAATATTCCGCTTTCACTCCGCTCTCTTTCAAGAAATCCGAAAGGTCCTCAGCCATTTTTTTGGTGAGCGTCGTTACCAGCACGCGATTTTTCTTGGCGACAGTTTTTTCAATTTCCAGTGCAACATCTTTCACCTGACCTTTGGCGCAGCGGACTATGATTTCCGGATCAATGAGACCGGTTGGACGAATGACTTGTTCGATGATTCCCCTAGCCCGTAGAGACGCATTGCAATGCGTCTCTACCTCGTTTGTGATAGATTTCTCAATTTCATATTTCCCCGGCGTCGCCGAAACAAAAATTGTCTGATTCATCTTTTTTTCAAATTCTTGAAATTTCAATGGTCGATTGTCAAAGGCACTCGGCAAACGAAAACCATTGTCAATTAAATTTTCTTTTCGCGAATGATCGCCGTTGTACATTCCATTGAGTTGCGAAACAGTCACGTGCGATTCGTCAATCACAGTCAAAAATTCTCTACCTCCCCCATTGCTATGCGAAGCATTGCTAGCGGAAAAATAATCCATCAAAGTATAAGGTGCTTCACCAGACTCGCGACCGGTGAGGTAGAGCGAATAATTTTCAATCCCATTGCAATAACCGACTTCGCGCATCATTTCCAAGTCTTGTCGTGTCCGACGCCAAATCCGCTCTGCTTCCAAAATTTTTCCCGCATCTTGAAAATATTTTTTCTGATCTTCCAGTTCTTTTTCAATTTTTCCCAGTGCGCTTTCCATAATCGCTTCCGGCACAACGAAGTGTTTGGCCGGATAGATGAAAGTCTGCTCGAGTGTCGCTAATTTTTCTCCAGTCAAAAAATCATATTCCACAATTTTTCGGATCACATCCCGCTCCAAGTCAATTCGTGTCACAATTTCTCGACCGGGCGTGATGACTTCGAGCGTCGTTCCGGTCAAGCGAAATTTTCCCCGCGCCAAAATATCCGAGCGCGCATATTGCATATCAACGAGAATTCTGGCGATTTTTTCCCGTTCCATTTTCGCGCCGATTTTAATTTCTAACATCGAATTGCGATAATAGTCCGGTGAGCCCAAACCATAGATGCAAGAGACAGAAGCGCAAATAATTACATCGTCGCGACTCATCAGTGCCGCGGTGGCGGCGTGGCGCAATCGATCAATCTCTTCATTGATCTGCGATTCTTTTTCAATGTAGGTGTCTGTCGAAGCGATATAGGCTTCGGGTTGATAGTAATCATAGTAGGAAACAAAATATTCCACCGCATTTTTGGGAAAAAAAGTACGAAACTCTTGAGCCAGTTGCGCGGCCAAAGTTTTGTTCGGCGCAATGACCAATGTTGGCTTTTGCACTTTTTCGATCACATTGGCAATCGTGAAAGTTTTTCCTGAACCCGTCACACCCAAAAGCGTCTGGGATTTTTTGCCAGCCTTGAGCCCCGCCGTCAGCTGCGCAATCGCATTGGGCTGATCGCCCTCGGGACGGAATTTGGAGTTGATTTTAAACTTGATTGACATAATGACATTTTACAACTAAGCTACTTTCAAAACAAACAACTATTTTTCATATCACAATCACTCAAAAGCGGAGGAAAAAGTATGAAAATGGAGCAACACGTTCTTTTGGTTATTTCCAATGATCCGATTGTGCACGCTGTCAACCCTGACAGTGTACGCCATCTGATCAGTACAAAGATTGAAATCAACGATTCTCCTGGCGGGTGGACAATTGCAAGTTCTATCCCAAGCGATTGCAAATATGATCCTCAACATAAGGAGATTGTAGAGGCAAATGGTAGCACGCTATCAATTGTCATTCTCAATTGGCTGTTGAGAGTTTACAGCTCTCTAGCCTATTATCCTATATATCTACAAAGAAAATATATTGAGGATAAAAAGGGATGACCCGTCAACCATATTGCCAGCAAGCCAGTATTTTTCCACCCATCGCGGATTCGGAAAGGTGCTGGCTTTTTACTTTGGAAAAGAATTTGTCATCCTGAGCGGAATAAATTTTCGATAGAAAATTTGTGCAGTCGAAGGATCTGCTATATATAACCACTAGCTCTGCAATAAATCAGAAAGCCTGACGATAACCGCAAGCAGATCCTTCGACTCCGCTCCGCTTCGCTCAGGATGACATAAAAATTTTAACATTGGAAATTAGAGCTTGGAAATTTTATAAATATTTCCCTCCCTGCTTTTTCAATTCTTCCACGATTTTTTTCACATCTTGCGCTCGAGATTTGGGACAAATGAGCAGGGCGTCATCCGTGTCGACAATCAGCAAGTTATCTATGCCGATTGTGGCAATCAATTTGTCCTTATTTCCCTTGATGAGCGAATTTCGGCTTTCAAGGGCTAAAATATTACCATCGGCGTAAGCTTGCTCGGGAGAAGCCAGATATTCATAGATAACCCCCCAGGTTCCCATATCCATCCACTTGAAAGGATTGATAATTAAATAGGTTTGGTTAAAGATATGCTTAGTAACATCTTCCACTGGACCAGGTTTCATGGAGGCATAAATCCGATCCACTTCTTTGGCCGAATCTTTTTTCCCCAAGGCCACTTTTATTTTCATCAAAGCTTTATGCCACGCTGGATTGTGTTTTTCATATAGCTTGAGCATTAAATCAGGATACCAACAATAATGATTTGAGTGTGTCGCTATTTTGAAATTACCAATCAGCTCTTCCGTTTCTTCATAGGTGTCAAGACGGGGAATAAATTTTTGAATCTTAAACACATCCATATCCTCAATATTCTTAACTTGATCACCGAGCATTAAATAATCAATGCCCATATCGGGATAGAGTGCTTTTTGTCCTCCAGTCACCAACTTCTTTTCTTTTTTGACCAACTTTTCAGCCGCTTTCGTCATTTCGATAAATTTTTTATCCGGCTTTCGCAAACAATCCGCCTGAACAATCATAAACGGTTCTTTGGGATACTTCATCGCCACTTTCACGATTGCCAGACCCGTAGCAGGACCGGTGTTCCTTGCCACGTCCGGTTCGATAATAATATTCTCCAAAGATATTTCTGGTGCATCTTCGACTACATACTTCACATATCTTCTTTTGGTCGAGACAAAAATATCCTGTGAACCATATTCTTTGAGTAGCACTTCGACATTCTGTCTAAAGAGAGTTTTGCTTCCTACTATTGGCTGGAACTGCTTCGGCTTATCTTCCCGACTCAACGGCCAAAGTTTAGTTCCTTGACCTCCGGCAAAAATTATGAATTTCATAGTGTTTATTTTAGCTAATTAATCATACTACCCCCTAATTAAACCACACCCCCTGAAAAAATGGTAGAGACGCCCCGCTGGGGCGTCTTTTTTTTAAGGGAACGTCTTAGCGCTAACAACGGCCACGTCCCAAAATCACCAGCAGGAAGACGCCCCAACGGGGCGTCTCTACATAATGCTCTTTTGGCTATTCCAAGCCAAAAAATGGCCAGAAATGGACTTTTTGCACTTGACGAAAGAAACTCACTGTGCTAATCTCAAATGAGTTATTGGTTAGAAGTTTTTAATTTTTGAATCTCAAAAAAATGCTAAAAATAATCAACGTCGCTGAACTTGTTATTGCTATCTTTCTCGTTATTTCCATCCTTTTGCAAAACAGAGGCGCAGGTCTTTCCGGAACATTTGGTGGTGGTTTCACAGGCTACTACACAAGGCGCGGTTTTGAAAAATTCCTGGTTTTTTTTTCCATCTTCCTCTCTTCGATTTTTATTATTCTCGCTATTATTAATTTGATTTTGACTAACAAGTTAAGTTAAAATATATTAGTAACCCAATCGAAAATTGCAAATGGCTCTCTCCACAATGCCTGCTCAGGCTCTATCGAGTCAGCAACTTTAAGGAAAAGCTTCTCCTTTCTTTTTTAGTTTTACTTTTTATTTTCTCATTTTCTTATTGGGGGATTTCCTTCTATTATTCTCACACGCAAGCTCTGCCTAATTTTGGCGGAGAATACATTGAAGGTAATGTGGGGCAACCTCAGCACATCAATCCCCTGCTTTCGGCTTCCAATGATGTCGATGCTGATCTCGCAGAAATAATCTACAACGGTCTCTTGAAATATGACAGTAAGGGAGCAATCATTCCTGATTTAGCGGAAAGTTTTGAAATTAACGATGACAAAACCATCTATACATTTCATTTGAAAAAAAATATCACCTGGCATGATGGTGTGTCATTTTCCGCCCAAGATGTAATTTTTACCTTTAATTTAATTACTGACCCGGCCTACAAAAGTCCTTTGCGTTCCAATTGGCAAGGTGTCACGGCAAACTTGGTTGATGATTACACTGTTACTTTTAATACTAGCCCTTATGCCGGATTTCTAAATAACCTCACATTTGGAATCTTGCCTCAACATCTTTGGGATTCCGTCAAACCGGAAAATTTCTCCTTGACGCAATTAAATCTGGAACCAATCGGCACCGGTCCCTTCAAATATACCGCTTTTCAAAAAGATTCCAAGGGCAATATTCTTTCCTACAAGCTAGTTGCCAATCCGAGCTATTTTTCCGGCAAACCATATCTTTCCAAAATTACCTTTAATTTCTACACAGACGAAGATTCTGCCCTGGATGCCTATAACCGCAAAGAGATTATGGGTATGGGCAGTATCTCTTCCCAAAAAATCAAAAACATCAAGAATCAAAAAAGTTCCGCCGAACATTCTTTCGCCATCCCTCGCTACAGTGCAGTATTTTTAAATCAAAGCAAAAGCTTGCCCCTCGCCGATGACAAAGTCAGACAAGCCTTGAATTTAGCCACTGATCGAAATGAAATAATCAAGCTCATCCTGGATGGCAAAGGCGCTCCGGTTTATTCTCCAATTCTACCGGGAATGATTGGTTACTCTGCCGATTTGGGCAAAGTAGATTATGCTCCGGGAAAAGCTAAGGAAATATTGGATGACGCCGGTTGGAAAATAGCCAGCGACGCGTTTCGCGAAAAAGATGGTAACGCGTTGGAAATAAATCTCATCACAACCGATTGGGATGAGTTTTCCAAGAGTGCAGAAATTTTGAAAAATCAATGGAGGGAGATTGGAGTAAAAGTCAATATAGAAAGCCTTTCCGTTTCCAATATTCAACAGAACTTTATCCGCCCGAGAGAATATGAAGCCCTCCTTTTCGGACAAGTTTTAGGTGCCGATCCCGATCTTTATTCTTTTTGGCATTCAGCGCAAAAAAAAGATCCCGGATTAAACCTCGCTCTTTTTGGTGATAGTGGAACAGATAAATTGGTTGAGGATGCTCGCATTGAATTTGATCGAGAAAAAAGAGCTGGCTTTTATGCTGATTTTCAGAAAAAATTAGTCGAAGAACTTCCGGCTATTTTTCTTTGTTCCCCTGAGTACATCTACCCGGTCAACAAAAAAGTCCAAGGCATCGAAGCGAAAAATCTCATCTCTCCCGCTGATCGTTTTTCCAATATTGATAAGTGGTATATCAATACTAAACGGGTTTGGAAATAACGTTATTCGCTTCGCGAACCGGCGCTACGAATGCCGGACATACGAATAAATTACGATGAAAACTTTGATGCGGACAGTCCGCTACTAGTCTAAAATATAATACTCCCTAAGCACAGAACCTTTTTTATACTTACGCCCACCAGCGGACTGTCCGCTCTAACACTCTTGTCGCTAACTATTAAAAATAAATAATATGCAAAACAACTTTGAATTTGTGCCTAAGCATTATGCGGCGCGTGAACACGAAAAAATGGTGGACGTCCTCATGGACCCGGATGGCGCAGGACCAGCCATCCACTATTACATGATCCGAGGTGGAGTCGACCAGAAAAATATCACCGTCTGGGAACCAGGCACGATTTCGGGAGAATATATCAAAACCTACGGACACTATCATGTTGGACAATTAGATGAAACATATAATATTCTCTTTGGCAAGGGTATCGCGCTTTTGCAAAAACTATCTGTTGATGCCAATGGGGAGATGATTGCCGATTCAGTCGAAGAATTTCAAGCCATCGTCACCAACGTCGGTCAGGAAATCTATATGCCACCAAGCTACGGCCATCTCTTGGTCAACACTGGCAAAACCTATTTCGTCACCGCCGACACCAGCCCGGTTAATTTCGATGAAAAAAATCCGACCAGTTTTCCCGGCCACGCCGATTATGAACCAGTCAAAAAAATGCGCGGTTTCGCCTATTATGTTGTTGAACACGAAGGTAAGCCAGCACTCAAAAAAAATCCACTCTACAAAGAAATTTTGAAAGAAGATCTAGGAGGCTTGCCGGTAATCAACTAACAATTCCAAAAATATGCCTGACGCTAACAACGAGAAAATCAACGAACGTCCTTGGGGAAGATATGAGATAATGTCAATTCCCAAAAATCACCAAGTCAAGATACTTACTGTTTATCCTGGTGGCATATTGAGCCTGCAATCACACAAACACCGCTCGGAACATTGGATTGTCCTGCGAGGAACAGCGAAAGTTACCAACGGGGAAAGTGTGAAAATTTTCAATGAAAATGAGAGTGTTTTCATCCCAGTCGGCAATATCCACCGCCTGGAAAATCCAGGAAAAGCACTCCTGGAAGTCATTGAAGTGCAAATTGGTGACTACCTAGGAGAAGATGATATTATCCGCTACGAGGATAACTACAATCGTGAAACGGAAAAGTCCGCTCCCATAAACACTCCAGAAAAAACTTTAATCTAACTGAACAAAAAATCCCTGCGTCTTGTCGCAGAGATGAATTGCCCAAGTCTTAAAATAATCGCCTCTAACTTATCATTAGGGCGATTTTTTTAAATATTACTCAGATACTTTTGATAGGCTTTTTCGTCGTGCAAATGCACCCAGTCCTGATCTAATTGATATCCATATAGCTCACCTTGTTGGGACAAAGTCGGAAAAATGTCATGCTCCATCGAGATGTTGGCTTTTTTTGCCAGAGCAAAGACACCCGGCTCAAGAAAATAGACGCCGCCGCTTACCAGAGGCAGCACCTTTTCCTTAGCAGATGGTTTTTCGCTGAAACCTGTAATCCTTGGTCCTTTCATTGTAACCGCCCCGAGCCCAGTTGGATCATCAACGACGGCCACGCTAAGCGTTGCTAACCCGCTTTGTCGTTTGTGATAATTATACATATCTTCAACATCAACTTTATCCAAGAGAATATCACCATTCATCATCAGAAAAGTTTCTTTGAATTGCTTTTTGACGTGAACTAGCATGCCAGCTGTTCCACTTTTTCCTTCTTCATAATAACTAATTGCCATTCCCAGCTTTTCACCATTCCCCACAACTTTTTTAATTTCACTCACCCATTCGCGAGCAGAGATGATCACCTCGCTAACACCAAAGCGCTTCAAAGTCTCAAGATTTTTTTCCAGCAGTGTTGTTTTCCCAAGTGGCATCAAAACCTTAGCAATAGTTTTGCCACCCAACTTCACTCCCTGCCCACCAGCCAAGATGACAGCTTTGTTGAGAATGTGGTGTTTGAAATGCTTGAGAACGATGGTTTCGATCGCATTGGACCGATTACGCACCTTTTCACCGTCAATGATGGTGTCAATTTTATTCATTACATCCGAACGGATGGTAATCGTAATTCTTTCTCGTCGCATATTTTTGAGTATTATTAAATTATTTAGAACTTACGCGTTTAACAAAAAATAACCAAGCCTTGTCATCCTGAGCGAAGCGGAGCGAAGTCGAAGGATCTATTTTCTATTATCGCAAGCCCTTCTGTTAAATGGAAGGCTATGGGTTTCGCTTAGCAGATCCTTCGACTGCGTTCCGATCGCTATCGGAACTCCGCTCAGGATGACAGGTTTAATTTAAATATGTATGTCCCATATTTAAACAATCATATTATATCATACAAAAACCGCTCAAATCAACGGGCTTGACAAAATATCAATGGTATGATAGTATCATACCATAAGTTTTTTGACAAGCAGACGGCTCAAAACCGTCGAAAATATTAACCGTAAAATTAGAGGGGGAACAGCATGAATAGCCTGACATTTTTTATTTTTGTATTTGTGGCAATTTTTATTAGCACCCTAATTGGCAACGCAACCGGCGCAGGACAGCTCGTGCTGGCACTGCACTGGTGGGCATGCCTAGGTTTCTACCTAGCCAATATACTCTACGGCGCGACGATATACTTAGCCTTTTTTTGTCGTGTAGGCTGGTGGAAGTGGGTAGTTTTAGTTGCAATGGCCATCGTCGAAGTTGCGATTAGAAACGAAACTGGGGCCACGCTAGCCCTAAGCGTGCTACCTCAGTGGCAAGGATGGTTATTTGCAAACTCCATATACCTCGTTGGTATTTTTGGAGCCATTTGGATAGGAAAGCTACATGAAGAAAGGAGGTGGAGGAAAAGGAAAAAATAAGTCCGAGGCGCCGGAGTAAGCATATTACTTCGGCGCCTTTTCATTTATCCTGGATTATTTTCGCCCTATCCACGCCAGTTTATTCTAAAACAGTCGATTTTGTGCTATTATGGCGTTATAAATAATTAACCATTAACTATAAAAAAATATGCAAGTAAACCCAAATATTTTTCGCGGCTATGACCTGCGAGGGATTGTCGACAAAGATCTTAGTCCGGAAATCGCAGAACATCTGGGAAAAGCCCACGGAACGTATATGAAAAGACAAGGAGTGACAAAAGCAGTGGTTGGACGTGATTGTCGATTTACCAGTGCCGAATATAGCGAAGCATTAATCCGCGGTTTCAGTTGGGCCGGAATTGATACAATTGATATTGGAATGTGCTTGGTCGGAACTTTTTATTGGGCGCAATATTATCTCGACTCCCCTGGTGGTGCTTTCGTGACCGCTTCGCATAATCCAGCGGAATATAATGGCTTCAAATTTGCAATTGATTTCTCCGAAACGCTTGTCAGTGAAAGCATCCAAGAAATCCGCCGAATGGTTGAAGAAGAAGATTATATTCAAGGTGAAGTCCCGGGAAAAATTGAAAAGCAAGATATTGGCGAGGCTTACTTTCAAGATTTAAATAAGCGATTGCCAATCACAAAAAAATTCAAAGTGGTTGTTGATCCAAGCAATTCGACTGCCGGCGCAATTGTGCCAGAATTTTTGCGCAAAATCGGTTGCGACGTGGTGGAAAAAAATTGCAATATTGATCCGTCCTTTCCTCTAGGCACGCCAGACCCAACGGAAAGCCTTGTGGCTGGAAGAGTGAGTAAAGAAGTGCTGGAAGAAAAAGCTGACATTGGCTTTTCCTATGACGCTGATGGCGATCGCATTGGAATTGTTGATGACAAAGGCGGGATCATTTGGAACGACGTTTTGGTGGCTATTTTTGCCACTGATGTTTTGCACTCGCATCCGGGAGAAAAAATAATGTACAACACGCTTTGCTCAAAAGTTGTCGAGGATACAATCCTGGCAAACGGAGGAGAACCTTTTATGTGGCGAACGGGGCATTCATTTCTGAAGAAAAAAAATCAAGAAGTGAAAGCGGCTTTTATCGGAGAACTTTCCGGCCATTTCTTCTTTTCCGCTGATTTCTATAACCACGACGACGGAATCTATTCCACATTGCGCCTCCTTGCCTATCTCTCGCGAACTAATCAATCGCTTTCGGAAGTAGTGGAAAAATTACCAAAATATATCTCCAGTCCGGAGATTAAGCTTGGCTGCGCGGATGACAAAAAAGTGGCTTTCATTGAAAAAGTTAGCGCCATTCTTCTCACGGATTACCCAAATGCAAAAGTTATTTCTGATGAGAGAGCCGGCGACGGCGTGCGACTTGATCTGGAAGATGGAATGTTCGTGGTGCGCTATTCGCAAAACGGACCATACCTCACCGTGAAATTTGAAGCTCAAAAGCAGGAAAGATACGACGAATTGAAAAAATATCTGAACAAACTACTCCGCTCTCAGGAAGAAATTGATTGGAGTTACGGGGTGAATGTAGAGAGTTTGGATTGAGCCTTCACAAAATAAAAAAGTTTTACGCAAGAGCAGGGTTGCACCCTGCTCTTTTTGTTTTACGAATTTTTTACTGTCAAATTCCTCTTATTGCCAGCGTATTTATTCTATATTGATTGCAAACCAAAAGGAGCAAGGTACAACCTTGCTCCTGCAATATATTGACGGAAAACTCTAAAAAAATACCTTACCTTTCCTTGTCATTCCCGCGGAGGCGGGAATCTAGTCTCAAATCTATATTCAAATACAAATCATACTGTTTAGATTCACTCCTGATTGATCTCTAATCCCATGCCTTATTTCCCTCAATTAACGAAACAAATAGACAGTAGTCTTTCCTCAGTTTTTCCACTAGATCCCCGCCTTCACGGGGATGACAATCATGGAATATCTTGCATAAAAAAAGAAGCGAGTTATAAACTCGCTTCTCGTATTTCTTGATGAATTAGAATAATTAAAGTATAAACCCCACTTTCTTCTTCACCTCATCCAATTTCTTCTTTGCGAGTGGTCGCACTTTTTTGGCGCCGTCTTCCAAGATTTTCAAAACTTTTTCGTCAGACAAATCGGCCATTCTTTTTTGAAACGGCTCGAGGAATTTGATAATTACTTCGGCCAATTCAGTTTTGAAGTCAGAATATTTTTTGCCCACAAAAAGTTTTTCCACTTCTTTTGGTGTTTTATTATCGAGAAGACTATAGATATTGATGAGATTTTTGAGCGCCGGCTTTTCATCGACATAAACAATTTCACTACCACTGTCTGTCACCGCTTTTTTGATTTTTCTGCGCACAGTTTCCGCGTCATCATTAAGCGCGATATAGTTATATTCCGACTTGGCAGATTTGGACATTTTTTTCGTCGGATCATCGAGGCCCATAATTCGTTGCCCTTCTTTGGTGATAAAATGCTCTGGAATCGTGAAAGTATTTTCACCAAATCTTTTATTAAACCGACTACCAAGTGTTCTGGCGATTTCAATGTGCTGTAGCTGGTCTTCGCCAACTGGAACTAAATCTGTATCATAGAGCAAAATATCTGCTGCCATCAGCACTGGGTAGTTAAAAATTCCCAGTGGTACACTTTCAAAAGCCTTGCTATCCCCTGTGCTGAGTTCGGCTTTATCTTTAAATTGAGTCATGCGAGAAAGTTCTCCGGTTTTTGTAATTGTGTTTAAAATCCACATCAGTTCCGCGTGTTCTGGAACATGTGATTGAATAAAAAGCGTAGAATTTTTCGGATCAATTCCAGCCGCTAAATACATTTTAGCCACCTGGATTGTTTTTTTTCTCAATTCTTCAGGGTTTCTCGGCATTGTGATGGCATGCATATCGACAACACAAAAAATAGAATCATACCCGCCTGCATCGCTATGCGAAGCATTGCGGGCAGGTTCATCTTGCAATTTGACCCAATTTTTGAGCGCTCCAAGATAGTTTCCAATATGCAAATTACCTGATGGCGCTACGCCGGAAAAAATTCGTTTTTTCATAAAAATTTTAGAGTTTTAATTATTTTAATCAATTCATTTTCTTGACCTACGCCAGACTCAAATCGATAATTATACTTTTTTCCAATAACTTCAATCTTAATCATTTCGCCCATTCCATTTTCTTGCCAGCGAAATGCTTCAAGTCCATTGATAGTAATTTTTTTCATTTGCGTCCTCGGCAATGAAGAATCTTCCGGGCCAGCTAATAGCTCTTTTTGAATATCTTCAACTGAACGAATCGTACTAATTAGAAGGTGATATTGATCTGGTCCCCAGCTATTTGGCTGACCAAAATATATGCCAACCCCATCGTTTTTAACAAATGGAGATTGTGAAAAAGGACCAATTTCACAGCCATCAAATTTCCAGTTTTTATTATAAGGTATTTCCAGCGTCATACTCTTAAAAGGATCCGAATAAATATATTTTTCATTTGCCAATGGTAAATTATTATATCTTTCATCCGGTCCAATAGTTGCGCATTTTTCTCCTTTTCTTCTATCTATCTTTTCAATATTAATTCCAGTTGCAAGGCTCGTATCATCCAACTGCGCTGGCTGCTGAGTAGCTGGAACTGGCACAACTGACTGAGTTTGACTCACTGACTGCTTCCCGCATCCCGCCAAGAAAACTACTCCGATCAATAGCGCGCTTATTTTGATCATTTTTTGCATATTTTTTATTTTACATATTAATACCTGTATTTTAGCCCATTTCATCGTTTTGAGCAATTATTGACCCATACGCAAAGACGCCCCGGCGGGGCGTCTCTACAATATTATTCGTATATTCGTACAAATTCGTAATTCGTAGAGAACTCTAGACCTCAATAATCACCGGCAGAACCATTGGGCGTCTTTGCGTTTGTTGGAAGAGATAGAGTCCGACGACTTCGCGGATGTTGTCTTCGATGAATTTCTTTTCCGGTGAAGTTTTTTTGGACGTCGTGTCTTTGATCGCTTTTTGCACTCGCCTTTTCGTTTCATTAATCAGATCAAAATTATCTTTGACATAGATGAAACCGCGCGATGTGATTTGAATGTTGCCGACAACTTCTTTCTTTTTACTATCAAGAATAACCGTAATGACAAACATTCCGTCAGCGCTGAGCACTTGGCGATCACGAATGACCACCTGTCCCACATCACCCACACCCAGTCCGTCCACCATCACATAGCTTGTGTCCACTTTTTTTGGTAACAGTTTTGCCTGACCTCGTTGCACTTCAAGCACATTGCCATTGTCCATGATGAAGATATTTTCTTTACGAAAACCAATGCGCACCGCTAACTTTTCCGCTTCTTTGAGCATATAATGATTAGCATAGACTGGTAAGAAAAAGTCTGGCCGAACTTGTCGGAGCATTTCTTGAATATCCACGGCGCTACAATGACCGCTGGTGTGCACATCCATCACATCAGAATGAATAACATTATCACATTTGCGATAAAGATTATCTTTCAAGCGTTGAATTGTTCTTTCATTGCCCGGAATGACCGAGGAAGAAAAAACTATCGTATCGTTTTTCTTGACTTTGATGTGTCGGTGATTGTCGGTAATAATGCGAGAAAGCACCGCATTCCCTTCGCCTTGCGCGCCGGTGCAAATAATCACTACTTTGTTTTCCGGATATTTATGCAAATCATTGACCGTAATTAGTGTTTCCTTGTGCATCTTGATGTAACCCAGTTCTTTGGCAATATCGATGTTCATTTTCATGCTATAGCCGTCCAGGGCCACTTTCTTACCAATTTTTTCAGCGTATTCTAGGATATGGCCGACTCTTCTGATTTGCGAAGAGAACGTGCCAATGATGATTTTGCCCGTCGCTTCACTAATCAATTTTTCCAAATTATGATACATCTCATCTTCTGTCGTACGCGAAGGATTGGTCACAATTGCGCCAAGACTTTCCAACATCAAAATACGCGGACTTGGCAGTTTAGCTAACTGATCATACCTTACAAGACTTGCGCCATTTGCATTTTTTTCCATTGTCCAGTCGCCGGGATGAATCACGGTTCCATCAGGAGTCTTGAGAATCACACCAACGGCATCCATAATGGAATGCTCCACTTCAAAAAAATCAATTTCAAATTTTCCCAAACGAAGCTTTTCGTCAACAGTTTTGATTCGAATGGTTTTCAAATTTTGCGCCGAACCTTTTTCAAAGTCTTCTAATTTTTTCTTAACCATTGCCAAGGTCATATCGCGACCAATAATTGGCGGATAGCCAAGTTGACGCAAAAGGATTGGCGCAGCGCCAATGTGGTCAAGATGACCATGGCTCAAAATCACGCCACGAATATTTTTCTCTTTGCCTTTGAGATAACTGATATTGGGAATAATATAGTCGATTCCCGGCATATCTTCCTCAGGAAACATCATTCCCATGTCGAGAATAACAATGTCGCCACCATATTCAAACAGCGTCATATTGCGCCCGACTTCTTCTTGGCCTCCGAGAGGAATAATGCGCAAGGCACCTTTGGGGCTTCCCGGATTTGCTGTCATCGGCATCGGGATCCGATTTGGTCTAGGCTTTACCCTCGCAAGACCATCGAGGTTTTTGGGTATCGTAAAGCTGTTTGGACGTGCCAAGCCGGCCGGCGATACATTGGTTGTTTTTTTAAACATACTTTTCGAAAATTTAAAGACACCAAAAAAAGCTGGTTGCCCTTAATAAAAGCGATCTTCGCTTTTTATTTAAAGAAATTAGTTAATGATAATAAAAGAAATAGAATAAATGACTAAAACAAAAGGTTTTCTTCCACTACTGAAATTATATCACACTATTATACACGTTTCAATGGGATTGTCAAGCAATCAATTCTGCGCTAGACTAAAGCTATTATCTCTAATGCATAACTTATGTCCCTCAAAATCGGCATCGTTGGCCTCCCTAATGTCGGAAAATCGACGCTTTTTAAGGCCTTAACCAAAACTCAGGTAGATATTAATAATTATCCTTTTTGCACGATTGAACCCAATGTCGGAATCGTGAAAGTGCCTGATGAGCGTTTGGACAAATTGGCCGTGATGTCAAAATCGGAAAAAATCATTCCGGCTATTGTTGAGTTTGTCGATATCGCCGGCATCGTGAAAGGCGCTTCGACTGGTGAAGGCTTGGGCAATAAATTTCTCTCCAATATCCGTGAAGTTGATGCCATCTGCCAAGTGGTACGAGTTTTCGATAATTCAAATATCATTCATGTTAATAATAAAGTCGATCCGCAAGATGACATTGAAACAATCAATACCGAGCTAATCCTCGCTGATCTGGAAACTATTGGCAAAGTGAAAATTCGCCTGGAAAAAGAAAGGCGCGGCAACAAGAAAGGCGCCACCGAACAACTGGCTGTGCTCAACAAAATCAGAGAAAATCTTGAAGTTGGTAATGTTGCCAATTCCACGAACTTGGACAATGAAGACGAAAACACGAAAATCATCGTCCGAGAACTCTCGCTTCTCACTATGAAACCGTTTTTATATATTTTTAATGTTTCCGATGTTACCGAAAAATTATCAGATAACTTGGAAAAACTGCCACATGTCAAACTAGACATCAAAATTGAAGAAGAGTTGATCGAGATGACAAAAGAAGAAGCCGCTGAACTTGGCGTCAAATCAAATCTAGACGAGCTGATTGTCCGCGCCTATGAACTACTAGGCCTCATCACATTTCTGACTACCGGCAAAGACGAATCGCGCGCTTGGACAATAAAAAAAGGTTGGACCGCACCGCTCGCCGGCACTGCCATTCACAACGACTTCAAAGACAAATTCATTCGCGCTGAAGTAATCAATTGGCAAAAACTCTTAGACGCCGGTTCCTGGTCAAAAGCCAAAGAACTTGGGACGCTACGACTGGAGGGAAAAGAATATATTGTGCAGGATGGGGATGTGATTGAATTTAAGATTTAGCTTGTATCCCCTTCTCCATTAGGGAGAAGGTGTCCGAAGGCCGGATGAGGGAGAAGCCTTTCAATAATAACCTACTGCTGTTTATATTGCTTTTCTTTTTTAATAACGCCCTTTTCCCTCACCTGTCCTCCGGACATCCTCTCCCTAAGGGAGAGGAGGATAGCTCTAGAAACTTATTTATTCGTACATTCGTATTAATTCGTAATTCGTAGAGAAAACCATATGTCCACCATCCACGCCATAATTTTTGGCATCATCCAAGGCTTAGGAGAATTCCTGCCTATCTCTTCTTCCGCTCATCTCGTAATTTTTCCCTGGCTTTTCAACTTTCCTGACCCAGGCTTGTCTTTTGATGTCGCTTTGCACTTTGGCACGCTCATCGCTGTCGTTCTGTTTTTTTGGCGCGATTGGATTGAAATTATTACGCTCGCAATTGGCATCAAAAAAAATACAGCTAAATTTAATTACCCAAAAAATACACTTTGGCTTTTGGTGATTGCGACGGTTCCGGGAGCACTGGCTGGGTATCTCTTGGAAAAACAAGCGGAAACAATTTTTCGTTCCCCACTACTTATCGCTGGAACATTAGTCTTCGCTGGATTAGTTTTGTATTGGGTTGATCAAGCTGGAAAGAAAAATAAAAACTTCGACAAAATTTCTCCCAAAAGTGCACTTCTCATCGGCCTCTCGCAAGCTGTCGCAATCATTCCAGGCATTTCCCGCTCCGGCGCAACAATCTCCACTGCCCTCGCTTTGGGCTTTGATCGCACGAGCGCCGCCCGTTTTTCATTCCTCATGTCCGCCCCGATTATTTTTGGCGCCACGATTTTGAAATTTTCTGATCTCGTCGATAATTTTAATCTCATTCAGGCCGTCGCCATCATCTTCTCCGCCCTCTCAGGTCTCATTGCCATCGCCTGGACGCTAAAATTCATCGAGCGCGTCAGCTACAAAATCTTTTTCTGGTATCGCCTAGCTTTTGCAGTGATTATTGTTTTGGTATATTTTTGGCGCTCAATTTGACTAACCCCCCATTATCCTATATAGTAAGAAAACAATCTAGAAAGCCCCGAAGTTCTCTCGCCTGACTGCTTTGTTAGTCAGGATAAGAGCACACACATTCCGCATCGGGGCATCTCAGGCGGATTTTGTTTTGTAATTAACTAATTCATTAGAACGAAAAAACTATGCGCTACGAACTATTCTATCTCGTCGGTGTTTCCAAAGAAATCGACTTGGAGAAAATCAAAGTTGAGGTGGACGAAATTGTCACCGGCCACGGAGGTGTTTTTGAAGAAAAAGCGACCCAAGAAAAAAGAAAGATGGCCTACAAGATTAAAAAGGACACGCATGGCATCTATATCGCCAAACGGTTTACCCTAGAAGAGCCTATCAATGTTCCGGAAATTATCAACAAGCTCAATCTGAACCCGGGGGTTTTGCGATTCATTATTAGTGATGCCTCGGAATTGCCAGAGTTAAAAACGAAAGAAGAGCGCATTGAGCAAGAAGAAAAGAGAGGTGAGGTGGAAAAAATGCGTGAAGCTAAAAAAGAAGCCGCTGAACTTGAGAAAAATCCACCAAAAAAAGAAGTTGTCGCCCCAGTCGTTCCAAAAACAGAGGCCGAAGAAAGTCAGGAAGCCCAGGATTCCGAAGCAATCGACAAAAAATTAGAAGAAATACTTAATATCTAGTTTTTAATTATTTTAAATCCCCCAATCGTAACGTTTGCTAGCTAGCGGACCCGCCCGCATCGCTACGCGAAGCGTTGCGGGCAGGGAAAATAAACTTATGAACATCAACAAGGCCATTCTCGTGGGAAGACTTACTCGAGATCCTGAAGTGAGAACAACTGCCACTGGGCAAACTGTCACTTCCATCTCACTTGCCACCAATCGTTTTTGGAAAGATAAAAACGGCCAAAAACAAGACCAAACAGAATTCCATAATGTCGTGCTTTGGGGCAAACTAGGAGAAATTGCCGGACAATATTTGACCAAAGGTCAAGAAGCCTACATCGAAGGAAGATTGACTACGCGAAAATATACCGGAAAAGATGGGATTGAAAAACGCACAACCGAAATTGTGGCGGAAAATATGCAACTCGGTTCCCGCGCTGGCCAAGGTGGCGGACAAGGAGCTGGAAGCTACACAAGACCAGCAACTGCTCCTGCTCAAACCCAAGCTCCGCAAGCACCAATGGCAGAGGAAATTCCGACCATCAATCTTGATGAGGAAGAAGATGAGGTTCGAATTGAAGATGTGCCCTTTTAGTTTTTAAATAATTTAAGTTAAATTCATTGTATGTATAATAATCGCAACAGTAACGAAATCAGCGTGGTGGAGAAAAAACTCTGTCATTTTTGTCAGAATCGAATTGAAAAAATCGATTTCAAGGATGCCTATTTCATCCGTCGCTTTATGAACTCTCAAGGTAAAATCTATCCACCAAAACGCCACGGCACTTGCACAAAACACCAAAGAATTCTCACTAACGCCATCAAAAAATCCCGTGTCATGGCGCTGGTGCCTTTTGTGGCGAGATAACTTCTGCTAGCTAAAACATTTTCTGATAACACACTCCTGGCCTTTTCAGGCTGTTAAATTTATTGGGAAGCTAATTGAATTTTTAGTTTTTAAATTTTTAATTTTTGAAATAATTTTAAATGATTCAATTTTTAAACAATCAAAATTAGGCCATTATTTAAAAATTACAAAATTAAAAATTAAGTAATAAATGCTATGATTGGAATTTCAGATATTAAAACTGGGAAAAATATTATTCTCAACGGCGTGCCGTTTGCCGTACTTTATCACGAACACTCAAAGACTGGTCGAGCCGGATCAGTTCTGCGCACACGACTGAAAAATCTAACCAACGGCGCAGTGTTGGAAAAAACTTTTCAAGGTTCTGAGCACGTTGAGGAAGCCCAAATTACCAAATCGAAAGCCCAATTTCTTTATAAAGAAAATACGGATTATTGTTTCATGGATAATGAGTCCTACGAACAATTTTCTCTTTCGACGCAAACACTGGGCGATAATGTCGATTATCTCACCGAAGGCACGGAAGTCTTATTCCTCAACTTCGATGGTAACGCAATTAATATCGAATTGCCTGTTAAGATGAAACTAAAAGTGACCGAAGCGCCACCGGGAATTAAGGGTAACACCGTTTCCACCGGCGGAAAAATGGTCACACTGGAAACAGGCAAAAAAATCTCCACTCCCCTTTTTGTGGAAGCCGGGGATGAAATTATTGTGAACACGGAAAAAGGCGAATATGTTAGCAGGGCGTAAGATTAGAATTGATCTTTTTTGTAGAGACGCCCCAACGGGGCGTCTCTACGAAATACACAAATTATCAATTTTTTGCCAACGCCCGAAAAAATGCTAGACTAGGTTTATGGGCACACTAGCAATCAACAAAAAAGCCGGTTTAGACTATTTCCTTATTGATCAGTACGAGGCTGGTTTGGTTTTGAACGGACAAGAAGTCAAATCGGTGCGCTCGGGTCAAGTTAGTCTCAAGGAAAGCTTTGTAACGCTTAAAGGTACCGAATTATACCTCACTAACGCCTATATTGCCCCCTACAGGCAAGCCGGCTTGAAACAAATCAACGACCCGACCCGACCACGAAAACTCCTTTTGAAAAAATCGGAAATCCGCCAACTGATTGGAAAAGTACGCACAGAAGGCTTGACACTCGTGCCACTTAGGTTGTATACTAAAAAACGACTATTGAAGCTGGCTTTTGCCGTGGGAAAAGGCAAAAAGAAGTTCGATAAGCGCGAGGATATAGCCAAAAGAGAGGCTGGTAGAAAAATTCAGCGAGAATTGGGGCTGAAAATCTAAGGTTAAAAATTCAGCTTCCAAGTAGATTAAAAAAATCTGTCATCCTGAGCGGAGTTCGTACTCGAACGCAGTCGAAGGATCTGCTAACCGCAACCCAAAGTTTCTGCTTAATAGTAAAGCTTACGACAATGAAAAGTAGATCCTTCGACTTCGCTCCGCTTCGCTCAGGATGACACGGGTTTAGATTTATTTGGAAATTTGGATTTTGAAATTTGGATTTTCCGCCTTTGGCGGGATTATGGGGATGCCTGGTTTCGACAGGTTGTACGTTTAAAATATGCAAGCCGAGCTCTTATAGCTGCTCGTAAAACCGCTATTAAAGTTATAAGTGCAAACTTACTAACAAAAGCAAAAACTGCGATTGCTAACGCTTTCACAGTCAACTTTGCTACCGCTCTTGCCTAATACTAGTCTTTACTAGTTAGGGCATCAGCCATCGAATTCATTTTCGCCCAAGGGGTGAACTTCGGTGTCAAATTATTGGGCTAGCAAATGCCCGCTTTTCTTGGCCAGCATATGCGAAACTATAGCCGAGAATAGATTGAAAAGGTTTTGTTCGCCTTTCACTTTTCGATCGACCCCGCCTTGGCGGGGAACTAAGGCGGAATAAGCTTGTAGTATATTTTGGATGAATAATTTTGGACGCGAGTTCAACTCTCGCCATCTCCACGAGTAGTTCTCTACCAATTACGAATTAAATATAAAATATATAAATGGAAACTAGATAATTTTATAATTTTTGCAATTTTTAAATAATGTCTCAATTTCTAATGTTTAAAAATTCAGTCATTGAAAATTATTTACAAAATTTAAAAATTGGAAATTAAAAAATTAATCTGATTCGTACATTCGTACTAATTCGTAATTCGTAGAGACAAAATATAACCACTAACACTAAAGCTATCAGACGAACACCCTACAAAAGACCGGTTGTGAGAAAAGGTCCAATCACGAGAATCAATGATCAAATCCGCGTGCCGGAAGTGCGCGTTATTCGTGATTCCGATAATGCCCAGCTTGGTATTTTGCCGACTGCGGAGGCGCTAGAAATGGCTCGCGAAGACGGTATTGATCTTGTTGAGATTGCGCCACACGCAAAACCTCCCGTTTGCAAGATTATGGATTTTGGAAAATTTCAATACCAAAAATCTCGTTTGGAACGCGTGAATAAATCAAAGCAGAAAAAATCGGAAACGAAAGGTATCCGCTTGGGAGTGAGAACTGATACGCACGACTTGGAATTCAAAAAAGCTCAGGCAGAAAAGTTTTTGAAAAAAGGTGCAAAAGTCAAAGTGGAGCTGACGATGCGCGGAAGAGAAAAGGCCCACCAAGACCTGGCTCGCGAAAATCTGAAACAATTCCTTCATGAGATCGCTATCCCCTATAAAATTGAACAAGAAATTAAACGTTACCCGGGAGGTTTCAATGCCATCATTGCTCCCGATGAAGAATAACCCCCCCCTTCCCCTTCTCCCCTCGGGAGAAGGTGCCCGTAGGGCGGATGAGGGCAAGGGTGTTATACTAAGAAGAAATAAATTTAGATTATTCTTAACGTAAAGCCCTTGCCCTCACCTGTCACGTGCTCGTGACATCCTCTCCCGAAGGGCGAGGAGGATAATTTTATAAGATACATAATTATTGAGTTAGAATTTAAATTTATGCCAAAGTTAAAAACGAAAAAAGCGCTCGCGAAGAAAATTAAGATAACCAAGAATAAAAAAGTACTCCGCCGATCAACCGGACAAAATCACTACAACTCCAAGGAAAATGGAAAAGTTGGACGAGAGAAAAAAGGTGACAAAAGACTTTTCAAGGCCGATGAGAAAAATGTCCTGAAAAGAATGCAAGTATAATAACAATTAAATTTTACCCGCCTGCAGCGCTATGCGCAGCATTGCGGGCAGGAATTTCCCAATCATATGACCAGAATTAAACGCGGAATGGCCTCCTCAAAAAGAAGAAAGAATCTGCTTGAAGACGCTAAAGGTTTCAAGTGGAGAAGGAGTACTAATTATCGCGCCGCCAAGGAAGCGGTGATTAAGGCGGGATCTTATGCTTTCCGCGATCGCCGTGCAAAAAAACGTGTGATGCGAAAACTGTGGATCACGAGACTCAATATTGCTCTTCGCGAATTGGGACTGAAATACAGCCAATTCATCAAAATTATGGCTGACAAAAAAATTGAATTGGATCGCAAAGTGCTTTCTCAAATGGCTGTGACTGAACCGAAGATTTTTGCTAAGTTGATTGAGTCGGTGAAATAATCCGCCAGCTTGCGGATTGGAATCAAAAAAGATAAAACAGGAGCGGGTTTGCAACCCGCTCCTTTTGTTTTACTAATTACAGATTTTATAAAGCGTCACTTTAAATAAAAAATCCATCCGAAAAATAAAGCTAGCAAACTATGCGAAACGGGTTACAAACCCGTTCCTGCAAAATAACACAATTACTAGATTATCTCTTCTTCCCCAAAATCACCTCCCGAATCAAGCGCCGGAAGCCATAAAAAGGTAGCCAAATCCAAAGCGTTTTCAAGACCCACTTATTCCAAAAACCATTTGGGTTAGTGGAAAAATAATCAAAAACAAGATAAAGGATAAAAAAGAGCAATACAAACGGACCGAACATTAAAACATAAACGTCAAACTTATTCATAAATTTTAGTTTAAAAATTTTAGGTATTTATCCCAATAATCAAACAGTTTGGCGGTTGTCATAAGGTCGCGCGCACAATATCTGGCAATTTCCAAATATTTTCCGGATTGATAGAGTTCGCTAATCATACTCCCGTCAATTCCCTCATCCTTAGAACTTAAAATGCCAAAAAATTTAGCATAAAAATCCAGTGTATATCGGCGTGTCGCGCCATAGAAAGTTAATTGCTCCAATAAATCACAATGCACACGATGATCATAACGGTAACCGAATAAATTTTTGGCTGGATGAATAAGGTGTCTGGCACTGCGCAAAGAGAGAAACGGTCCGTCAAAACTGCGTCCGTTAAATGTGATAACTTGATCATAACTTTTCACCAATTCCCAAAATTTTTCTAAGATTTCTTTTTCCGTTCCACTGGAATATTGCAAACCGTTTTCTTCAAACTCGCTTTTTTCCTCGTTTTTATTTTGAAACAGAACAATGCCTTTTCCCGTTTCCGGGTTAAACATTCCAATTGTCACAATTTCTCCCGTCAGCGGGCTAAGCCCCAGCCTCTTTTTTATATCTTCACGCCCCTCATCATCTTTGGCATATTTGAGCAAATATTCCTGCGTCTTCTTTTCAAACGCATCAAAATCAAATCCGATTGTCTCAATATCAACAATTACCTTCGCCATATGCTTAGAAAAAATTATTGCATCCGTAGCTTAGCGTATATTCCATAAGCTGCCAAAATCAAAGCAACCAACATCCACTGCGTTCCAGCCAACCCAAAAAGATCTGTTTCATATAGAGAATCATAGCCCGAAACTAACACCGCCAGAACGGATAGTCCCATCAAAATATCACTGTATTTTTTTATCATAATCCCACCTCCTTTCTGTCTTTATATTAGCACATTAACGCAAGTTTCAAAAATCCCAAAAATGAACTAAAAAAAATAACTATTTTACACCCTTATTCAACCACAATCATCGCCTTTTGACCTGTTTCAATTTTATTCTTGTCGCCGGAAAAATCATGAATCGCGTTATAGATGGTTTTTATTTGATACCTATAGCCTTGGCCATTGCGCGTTCCCGGATCATTAGTAATAATCGTATTTCCGTCATAACCAATAAGCACAAGATTATGATAGAGCGGTCCAGGCGCAGTGAAATTTGGATTGCCCAAAAGTCTCCCTGCCACCGGAATAATGATCGGCTTTCCCTTTGCAAGATATTCTTTTAAATCTTTAGTGGTGAAATCATAGACCACGCGCAGATTTTTCAAACCATAATAATCCCTCCCCAATTTCGCCGTTTGGACCGCTGTGCTATCCTCGTAACCTTCTGTGTTTTTGATCTCATAGGCAATGAGCGCTTGAATCTCTTTTTCTGCAATGGCTGGCGTCAATTTTTTGCTTTGCGCAAAATAGGCCACCATCAAAAGCGAGGCTTCTTCACACGCCTCCTCGTGATAAGCATCCCACTTTCCAAAAGGAGCCTGCGAAGTGAATGGAACATCGATGAGAATTTTTTCTGGCTGGCTTTGCCACGCCGAAGCCTCCTTGTCCGCCAAAGCTTTAGCGTCGGAGGAGGCGGAGGAGGGTTCTCTTTTCGACACATCTTCCACTGCCATATTTTTAGTATCTTCTACTTTTTGATGAATTATTTCTGTGCGCGAAAGACGTGGCAATGCCACGTCTTTACGGGCACGAACAATTAAAGCTAATGACGCTAAAATTATTAGCGCCATAATGCATTTAAACTTCTTTAAAATTGTTTTGCTGTTAGGAATCACAATTTTTTAATATCAAAGACTAGGAGTTCCGCCTTCAAGGTATGTTTGAGCCAACCTCTCTCCCTTACCTGTTAAATCATTTTTTTCACCACTTCCATATAATGGCATCGCCCATAAAACTATCTTGTCTGCTTTTCTATATAAAGCCTGTTTTAATTTTTCATCGATACTATTCAAATCAGCATTTGATCCAAACGTTATCTTAACCAATCCATCCACAACCTCTTTTTTGAGAACAATTTTAAAGTTAACTTTTTCTACGTCTTCTACTCCGGCTCGCTCCAAATTGGCGTCATCGACACTGACTGGTTTTGATCTAGCCAAATCAATATTAATTTCTCCGGTAATATTTTCAGATTTCTGCTTTATTCCCTCTTTATAGCTTTCATGTAATCCAGTCATATATTTTTTTCCCTAAATAATTATACTTCTATTCTAATACACAATCACCGGCGTGCCAATCTCAGACCAATCGTAGACAGTTTTAGCCGGGCCAACCCCCAGACGCATACAGCCGTGAGAAACTGGAATTCCCAGGTGGTTAGCACCCTCCTTATAGCCTCCTGGCCACTCTGGAAGCTCATGAATACCGAACTTACCATCTGAGACAATCGCCATCCAGTTGGGCATATAGAGGCCGTAGGCCTTGGAATAGGCCCGAGGAGTTTTATTATATATTTGATGCGTGCCAACAGGAGTACCCATTCCTTTTTTACCGGAAGAAATCAAATAAGCATTCAGAAGTGTTCCATTCTCAAAGGTAGTCATTATTTGCGTCGCTAGATTGACATCGATATATTTCCCTTCCACTATTTTCGCTTTAGTATATTTTTTTGCTTGATCCAAGCGCAAAGTAAAATCTTTTTCCCAGGCTACGGGAGTGGTTTTTAACGTTTCAAAAGATCCGGCATAAAGCGATTGATATTTTTCATCACTATCCTCCGCTACTTTGGTTAAAATCTTTAATGTATACACTGATCCATCTTCCACTTTATTTTTCGGCAAAATTTTAAATTGCGTTTTTTCCGGATTAATCTGATAATCCACTCCACCGCCGGGACTGAGAACGAAATCGACATGATAACCCTCGACCGAGCGATCGAAGTTAATCACAATTGGATCCTCCGCCCCAATCACCACCTCTTTCGCGCCATTCTCGGGAAAAACCTTTTCTACCTGCGGAGGAGCAGAAGCGGAAAAAATCAACTCTTTTTCTGCGATTTTTGTCAGCATCGCCGTTCGACCTTCGGGAAGAAAAATGGAATAACTCTCTCCTGGTCGCCAATTTTTTTCCGGGGTAATTATCAACTTCCTTCTTGCTCCATCAAAAATCAGCTTTACTTTTTCTTCCGGAATAATTTTGATTCCCATAACATAATCTGCCTTCCAAACCGGCACGGAAAAATTAACTTCCACTGCCTCTTTAATTTCAATATTTTTCGTCACTCTTAGGGTAATATTTTCTTTGTACGCATTTTGATAAAACTGCCAGCCATAAAAAATAATCAGCGTCAAAGAAACCAGCGCCAGTGAGAGCAAGAAAGTTTTGATGAAAAGCTTAAGGAAGCTCGTTTTTTTATCCATATTTATTAAACTTGAAGGATAGGCTTTTCTTTGAGAGCACTTAATTTTAAATTAGAAATTTAAAATTTTAAATCAAATTAAAATCACTAAATTTTAAAATTAAAAAAATTTAATCATTAAAAATTCATTTTAAATTTAAAATTTCAAATTTCAAATTTACTGATTCCGAAACATCCCCTTCGCCGCCTCCCAGACTTCCGGATGATTCTGATGAACTTTCAGCCAATACCACCATTCCACACCCCAAAGATAGATTTCCGGAAAACCAACTTGTCTGGCAAAAGAAACATTGGCCTCCAATTTTTGAACATTCATCGATTCAAATTGTTTATCCAGTGACTGATTAGTCGTCCAGCCAGCGATCCATGGCTCAGCCTGAAGTTCAATCACAAACGCATTATCTTGTTTTACAAAAAGTCGATTCATCCAATATTTAAATTGAAAAAAGCGCGGACCAATTGGATAGGTATAGAATCCGCCATATTTAGCGCTATAAATTGTGCGATACATCGTTGTGCCAAAAATATCCGCTCGTGAAATCGCCTTTATCCACAAACTTAATTCGCCAGAATCAGTCACGATAATTTTTCGACTGGGATCGGTTTTCCTTGCCATGGCAATTTCAGCGTCCAAAAGATTCACATCCAAAACCGGACATTCTCCAAATTTCAAAAATGGTTCATTTTCAATCTGCCAATATTTCACGGCTTTGGAATTTTTGTAGTGATTGACAACGACACGAACAAACTCAACCAGCTCAGTTTTTCTTTTGACATCATCCTTCTTGAGATATTCCGGGATAAAACATTCCGGCCAACGAGGAACCTTTTGACCAACCGCCAAAATTATTTCTGCCTTCCTCTTTTCAGCTTCTTGCATCTGCCAATCAAGATCGGAAAAATCATATTTTCCTTCCTCGGGCTCCACCCAATCCCAGTAAACCGGAATGCGAATTTTTTTTGCGCCCAGATCATCCAGCATAGCCACATAAGCCACACGCCAATCTAAGCCAATATCCTCGGCATAACGCTTGGAAAAAGTAACGCCCAATTTCGCACTCTCATTTTCTTTTTCCACGGGAATATTGAAATAAATCAGCATCACACAAGCCAACGCGAAAATAACCAGGAAAATTTTGAAGATAATTTTGAGCATTTTTTTTATTTTTTGCATTTTTATCCCCCACCACTTTTTCGCTCCGCATTCGCGATAAGGGTAAGTTATTATTTTGATTATCTTTTGTATTTTAATAAAATTTACACTAAAAAAATAAAGTCAAAAAAGCGAAAAAATGATGGGGGATAAATTTCTTATTTTCTCACATGTGAAACCAAGCTAATCCCAATAGCAATAATAACAATGGCGCAAATTTTTTGCAAAATTGTTTTCCAATCTTTTTTTTCTTGCATCACTTCCGGAACCCAAGCGGAAAAAATAATGCTAAGCATGAAAATAAAAACATACTCCACGGAAACCAAAGCGCTAACAATCGTTACGCTAGCTAAAACCAAGGAGGTGGCAAATTCTTTGAGAAATGATCCGCTACCACCAAGCACTTTTGCTAAAACAAAGGATAAGCCGGATTTTTGCGTTTCTCGCTCCGGATTTTTGAATTTCAAAAGTGATCCAAAAATCGCTCGACGCCAAGCGGGAATCAGAAAAAAACTAAACGTGCCCAAAAATGCCCCTGCGCGCGTCCAAGCAAACACATTCAAGAAATTATCTCCATTATAGAGCACTTTAATCATAATTGCTGATAACGCCAGAAAAAATCCGGCCAAAATTGAAGCACGAAAACCCTTGAAAAAAATCCGCTTTTCCAATTTATCCAAATCAAAAGAAATCAGAAGCCCACCCAAAACTAACGCTCCGATACCTAACGCTTCTCGCAAACCCAAATGTTCATGCAAAAAAAATATAGATAGAAAAAAAGTCGCGATTGGGATAATCGCCCCAACAACCGGAAGCACCCGACTGGCTTCGCCCTTACGCACGGCAAAAAACAAAGCTAACATACCATAAATAAAAATCGTTCCCGCAATAAAACTGAAAACTATTTTAGCCACACCAATCTGATGAAGGCCACCGAAAAAAAATCCGATAATAACCGCGAAAAGTCCTAGCGCTCCAGAATAAAAAGCATAAATCACCGGGTGAGAAACGCGTTCGGAAGAAAGCAAAAACTTATCCAGCACGATTTCCAGCGCCAAAAGCAAATATGCAATTATAGTAATCGATAGCCAATTCATAGTTTAATTATACTACAAAAGGTAAGAATAAAAAAGGAGCGGCGTTGAGTCTTTATGCCACTACTTCGCCACAACATTATCGTAGAAAATAAATTCTGAATTCTAAATTAAAATTTTCCCTAGGAATTTGCTTTTTCATAATATAGCGCCACATCGGCAATCCATTTGCGCACTCCCGCCGGATCATGTCCGACACAAGTTGATCCACACTTCCAAATGATCATTTTTTGGGCCGTATCAATCTTTTTATCAATCAATTCGCGGATTTTCTCACCGACCACTAGGATGGCTTGCTCGGGAGAATCGAAACAACTATAACCAGAATTTGTTTGATTATAGTCTCCGCGATAACCCCAATAATTAAAACAATCGTGGCCATCTTTTTTGGGTGAATACTTACCCCAATCACTCTCTTTTTTGGCAATTGCAATCAAGAATGAGGCAGTCTTGTTGTCGCACTGAGAAATAAAAGGTAACATTTCTTCCAATGGACTCCCGGCTATGATCGCCTGATATTTCTGTTTTTGGCTATCTTTTGGCTCATTTTCCTGCCTTTCCCATTCCAATTTTTTTTGCTTTTCTTCTTGCCTTGCGAGTTTAAGCTCTTTTGTGCTATTTTTCACCCTTGCCATCGGATCAAATTTGAAAAGGGTTGTCTTAGTTAAGCTACCCGATTCTTCCGGATGATTCAAAACAGCTTCCGGATGATTATCAGCGGAAATAACGATAAAGCTGTTATCACAAAAATAAACAGAAAAAAACAGCCCCAAGCAAAGCATGAGCAATATTTTAGTTATTCTATTTTTTCCGACCCCCAAACTCGGCAGTTCATCATCCATAGAAACCAAACTCCCCTTGTTCCCCCATTGCAACTATTAGCAGTTATGAGTAACCCAATAATTCTAACAAAAAATGAGTTTTGGGTCAAGCGAAGAAGGAAAATTATACATCCAAATTCTTCACGCTTTTGGCGTGCGTTTGGATGAAGCGTCGACGCGGTTCAACTTCTGTGCCCATAAGGATATCGAACATTTTGTCCGCGCTTTCGGCATCTTCAATTTCGACCCGCATCATCATTCTCGTCGTCGGATCCATGGTGGTTTCCCAAAGTTGCGTCGGGTTCATTTCTCCCAAACCTTTATAGCGTTGAATCGTGATGCCGGAAACTTCTTCTTTCACTTCCCCATCCTCATCGGTTTCAATTACAATTTCCGGAACAATTTCTTCTGAATTTTTCTCGACTACTTTTTCCGCCCTGTCCATGCCTTCTGGCAGGCGGGCCTTCTTATTTGCATCACTCTTCTTTTTCATCGCTTCAATAATTTTGTCCCGTCCCTGATCAGTAAAAGCATAATTGACTTCCTTGCCTTTTTGCAGACGATAGAGCGGTGGTTGAGCAATATAGATGTGGCCATTACGGATGAGTGGTTCAAAATAACGATAGAAAAAAGTTAAAAGTAATGTGCGGATGTGCGATCCGTCAACGTCAGCATCAGCCATAATAATTACCTTGTGATAGCGTAACTTGGCAATATCGAGGCTATCCCCAATTCCCGCGCCCAGTGCAATGATGATTGGTTTTAACGTGTCCGATTTCACCACTTTGTCGAGCGTGGCCTTTTCTACATTGACTAATTTTCCACGCAATGGCAAAATAGCTTGAAAACGCCGGTTGCGTCCTTGCTTGGCACTACCACCAGCCGAATCTCCCTCAACGATATAGATTTCTGATTGCGATGCATCACGACTGGAACAATCAGCCAATTTTCCTGGCAGAGTCATTCCTTCCAGTGCGCCTTTTCTGATCACAGCGTCTTTCGCTGCTCGCGCGGCGATGCGTGCTTTGGAACTTAGGGCGATTTTGGAAATAATCGCTTTAGCATTATTGGGATGCGCTTCCAAATATTCAGCCAGCGCTTCGGCTGTGGCTGAAGAAACGATGCCACGAATTTCACTATTGCCCAATTTTGCTTTCGTTTGTCCTTCAAATTGCGGGTTGCGCAGTTTCACACTAATCACCGCGGTGAGTCCCTCTTGAAAATCTTCCGCCGTAAAATTGTCATCCTTTTCTTTCAAAAGTCCAGTTTTTTTGGCATAGGAATTAATCACGCGCGTGAGCGCCGAACGAAAACCGGCTTCATGCATTCCCCCTTCCGGCGTGGCGATATTGTTAGCAAAAGAAAAGACATGTTCTTTATAGGAATCAGTATATTGCACCGCCACTTCCACAAGTGTATCTTCTTGTTCTTTGCGCGCATAAAAAGGCATCTCATTTTTGATTACCTTTCCCCGATTGAGAAACTTGATATAGGACACAAGACCCCCATCAAAAAGAAATCCATAGGCTCTCTCCTTTCCCGCCTCGCGCGTATCATAAATTTTCACACTAATACCCTTGGTCAAATAAGATTGTTGACGCAGATATGCCAGAATTTTTTCCCAGGAATAAACTATTTCGGGGAAAATTTGCGGATCAGCTTGAAAAATTATTTTTGTGCCGGTATCTTTTGATTTTCCCACCACAACCGGTTCTTTGGTTTTAGGCTTGCCTCTTTCAAATTCCATCGCATAGATTTTTCCATCCCTTTTCACTTCCGCTCGCAAAAAAACTGACAGAGCATTGACCACGGAAACGCCCACGCCGTGCAGTCCGCCGGAAATCTTGTAGCCATTACCACCAAATTTTCCACCCGCGTGAAGCACCGTAAGCACTGTTTCAAGGGTGGATTTTTTGGTCTGCGGATGTTTTTCCACCGGAATACCGCGTCCGTCATCTTCCTCTTCGATTATATTTCCCGGTAAAAGCCGAATAGTGATGTTTTGACAATACCCAGCCATCGCTTCATCGATGGAATTATTGACCACTTCCCAAATCAAATGATGCAAGCCATCAACCGATGTTCCGCCGATATACATTCCCGGGCGTTTGCGCACCGGCTCCAAGCCTTCCAGGACTTGAATCGATTTGGCGGTATAATCCCCGTTGCTTTTTTCCATTTTTTTAGCTTCTGCCATATAGTTCTTTAAATTTTAAATTTTTTGCTCCAAGCTTATCTCCTAAGGATAAATTTAGACTTGAAAACTATTTTTTAAATTTAATCATCTCCGTCGCTAGAGAGAAAATACAACTCAATCAAAAATATTCCCGCCACAACCAAGAGTCCATCCCACCACAAAAGCATCCTGAGTCCTTGAAGCACAAGCAGACTCGTGGCCAAAAGGGCTAAAAGCATTCCCTGGCGCAGACTGAGAATAATATTTTCGCCGACCAATTCTCCGCGCATTCGATTTCTTCGCAATCGCAGTAAAAACAAATTAAACAGCGAGCCCAAAGAAAAGAAAAACGTGAAATAAAAAAACACTTTGGTCCAAAAATCTTTTTCCGGCTCAATTTTCATCACGATAAAAACCAACACGGAAAGAGCTGTGAGACCGATTATTCTCACTAGCCAAAGATAACCTTTTGGTATCATAATTTTTACCCTTAGATCAAACCAAATGAACACTCGCCTCGGCTAAAGCTATGGTGGCACGACGCCAAAGGCTATGGCCGACAGAGCGCGAAGTAAAGAAAAACTAAAGCAAAAAAGGCGTTAGTTTTTTGCTTATTCTGCGCCTCTCTAGCACCTTTCCATTATAGCCCTTTTTGAAAAATCGTGCAAGCTATTTTTTTTGGAGTTTCCTCTTTGGCATGCGCCAAATCAGCTAAACTATAACTGCTCCAACCCTTCTTTTTTCGCCACAAAAAACAATGCGCGTTACATTTTTCTGGAATCATAAGCCCAATGCAAAACGGCTTGGCGCTGACGAGCTCGGCAATTTGAGTCTCCTTTGCGACAATTCTTTTTTATCTGCGCGATATGCCGGACAATGGCTTTCCATCTTTTTATTTGCCGTGCGTCATCCAAACACCTCCGACCCAGATAATAACGGCAGTACCACTGGAACCAACCGCGCGGATCATCCTTCCAAATCCAGCCTTTCTTTTTCCAGACGAGGAGCGGTTGTGAAGCGTTAATTTTGAATAAATTCAATTTCGGATCGTGAAAATCGGCATTGAGTTTGGCATGCGAAAACCAATCAGCCGGAAATTCTTTTCGGCAATCGGTCATATATTTACCGCCAAAAACCCCGAGCGCCAACATTTCCCCAGGAGTCAGTTCCGGCTTGAACGCCGGATCAAAATTTTTCCCGACCGGCTCGGTCAACTCGTAGCGGTATCCGTCTTGCATTTTGTCTTTGACGATGATGCTTCTTCTTTTTTGTTGAGACATTTTAGTTTAAAGTCTAAAATTATTTTTTTTATTCCTGAATTTATTCAGGAATTCTTCGTCTCGTGGATTATGGGCGTTTCGCCACACTCTGTGCGGGCATTTTATGTAGTCATAAAGTTTTGATGCGGTAATTGTTTTCATAAATTCACATATCCACAAACCATATCTTCGACATTGACTAAATAGTCATAATCACCTTCATCTTAAAAATACAACTCTCGTTTTTACCCTGATTTGAGCCTAAATTCTACAACGTATTGCACTATATTATCAAATAGTGTAGTATTTTAGTTACAAAGACCTGTATTCCGAACTGTCGCCGGACGGCGGCGTGGCTGGGACAACCAGCATAGGAACGTGGTCGGAAATAACCCCTTTTGGGGTTATTTTTTATTATCTGAAGTTCCACTCGTCCTGAATATATTTTTCAATGATCTTTTTATAAATCACAGAATCAGCTTTGTCTTTTTGATATGACCTGTGGATTGCACCTGCGACCATATCCGCCATCTGAATCAAAACGTCGCTCTTTGAATCAACTAACTTACAGTTTTGCAATATCTTTCGATCTTTTCCGTTCAATTCTTTTCTCAGATAGGAAATGAAGTTTCTCCTAAATGTGCGGTCTCCACTTCCATCAATTCTGATTCTTGCGTCCACGATAGTTTTATTGCTGTGCTTGAGCATCATCTTGATTATATAACTATAAAAAGAATTTTTATTGCTTTTTAGTTCCGGGCTATAAAGCAGATTTTTGTCCACCACTACACATCTTACCCTAAACTTATGTTTCTTGATACATTCTAGAAACTTTACCCTTTTTTCATCTTTTGATTTGTGAAATTTAAACTCGACATCATCTCGTCCGAACAACTCTCTTCTTAATTCTTTTATCGAAATAGCTGTTTTTTCCGCTTCCAGATTATCATCAAAGATAACTGCACTGATAACGAAAAATCTACTTGAACCTTTATCGAATTTAAATCCGGCGCAACCCGAATCGTCAATGAAAACTAACATAAAAAAATTCTTTTTATATTTTTTAGATTTGACTCTCTCTTACTGATATCGTATCATTATAATAATTTCTTGGCAAGTTTCTGGAAATATTTCTCCCCTTTTATTTCCCCGACTTAGTCCGATTGCATTGCTTACACAGCATCTGACAATTTTTGGCGATGGTTTTTCCGCCTTCGTGCCATGGTTTGATGTGGTCGGCTTCCATTTCTTCGATTGCAAAGTGTTTCTTGCATTTTATGCATTTACCTTTTTGTTTTTCATAGGCTTCTCTTTTTTGCTTGTCGGTAAAAGCACGGATGTTTAGGAATTTTTCATTTCGAGTTAAAACATAAGGATAAATACCGGATTTTTTAGTCACATCTTCGTCTTGCATCAATTTTTTAATTTCAACTTCCAGTTTTCCTGCATCCAATTTAACATCTCTAAATTTATTATACAGCTCGCCCCACGCAACACTGCTCATTTCTCGGCGATAATTCGTGAAAGTCTCTCGTGCCCACACAATTACGTTTTGGAAATATTCCCATAACTCTTCAGCGTTGGCGCCGT
>Ga0268283_1000217_pt1 | contig 50054 bp, 44 predicted proteins | sample saktaG_13_FD_190140 | JGI IMG/M metagenome (GOLD analysis project Ga0268283, IMG submission 190140) | Saline water microbial communities from Sakinaw Lake, British Columbia, Canada - sak_2013_06_06_36m | ecosystem: Environmental > Aquatic > Non-marine Saline and Alkaline > Saline ...
CAAGCACCGAGAAAGAGAGAAAATCCAATGACGACACTAGTAATGAAGCCTTTTGCTTGAGTGACGAGAGTGGAGCTGCCGGAAGAAACAACATACAATACTCCGGCGATGGAAATTCCTGTTATAGAAAGAGCGACAAGGATTCCCATGCCCCAATCAATTAGACCTTTAATTCCCACAATAAAATGACAAAGCGTGCAAGGGTCATTCTTGCCCAATCCGCAAGGAATAAGGCCGGCAGCAGCAGCATTATTAAAAGTAAAGAAAAAAATAGAAAGGCTGAAAAATAAAAAGAGAATTTTTGTTAGAGTTGTTTTTTTGGGCATATTTTTTAATTATTTAGGAAAAGCTTTTCCGTTGGGGCAAAAGCTGAGGCCGTAATTTATACCAGAAGCAGTTTCATTGATGTTAAAAGGAACAGACAGGGATACTTTTAATTTGCAAGCATCTGCTTGACTTATGCCTAATGTTTGGACGAAATCTTTTTCTGCCAAAGCTCTCGCGACTTGAATATTGGGGTTAAGGATAGCAATAATGAAGCCATGGTCTTCAGGATAATAATCTATCGCATAGTCGGAATTTTCCTTGAAATTAACGCCACTTAAAGAAAGTGATTTTTTGTCCGGCAGCTCCGCTGGATTATTTATAGAAACGTTTCCGTCAGACGTTTTGAGGGTTATTTGTTTTTTATTTCCTTGAAGAAAGAGATAAAAAAGCGAAATTAAAATCAAAACACCAACAACAGCGAAGATTATTTTTGTTGCTTTTGTTTGCATAGCTATTTAATCAATATTATTTAGGAAAGCCACAATTTTTGTTAGCACCCCATGCACCCCAATGCAGTCCATTACTAGAGAGCTGACAAGCAGTTTCGATATTGCAAGTGGCAGTTGTTGCAGATGTTACGCAGGTAGTGTAATTTGCTCCTTTGGTGCAATTGTGGTGGTCTTTGTCATACATTGGCGAAGCAGCGGTTGAGGCGCAGGTTTTTTGGGTGCAACTGGCACCAGTCAGATTGTGAGCAGAAAGGTTTATTTGAAATAATCCTAGAGAAACAGGAAAGCCTTCTGGTTGGCATTTGTCTCCACTTTCCCGGGATTCTCTGCCACTACTTTCTCCCATGCAAATCGCAGAAGCTTGTGCGGCGTGTTCTTTCCCAAAGCAGGTTTTTTCAAGATTCTCAATAGAACAAGGACCTGTAGTCACCGGCTCGCATTTTCCTGTTCCACCACCGCTACTACCACCACTACCCCCACCAATGCCACTAATACTACCGTAATCACCACCACCTGTTTGCACCAAGGCCGGATTAATTGTATAAAGAAGAAGATAGGAGGTCATGGCCAGAATTACACCGGCAATGGCGTCAAAAATAAATTCCTTGGCTTTGCCCATTTGGCTGGTGTTTCCAGCGCTGGTGATATACATAAAAGCGCCGATAGAAATCATCAAAACGGCGGCAATGCCGATAGTCCACAATCCGAACTTATAAAGTGCTATAACATATTCCACGTCCGATCCGGGACGACCAAAGCCGGGAATTTCTTCCATTGGTGTGTATTTTAAAACAGCAAAGGCAATCCGCGGTAAAAAAACCGAGCAAGTTAACGTCAGAAGAGATAGAGCCTTTTGTTTTGTTCTAAAATTCATCAAATTTTGTTTTAGGTAACACAAAAAAAATAATTTTCAGGGCAAGGATAATAGCCATACTGGAAAGCGCAATACGAAACAGAAAAGCGAAATAGCTTGGGATGCCGGAAGAGATGGTGGCGAGGATTTTTTTTGGTGAAGTGGCTTTTTGGGCGATTCCGCTGTCAGCGTCCACCATTTCAATTTCAATACTATGTGTTAGTCTTCGCTCATAGAATTCATTATAGGTGATATTCCAATATTTGTTAAGTATTTGTTTTGCAGCATTGGTGGGGGTGAAAATGGTGGAAAAAGAAACAAGATATTTTTCCCCGGTATTTTTGGGAGGAAGAATTAATTTTCCATAATCAGCGAGGTCAATACTGTAGCCATAATCAGTAGCGTTGGTTGTGTTAATGTTCACTCCATCAACATTCCATTGATAGGGGCAATCGGAGGCATTGTCAAATATTTTAGGTGCAATTGTTCCGGAAAGATTAGGAATGAGTTCGATACTATTTCCTGTAAGAGCTTGAAAGTTTGTTTCACTGCGGTCTTCGTGAGATTTGCCATAAAAATCGATATAATTTCCCAAAAGTAAGCCACGACAAACATATTTGTCAGAAGCATCTTTTTCCTTGGGAATAATTTTGGCTTCCGGTGAGGAAACTCGGAAGACTCTGGTTAAATCGATTCTTTCGCCGGTTTTTTTATTGAGCGCAGATAGGCTGACGTTGTAGTTATCGCCTGGTTCTTTGAGAATAGGAAAATAAGTTCGTTCAGTTGATTTTCCATCGCCAGGAGAAAAACAAAGGGAAAAACTTTCATCCGGACAAGCCTGTGTTTTGCCGTCGATTGTCCAAAGAAAGTCGGTATAAGTAGGATCTCCTTCCGGACCATTCTCAATCCCCATTCCGATTATTTCATCTTTTGCCACCTCACAAACAGCGGATGGACTCGTTAGCGTTACCTTGGTTGCGGGGTCTGTAATTGAAAACAAGCATCTTTCTTGCGCATTCAGTCCCGCGCGGTCAGTTTTTTCAGCCGGAAAATTTATGTTTTCAGCGTTAACTTTTGCCGTGTAGACTCTGATTCTTTCTTCCGTGGAAGAAAGGGGTACTGTGACATCAGCGTGTCCCTCTCTTTCTCCATTTCCATCAGAGAGAGTTTCTTTGACAGTTACTTTTACTTTGAGATATTTAGGCAAGGTATTGGCCGGAGGAAAGTCGGTTGGTTTGAAATTGAACTTAAATTTAAGCGTATCAACACCCAGTCCGGAAGTTTGTGTCGCGCTATCCAGTTTTTCCTTGGGGAGTGCCTGACCCCAATCATCGGGATTGGATTCGTCACTGGCATAGACATTCCAAGTATAGTTGAGATAGGAAGCGCTATTGGGATTGGCAACAGTAGCTGAAAAAGAGGCTTCATCCCCATCTTTATTGTCACTTGGGTCATTAATGGGATTATCCGGCAAATATTTCAGCGTGATATCCAATTTTTGATTAGCACCACCACCCTCTGAGGGTGTGAGAAAATTAACATAAAGGCATTTATTCAAATTGGGATCAGTCAGATCGGTCGAAGCGGGTTGATTAATAGCATCCACTCTAGTGCAGGTATAAGAATGTCCATCTTCCGATAATATTCCTCCTGATTCAATCGTCGATTGCGGGCAAGTGGAGTTGTAGGTGGTAGTATCGGAATCGGCGATAGTTGCACCGGTATCCGGATCAATGTGAGTAATTATCGTTTCAACCGTTCTTTTCGCGCGAATGTTTACATTATTTTCCACTTGTTCCGGTTGGCCGGTATAGGGATCGATCGCAATTTCTTGGACAGTGGTGGTTATCGTTGTTGTTGTGTATCCAGCCTGAACGATGGGCACCGGATTGGAGCCGGAAGTGAATCCATTGGTGTCGGAATAGATTCTTGTTGTTGGTCCGGTGGTGATGGGAAAGTCATTACTGTCGTTGTCAAGATTTAAGGGAGCATCGCTACTGTCGTAGTTGCAAGTATTTTTACTAAAAGCCCACATGGTTTTATAGGAAGAATCGGCGGCTTGAGTTGGTTGGATAGAGCTACCTTCAATTACGACACCAACCTTGTCTCCGGCCGTGTAGGAAAAAGAAAAAACTTCCGCACCCAAACCGGCGATATTGGCTTCATCCATTTGGCCGGTTCCAGCGGTATCATTATCGGCAGGATTAGTGTGCCAAAATTTTTCTTCACTCGCACTGAAATTGCCATCCCCGGTAACGTCATTATCAACATGACCCTGGTCATCATAGTAATGGGCATTGGGAAAAAGATGCACACAAGCTATTTCCGTGTCATTGCCACTGGAAATATTACGCAAATAGCAGTGTTCATTGTTTTTGTTGCGTTGATCGTCGCCACCAAACACCGCGCTATATCCATCATTATCACCATTCTTGGAGTAGTCGGCATTTTGCCAATCGAAATCATTATTAGCTAAGACGCGAGCCGCTTTAATTTTATAATCTTCGATATCTACTTCATCGTCGTCGTTGAGATCGCACTTTTCAAAATCACCTTCGGCGAATTTATTCTTATAATTATCACCGTCTAAAACTTTGTCATAACAGCGTTTGTTTTTCAGATACCAAGTAAAGTAGAGATTTTCTGTTGAGTTCATGAAATAGGTCGGCAGGGCAGTGACGGACACTTTTTCTCCCGGCACAGGATCGGTTGGATCGAAAGTCAGTGAAAGTGTTGGCGGGTTAATTTTTTGCCGAGCAACATTGGCTGTTTTTACGGTATTTTGCAACTCGCTTTTATTTACTCCGAGTTCGCCAAGCACAGTGTCCAATAATGAAACCGGATTGCCCAAGGCAACGCCAAGCAAATCAGCATGCGCCGAAGCAGTGAACGAAAAGATATTGATAATAATCAAAATGACGACTATTATTTTTTTAAACTTAATTTTCATTTGGTGAGATAGATAAAATAAGCATCTAGGATTATTATAGCAAAAATACTCATAAAATACGAATAAAAAAAAGATTTTGTTTTCAAGGTTAAAAAACCACCGGTGATTGAAAGTAAAATGAAAGGCGCTGTTTGCCAAGAGAGCGATTTTGTGAGTAAAAGAACCATCAAGAATGTTCCCGTTGAGATGGCGAGAGAAAGATATTCGAATTTTTTTTGGAAAAGGGAAAGCAGAAAGCCTTGAAAGAAAGCGGTGAAAATAAAAGAAGTAAAGTTGACAATTATTAGCTCATAGGTCAAAAATAACCAAAAACTATTTTTTATGTAATTCTCCAGAACATAGTCGGATTTAAATTGGCTGTAATTTAGCATTAAATAAAAAAGAAGTAATGTAAAAAGGGTCATATTTATGCTCCAGAGTAGAGCCAGTTTTGGATTTTTGAGGTTCCAACCAAAATCCGCCAGTTTTTTACCCAAAATCAATTTCACATAGGCGATTGGCAGAAGGATGAGGAAAAATATATTCTTGGTAATCATTTGGGCGGAATTTTCGCTTGGAAAAGCGAAGCTGGAAAAAAGACAAATGAGAGCCACGCCAAAACTGACCAAGATTTCTTGATTGGATTTGAGAAGGTTTTGCTTAACTTTGTTCATGATTTTGATAGGCATTTCTTATATTTTGCAAATAGTGCTTTGTTTCTAGTTTTAGTTCTTCGAGGAGTTTTGTTGCAAACTTGGCTTTTCCCTTTGATCTAATAAAGGCATAAAGAACGCAAGCAGTGCTTAAGGGGAGATATTTTATTATTGGAAAGAAGTCTAGCAGTAGAAGCGCGTAGTAGAGTAATTTTATTTTCCAAGATCCCTTGCCCCAGAGAAAAATAAAAAGAAATGGTCGGAAAAAAAGAGCTATTACCCATCCAGCAACAGGGATCATATCGAATACGAAATCACAGCTAAGCGCTGTAACAAGTGCAATTATCCACGGAGAGGATTCATGATTTTCTACATCTTTTCGGAGTTTTCTCGCTAGGCTAAATGCCTCGAGTGGAGCGGTCATTTTTGATCCTTTTGCTACTTTTTTGAGAGATTTTGCAGTTTCTCCGAATGCTCCATGTCGAGTAGCATCCTTATTGCGATCGCTTTCCCTTGCGTTCTTTAATCTTTCAGCGTGTCCGTAGCTGTCACCTAGTGTGTAGTTGCTATTCTTAAGATGGTCTAAGTTTTGTGGTTTTCCCATGCCAGTATTTGTAACGGGTATTTCTGAGGGGTGATTTCCATAGGTTCTTTTCTGGCCGCTAGCTCTTTCTTGCGCTAATCTGTTTCTATGGAGTTCTTCTTCTTGGGGCATCATAATATTTAATTTCAAATTTCAAATTATAAATTTAAAATTTTCATTTATTCTTCCTCACTAAACTCTTTCTTGGCCCTTTCGATGTCCAAAAGTTGCGAGGGATCGGTGGTGATGATTTGATCTTCGGAATAGGACGCGACCACTTTGATGGCGACGTGGTTGGTGCCGGCGAAAAAGATGCCTTCGCCGACGTTACTTTCAAGGAGCAAAAATTTTTCCTGATCAGTGAGATAGAATGTGTCAGAAATAACATCAATGCCGGCCGGAGATTGTTTCAAAAGCAGTTGTAATGAAGAGTTGGTGACGATTGCTTTGCCATAACGAGAAGAAAGAAAGTCGTTGACATCTTGCGTTATTGTGGTGAGGCCGGTGAAGTATTTGCGGCAACGCTTGGCAATGCCAAAAAGGAAAGAAGCTGCATCTTCATATTTCATCATCACCCAGGCCTCATCGACAAGCACGATGCGTTTTTTGACATTGGTGCGCATTTCGTTCCAAATAAACTGCAAGATCATATACATCGCCACCGGACGCAACTCATCTTCCATGTCGCGAATGTTGAACACGACCAGTTGATTGTCCACCTTAATGTTTGTGGCGTGGTTGAGAAAACCAGCAAAAATTCCTTCGGTATATTTTTCCAGGCGAACTGCCAAAACTTCTCCTCCATCAAGACTGCGTAGGACTTGGTAGAGATCAGACATGGTGGGAAAAGCGTCTTTGCCGAGCGTGTTGAAATCAACTTCAGCCGTGATGTCTTTGATTGAATAGGTTTCATGAATGGCACGGTCGAGTACCGAATCTTCTTCTGGTGTGATGGATCCAAGCATGATATGAAGCAGTCCCAAAAGATTGGCAATGTTGTTGCGCAAAATATCTTCCGGATCATCATCTTCGCCGACACGCGGTAAATCAAATGGATTCAAGTGGTTGTCGGAATTGAGTGAAATTTTGATGAATGTGCCTTCGACAGTGTCGCAAAGGTGGCGATATTCATTTTCCGGATCAATAATAATCACATCTGTGCCGACCATCATCGAGCGCAAAACTTCCAATTTGACAGTATAACTTTTTCCGGCGCCGGATTTGGCGAAAACCACCATGTTGGCATTTTCCATTTGAAAGCGATCGAAAATAATCAGGCTGTTATTGTGCCGGTTGATTCCATAGAGAATTCCCGTGTTTGATGAAAGCGTGGAAGAAACAAAGGGAAAGGTGGTGGAAAGCGGAGAACTGTTCATGTTCGTTCCCACATCCAATTCGTCATTAGCCAGGGGCAGTGAAGAATTGAAGCCCTGTTCGGATTTGAAAACAGCCGGCTTGACATAGACAAGTTGCGCCTCCAAAATCGCTTCAATACTTTTAATGCTTTTAGTGACGGCTTGTTCGCTATCGCCATAGGCGGTGATATAGAGGGCAAAGCGGAAAAATTTTTCCGTGCCTTGTTGCAACTTATCGCGCAGTTCATCAATGTCTTGTTGAGCGGTTTCCAAAGAGGGGTTTCTGATGAGACCTTTTTCCTGCTCAATTTGAATTTGCGATTCAACCTGGGTGGCGCTTTTTTTCAGAGTTTTCAAAATGTCATAGGTATCGACCGGGTGGATAAACATGGAAATGTCAATTGGCATATCGATGTTTATAATTGGTGAAAACCAATTACTGTGCAAATAGCGCGGATAAGCAATGATAAAAATAGTTTGCGCGATAGTTTCTCCGATACGAATTGATTTGGGCATAATTTGGATCGCTGCCGGAGCAATGATGTCATTGAGCTTGGCGAGACCTTCTTGGTAGTATTTTTCCGACTCCAAAACCTCATCCTGTGGCTTAGTATGGGCGAGTTTTTTTGCAGAAGTGGTATTTTCTGGGTCTTTTTTGGCGAATGGATTTAGCATCTTCTTAAATTAGAAATTTTAAATTAGAAATTTGAAATGAAATCTGAATTACTAAATTTAAAATTATTTAATTTGAGTATTTAAAATTGATTTTAAATTTCAAATTTATAATTTTAAATTCCTTATTTGAGTTCCATCTTCTCCGTATCAATATAGCCCTTGGTATCAAAAATGGTTGGGTTGTAGGCATTAAACAGGAGTTCAATCAGTTCTTGAGTTTTCAGTGGCACAATTTTCACGCCAATGCCGGATAGTCCGGCGGTGAGGTGATCGACTCTTTGATAGAGCTGGCTTTTGTAGGTTTCGAAATTTTCTCTTTTTTGCAAGATGTTTCTTTGCGGGTTAAGCATAGCGGAAAAATTGCTGAAAAAACTTTTTTCTTGGTTTTCAATCGGTGAAAAAGGCACAATTAGATAGAAAGTTTTGTCCATAATATCTGACATCGAAACCAACTGGGTGATGAAATTTTTATACTCTGAAATTTGCAAGCGCATCAATTCGGTTTTTTGCTGTTTTTCTTTGGTAGTGAGGAAATCAATATAGGTATCAATGTTCAATTTTCGCGAACTGATCAGCACTTGCAAAGGAAAATCAACGGAATTGAGAAAATTTTGATATTGGCTGATGATCGCTTCTTGTTCGTCAGTCGATTTGAGTTCAAAATTGATGGCGGAAACTGCCAAAACTGCTCGGAGCGATCCATTCTTGAGAACGATCACGTCTTCTTTGACTTCCGCCACATCCAAATACTGCTGAGTAGGAGAAGCAGCATTTTGCTTGGCGAGTTTTTGAGAGTATAGTTTTTCCATAGTTTTACTTGTTTCCCCTTCGCCCTCCGGGAGAAGGTGGCTGAAAGCCGGATGAGGGAGGCGTGCTTGATTAGTTGCTATTGTTATTTATATCAACTTTTCCTTTTTCAAAAGCCCCTCCCTCACCTGTCCTTCGGACATCCTCTCCCGGAGGGAGAAGAGGATATTTCAGCGGAATTAGTTCAATCAGTGGTTCGGGTGGTCTAATAATTGCGAAACATCCGCTACTTTTTGGGCATCAAATTTTTTTCTGGTGATGACGGGGGCGACTTCTTTTTTGGCAACATTTTTTTGGATTTTTTCCGTAACACGGCGCCAGATATACATTTTGGGGCGGAAAGCGAATAAGATTGAGGAGGTGATGAATTTGATTAGCGGTTGGTTATAGGGTCGATAAAAGGCTAAGCCTCCAAAAATCACAGCAACAATCAGGGCGGAAATAATAAAGGCTGATTTATCCAAGAGACCATATAAAACCAAAAGAATGACTGCGCCCATAGCAACCCAACCCAGCTGTTTAGCGGTCAGCGGGCCAACAATCTTGTCTTCGATATCAATAAATTGGGGGACGTTGAAGATCATGGGTAAATTTGAAATTAGAATTTTAAATTTAAAAAAAAGTTGTCATCCTGAGCGAAGCGGAGCGGAGTCGAAGGATCTGCGTTGCAATACCTCTGACTATAATTCATCATATAAATCTCGCCAGTCTGGATTTTCTTTTTCAAATAAAGCTATTTTCTTTTTTCTTGTCCATCCCTTCAGCTGCTTTTCTCTTTGGATGGCACTATAAACACTCTCTGTTTGTTCAAAATAAATTATTTTGTCTATATTATACTTTTCCGTGAAACCTTTGATTACTTTATTTTTATGTTCCCAAATTCTGTTTTTTAGATTACTGGTGAAGCCGACATAGAGAGCGCCTGAATTATTAGTTAGTAGATATACGAAGTACTGTTTCATATCGCAAAACCCCGGGTTATTATGGGCAGATCCTTCGACTGCGTCCGAGTACGGACTCCGCTCAGGATGACATTATTTTTTTATTAATTTAAATTTTAATATTGATTTTAAATTTAAAATTTCAAATTGAAAATTTTCATTACTCCTCTCTCAAGTCTACCACATTTTTTGGCATTGGTCTTGGAGTGGAATAATTTATTCTGGCAATTGGTGCTTTCTGGACATAATTTGGCTGAATTGGACGAACAGTTTCTGGTGGTTTTTCGGTGGAGAATGTTTGGGGGGAAGAAAAGTGGACATTACTGGCGACCGGTTTGTTTTCCAATTCTTCTTTTTGGGGCAAGTTTCTTCTCCAAGCGCTGATTCTTTCTTCATCGGTTTGAAATCTGGGTTGTGACTCTTGGATTCTTTGTGGTTGTGTGTAGTTTTCCGGCATTCTTCTGGTTTCGGTTGGTGGAAAATTATTTTGCGCTTGAGGCAGAACTCTTTTTTCCGGTAGGCTGAAAATGACTTGCTTGGTGTTGACGTTCACGGCGAGGGGCATTTTTTCTTCGAATGATTTGAGAATAGCGGTTAGCTTGGCGCGATCTTCCTGGGAAAGCAAGCGGGCATTTTCACCTTTAAAGATGTAATTTCCGCGCACAATTGGATCATGGTTGCTGATGCCAACTGTGAAAGTGTAGTCAGAAAGCCAATTTTTGATCGATGGTCGCACGGGTTCGGGGAAGATTTTGAGTTTGATGTGGCTGGATGTGATCAATTGTTCACCAAGTTCAGGATATTTTTCCATCGCAACGTCGATGGGGAGGTTTTCGATTTTCATTTCAACTGGCTTTTCCTCTATTGCTCCGTTGGTTGTTTCTCCTGGCGTTGCTTCTGAACGCATCGCAAATCTCAAAATGTTTGACACAGGACCATCAAGATCGTCAATTGGAATGACCAAGAGATAGTCATATATTCTCAAAACACGAGCTATCAGTAGTTGGTCTTTTTTTGGTATCCTTTTTATTTCCTGGTTATTTTGAACATATTCGAAAAATGTTTCAGGATTTCTTTCTTTGTCTAAATACTTGTCTTGGTATTTCCTGATCCAATCTCCAATTGTGACGCCTGCTATTTGTTGGATATTTTTCTTGATGGCGGAATTAAGAAGTTTGCAAAGTGCTTCGCGGTCGGCATAGGGAGTTACGATAAATTTAGTGACGATATCCCAGTCGACATAGGATTCGCTTTCTAGTGCTTCCAAAAAATTATTTTGGATTATCAAAGCACACTCCTGGTCAGGAAGTTGGGCAAAGTTTTCAATTTTTTCTGTTAAATTGGGTTGCATAAAAGTGTGCTATTTTTTTTATCCTTTTTATGTTATTGAATTTCCATTGGCATCAAATCGCGTTGTTCCGCGGGATGAATATGACCCGCCACTAGTTTGAATTATGGGTGCGGTGGCGGAGGCGGTGGTGTTCCTCCTCCCGACGTTCCCGCTCCCGCCGCCGCTTTTCTTTTAGCTGATTTTGCTACTCTGGCTTCTTTAACATCCTCCTCGCTTCCTTCTAGGGCAGCCATTAATGTGGAAAATTTAGTTTCAAGAGCCTTGCTGCCAGGCGTCTTCGCATCCTCTACTCTAATAGCTTCAAGTATTGCTTCCTTATTTTCACCTCGCCATCTTTCTGCAAATTTAGCATCCTGGCTTTCTATGAATTCTAGCGCTTTTATTCCAAATGCAGAAAGTCCAGTTATTTTACCATTTTTATCCTCGGTTGTAGCTGAATTGCGATGGAAAGCGATCATCATTTTCTGATAATCAACCTGCCTCATTTTCTTATAAGAAAGATCTATTTGCTCAGCGTCTGTTGTCAATCTTTCTTTGCCGGTCGTCGGATCTTTCGTGGTCATTATGGCCATGGAATAAAGACCATTCATGAGGTTAGTGTCTTGGAGGTCATGCATTGTGTCCACAACATCATCTTCATTTTTCAGATTTGTTCTGAGCTGTGCAGCAATAGAGTCTTTTGTTTTGACAGGGTCAAAGCCTCCGGCATACGTATTTCCCCATTCATTATTATCTTTTTGTTCGGCCAAAGTTTGATAATATGCCTTCACTCTTTGTCCTGATTCCGTATCTGTATTGCCTTCGAGTTGCTTGATGCCCGCCATCACCTTCGATGCATCCGTAGAATAGAGATCTTGTTCCTTTTTAAATTTAGCAGTCTTATTAGCATCATCAACATCGCGATAGAAGCTCGGGTCTTTTTTTACCTTGTCAAAAGCACGTCCCATATAATCTCTCCATTTGGCTGTTTGTGTGGCTGTTTCATCTTCGTGTTTTTCTTTTGATCTCATTTTCCATGCCGCAATTGCACCTCCGACACCAATTGTTTTTCGGTCAAGTTTTTTGATTCCAGCTGTTGCGCCATATTTTGCCAAGCGATACCCTGTCAAATTCTTCCCCGCCCACTTCATCGCCTTCGTCCCTGCTCCCACCACCATACCTGCGCCGGCGATGCCGGAGCTTTGGGCTTTTTCGATGCCAATCCAGAGGATGACGAGGGGGAGGATGAAAAAGCAAATGGCCGAAATGTTATTGCTTAAATCTGCGTCTTTGGCTTGCAACTGGGCGATTGTACCCAATCCCCTGGAAGCGGTGGAGATAGCAATCATCATTTTATTAGCTAGGACAAGCATAAAAATCATAATCGGTCCGGCAAAACAATATTTCATAAATTCTTTCCACCAACTGCTGGCGACATTGGCGAGGTCCGTTCCCGGTTGAGTTGAGCCCAAAAAAGCGATGGGAGAAAAAATGATGAAAATAGTGAGGGCGACAGTTCTGATCACCAAAAGAACAGCGATGGTGAGCATCGTAATGGCGAACATAAAAGTAAAAATAACGGCAGAAATCAAGTAATAAATACTGGCGTTGGCGCTACCTCCGTTGGTGGTTATGTTTAGTATTCCACTTTTTTCAACAATACTCCAGAAAGATCCCTCCCCACCAAGTTGGTTAAGAAAGCCATACATAAAAATATTGGAAGCATCAATGATGAAGCGGGAAATCGGATAGCTGAAATTAACGAGAAGCGCCATTAAAACGAGGTTGAGGAGAACCTTTTTGTAATGATAACCTGTGCTGGCCTGAAAAACAGTGGCAAAGGCGGAAAAAAGCAAAACCATAATAAGCATGGTGTTGAAAAAATCGCGTACAAAACGCCACATTTCATAGACAACCGCGTTATTCATTACCGCAGTCATATCGTCAGGGACAATAATCCAATCAAAAATTGTTTTGGCTGAGGAAAGTAGAACGCCATCTAATTTTAGGATTCCCTGAAGAACTAAAACAAAAGCATCTTCTACCGGATTTGCGTGGACAATATGAGGATAGAAAAAAACAGAAAACAAAGCCAAAGAAAAAACAGCTAAATACTTTTTTTTCAAGCTAGCGTGTTGGTGTTTCAATAGACTTTGTTTTAGTTTTGTGAAAAAAAACATAAAGGGTTATTTATAGAGCGCTCCGGGACCATAGGAATTAACTTTTTGGTTGACTTGTTTCGTGGCTTTGTTAGTGACCTTGCCCACTTCTCGGTTAATAGTTCTCTCCACGCCGGAAACGGCTTTGTCAAACATTTTGGAAATCGCTGTCGAAGCAGTGGCGGCGATTAGTTGTCCGATACTTGTCGCACCAGCAATGGCCAGATTGGGCAAGTTATCAACGTTAGCTTGCATTTCTTCAAATAATTTTCCCGGTTTTGAAACCATTCCATCGACTTTTTCGCTGATGAATCCCGAATTGGCGTTGGCTTCCACCGCTGCGATAGATTTTTCTTCTTCCAGCTTTTTCTCGTATTCGTTGGCTACATTCATTTGGGCAACAGCCGGTAGTCCATTTTCGATATAATCATTCATCTCCGCGAAGGTTTGACTTTGAAATAGCTCGCTTGGTTCCCCGGTGTAAGCTTGCCATTCAGGAGGATTAATGACCCTATCCTGAAGCATATATTGCATTTTTTCTTGATAGCTTTCCTCTCCAGCATAAAGATCACTAGCATCTCCCAGAACTGCTTCTTTGCCAAAACCTTCCCCGGCGATTGTGCTAGCGCCAAGGACGGAGTTTTTGGCTTTTTTATAACTTACACTACCGCGACCGGAAAACGCTCGGCTGATGTAGTCATTAGCATAGCGTTGCGTATTGCGCGTTGGATTATCAATCAGATAATCTTCCCAATTGGTGATAAATCTGGCACCATTGCTGGAAACTCCGGACAGAAAGCGATCAGCTTGCTTGGAAATCATTTTGATAGCGGCCTGTTGCAAAGAACCCATAATCATGGATTTGATGGTATACATGATCTCATCAAAGGCATTGTCCATCAGCATTGACGGAATAGTCATCCAGGCGTTGGCTTCTTTTGTGACAATCGGAGAAAAAGAAAAAAACAAAGCAAAAACTAAAACCAAAATAGTTTTTTTTGAGGCTGACAATTTTTGTTTTTTTGGATTAAGTAGCATGAATTTAAAATTTTAAATTAGTCCTCAAAGGATAAGCTTGGAGCAAAAAATTTTAATTTAAATCTAAATAAATAAATTTTAAATTATTAAATTTCGTCATTTAAAATTGATTTCAAATTTCAAATTTTAAATTGAAAATTCTACGGGTTCGTCGTCGTTGTTACTGCACTCGTCGAATTAGTGGTGTCAACTTTCAATAGCGACTCTAATTCGTTCAAATTCTCCGGTGCGTCAATGCCGTAACTTTCCAGCTTCTCTTGCACTGTTTCATCATAAGTCAAGCCATATTCGGAAAGTTTGCTTTCCACTTGGGTGGTAAAATCGGAAAAGACAGTAATAAAACCTTGTATTTTTGAGAGATTGGCAATACTGCCCATTGGATCATCCGCTTTTACCTGGAGTAGACCGACCAATTGCTGGGAATAGAGAGCAAAACGCAGAGCCTTGATGTGAATATCGACTAAATCTTCCGGTACCTCGACGGTTTTGAGTTGTTCCAGTATTTTTTGTTGGCTGGTGACTAAATCTGCCAAGCCGGAAGCGCTTTGGCTGGTGATAGCCGTTGTGATTTCTGTTATAATGCCGGTAATCATACCAGGTGCGTCACTAAGGGAAGTAATCGGCTTTGACTGGTTGCTGGAGAAAATATAGGTTATGGCGGTGATATAGTTCAGAAAATCCTCTTTTCTCTTGGCCGCCGCTTTCTCGGCGCTGAGATTTTCATAATTTTGTTCTTTGATGTTTATGTCCGCCTTGTTTATTGCAGGCAGATCATCCTCAGAGATTGTATTGGAAGACAATGATTGGTCGACCAATGTTTGGACATCATCCAACGAAACAGGTGAATTATCTGTGGTAGATTTTTCCGTCAAAGCAGTTATTTTTTGCGCGATATCCGTGGTGAGATTTTTTTCGGAGGTATCGCCAAGAACGGCACTTCCATCGGGGGAATTGTTTGTGTCTGAAATGGTCGTGGTTGTTCCGGTAAATCCCGGCAGTTTATCCCCGGGCGCTTTTTTCAAGGGATCATAACCACTACGCACTTCGGCGCCATCGGAATAGCCGTCACCGTCCGTGTCGGAGTTAGTCGGATTGGTGCCATAAACTTTTTCTTCGGAATCCGAGAGTTCATCTCCGTCGCTATCGAGAAAAATACTTTTTGTTCCATCAGAAGTATTTTCAGCGCGCACATAAAAAGCAAAGCTCAAAGCAATCAAGCCGGCAAGAATGAAAAAAGAGAGGTTAATATTTTTTATTTTCATACATCAAAATTATACCACAAGAATGTTAAATTTGAAAAGGGCTATCTTGCGATTGCGGAGTAATTTTAGCGGAGTTGTTTTCGTAATTTGCCTGAAAGGGAAAATGATGATAGTTTGGTCATAGCTATGCGAAAATTTTTTCTTTCAATTGAACAGTTTCTTGGTGGGTTTTTGGAGCAGAAAGTTGGTATCTTGAGCTGGCTCTTGGGCTTTTCCGGCATTATTGCTTTGCGTGTATTCATTGAATTTTTTTTAGCCTCAAAAGCGCTCCCAATCGAACTTATCATTATTGAATATGTGCACAATTTTTTGTTCTTTGCTATCACACTGATTTTTATTTGGCTGATTGTCAGTTTTTTTCTTGGAATAAATCCGCAAAAACTTTCCAAATTATTTTTTTGGATTCTGTGGGGAATTCTTTTGCCACCGCTTCTTGATATGCTAAAAACCGGTGGCGAAGTGTTTTGGAGTTTCTATATTATCGGCGGACCAAAATTCTTGACCGTGCAGTATCTGACTTTTCTTTCCGATTTGCCGTCAGGCATTGTTTATTTTGGCACAAAAATTCTTTTTGTTTCAACCGTTATTTTTTTTGGTCTTTTGGTTTTTTCCCAAACGAGAAATTGGTTGAAGACAATTTGTTCCACACTGCTGGTCTATTTAGCGCTTTTTGCGATGGGCGCGGCCCCATCACTGATCAGTTTTGGTTATTATTTTTTTGATAAAACCAAAAAGCTTAGTGAAATCCAGCCCCATCAAGTCGTGCAACTTTTTGCTTCTTCTACGTCAATTTTTGGTCTTCGGTTTGAGAATTTGGAATATTCTTTTCCCTATAATGTGCAACTTCTGCTTTTCCCTCTATTTTTACTTTCTTTGACTTGGCTTTTTTTTGTGCTAGATAGGAGAAAATTTCTGGCCGTACTTAAAAATTCTCGTCCACCACAGCTCATTTATCACACAGGATTGTTTTTGGTTGGCCTGGGATTGGGAGGTTGGATTTATCGGGAAAATTTTACGCTTAGTCTTTTTTCTGTTTTTGCCGCGCTGGATCTGATATTTTGCGTGCTTTTGGCTTGGGCAGCTTCGGTAGTGCCGAATGATTTGGCGGATATGCAGGTAGATGATATTTCCAATCCAGAAAGACCTTTGCAAATCGGCGCAGTTTCAAAAGAAGAATATCAGGCACTCGGACTGGTGTTGTTTTTTTTGTCCTTATTTGGAGCATTGCTTATTAGTGTGAAATTTGTTGCCTTGCTTTTTATGTATCAATTTCTTGGCTTTGTTTATTCCGCTTGGCCATATCGCCTGAAGAGATTTTTATTTATCGCCAGTTTTGTGAGCGCCGTGGCATCGCTGACGATTTTCTTTATCGGCTTTACGTTAGTTTCTGGGGATCAAAATATTCAAGGTCTTTCTTGGCGCATAATTTTTCTTTTACTTTTTTGTTATACCTTTTCTCTTCCGATCAAAGATTTCAAAGATATCGCTGGGGACGCAAAATGCGGGATTAAAACTGTGCCAGTCGTTTTCGGAGAAGAAAAAGGCCGTCTGATCGTGGCTTCAGGAATTTTTGCCTCTTTTGTTTTAAGCGTGTTTCTTCTTCGAGAATACCAGCTTTTTTGGTGGGCCATTCTTTTTGGTAGTTCGGCCTTTTTTATTATGCTCAACAAAAAAATCCACCCGAGGCGTGTCTTTTGGTGGATTCTCGCTGTCGTTTCAATCTACGGCCTGATTTTGGTCAAAGTGGCTTTTGGGTTGCGATTGTCTTAACCTTGATTTGCTTGATTAAAGGATTAGATCAATTCCACCAACTTCTTCCAATCCTCCAAGCTCAACTCTTGCGCTCTTTGATTTGGGGAAATGCTAATTTGTTTGAGCTTTTCTTCGACAAGAAACTTCTCTAGTTTCAAGCTAGTGGAGAGATTGTTGACCAAAGTTTTTCTCTTGGCGGAAAATCCCGCCTTAACAATTCTGAAAAACCTTTTCACGTCTTCTTTGTTTCTTGCTTCGCCCGCCGAAGCTTCGGCGTAGGCGGGTTTTTCGTGTCTTGTTATTCTAATCACCGCACTATCCACTTCCGGAATAGGATCAAAAGCCGTTTTCGGCACAGTGAAAAGTAATTTTGGAGTAGCATAATATTGCACAGACAAAGCCAAGATGCTCAGTTTTCCCGCTTTGGCACAAATCCGCTCCGCCACTTCCCTTTGCACCATCAAAAGCATCTCCGTCGGTGGATATTTGGCTTCCAAAAACAAACGAATAATCGGCGAAGTGATGTAATAGGGAATATTGGCGATGACTTTATAATTTGTGAAATTATTTTGTTCCAATAATTCCGGCAGGTTTATTTCCAGGATATCGGCTATGACAATGGTAGTTTTATTTTTAAAATTTAAAATTTTGTAATTTAGGCTTGATTTTAAATTTAAAATTTCAAATTTCAAATTAGTGGCCGTCCTTTTGGTTAATTCCTCATCCGTTTCCACGGCAATTACTTTTCCCGCTAGTCTTGCTAATTCTTTCGTCAGCACTCCCTCTCCCGGACCCACCTCAATCACAAAATCATCCGCACTCAAATTGGCAGACTGGATAATTCTGTCTAAAACGACTTTATCTCTCAGAAAATTTTGACCTAATTTTGTTGGCATAAGTTTAATTTAAAACTTCTTCCACTTTCACGCCAATCACTCCTGCACTAAGCGAGGCAATTTTGGCGAAGGCCACTTTGTCAAGATCGATGATCCGGCCTTTGCCTTGGGGGCCATAATCGTTGATTTGTACTATAACGGATTTGCCGTTGGCGGTGTTGGTGACGCGAGCATAATTTCCTCGGGCAATGGTTGTGCTGGCGGCAAATAAGCCCCCTTTGAAAGCATACCAAGTACCTTGCCCTTTCTTGGCTTCGCCTGTTTTGACATAAGTGCCTTGAGTTACTACTTCTGTCACCGGCTCTTTGGTAATTTTTTTCTCTAAAACGACGCGGGAAATTTCCTTGCCATCTTTGTAGGTGATTTTGTATTTTACTTCACGGATGCCTTTTTGTCCAGTAATTTCAACTTTCTTTTCCCTCCAGCCTAATTTGCTGTCAGTTTTTTCGGTTATTTTGAAAGGAATATCTTCCGGAATGACTTTTTCTTCCACATTGATGCGGGTGACGGTAATTTCTAGATTATTTGTCAAAAGACCATTTTTATCCGGGCTGGTCTTATCCAATCGTTCCAGCGTGACATTATTTTCATTTAAGGCTAGTAGGAGGTTGTTTATGAGGGTATAGTTTTCAATTTTCTTGCCATCAACGAGAATTTTTAGTTTGATTGCTCGGCGGATTCTAATATTCGCTCCTGGGAAAAGCAGACTAGTTTTGTCCGGTAAGATTTCATCGTGCTCAGAAAGCGCGATTTTTTGCTCTAAAAGGAAGTTATCCACAGTCTGCGCACTCGTATTTATGCTTGATGTAAGCCCATTATCAAAAAGAGTCACTAATCTTGGCTTTTCCGAAAAAAGTAATTCTCTTTTTTGGGGAACGAAAAAGAGTTTCCACAAAGCGAGGATTATAAGTGCGAAAATTATAAGCTTAAGGAATCTTTTTGACATTGGGTTACTTTATGACTTCAAGGCTTGTGTGCTTAGCAATAAGCCAGCATAAAAAGTTGTCATCCTGAGCGAAGCGGAGCGGAGTCGAAGAATCTGCTTTTGGTTATTATGGGTTTTACACTAAATTGCAAAAACTACGGTTATCGAGAGTAGATCCTTCGACTTCATCCGAGTACGGACTCCGCTCAGGATGACAGTTTTTATTCACTCTTAAACCGATACTGAATCGCCTCGGCAATATGATTCGGCTTGATGTTTTCTGATTCTTCGAGATCAGCAATGGTTCTGGCAACTTTGATAATACGAAAATAGGCGCGAGCGCTAAGGTAAAAGCGAGAAAGAGCATTTTTCATCAGTTCTACTCCGGCCGGATCTAATTGGCAATATTTTTTAATTTGCTCGCTTTCCATTTCACTGTTAGCGACTATTTTTGAATCCAAGAAGCGCTCCTTTTGAATTCTTCTGGCTTTTTCGACGCGCTCGCGGATACTATCGGAACATTCTTGCTGACTATCTTCGGAAAGTTTTTCAAATTTCAGACGAGGAACTTCGATGTGGAGATCAATGCGATCAAGGATTGGTCCGGAAATTTTCGCTTGATAGCGGATAATATTGCCGGGACTACAAGAGCAGGCTTTTTCCGGATCAGTGGCATTGCCACAAGGACAAGGATTCATCGCCGCGACCAAGGTGAAGCGAGCTGGAAATTCCAGCGTGCCTTGGGCGCGGGAAATGGTGATCAAGCCATTTTCTAACGGTTGGCGTAGGTTTTCAAGGACGGCGCGAGAGAATTCAGAAAACTCATCTAAAAATAAAATACCACGATGAGCAAGGCTAATCTCGCCTGGACGAGGAAAAGTGCCTCCGCCAACGAGCGAAGCGGCGCTGGCACTGTGATGCGGAGAACGGAATTGTCTTTTGGTAATGAGGCTATTTTCTTTGGGGAGATATCCGGCGACGGAAAATATCTTTGTTACTTCCAGCGCTTCAGAAACAGTCAGGCGTGGCAAAATCGAAGTCATTGTTTTGGCAAGCAAGGTTTTGCCCGATCCGGGTGGGCCATTAAGGAGAATATTGTGCGCTCCGGCCGAAGCAATTTCCAATGCTCTTTTAGCATGCTCTTGGCCTTTGATATTTTTCATATCAAACAGATGATTTTCCTCTTGAAATAGTTTTTCTAAGTCGGTTTTGGGAAAAAAAGGAACTAAGGCTATATTTTTCAGATGATTGAGTAGCTCTTTGAGCGTAGAAACAGCAATAATATTAATATCAGAAATAATGGAAGCTTCTTTGGCATTTTCCAATGGGACAAAAAGGGTTTTGATGCCTTTCTCTTTGGCAAGAATGGCAACAAGTAGGACGCCTTTCACGGGCCTGATTCTACCATCTAGCGATAGTTCGCCAATAAAAAGCTTATCAGTATGATCAAAAGCAATTTGCTTGGTGGCGAGGAGAAACCCAAGGGCAATTGGCAAGTCATAGAGAGGTCCGACTTTGGGTAGATCTGCCGGAGCAAGATTGACTGTAATCCGTCCACAACGATGTGGAGCAATGAGCCCGCTATTTTTGATGGCGGAGCTGACACGATCTTGCGATTCTTTGATGGCCGTGTCAGGCAGACCTACGATATTAAAATGATGCATCCCGGCCGAAAGTGTGTCGACTTCCACTTCAACGAGTGCACTTTTGAGACCAATGACAGCGGCGGAAAAAACTTTTGCGGACATAGTTTTATTTTTTCTTTAAGTTTATTATCAAGAGAAAAACTCCTAAGCAGATAAAAATATCGGCCAGATTGAAAATGGACCAGACTTTTAAGTTAATAAAATCAATCACACAACCGTAATATAGACGATCAATTAGGTTTGAGATAGCGCCGGAGAGGACAAGAATCAAGGAATAATTTGAAATTTGAAATTTGAAACCTTGCCTACCGGCAGGCAGGCTTGAATTGAAATCAAAATTTTTAATTTTTAAATTTTTATTTGAAAATTGGTTTAAAGCCTTGCCTACCGGCAGGCAGGTTTCTAATTTCAAATTTATAATTAATAGCCCCATGAAAAAAACAAGGCCAATGATAAGCGTCAGGATCAACCAATGTGGCAAATTTATACCAAACGCTATGCCGCTGTTGCAAATATAAAATCCGCCAAAAGAGCGGACAGTATACTTTGTTAGTTGGTCTGCAAAAACAAACAATACAAATAATGTGGCTGGTAGGAAGGTGCGTTTGTAGTTCATTCGCCTGCCCGCATCGCTACGCGAAGCGTTGCGGGCGGGTATATTCAAACCGTCCATCAACATTTAATACAAGTTTTCGCGCTCGGATTAGCCCTAAGTCTTTCCAGATCAATTTCTTTTTGACAGTTCTTACAAAGCCCATAAGTGCCCGTCTCGATGCGTTCTAGCGCATTAATTACGTCTTGCAAATTTTTTTCCAGCGTTATCTCAACTGGCAAATTGTCGGTATATTCTTCAACTTCAGTTGTGTTGTCTTCACGGTCAGTTCCAACTTCGCCAAAGGTGGTTTCATAATCACCACGTTCTTTATCTAGCGGCTTTGCGATGCGCCCTAGATTTTCTTCCAAGTCAGCTTTTTCTTTTATCAAAAGAGCTTTCAGCTCATCGAGTATTTTTTTATCCATAGTAGTTAAATTAATTGATTATTTTTCTCACAGGTCTAGTTTAGCAAAAATGTAGGACGTTGTCTATCGCTTTAGAATCGGAGCTCAACTCCGGAGCTCCGGAGTTGAGCTCCGATGCCTAGATACTTTTGATATGCTTAATTTTCGCTCTTCTCGTGGCTTTATTGATCCAAATGGCAATTACATCAAAGCGATAGGTCTTATCCGTGAGATTGTTAATTTTTAAATAAAAATAAGCGATTTTGTTTAGTCTTTGCAATTTATGGTAGTTGACGTTTTCTTCCGGGTTGGTGTTGCCAAATTTATGCATTTCTCGCGCCTTTACTTCCACAAAAACCAGTTCGTTTTTCTCCAGATCCTTGGCAATAATATCAATCTCGCCCAAACGGCGCCCGCTTGGGTTGGCATAATTCATGGCGATAATTTCATAGCCTTTATTTTTGAGATAATTAGCGGAAATGGTTTCGCCAAGATTTCCGAAGGATTTTTTTGATGTAATTGGCATGTATTTATTATAGCAAGCAATTTTTGAGAAAACAAAAAACACCCTTTCTTTGGTGCTTGTTTATGCTTGTTAATTATTATTATTTCTCCCTAGTTTCTCAAAGGTATGGAAACCAGGGCGTTCAAACGCCCGTATTAATAAAAATAATTGACGAGAACGCCCCAGTGTTTGTCATATTAATATGAAACACGGAGACATTTTCATCGGGTGAGTGACAAATTTGTTATAGTGTTCATATATTTTATATATGACAGAAAGATTATTCCTATTCTAACTTTTAGGAATGTTGTTTTACCATTCTCTGGCACGATGGCCTTTAAATGGGAAGGTACTATGCTAGATGATACTAGCTATTTTTTAATTTTTGTTTTTTTATTTTTACAAAAATTTTTGTTTTTATTTTAGGGTCTCTGATGTTAGAAATCAGAGCGGCTCGGGCGCGTTGGCCCAAACACTTGAACAGTAAAACAGTTTTCAATCGCAGATAGGGGGAAATTGCGATTGAAAACTGTTTTACCATTCGTAACCGCGAGTTTTTAATGTTCAATATATTTATTATAGCAGGAAAAAAACAGTTGGTCAATGGTAAGAATAATTTGGCTTGAATAGGTAATTGCACGGTTTTCAAAATTGTTCACTAAACTAACCTTTTTAACATTAAGCTGGTGGTTTTAAAAAGTAAGTTACTTTTATGTGCCTCTTTTGAGCCATTATTATTTCAGTTATTTTATTTATCCGTGGGTTTTTTTGGCGTGGGTGGCATTGGAATAGAGGGTGGATTTTTTTCTTGGGAATCTTCCGCTTTTAGGCTATTGAGTCGGTCAATGATTGCTCGCATTGTCGCTCTGGTTGTGCCAAACAATAGTTTGTTTTGGTAAACGGCATAATCAACGGAAAGGATATCCGGAGAAATTATATTTTGATAATGAATTTTGGCTCCCGAATAATCAGTGCTTTCAAATAGTTTCGTCTTGTCGTAGGTATCTTCAAGAAAAAGTGGATTAAGCTCATCGGCCAGCATCCGTTCTTCTTGTAGGAGAATTTTTTCCAGGCTGGTGCTGTTTTTTGATTCAATAATCAGTCCGATTCTTGGTCCCGCTGTTTCAGTATAGATGAATAGACTGAAATTGTCTCCCAAGAGGTCAAGTAGAGAGGTGGAGAGTTTTAGGCCGGCCAAACTGGAAAAAGTTTTGAAGTCGATGGGTTTGTTTTGGACGTCTGTTATGATAAATTCAATTGGTGCGGTGTAGTTTTCCCGAGAAATTTGCTCAATGGTGGTTTTTAATTTTTCTAAAATTAGACCGTTATCTTCTACGCGCAGATAGTTGGGATTTGTTTGCGAATAGGAAAGAGTTGGTTTTGCCGGCTCAGTTTCCTTGGGTGGTTCAGTTTGATGTGTTTGCATAACTGGATCCGTGGCGAGGGGTTCCGCTTGTTGGTTGGTTTTGTTTTTCAAATAAGAATAGCCTGTCCAAATTAAAGCAATCAACAAAAGGAAGGAAATAAAATAAAACAGAACCAGACGTAAGTCGTATTTTTTTATGTTGGAATTTTTAGGTAACGGTGAGACGCTATTTTGATTGGATGGGGCAATAGGCATCGGTTTTTCCCCTATTTGAGCAAAAAGCAACTCTTTTTTTTCATTTTGAATAATTTTCCCCTGATTGATTTCCTTGGTTGAATCGGGTTTTTCTACGGTTCCTTCCTCCAAGAGGCGGCGCTTGTTCCAAGTGGCCTCATCCCCGGAAAGAAAGGGGCTGCTTTTTTGTTTTTGCGATAGGACACTCTGATTCGATTGTTGAGCAGTCTTTTTTGGTGGCATCATTTCATGTTGAGCGCCGGGATTTTCCAGATCTTCTCGCATCGTATAGATCGGCATATCTTCAAGAGTGAAGTTTTTCTGCTGGTTTAGGCTCAGGTTATTATCTTTTTCTAATTCTTGGTTTTGAGTAGGTTTTTTTGTAAGGCCAAACATTTTTTTATTTTTAGTTTGAATTAAAAAAATAGAAGTGGACAATTGTCCACTTCTATTATATAGCACAATTTAATTTTTGACTAATCTAATATTTCTGCTTGTTTTGCAAGTCTAGCAGAAAGATTAATTCGTCCCTGAGAATCAATCTCTTTTACCTTAACCGGAACGATATCTCCGACACTAAGAACGTCTTCTACTTTTTCAATGCGACGATCAGCAATTTCGGAAATATGAATGAGACCTTCTTGTCCTGGAAGAATTTCGGCAAAAGCGCCAAAAGCCATGATGCGAGTCACCTTGGCATTGAATAATTCGCCTGCCTTGACTTCGTGAGTGAGATTGTCAATCCATTGTTTCGCTTTTCCGGCTGACGCTTCATCAGGAGAAGTGATAAAAATCATGCCACTATCTTCAATGTCAATCTGCACGCCGGTCTGGTCGATGATTTCATTGATAATTTTTCCTCCAGAGCCAATAACATTTCTGATTTTTTCCGGGTTGATCTGCATAGTGATGATTTTTGGTGCATATTGAGACATTTCTGTTCTTGGGGCGGGCAAAATATCAGTAATTTTTTTCAAGATTTCCAGACGATTTTGATGGGATTGGGTGAGAACGGCAGAAAGCATTTCGAGCGTTACGCCATCCACTTTCACATCCATTTGCATGGCAGTGATGCCCTTTTCGGTGCCGGCAACTTTAAAGTCCATATCACCATAATGATCTTCGAGGCCTTGGATATCGGTGAGAATCTTAAATTTATCATTTTCTCCCACGATAATTCCCATCGCAATTCCAGAAACTGGCCGTTTGATTGGCACGCCGGCGTCCATGAGGGACAAAGTGGAACCACAGGTAGAGGCCATTGAAGATGATCCATTAGAGGAAAGAATCTCAGAAACCAAAAGGATTGTGTAGGGAAATTCTTCCTTGGAAGGCAAAACCGGCACAAGCGCTTTTTCAGCCAGGGCGCCGTGTCCGATTTCGCGCCTTCCAGGGCCCCGCATGGGCTTGACTTCTCCAACTGAAAATGGCGGGAAATTGTAGTGGTGAATATAGCGTTTTTTCATATCGACTTCCATTGTGTCGATAATTTGTTGATCGCCAGGAGAGCCAAGTGTGGTCACTGTGAGAGCTTGCGTCTCTCCGCGAGTGAAAAGTCCGGTTCCATGAGTTCTTGGCAAAATTCCGGTGCGACATTCGATGTGACGGATTTCATCTAATTTTCGACTGTCCGGTCGCAATTCTTTTTCAAGGATATTTTGGTGTACAATTTCATCAGAAACCTCTTCAAAGACAATTTCCGCCACCTCTTTCAGCTTATCAAACTCTTCTGGGAAAGTCGCCTTGATATATTCTTTGACTTTGTCTTGGATCGAACTCAGCTTTTCTTCAATCACTTTTTTGTCTTTGTCATAAAGTGCTTCAGCTAAATTTTCAGCCAAGAGAATTTCTTTAACTTTTGCCTCAAATTCAGGTGTTCCGGCAACCAGTGTTGGAACAGATTTTTCTTTTCCGACTTCTTTTTGGATCTCCAAAATAAAAGCGACGATTTTTTTGACTGCAACTTGCCCAAAAGTAAAAGCTTCCAGCATCTCTTTTTCAGAAATTTCCATCGCACCACTTTCAATCATGTTGACTTTGTCAAGACTGCCGGAGATCAAAAGATCCAATTCTCCCTCAGCTAAATCTCCATTAGTGACTGGGTTAAGCACAAATTCATCTTTGGCTTTTCCGACGCGTACTGCAGCGACTGGTCCATTCCAAGGAATATTGGAAATAGCAAGTGCTGTGGAAGCCGCAACAATTGCCAATGTATCTGGATCGTTTTCTCCATCATAAGAAAGTACGGTGACGATTACTTGCACGTCATTACGCATTCTATGGTTAAAAAGTGGTCGTACTGTGCGGTCGACTGCTCGTCCAGAAAGGACAGCGTCGTCTGATGGGCGACCTTCGCGTTTGATGAAGCGCGAACCCTTGATTTTCCCGGCTGCATAATAACGCTCTTCAAAATCCACCATTAGAGGGAAATAACCACTGACGCGCGAAGCGCCTTTGCTCATCACAGCTGTCGCGAGCACGACTGTGTCGCCATAGCGCACGGTAACAGCGCCATTAGCCTGTCCAGCCAAAAGGCCGGTTTCAATCTCCAAAATTCGTCCTCCAATTTGGAGAGACCATTTCTTTTGTTCCATTCGATTGTTACGAAGTCTCAAGTAGCTCTAGTTTGAGCCAAAAAGCAAGATGCATGACGATGATTTACGAATTAGGAGCTACAAATAATTGCAAACCTTAATTCATAAATCCTCATACTTTTTGCCTTGAAATTGGACTTCTATATAAATATTTAACAAACTAACTCTAGCGTAATTTTGCGGTTTTGGCAAGCTTTTTGAGATTTTACGAGGACCGTCCTCTACTGAGGACGGTCCTCAATTAATCAAAGCGAAACATTCACGACTTGCATTTCTGGCTTATCAGATACAACTGCTGTTTTGGAAAAAGCTAGATAGCCGGGAATGATGAGGTTGAGCGGAGAAATGATCATCAAAATCCCCAGCCATTCTTGTTTTCCAAGCTGTTTGGAAATACCCATCCAAACAAGAATGTAGGCAACAATATTGGCCACGGGAATAAAAAACCAAACAATCCACCACGCCGGTTTTCGTGCAAGTTGGAGGGAAAGAAATATATCAAGAATAGGAATCCAAGCAAGCCAAGCATCAGGCGTGTTGGTTTTTTTGGCAATTCGATAGACGCAAAAGGACATATAGATATAATATGCCAAAAGAAACAAGAGGATAAAGATAATTATTCCAAGGGCAATTGGCAATGTGGCTTCAGCAGGAATGTTTATTTGGTTCATTTTGTTTTTTATTAACGGTTAAATCAAAAATTTCTTTTTATTTTCACTCAAGTTGATGAAATCATCCAGTTCTTCAACCAGTTTATTGCTAGTGGATTCCATAAAGGCAATGCCTTCGACTCGGCAACCGGTGGTTGATTGGATGTATTTAACCAATGGGATATAATCACCATCACCGGAAACCAGGACGATGGCATCAAGCGTTTTTGACATTTTAATGGCGTCCACGGCAATTCCCACATCCCAATCCCCCTTTTTGGCTCCGCCGGGAAAGATTTGCAGATCTTTGGTTTTGACTTCATAACCAACTTTTTCCAGGGCGTCAAAAAACTTTTCTTCTTGGCCTTCAAGGGTTTTTATTCCATAAGCAATAGCGCGGATCAATTTTCGGTCACCGACCGCTGCTTTCAAAACTTGGTCAAAGTTGACCTTTTTTTGATAGAGCACTTTGGCGCTGTAATAGAGGTTTTGGATATCAACCAAAACACCGATGCGTTGTTCTTTGTATATTGACATAAAATTTTGTTTTAATTATTAAGCTAAAAAAGATGTGTCATCCTGAGCGAAGTCCGTACTCGGACGCAGTCGAAGGATCTGCTTTCTGTTATCGTAAGTTTTGTGTTTATAGCTAGGCTTAGGATACCTCATGGCAGATCCTTCGGCTTCGCTCAGGATTACAAGAAAGAGTATTAAACTAAAATGCAAGACTTAAACTGTCTTGCATTAGTAATATTTAGCCTTTGAGTTCCAATTTCTTAATCAAGGCCTTATAATTTTTCTCGTTAGTTTTTTTCAGGTAGTCGAGCAGGCGCTTGCGTTTTGAGACCATTTTGAGCAATCCTCGTCTGGAATGAAAATCTTTGGCATTTTTCTTGAGATGAGCGGTTAGCTTCTTGATTTGTTCGGTAAAAAGGGCGACTTGATATTCTGGCGAACCAGTGTCTTTGTCGTGTCTTTTGACATCGCCGGTTACTTTCGCTTTTTGCTTGCCTGTGAGAGCCATAGCGTTTTTGAGGCAAAACAGAGGTTGCGGCTATGCGTCAACTGCTGTTTGCTAATAATGAATGATTATATTTAAACGATATACCATAATTTGCCTTTTGGCAAGTAGAGATGCATTGCAATGCCTGCCTACCGGACAGGCAGGCGTCTCTACCGCTCTTGTGCTACAATACTTCTATGACTAATCTATTAGAAAACCTAAATCTCTCCCAGCGTGAAGCGGTGGAAACGACCGAGGGTCCGGTTTTGGTGATTGCTGGCGCTGGATCGGGGAAAACACGGGCACTAACTTTTCGTACGGCCCATTTGATTTGCGAAAAAGGTGTGCGACCGGGGCAGATTTTGGCAGTTACTTTCACCAATAAAGCGGCCAAGGAAATGCAAGAGCGGATTGCGCAATTGCTTGCGGAGCAAAATTTTAAAGGCCACTTGCCATTAGTGGGCACGTTTCATTCAATTTGCGCGCGGATTTTACGCTCAGAAATTGGCAAACTGGGATTTGAGAGTAATTTTAATATCTTTGATGCTCAGGACCAGCAGAGCTTAGTGAAAAAAACAATGAAGGAACTGGGCGTTGATCCGACGCAGTTCCGCCCGCAAAGTATTTTAGGCGCGATTTCCAAAGCGAAAAATGAACTGATTGACGCAAAAATGTTTCAAGTGGCGATTGGTGGTTATTGGGAAGAAATTGTTTCCAAAATTTACATTGCCTATCAAGAGCGTCTCAAAAAGAATAACGCGTTGGATTTTGACGACATCCTCATGTTACTCGTCCAAATTTTTCACACATATCCTGAAGTGCTGGAAAAATATCAAAACATTTTCCGCTACATTATGGTGGATGAATATCAAGATACCAATCACGCACAATATGTGCTGATCAAGATGCTAGCCGATAAACACAAAAACATTTGTGTCGTCGGTGATGATTGGCAAGGGATTTATTCGTGGCGCGGAGCTAATATCCAAAACATTTTAGATTTTGAAAAAGATTACCCAACTGCCAAAGTAGTCAAACTGGAGCAAAACTATCGTTCTACTCAGCAAATTCTGGACGCAGCTTATGGCGTGATTTCCAAAAATATCAATCGCAAAGACAAAAAAATCTGGACGGAGAATAAAACCGGCCATCTTTTGGCATCCTATGAAGCGGATGATGAAAGTGACGAAGCACAGTTTATTGTCTCGGAAGTAATCTCGCTTCGCAATAAAGGCGTGAAGCTAAACAATATCGTTGTGCTTTATCGGACGAACGCTCAATCGCGCATTATTGAAGAAGCGCTTTTAGGCGAATCGATTCCCTATCGCATCATTGGCGGGCTGAAATTCTATCAGCGAAAAGAAATCAAAGATATTATTGCTTATTTGCGCCTGATTGAAAATTTTAATGACGAGATTTCTTTGGAAAGAATCATTAACGAACCAAAGCGCGGAATTGGCGATAAAACAGTCGAGAAATGGGTATCTTTTGCAAAAATAAACGGCCTTAATTTGATAGTAGCCGGCCAAGAAGTCTCCGCTCAGGACAAAACTATTGGTACTAAGATTATTAAGACTAAGCTGGATAGTATTGCTAAATTCTGTGAGTTTATAAAAAGAATGCAAGAAGTGAAAAATAAGTTGACGCTGGCGGATTTTATTCAGAAAGTTTTTTCTGAGAGTGGCTACGAAAATCAGCTGATGGATGGATCAGATGAGGGGCAGATGCGGGTGGAAAATGTGCGAGAATTGCTCACTGTCGCTAAAAAATATGATAAATTTGTTGACGGTGAAGGTTTGCGCTTGTTTTTGGAAGAAGTGGCACTCGTGGCTGATACGGATAATATTGACCAATCGAGTGAAGCGGTGCATCTGATGACACTTCACAGTGCTAAAGGTCTTGAATTTCAATATGTTTTTATTATAGGCCTTGAAGAGGGAATTTTGCCTCATTCGCGCAGTATGCTCTCGGAAGTGGAAATGGAAGAAGAAAGGCGCTTGATGTATGTGGGGATTACGCGGGCAAAAGAAAAGGTCTATTTGCTTTTTACTAAGATGCGCACGATTTATGGCTCAACTCAAATTAATGCGCCTTCACGTTTTCTAGACGATATTCCAGCGGAACTGATTGAAAATGCCGAAAATTCAATAGTAAACGCTTGCGTTGAAAAGTATTCCATTGCTCGGAAAAAGACAATGCTTACTGAAATGAAAACAAGATATAAGGGCGGAGAGCGAATTAGTCACGATAAATTTGGGGAAGGATTAGTGATTTCTTCTCAGGGTGATATTATTACTGTTGCGTTCAAGGCGGTAGGCCTAAAAAAGTTAGATGCTTCCTTGGCGCCGATTAGGAAGGTAGAATAGCTTTATTTATATCCCCTTCTCCATTAGGGAGAAGGTGGCCCCGCCGCGGCGGGGATGAGGGAGAAGCCTTTTGGCAACCACCGTCACTATTTATATAACCTTTCTTTTTTAATAACACCTTTTTCCCTCACCTGTCCTCCGGACATCCTCTCCCTAATGGAGAGGAGAATATATTAAGTTTCTCCTAAAAAATAAAAAATGTCTCCGTAAAACAGAGACATTTTTTGAATTTATATTGAAAGAATTTACCTAATAAACCCCTTAATCACTCGACTACCTTTGGCAATTGTACGGGTGGATTTTTTAGCCCATCCCTTATAGTTCATCTCAGAGACCGTGAAGCTGTCAGAGGAAACACTGGTCACGAGGGCAACATGTCCCCACCAAGATTCTGAAGAAACCATAATCGAGCCAATGGTGGGAGTTTTCCCAGTGGCATAGCCAGCTGCTTTGGCATGATAGAGCCAGGTTCCAGCATTTCCGCCCCAGGGAATATTTCTTTTTTGAGCGACATACCAAGTGCAATAACCATAAGGAAAGCTATGCCCTCCGCTACCACTACTGAGTGTTTTTCCGGCCGATTCAAAGGTTTCATATGTGCGAGGAGTAATCCCGATGATCGTTTCTGCTGGTTTTGGTTTGGGTAATTCTTTTTGTCCATCAGGAATGGTGATTGTTTCTCCTACCTTTAGCTCGCCATCAAGATGAAGAGAATTAAAGGCGATTATTTTATCTTTGTCCGCTTTATACTGCTTGGCAATACTATCAATATCATCTCCGCTTTTGACTGTATAGGCAAGGCCAGAAATAGGAAGAATAAAAATTTTATCTCCGGGCATAATAGAGTTGATATCATCGATGGCGTTGGCCCAAAGCAAGGTGTTTATTGTGACATTATTCGCCTTGGCAATTGATCCAATCGTATCTCCTTCTTTAACTTCATAGATTATCACTCCACCATCTTCCTCAGGATCCTTAAGGATGGGACTATTTTCGCAGACAAGCGCGTTTCCCTGCATAAGTATTGGGTCTTCTTCGTCATCTGCCGGTTTTAATGTTGGATTGGGCACGCTCGTGGCTTCAAGTAAGGGAGCCATTGCCAAAGAAGTTTTTTTATTGGCAGTGAGGAACATTTTGTCTTCAAGTGGGCTGGCATAGTTATCGCCTTCATTTGATCCAAGATAGCCAAAAAGGAATCCACTAGAATCTTGTCCGGCGGAAAGATTGGTGGCGGAAACAAGAAGGGCGCTGGAAGCGACCACGACAAAAGAGGAGTAGTTTCTGAAAACATGCAAAAGCTTCACCGTGCGGCGCTTTTTAATGAAAGTCACTATGTTTTTCTGAGCTAGAAAAACCCTGGTAACAATGGCCTTTAAATTTTTTCTGCAAAAGATAGTTCGAGAAGTTGTTTGAATTAGATTACTAATACAATTAACCTTTCATATGGTTTTGGCAAGAATTTTGCCTTATCGTAGCGGAATAGCGCGGCAAGCCTTGAGACCAAAACCCTAATTTTTACCTGCTAGACAGTATAGCCTAGGCGGGGGTTTTTGTCAATTGAGTTTTTGGTGTAGAATTAGGGCATGGAAATCAGAGAATTAAAGACTCAATTTTTGGAATATTTGGAAATTGAGAAGGGTCGGTCGCAAAAAACGATTGAAAACTACGACCATTATCTCAAGCGCTTTTTGGAGTGGGCGAAAATTGGGAAACCTGAGCAAATCACGGCCGAAGTGGTGCGGAATTTTCGCGTTTATCTCAATCGCTATGAAGATGAGAAGGGCCAAAAGCTCAAAAAAAGCACCCAGGGCTATTACGTGATTGCCATCCGCAGTTTTCTTAAGTTTCTTTCCAAAAGAGACATTTCGTCGCTCCAAGCAGAAAAGATTGAAATGGGCAAAACTTCAACTCGTGAGGTGGATTTCTTGGAAATGGAAGAAGTAGAGCGGATTCTGGCCGTAGCAGATGGAGCAGATTTGAAATCTCTTCGTGATCGGGCAATCCTAGAGCTTCTGTTTTCAGCCGGTCTGCGGGTTTCAGAGTTAACTGGTATTAATCGAGAAAAGATTGATCTCAAAGGACGAGAGCTCAGCGTTCGGGGTAAGGGCGATAAAGTGCGGGTGGTTTTTATCTCTGATTCTGCTTCGCAGGCGATAAGTCGCTATCTGGATAAGCGGGCAGATGTCGATCCGGCGCTTTTTGTCAGAGATTTTCAGGGATTAAAAAAGTTCGAGAGTAAAGTTGCTAAAGAAGCAGGCGGGCCCGCCCGCAACGCTTCGCGTAGCGATGCGGGCAGGGATAACTTGCGACTAACGCCCAGATCAGTGCAGAGAATCGTCAAATATTATGCCGTTAAGGCGGGAATCGTCAAAGACGTTCACCCACACACACTCCGGCATTCTTTTGCCACAGATCTGCTCATCAACGGCGCCGATATCCGCTCAGTTCAAGCGATGCTCGGGCATTCTTCAATCACAACCACGCAGGTTTATACCCACGTTACCAACAAGCAATTAAAAGAAGTTCATCAGGCGTTTCATTCGAGGAGGAAAAAATAAGTTTTAAAATAGCAAAAATCGCCAGATAATTTGGCGATTTTGATTTGTGGGACCAGCTGGATTCGAACCAGCGACCAAGGGATTATGAGTCTCCTGCTCTACCACTGAGCTATGGTCCCGAATTATTAATACGAAATTTATCTTTTGCGAACTGAATCTAGTCTATCCTTTGTTTGTGATTATGTCTAGACTTATTGCTCGTGAGACATTATTTTAACTTAATTTCCGGCAAATTATCCCACAATGCTTCAAAGATCAATTTTACCGTATTGTGTATCTCTGAACTTTCAATGATGATGGCTAGTGTTTCTTTGGCGGAGATAAGGGATATTTTTGAATGGCCATAAATATCTATTTCTATGGAAAAAGGATATTTATTCTTATCAATTAATTTTGTGGAGCGCAGTTCTTTTTGGTCGTTTTCATGGAGTATCTCTTCCGTGTAATTCGTTTTTGGCAGAATTGCTCGCACTCGGATGCCTTTTTTTATTCTTTTTTTGATGAAAGTATCCATCCAATCTTGTCCGACGACTTTGACGACATCTTCCGATCCAAAAGCCAAGAACCCGCCCGAGTATCTCAGAGTGTCCAGATAGACCTCTTTTATGCCTTCAGCTCCTTCATAGAATCGAATTTTTGGCTTGACGCCGGAGATGTTATAGAGGGAGCGGAATTGTGGTAATGCTTCTAGGAAGACCGCTTCTTTTCTTTCTAAATCCTTTTTTAGCTTTTCCGGGTCTTCGGCAATAAAGAGTCTCTTTTTTTCTTTTGTTGACTCAAAAATTAGCCCTTTGTTTTTGAGGTCTGTGAGGACGTCATAGCAAGTTGTCCTTTTAATGACGGCTTTTTTGGCGATTTGTATGGTTGTTCCCGAGCCTATTTCCAAGGTAGCCAGATAAACACTGGCCTCATAGGGAGACAGTCCAAGTTGTTCCAAAATATCTTTTAGTTCCATACGTTTTAACTTAATGACGACGAAACCGTCATCTTTTATATTATATCAAAACTAGCAAAAATAGTCAAATTAGGCTTATGATAAAGAAATAAAGGCGAAAGAGCTGTTGCAACTATTTGCAATGCTTGACGCTAGTTTTGACAATCTGACGTTTTGGTAGTATAATGGGCTGTTAAGATGAAAGTTTCAAAAGGGAGCTGAAATCTTAAAAACAGTTCTTTTAAAATCACCTACTCTAAATAAAGGAAATGAAAAATGAAAAAATTTACTCTTATTATTGGTCCAGTAGGAACCTTTGATCGAAAAACAGAAAAGCTTCGTAAAAAAGCAACATCAGTAATAAAAGTTGACTATGTGGGGTCAATAATTGAAGGCTTTGGAAGTAGTTGGTTTAACATGAAGAACTACCAAAAGGAAAAGATTAAGAGTCTCATAAAAGAACCAATTGCAGTATTTGTGGGTTTTGCGAGTTGTTCTTGCTGTACGAGTTATGATACATGGGACATGGTAGTTGAATTGAGTAAGGATTTGAAAAAAATGGGGAAAAGAGTTTCTTTTATTGATAACAAAAATTACAAATCCGTATTTAGCAAGAGGAGGTGATTGAAAATAAAGGTTTTTGGGAAGTTTATCCTTGGCTACCACGGCCAAAAACTTCCCACATTTTCTCGAGTTCGCCTGATGGTTCAGACGGATTCAAGTGAAATGAAAGCTCATTAAAAATCAAATATCAGCTAAGGCCCTCTCCGGAATTATTTCGGAGGTTGTCAGGCAGTAATGCCCGATGTATTAAAGAGTGGAGCTACACTGGCTGAAAAATAGTTTTTGTAGAAAAAGGAGTTTGAAAATGAGTGGAAGAGACAAAATTACAGAACAGTTGGCCTCTAACTGTGTAAGTATGGATGAGATTCGGAGTAACTCTGAAGGTCTTATTAGGTGTTATCGCAACAATGAGTTTAGGAGCGATTACTCCTTCGTGGAAATAAAAGTGGTAGAGAAAAAAGAATTTGGGTGGGTAGTTTTAATTGAAGATTACTCAAACCAAACATCATGCACTGTTGTAAGGTCTGAGCTGTTTGTCGTAAGCGAGGGAAAAATAATATCAAAAAGCAAACGAGTTTTTGTGGGGGTATGGAATAAGTGTCCAAAAGAGTGGACACTGGAATCGATTTCAGAAACCGATGACGCTTTCATCGTTATCGGGAAGCCTTTTGGAAAGGAGGTGCTGAAAAAATCGGATAAGTTTTTTCCGCGTTGCCCACTTTCAGGCAAGTGGGAAGAGTTCTTTGTTTAACTACAAACCGACTTTGAGCCAAGTCGTAAAACATGGCTTTTTTTATTTGTAATAAAACAAAAAACGCCCCCATATTTTTTGGTTGCGTATTGGCAATTCTGCTTTCAAGTGAAGTGAAAAACTTTTTTGTGGGCATATCCCGACTCGAACGGGAGACCTCTACAATGTCAATGTAGCGCTCTAACCAACTGAGCTATACGCCCTTAATTTATTTTAACTTATTTAGCCTATCTTAAAAAACCATTCCCGTCAAAACTACTCTTTCGTCTCAACCTCAACTGTTTTCATTGCGTCAGGATTAGCGAGAGCTGAGACTTCTGTTTTTGTTTCCAGTGCTTTTTCTTCAACCTTCTCTTTTTCCTTCGGAGTTGCAATAACATGAAAAAACAAAACCCAGGCGACTTCGGAAAAGGTGCTAAAGATGGAAAAAAAGAGAAATACTGCGGGAATAAAAACAATGAGGCCTAAGACAAGGGCAATGATTGCGCCAGTTTCTTTGAAGGCAAAAAATAGAACCAAACCAACTAGGCCAAAAACAATGAGCACTGCCAGGGCAATCGCGATGAGAACAAAAAAGGAGAGAATGCCCAGGGGAATAAAGAGCAGGGACATAATAATACTAGCGAGGATATTTTTTTTGAACAGCGCGTAGGCATTTTCCACGGCGAGCCAGGGTTTGAGATCAGCCAAAACGACATAAAAACTGGCGTAGGTTTGGATATATTTGGCGAGAATAAGTAAGGGAATGAGGATAATGAGAGCAAAAATTGCCAAGATAATGGCGATAATATAGGATTTTGCGACAAACAGAATTGTGATAGGGATGGCTAGCATAACAATGCAGACAGCTACGGCTAGTCCGGAGAAAAAGAAGATGGAAAAAATTTTCCCAAAGTATTTTTTTCCTTCCTGAAAGCCAGACTTGAAATCAGCTGGTTCTTTTTTGAGGATTTTTTGGATTGATTTGATTAACGCTCCCCTGCCGATGAAGTTTAGTATCAGAAAAATCAAACAAAGTAGGGCTAGCGCAATTAGTCCAATTACAATTAGAGTGAAATGCTTAGCAAGGAATTCTTGTAAGTGAATTTTTTCTGTGAAAGCTTGCCAGTCTTGGTTTGATTTTTCATTCCCTGAAGAAAAGTAGTTGAAATTTGCTCCTCCGGAAGCCAGAATAAACAACCCAAACCACCACAAAAAGCGGTTGGTCCAAGTGATTTTCCACGCGTCGCGGAAAATTTTTAGGTAATCGATGTTTGGCATAACGTTTTCCGCTTCGCGGACCCCCACTACGAACGGGGCACATACGAATCGGTACTTTAAAATTCTATACAACAAAGACTGCTTCAGGGACTAAGTCCCCAATTGGGGACTTAGTCCCTTCTGTGCTATACTATCTCAGTTTTTTCTTCTGCAGTTTCCGTGGCTACTTCAACCGGTTCTACTATAACAGTTTCACCCTCATTCTTCTTTGCTGGCGCAATCCCCATAATTTCATTAAACTCGGCTTGCTCAATTGTTTCTTTTTCTAAGAGTACGTTGGAGATTTTATCTAGCAAGTCTTTTTTGTCGACAAGAATTTTTTCTGCCACTTTGTAGGCATCAGCGATGAATTTGGTAACTTGATTGTCAATTTCGCGCGCTGTTTCTTCGGAATAATTTTTTTCTTCGTGCATTTCTTTACCGAGGAAAACCATTTCTTCTTTGTGTCCAAAAGTACGAGGGCCGAGGTCACTCATACCGTAACGAGTGACAAGATTTCTGGCAATGGCGGTTGCTCGTTCCAAATCATTGGAAGCGCCAGTCGTGATGTCGCCAAAAGTTAATTTTTCACTGAGATATCCACCTAAAAAGACGGAAAGTTCATCAATAAAATAGTTGCGAGAATGCAGAGTTTTATCTTTGGTTGGAGCGTTCAATGTATATCCGCCGGCATTACCACGGGAAATAATGGAAATTTTTTGCACTGGATCGGCATGTTTCAAGGTTGAAGCAATCAGCGCATGACCAGCTTCGTGGTAAGCAATGATTTTCTTTTCATCTTCATCGATCCGACGACTTTTTCTTTCCGGTCCAAGGATTACTTTTTCGATTGACTCAGCCAGTTCTGTCATTCCAATAGTTTTTTTGCCTCTGCGAGCAGAAAGGATTGCCGCTTCATTAAGCAGATTAGCCAAATCAGCGCCAGAAAAGCCAGGTGTGCGTTGAGCAATAACACGCAAATCAACATCCTTAACAAGTGGTTTATTCTTAGAATGAATTTTGAGAATAGCTGTTCGTTCTTCAATATCAGGCAGATCCATCACCACTCGGCGATCGAAACGGCCTGGACGCAGAAGGGCTGGATCAAGTACATCTGGGCGATTAGTGGCCGCAATCACGATTACATTAGTATTGGTATCAAAACCATCCATTTCCACCAAGATTTGATTCAAAGTTTGTTCGCGTTCATCGTGTCCCCCGCCCAGCCCTGCTCCACGGTGTCGTCCCACCGCGTCAATTTCATCGATAAAGACAATTGCTGGAGCGTTTTTCTTAGCTTGTTTGAAAAGATCGCGTACTCTCGATGCCCCAACTCCCACAAACATTTCCACAAATTCTGAACCGGAAATATTGAAAAATGGCACGTTCGCCTCCCCTGCTACGGCTTTGGCGATTAAGGTCTTTCCCGTTCCTGGAGAACCAAGTAGAAGCACGCCTTTGGGAATTTTTGCACCGAGGCTCAAGAATTTTTTGGGCGTTTTCAAAAACTCGACAATTTCATAGAGTTCTTCCTTGGCCTCTTTTGCTCCTGCGACATCATTGAAAACGACACGATTTTTTTTATCTTTCGGATCAGAAACACGCGCCTTGGAAGTGCCGAAAGACAATGCCTGGTTATTCCCTCTTTGCGCTTGGCGCAGCATAAACCAGATGAAGCCGGCAATTAGCAAAAATGGCAAAAGGAAGGGCAAGATGGCTCCCAGCCAAAGACTGCTGGAACTTTCTCCTTTAACTAGAACATTGACGCCTTTTAATTTTTCTGGATCCACCCCGTAGTTTTTGAAAGTTTCAGTAATCCCCGCTTCTTTTTCCTTGAGCGCTTTTTCAATCTTTCCATCCGTCATAGTGATGGTCAGCTCATCGCTGGCCACATCAACTTCCTTGATTTTTTGATCATTAATCTGTGCGACAAGCGTGGAAAGGGAAATTTTTTCTGGTTTTGCCGCGGGGTTGTTGAAAAGAATCAGGATGCCTGAGATAAAAACAAAGAAAAATAAAACGTAACTAATATTGCGCAAGAGATTTTTCATAGAGTTTTGTTATATATAAATTAATATTGTCGCACTGGTTTTTAATTCGCATGTCCCCCGTTCACCTGCCTGCCGGTAGGCAGGTAGCTGGGGGTCCGCGAAGCGGATAACGTAATCCTATCACCTCTTCGTGTCATTTTCAATCCCGCCATATTGACAACTTGATTTTTATTTTTTGTGCTTCTGAGGGCTTTTAGAATTTCTTCGGTCTGAGTAAAATTTTCTTGAATACTCGCTGACTTTTTTTCGGCAAGTGCACGTTGCAAAACTCTTTTTTGAACCGCCACTGGTAGCACGAGAATTTTTTTGGCGCTTAATTTTCTATTTTCCCTCCAAGCTTTTTCCGCTAGCTCTTCAATCACTGCATAATCTTCCGAAAAAGTCTTCGCACTCTTGGCTAGGACTTGTCGCACATTCGGGTTGAAATTTTTTTCCAGGTATGGAATTAATTTATTTCTAATTTTATTTCTCAGATAAAGCGATTCTTTGTTTGTGCGGTCAATTCGGTAACTTAATTTGTTTGATTTTAAATAAGCAATAATTTCTTTGCGAGTTGTGGCGAGTAGTGGTCGGATGATTTTTCCATTTTTTGCTTGCATGGCTGAAAGACCATTGAGGCCCGTTCCGCGAATCAGTCGCATAAGAACCGTTTCTGCTTGGTCGTCAGAGTTATGCGCAACAGCGATGAAATCAAATTTATTTTCCTTGCGCACCTCTTCAAAAAAATCATAACGAACATCCCGTAATTTTTCTTCTGATTTATTCCACCCTTCGATTTTAGCGTCGAGAATATCCAGAGACAAGTTATATTTTTCTGCTAACTTTTCCACGAAGCGCGAATCTTTTTCGCTATCTTTTCCCCGCAGATGATAATTGACGTGAGCGATGGAAAGCTCCAGAGCATATTTTTTTTGCAGTTTGGAAAATACAGAAAGCAGGCAAGTTGAGTCCGGCCCTCCTGAAATTCCCAAAACAATTTTTGCCTTTCGCTCGAAAAGCGTATTGGCAAAAATAGAGTTTTGGATTTTTTTGATTAAGTTAGGCATTTTCTTTTTTGATAATCTCGGCAACTTTTTGAATTGTTTCCTCAAGCTGCCCTTCCTCGTTGACCACCTTATAATCATAAATATCTTCGTGCTTCATCCATTCGCGGGTATATTCCGTTCTCTCGTTTAAATATTGTTCAGAGACAGATGGGTCACGTCGTATTATTCTTTGGCGTAGAATCTCCAGGGATGGCGGAGCGATATAGATTGATTTGATTTCAGGAAATTTAGTTTTAGCGGTCAGTACTCCTTTGTATTCAATTTTCCAAAGCCCAATTTTCCCGGAGTTTTTTACTCGTTCTAGTTCTTCTTTGGTTACGCCGTAAAAATTAGCGTTGTATTCTTGCGCCCATTCTGCTAGTGCATCGCTTTTAATTTTTTCTTTGAATTCTTCCTCTGAGATATAGTAATAATTAACGCCGCGTATTTCACCGGGACGTATTTTTCTTGTGGTGGAAGTGATTATTTTTTCAATGGGCAGAATTTTTTTAAGTCCTTCGATGACACTATCCTCTCCGGCGCCAGAAGGGCCGGAAACAATAAAGATATTAGACATAAGTTTTGAAAAATAAATAAAACTAAATTTATTCTTTCACTTCTTTCACTTCTTTTTCTTTTTTCTCCTTCTTTTCTTTCTTCACTTTTTTCTCCGCTGGTTTTTCTTTCTTCTCTTTGGTAACTTCTTCTGTCGTCGCATCAGCTTTTTCAACCTTTTCTTTCTTTGTCTTCTTTTCTTTCTCCTCTTTTTCCGGCTTTGCTAAATCGCCAATTAGGATTAGTCCCATGCGGTGTTCTCTTGGTTCGATAGAAAGTATTTTCCACTGGTATTCCGTTCCGGTTTTAATGAGATCGGAAACATTTTTATCCGGATACATATTAAGCATTTCACTAATATGAGCAAGACCGTGGATGTCGTTGTCAAGATAAACAAAAGCACCAAAATGATTAATCTTGTGCACTTTGCCAATAACGATATCTCCGGTCTTGTATTTTTCAGTTGCTTTAGTCCAGGGATCGGCTTGCAAAGCGCGGATAGAAAGGGAAATTTTATCATTATCAATCCCGATAATTTTAGCTTCAACTTTATCCCCCACTTTCACAATTGTCCTTGGATTTTCAATTAGTTGCCAGGCCAACTCAGAAATATGGACGAGGCCTTCCACTCTTTCGTTTATTTTAGTGTCATTATTCGAAGGAGAAAACTTCACAAAAGCGCCAAAATCAACTACACCACTGATTTCCCCGGAAATAACATCACCCACATTGAAATTGGAAATCGTTTCTTTTTCTTGTTCACTTTGAGCTGCTTTTTCACTGGCAATTAATTTTTCCGCTTCACGGTCGATGTCGAGTATACAAACCTCCAGTTCTTGGCCAACTAATTTTTTAAGTAAATTAAGAATTTTGTTTTTATCTCCATCTTCCACGCGCGGATAATTTTTGCTGGAAAGTTGTGACACCGGCAAGAACCCAGCGATGCCATTAATTTCAATAAGAAGGCCACCTTTATTTGCACTAATAATCTTAGTTTTAACCTTATCTCCCGCATCCCTTTTCTTTTCGATATCTTCCCAAGCTTTTTCATAAGAGGCTTCACGGATGGAAAGTTCAATGTAGCCCTCTTCGTTTTCCAAATCAGTCACAGTGGCAGAAACCTTGTCGCCCAACTTAAGCTTGCCCGAACCCATGCCGTCTTTAATTTCTTTGCCTAAAACCAAGCCTGTGCCAAATGGTCCAAGATCAAGGTAAATTTCACTGGAAGAAACTTCCAAGACTGTTCCGATGACAGTATCTCCGATAGAAGGAAATTCAATCGGGTTGTTTAATAGCAACTGTTCCATAAAAGAAATCTTTTTTTCTTCCGGTGTAGTTTTTTCGTCTGTTTTTACAGCTGCAACAGGATCTGAGTTGCTAATTTTTTCATCACTCAATCTGTCCACTTCATCTGCAAGGCTTGCCAATATATCGTTCATTTGATTAAATTTTTGCAGCTGACATCAAGGCTACGGGATAAAAATTAATAATGCCTAAAATATTTATCCCCCACCACTTTTTCGCTTTTAAACTTCATTCTTTGTTCAAAAAATATAGTGGTGAGGTAGTTGATTTGCTAAAAAACAATTTCTTATTATAGCGCGAATGCGAGCGAAAAAGTGGTGGGGGATAAATAAAAAATTTCCAAACAGTCGTGGAAATTATCAAGAAAAGCCAATATGGGCCAGGAAGTCAGGAATTAAAGCATTCCCCTATTCGTTTTTCTTAATAATTAACGTAAACCCATTATACACCGCCTTTTTTGTTTTGGCAAGTTTTTTTTGTGCCCTCAGTAGGAATCGAACCTACATCTCATCCTTAGGACGGATTTGCTCTATCCATTGAGCTATGAGGGCTATTTGAATATTGTGGAGATATGGAGTCTCGAACTCCAGACCTTTTGCGTGCCACGCAAACGCTCTACCAACTGAGCTATATCCCCAATTCACAAACAATTTCCATAATCATTTTTATTTCATTATAAATATCGGCTGAAAAATAATCTATTCTACACACGCCCTTGTAGGCAGGTTTTTTTGATTTTCTCCCTATGGTCCTTGAGTCAATTCTGGCTTTATAGAAATTATGTGGAGAAATGTTCGTGGTCTTTGACCAAAATTTTTCCAATTCAGGGATGTCTTGGTCGGCACGACATTGGACGGTGCAACGAAACTTACTTTCATCAATTGAATAATTTTGTCGCAGTAGTGCTAAAAACAGCTTAATTATGGCAGGATCTGAATTTCCCAACATAAGAGAGCTTCTTCCACTTTTACCACCCTCGCCTAAATATAGCACTGCTAAGATAATTTTTGCAACATTCTTATCTTTTTTAATTTTTTTGAGATGCTCGACGCTTAGTGCTATTTTCTTTAGGTGCTTGATTCTTTTAGCTCTGTTACTTTTTAGCGCCAGCGAGTGAGCATTTTTTATATTGCTTCCTGCAGATAACTTTAATTTATTGGTGGCGGCATCCGTAAGCTTAAGTTTATTTAGCCAGCAAAATAAAGTACTTTTAGGGATATCAACGCCTAGGACTTTTTTTATTTCCCCGTAGGTATGCCCTAGTGTTCTCAATCTTATTGCCTCCGACTTAAAATTTATGTATTTGGATTCCATAAATCAATCGTACCATAGAGCGATACAACGTGCAAACTATAATTCTATATTTGCGGTTATAGCCAAAAAATACTACACTATTAGTAATTATCCGAACCACCACTATGGCAAATTTAACTGAAAAGATGAGAAATATCTGGAAAGAAATCAAAAACCAGCCAAAAGACGTTTGGTTTTTCTATTTGTTTATATTGACTTTTACGCTTGGGGTGAGAAAAGTAATATTATACTTTCCAGTCAAAAGAACTTTCAATGAATATTTCGGAGTATATGTTTACGCTTCGGACATATTTTTGTATCTCACGATCCTAGTTTGGATTACAGCTATACTATATAACAAAATATCTATTCTGTCAAGTAGTAACAATGATGTTTCTAGACTTATCCACAGGATAAAAGATGCGGATGGTGTGAATGACTTAGCTACGCAGAAGTTATCCACAGGAAAATTTGCTTATTTTAAAGCATTTTTTAAAAAATTGTTCCACGTGGAACAATTTCAGTCAACTATTAAAAATTGTTCCACGCCTGCCCGCCGAAGCCTCGGCGTAGGAGGGTGGAACATTTTTTGCAATTCGAGTATTTTTCTGATTCCCCTACTTTTGGTCACTTGGTCTTTTTTGTCTATTTGTTGGTCGGAAAATCAGATAATTAGTTTTTATAGATCTGCTAGATTCCTCGAGTTATATTTATTATTTATTTATGTTGCTGTTAGATTTGTGCCTTATTTGGTGCAATGTTTGCATAATTGTTCCACCTGCCTACAGGACAGGCAGGCGTGGAACAATTCTGGTGCAGGCCCATCTGAAATTGTTCCACCAACCTTCGCCGAGGCTACGGCAGGCAAGCGTGGAACAATTTCAGATACATTTGATGGTGATGACACTAAAATGTTCCACGTGGAACATTTTGACTGTATTTTAATAAAAACGGCTCAATATTTTCGCGCAATCTCACTAGGACTGGTATTAATTATGCTATTTGACCATTATCTATGGGATATTTGGCAAGGGCAGGTTCTATTTTGGTTGGTTTGTGGGATATTGGCTGGTGTTTGGTTTAGCAAATCGAGTAATCTTAAAAATTGTTCCACGTGGAACAATTTGAGTGATTATTTTTCTAAGATTGTTCCACCCTCCTACGCCAAGGCTCCGGCGGGCAAGCGTGGAACAATTACAATAGACAATGAGTCGGAAGAATCGAGCAGCGCAGTCAATAATGTTCCACCAACCTTCGCCGAGGCTACGGCAGGCAGGCGTGGAACATTTAATGGAGCTGGCATGTTTTTTTGGGTTATTATTTTCGTGGGTGTCGCGCAGTCTTTGATCGGGATCACTCAATTTATCCTCCAGCATTCTATTGGACTATTTTGGCTTAAAGAAAGCATAATTGGGCAAAACATTGCCGGAGTGGCGAAGATTATCGTCAATTCCGAGCCACTAATCCGCGCTTATGGCTTATTTCCGCACCCTAATATTTTGGGTGGATTTTTGTTTTTTTCGATAGTTATTACTCTTTTGTATTTAAAATGTTCCACGTGGAACATTTTAAAGAAAAAAAATGAAGCAATTGTTCCACGTGGAACAATTTTGCATAAAATTATACTAACTGTCCTAGCGATTCAAGTTTTAGGAATATTGCTTTCTTTTTCTAAATCAGCCATCGTAGCTGTAGTGCTTGCACTTATATATACAAATGTTCCACGTGGAACATTTTCTAGCCAGCGTGGAACAACAGAAAATAATGGTTTGGATTCAAAAAAAAGTGGCGAAGGTGATTTTGTGAATTGTTCCACGTGGAACATTTTGGAATCACGGGGCAAGCGTGGAACATTTGCGATGTGTAAGTTCAAAAAATTGTTCCACGTGGAACAATTTAAAGTACTATTTGGTCTTGGGCTGGTCGTATTGTTTGGATTATTTTTCCTTAGAGTTGAATTTTACGCCTTATTAGTGAGGTCACTTTCGGAAAGGTGGCTGTATTTGTCTATCTCAGAGCGGATTATTGCGGATAACTCGATTGTTGGAGTTGGCAGTGGACAGTTTATTTTTGAGGCAGAAAGGCTATTTCCTAATCTTGAACTCTGGCAATATCAGCCGGTGCATAATGTTTTTCTTTTAATTTGGTCAGAATGGGGGATTATTGGGCTGGTTTTGTTCATTGTGTTTTTGTGGAAATTGTTCCACGTGGAACATTTATGCAAAAAGTCTCTTCTCCAACCGGGAGAGTCTGCCTGCCGGTAGGCAGGGATGTCCGAAGGACAGGTGAGGAGCGGGCTATGAAATAGGTATAGGCTAATCAAATCTGCTGAGTGTCGCCTAATTTGACAAATAGATAAAATTATTGCATAATATATTTTTATGAATGTTTTTGGGTTGTGGTTTTTTGTGGTATAGTTTGAAAATAGGTAATTAATATTTGCAGTATAGCGTTCAATATTTTAAAAAGACCTTATATGTTAACGAGTCAAGTAAAATTTTTTAATAATATTTTTTTAAAAACATATGAGCGAAAAAATTTTTACAGCCAAACAAGTTTATATTTTGGTTTTTGCAATTGTGGTTGCTATTGCATTTATAGAAACATCTACTGGAGCGATGTGGACTATTGAATTCTGGAGGGAATTTTTTCTAAAGATAATAATTTATGGAGCAGTAGTTGAATTTGTCGTTGTATTATTGGGTAGTTCTTCAACCAAAAAATAATATAAAGACAGTACTTTCTAATAAGCGATATTCAGTTTGTAAGCTAAATAAAATTATTTTTTATGGAAACGATCAGGAATTTATTAACACTTTTAGAAGATTATTCTGGTGTAATAACGGCCGCATCTTTAATGATTGGTGGTTTCTGGGGGCTTATAAAATTTCTTGAGCAAGTTAGAGATAAGCGTTTTAAGACTTATCACAAGCTACTTGATTGGCTCGTCAATGAACAAGCTTACTCTGACGGGAAGATTAAATTGGATCGTCAAATCGCAGTAGTTTATGAGTTGAGAAATTTTCCAAGTTATTTCGGCGTGTCAAAGAGAATCCTAAGAGGATTGCAGGAACAATGGAAAGGTGGAGATAAGAGAATCTTAAATGAAATTGAATTAACTATTTCTTATATGGAAAGAGGTTGGATTACTAGGTTATTCAAAAAATAATTTTAATTGCATCGTGCAAAAACTTCGAATACTCTCAGTTGTTATTAAAATATCAATTTTGCTTATATAAAGGGACTTTGATTGACATAATAAAAAAGACACCTTGCGGTGTCTTTTTGGGTTTTTAAATTGTGGATAACTTTATTTTTTCCCAAGCAAAAACCAATCTCCTTCTTTCACGACAGTGATGGAGAATTGTTGAAAGAAAGCTTTTTCTCTTTCGATCGAGGTAGCTCTTGTTTTTGTCCATGGAATAAAAAGCAAACCATCTTTCCTTAAGACTCTTACCACTTCCTCGTAAAATTTATTCACATCATTGCGTTGGTTTAGGATTGCTATGCCAGTATATAGGTCAAAAGAGTTATCGTTGAAAGACAGATGGTTAAAATCTCCGATAGTAGCCTGTTCTTTGGTAATTTTGCCGTGTTTTATTCCATAGTCTAAAAAATCTTTTCTTTTTTCCAATGCAGTAACCATGAGGTTGCTAAGCTCATTTAGCCTGTTGGTTGAAATTCCTGTTCCAGCCCCTACCTCGAGCGTTTCATATAATTTGCTGGGATCTAATTCTTGAGCGAGTAAATCTTTACAGGCAATGGCGAATTCATCTCTCCTCCTTTCCAAGGCAAATTTATCATATTCTTCCGGAGAAATAGTTTCTATTTGGTGTTCTATTTTCGCCCTGACTTCATTTTGTTCTGGTGTTCTTGGCGATAAACCTTCACGCGAAGAATGACTGTATTCTTTCATAATATTATAGAAAAAATAAAATTTTTCTGGATGGTTTCCGAAATTAATCAAGAGACTTTATTTAATTCAGGAAAAACTACAGTGCTGTGATGGCGAAGACTTTGTCACCTGCTTGCGGTCGTCCTCCCGAGGCGGACTCCCTTGATTTGAGGTAGTTTTAAATGTATTGCCTTTGTTTATAGCACTGTTATTGCAGAAACCTTATCGCCACTTTGCGGTCGCATTACTCTGACTCCTTGCGTGGCGCGGCCGAGGGTGGAGACGCTTTTGAGGGGGATGCGGATGATTTGACCTTTGTCGGAAGTGAGGATGAGATCAGCGTCAAGATTATCAACATTGATGATGTTGGCGCCGACTAGTTTTCCGGTTTTAGTTGTGACGGCTGCAGTTTTAATGCCTGATCCGCCTCGCTTTTGGATTTTATAATATTTAATGTCAGAACGCTTCCCGTAACCATTTTCGGTGATGACCAAGAGTTGATTGCCTTTTTGGTTTTTGAAGAAAACATCCATTCCGACAACCAGATCATCTTTTTTAAGTTTGATGCCACGCACACCTGTTGCGGAGCGTCCCATTGAGCGAACATCGGTTTCTTTATAGTGAATGGCTTGTCCGTGAGCAGTGGTGATAACGATCTCATCTGTGCCTGTTGTGGCACTAACCCAACGCAGAGCATCACCCTTGTCTAATTTTATAGCGATCAGTCCTGAACGGCGAACGTTTTCAAATTCTTCGAGGGTAGTTTTTTTGACTGTGCCCATTTCTGTGGCCATAAAGAGGAATTTGTAGTTATCGTCTTTATTGAAAGCAATAACAGCTGTCACTTTTTCTTCGCCGGACAGTTGCAGGAAGTTGACAATTGATTGACCTTTGGAGATTCTGGATGATTCTGGGATTTCATAGGCCTTGGTTTGGAAAACCTTTCCACTGTTGGTAAAGAATAATAAATTATCATGCGCCATTACTCCCAAAAGTTTTTCAATTTCGTCGCCTTCTTTGGTGCTGGCGCCAATGACGCCTTTACCGCCGCGTTTTTGAACCTTATAAACCGTTGGATTCATCCGTTTGATGTAGCCTTCTTTGGAGATGGTGATGATGGCTTCTTCGTTGGGAACGAGATCTTCTTGTTTGAATTCGGAAACGCCGGATTTGATAATCTTGGTCATGCGCTCATCACCATATTTTTCTTTGACGCGATCAAGTTCGCTTTTCACGATGCCAAGAATTTTCTTTTCGCTCTTGAGAATAGCTTCTAGTTCAGCGATAATGCGTAATTTTTCGGCTAGTTCGTCTTCAATTTTCTTGCGTTCGAGGCCTGCCAAGGTTTGCAAGCGCATTTCGAGGATGGCGGTAGTTTGTCGGTCAGAAAACTTAAACTTCTTCATTAAGTTCACATGCGCTTCTTCTTTGGTCTTGGATTTTCGGATAGTTTCAATGACAGCGTCGATGTGGTCGAGGGCTTTTTTGAGACCTTCCAAGATGTGAGCGCGATCTTTGGCTTTTTCCAGGTCAAATTTAGTGCGGCGCGTGATAACTTCTTTGCGGTGAATAATATAGTATTCAAAGATGGATTTCAAATTAAGTACAGTTGGTTCAATACCATTGACCAGAGCGAGCATATTGACATTGAAATTCTTTTGGAGATCTGTAAGGTCATAGAGTTTATTGAGCACTTTTTGTGGGTAGGCGTCCTTTTTGAGCTCGATGACCAAGCGAACGCCGTCTTTGTCGGATTCATCGCGAATGTCGCGGATGCCGACAATCTTGCCTTCTTTAACGAGGTCAGCCATCCGTTCAATCATGGTGGACTTGTTGGTGGCATAGGTCATTTCAGTCACGATAATCTGAAAAGCGCCGGCTTTAGTTTCATTGATTTCCGCTTTAGCACGGGTCAAAATTTTCCCGCGGCCCGTTTTGTAGGCCTCAACGATATCTTTTTTATTGTAGATAATTCCGCCAGTTGGGAAATCAGGACCTTTGACAAACTCACAAAGATCTTCCACTGATGCGTCAGGGTTGTCAATCAAATGATCGATGCCTTCAATCAGTTCGGTGATATTGTGAGGTGGGATATTGGTAGCCATTCCAACCGCGATACCCATTGAGCCGTTGAGGAGCAATTGAGGTAAATTAGAGGGAAGAACTGAAGGTTCCTTGTGTTGTCCATCAAAGTTTGGCACAAAATCAACCGTATTTTTTTCAATGTCAGTCAGCATTTCTTCCGCAATAGACGAAAGTTTGGCTTCAGTGTAACGATAGGCTGCCGCAGAGTCGCCGTCCATTGAGCCAAAGTTTCCTTGGCCTTTGACGAGGGGATAGCGCAAAGAAAAATCTTGGGCCATTCTCACCATCGAGTCATAGACCGCCACGTCGCCGTGTGGGTGATATTTTCCCAAAACTTCTCCAACTACGGTGGCAGATTTGCGGAATTTGGCATTAGCTCGCAGACCCGTGTTCCACATGGAATAGAGAATACGACGATGCACCGGCTTCATGCCATCCCTGACATCGGGAAGGGCGCGAGAAACGATGACGCTCATAGCATAATCCAAGTAGGATTGTTGGATTTCTTCGGTTATTTCGCGAGGTTGGATGTTTTCCAATTCAATTTTCATTTCCATAGTAATTTTTTGTCCGCCGACTGGCGGATCGATTATTGTTGAGGGAGAGGCGGTTGACCAGGTGTGTAACTGGGCAAAGGCTTATCTGGTAATGTTGCATTGACATCGGACGTAGGCTTGTTGGCAGGAGGAGTGAGTTGAGTGTCGTTTGGAGCTGACTTCTCGTCGGTCGGTGTAGTTTCTGGTGTGGCGTTTTGCAAATTCGAACTCAGACTATCCAATGATTTTTTGACATCGGTTGTGGCGTCCTGGAGGGATTTTTTTTGATTGTCCAGGCCTTCGAAAACATTTTGTTTTTGAATGGTGGTTTTCTTGATTGAGCCGGAAAGAGAAAAGATCCAAAGCAGGAGGATGAAAAACATGGAAATCGCTACAGCCGCATAGGTGTAGCGCAACCGGACATGCTCCGGCTTTCGCCGGATTTCTGCTAGTTTTCTTTGGAGATCCATTGGGGTTTTTGTGATATTTCCTCCTCTCCCTTAGGGAGAGGATGTCCGAAGGACAGGTGAGGGAAAGGATTATGAGTTAGCACTAAACTAATTTAAAAAATAAGTTTTTTATAACACAAAGACTTCTCCCTCATCCGGCCTCCGGCCACCTTCTCCCTAATGGAGAAGTGGATACAAACTAAATTTGTCGAAATTTGGAGTAGTTTTTTGTCTACTCGATGCCCATAACCACAATTTCCATATTTTTTCCTTCCATATCTTTGCTTTTCAGGTTCAGTTTCGATGGTCTTTCTTTCACGCAGTAGCCCATTTCCGAGCAAAATTTGCTTTCATCGTCAATAGCCACCGTTGAGCCTTTTAATTTAAAGTGGATCGGAATGATGATATTGGGCTCAATTTTTTTGATGGTTTCGATGGCCTTTTTGTAGTCAATTGTGTAATTTCCGCCAATAGGAACCAAAAGCACGTTGACGGTGCCAATTTTTTCCAGTTGTTT